>Ga0180436_10005387_pt1 | contig 11332 bp, 11 predicted proteins | sample SS_ome_2_FD_132434 | JGI IMG/M metagenome (GOLD analysis project Ga0180436, IMG submission 132434) | Hypersaline lake sediment archaeal communities from the Salton Sea, California, USA - SS_3_S_2 metaG | ecosystem: Environmental > Aquatic > Non-marine Saline and Alkaline > Hypersaline >...
ACAGCAGCAAGAGGTCGTCTCGGCCATGTTGCAGATGCTGGGCCAGGACGACATCTTTACCAAGGCGGCCCTGGACGCCTCGCTGCGCAACCTCGAGGAAGGTATGCGCGCCAATCCCAGTCGGGAGTGGATCCCCTACCTGCAGTTCGCCGGGTTCAGGGCTATCATCGATTTCCGAGGCAACCTAGTCGAGATCAGGACCCCTCAGCCGCCGGACCAGGACGAGTAAGGCTCCCTTGATCCTCGCTACCGGCGCTGCCGCTCAGGCTGGACAGTCGGACACCATCGCGGTACCATCCGCGCCATGCGATGCCGCCGCCTGCCCCCGCGCAGGCCGAATGATCGATTCCGGAGAGACGCTATGAAGATCGCACTGGTCGGCACCGGGAATATCGCCCGCAGCAACTATGTCCCCTATCTCACCGAGAACGAGGATGTCGAGCTTTGCTACTACAACCGCACAGCCAGCAAGGCCACCGACCTGGCCGACCGCTTTGGTGGACGCGCCTTTGGCACCCTTGAGCAACTCATGTCCGGAAGCCCCGACGCCGTAATGGTCCTGACGCGCGAGACCGATCGCTACGCGGCCACCCAGGCTGTGCTTGAGCACCGGCCACGCCGCCTCTTTTTCGAAAAGCCCCTCGTGGCCCAGTACGGACAGGCCAATGTCGTAGAAGATGACTTTGGCAAGGCAAAAGAGTTGCTGCAGCGCGCGGCCGAGCTCGGCGCAGAGACTGCCATGGTGTTCAACTATCGCTTTTTCGACCAGACCCGCAAGGCGCGGGCCATCGTATCCAAGCGGCGCTTTGGCAAACCTGTCCATTTCAGTGGGATGGTCCACTATGCCTGCTGGAGCCACTGCATCGACTTGATCCACCACTTTGTGGGCCCCATTGCCGAGATTTCGGCTCTTCGCAGCTCATGCGAGCGCACAGGCACCGGCGGCCGCGCTCCCGATGTCACCGCCGCCATGCGCACTAGAAACGACGCCACCGGCACGCTGATCGGGACCTATGGCTTGGACTTTCAGTTGCCGCTCTACGAGCTGATCTTTGCCTATGAGGGCGGACGCATCCACATGCGTGACCTCGACGGCGACATGGAAATGATCGAGTATGCCACCCAGCGCCACGAGATGCATGCGGTCAGCCGGCATGTCTCCCGCTGGCAGCAGTACGATGCCTCCTTTGGCAAGTCGATCAACGCCTATCTGCAGTCGATCCGCGATGGCGCGCCGCCTCCGGTTCCCGGAATCGCTGGCCTGCGTGAACTGCAGGTCGAGGCAGCACTCAAGCGCTCGATCGCTCAGCAGAGGCCCGTCGTGTTGGATCACGCCTTTCCCATCGACCTTGCCGAGTAGGGGGCAACCGACATGAAGCATCTAGAGATGTTGGGTCAGGGTCAAGTGCGCTGGATCGAGCTACCTGACCCCGAACCGGGCCCCGGCGAGGTTCTCGTTCGCATCGCCCGGTCGGCGCTCTGCGGCTCAGAGCTGCACACCTACCGCGGAAAAGGCAGCCCTGGACGCAATGCGGGTCACGAGGCAGCCGGCACGGTCGCGGCAATCGGACAAGGCGTCAGCGAGCTGGCGGTCGGTCAGCGGGTGGGCCTGTCGGGTGTCGTTGGTTGTGGTGTCTGCGAGCATTGCCGGGCCGGGCGCTACACCTGGTGCCAGGACCGCGTGGGCGGCTATGGTCCTATGCACGCCGAATATGTGGTCATGCCCCCGCGAGGCTGTGTGCCCCTGCCCGATGACATCGGCTGGGAAGCCGGCGTCCTGATCAGCGGGGACGGCATGGGCGTACCCTATCGCACCAGCAAGCGGCTGAGTAATCCGAACATCGAAACGGTCGCCATCTTTGGGGTCGGACCAATCGGCCTCGGCAACACCATCGTTGAATCCTATCTCGGGCGGCGCGTACTGGCGGTCGATATCTCTCCCCAGCGACTTGCCTATGCCCAGCAGATGGGCGCGGCCGAGACGATCAACGCCTCCGATGTCGATCCCGTCGCCACGATCCACGAGCTAACCGACGGCCATGGCGCCGATGTCTGCATCGAGGCGGCCGGTCGTCCCCAGACGCTACGCCAATGCCTGCAAGCGGTGCGCGTGGCCGGCACCGTCGCCATCAACGGCGAGCAGCCTCAGTTTGACCTCAACCCCAGCGAGGACCTGATCCGTCGCGACATCACGCTGTTTGGCTCATGGTTCTACCACTTTGGCGAGTGGCCCGAGATGGCCGACATGGTGCGACAGGGTCTCCCCGCCGAGAACCTGATTACCCACCGCTTTCCCATGACGCGGGCCCAAGAGGCCTGGGCCGCCTTTGACGACGCCAAGACGGGCAAGGTGCTGCTAGACTATGACCGGTAGCGACACGTTCTCACAATGTACGGGGGAGCGACGTCATAGTCGCTCCCCCGTTTTCGTGTGTCCAAAGCGTACTGCCGTACCCTACTCGGCGCCGACCACCGTGTTCTGCAACACCCCAATCCCGTCGACCTCGACCTCGATCACGTCGCCCGGACGCAAGAACACCTGCGGATCGCGGGCAAAGCCGACCCCAGCCGGAGTGCCGCTCATGATCACCGTCCCGGGGAGCAAAGTGATCCCCTGCGAGAGGAACGAGACCAACGTTCGCACCGAAAAGATCAGATCGGCGGTGTAGCCTTCCTGCATCGTCTCGCCGTTGAGCCGCGAGCGCACCCGCGTGTTCTCAGGGTCGATATCGGTCTCGATCCAGGGACCCAGCGGGCAAAAGGTGTCGAACGACTTGCCACGCGCCCACTGACGGTCCAGCTGCAACTGGCATGCTCGCTGGCTCACGTCGTTGCCACAGGTATACCCCAGCACGTAGTCGAGCGCCTCATCCTCACTCACGCAATAGGCCTCCTTGCCAATCACAACCGCCAGCTCGCACTCATAGTCCACTTCGTTGGGCGCGATGGCCGGCAGAACGATCTCGTCGTCGGGGCCACATACCGACGTGTTGGCTTTGATGAACAGGATCGGTCGCTCGGGAAGGGCCTCTTTGCTCTCCTCTGCGTGCGGCGAATAGTTCAGTCCAATCGCCAACACGTTGGGGGGCGCCACGGGGGCAAGCAACTGCACCTCGCTCAGCGCCACGTGCTGTCCGCTGACCTCACGAGCCCCCAATAGGTCGCCGTCGAACAGCGCCAATGTATCCGCATTCACGAATCGGCCGCATCGTTCGGAGCCATCCGGCATCCGGAACCGCGCGAGTCTCGTCATCCTTTTCTCCTTGTCTGGTTCGGTCTGGAACCCGGAAGGGTCTCACCCTAGTATAGCGACAGCCCCCAGACCTGCAACGAACGGCTCGACCGGCGCTGTTGCCTTGACCCCACCACGGTGCTAGAATGTCGCCCACCTTTCCACTTTCATCATGGATCATTTGGAGCGATGTCGATGCTGTTGGCTGGTGACATTGGCGGCACCAAAGCCGATTTGGCCCTCTATTCTGCAGAGACGGGACCACAAAGCGCTCTCGTTTCCAGGCGCTACCCAGTCTCCGACTATGACAACTTGGAGTCGCTGGTAGCCGCCTTTCTGCGCGCCACCGAGGCCGAGGTCACCGCCGCCTGCTTTGGCGTGGCTGGCCCGGTCGTCGACGGACAGGCCACCGGCACGAATCTGCCCTGGACCCTCTCAGAGCGCTCGCTGTCGCATGGACTGGGCGGCACGCCGGTCCATCTGCTCAACGACCTCGAGGCCATCGCCTATGGCGTGCCCATGTTGTCCTCCGACGACCGGTACACGCTCAGCTCAGGGTCCGCCGAACCCCAAGGCGCCATCGCCATCATCGCCCCAGGCACCGGACTGGGCACCGGCTATTTGGTCCACGACGGCCAGAGCTATCGCGCCTACCCCTCAGAGGGCGGACATTCCGACTTTGCGCCCAATACTTCGCGACAATGCGCACTGTGGCGCTACCTCCACCAACGCTACGGCCATGTCTCCTGTGAGCGGGTCTGCTCGGGGGTGGGCATCCCCAACCTCTATGCCTTTCTCCGCGATTGCGGCAATGTCGAGGAGCCTCAGTGGCTGTCAGAGGCATTGGTCGAAGCAGAGGATGCCACCCCGATCATCGTTAAAGCCGCTCAGGCGGATGCCCCCTGCCCCATCTGCCGGCAGACGCTCGACCTGTTCGTCAGCATCTTGGGGTCCATCGCCGGCGATATGGCCCTCACCTGGATGGCCACCGGCGGCGTCTATCTGGCAGGCGGCATCCCGCCACGCATCCTGCCGCAGTTGCAGCATCCGACCCTCCTTCAGGCATTCTGGGCCAAAGGACGTTTGGGTACAGTCGTGCGCCGCATGCCTTTGCACGTTATCACCCACCCACACGTTGGGCGCCTGGGCGCCGCCAGCTATGGCCTGAACCGTATGCCCTAGTCCAGAAAAGGGAGACAGCAGCATGAACCAGACGTCGTACGAGGTCGTCAAGCGCGCCATCCATTTCCGGTGTCCCGACCGCCTGCCGCTACAGTTCGCATCACTCAACCTGGACGACATAGCCTTTGTCGGCATCCGCCAGGTCGGCACAGGGGACCACACGCAACGCGAGACGGTCGATGAGTGGGGCTGCACCTGGGCGCGCACCGAGATGTCCAACATGGGTCAGGTCAAGGGGCATCCTCTGGAGGACTGGTCGGCCGAGACGAGCTTTGCCTGGCCCGATCCCAATGCTGCCTTCCTCTACGAGGGCATGGAGCAGGCGCTTGAAGGCGTGGGCGACCGCTATGTGATGGTGGCGATCTTTATGCTGCTCTTTGAGCGCATGCATTCGCTTCGCGGCATGACCAACGTCCTGTCCGAGCTGTACACCGAGCCGGAGCGCATGGCCTACCTGGCGGACCGCATCGTCGATTGGGATATTGCCGTCATCCAGAACGTCGGTCGCCGATTTGGCTCCCGCATCCACGGCTTTTCCTTCACCGACGACTGGGGCAGCGAGGAGGCCACCTTTTGCAGCCCCAAAATGTGGCGCCAATTCTTTCAGCCGCGCTATGCCCGCATCTTTGAGGCCGCCCATTCCTTTGGCTGGGACGTCTGGATGCACTCGTGCGGCAAAGTCAACGAGATCATCGAGCCGCTGATCGAGATCGGCCTGAACGTCATCAACCTGCAGCAGCCGCGCGCCCTGGGCATCGAGGAGATCGGCGAACGGTTCGCGGGCCGCATCTGCTTTTCCTCACTCTGCGACATCCAGGCCACACTGCCCTGGAAAGACGCGCCCGCCATCGAGGAGGAAGCCCAGCTCTTGCTGCAACACTGGGCCACCGATCGTGGCGGGTTCATCCTGTCTGACTATGGAGACGGCGAGGCCATCGGCGTGCCTCTATGGAAAAAACAGGTCATGCTTGACGCTTTCCGCCAGTATGATCGCTTCCGCGCAGCCGAATGAGCAGGCGTCCCGATCTGCATGGACGACGGGTACTCCTAAGGTCGCCGATTCCCTCAGACGCCCTTGACAGACTGCGCTGCGGACGTGACCGACACTATGTTCGCATGTGCGGTGGTGACTATCGAGACATCGCGACTCTCACGAGGGAACAGGCCGAGGCATGGCTCGCCGAGCAGCACGCTCACGAGCATGGCTGGTGCATGGAATACGAGGGCCGCTGCATCGGCAGTGCCGGGCTCCACACCCTTGATCAGGTCAACCGACATGCGCGATACGCCATCGGCATCTTCGATGCCTCTGCCCGGGGGATAGGACTGGGGAGCGAGGCCACGCGTCTGATCCTCGGATATGCCTTTTGCACCCTGAACCTGCACCGCGTCGCCTTGCGCGTTCTGAGCTACAACCAGCAAGCCATTTCCTGCTATCGGCAATGTGGCTTTATCATTGAGGGCGTCGAACGGGAGGGTGCCCTCATCGCCGGAGAATACGAAAGTGACACGTGGATGGGCATCCTGGAGCAAGAGTACCGCCGTCTGGCTCCTCGATAGCTTGACGAAGCACAGCAGCACAGGCCCCCCCGGCCGCCAGGTGCCTCCCGCTAACCTTTGTCGACAAGCGCCTTGCCGGCGTCCCAGGCGCTGGCCAGTCGCTCCCCGAGCGCATAGTAGGCGCCATCCGGCGTGAACACCAGAGGATCGAGTCTGGACGCATCGACCTTGCCGTTCGAGACCAGGTCGGCGTTGACGTGTGTTTCGACGATCTCGGCCAGATAGAACCGTCCTTTGCCCGCAGGCACCTCTTGCACTAGTCGGCACTCGAACGCCAGTGGAGACTCGGCGATGATCGGCGCGGAGGTCTCTTGGCCAGGGATAACGGTCCAGCCGCAGGTACCGATCTTGTCGGCATCCTTCTTGCCGCTGATCATCCCGCAATAGTCCACGCCGACCACCATATCGCTACTGGGCACGTTCACCGAAAAGCAGCGCTCTTGCTCGATGAACGGCGTAGAGTAGTGGCCCGCGCCGATCTCGATGGCCAGCGTGGGCGGACTGCCCGAGACGACCCCGGCCCAGGCGACGGTCAGCACCGCCGTCGCCTCTTCCCCAGCCTTGACGGCCACCAGCAACGCCGGCATCGGAAAGAGCTGCGTCGTGGGTCCCAACTGCGTCTTGCTCATCGCCTCACCTCCACCTGCGGTCGACTAGCCAATCCCCGTGATACGCGCCGGGTTGTTCAAGAGCATGTCCTCGGCCAAGGCCAACGCATCGTCCATCGAGAACACATCCATGTTGGGATGAATCAGACTCCGCTCCATCCGCTCGGCCAGCGCGCAAGCCAGCTCGAACTTGTACATGCGGAACTTGGGCAGAACAAACTCGAGGTAGTAGGCATCCGAAAAGTAGCCAATCAGTTTGCCCGAGGGCACGACGTCGATCCGCCGTCGCACTTCGCGCGCGATGTCGGTCGGCTGATTCGAGTACCACCAGTGTCCCGAGGGATAGACATTGTGCCGAATCCAGGCTGCCGCCGTCAGTTCTAGCCCGGTCGTATCGGACAACACCGCTGTCGGAAAGTCGACATCCCAATAAGTGTTCAGTACATAGTCATAGCCGCGCATCGAGTTGACCGCGTTGAATAGGTCGGTGCCGGCGGGAACCCCATGCGCATAAACGTCGCGGTTGACACCGATCATTAGGTGGTACGGTCGGCTGTGCTGCCGACAGGCGTCGGCGATGCAGTTCATGCCGAACGCGCCCCAGGTTGCCCGATCTCGGGCATCCCAGGCATCGCCCTGCACGGCGCGATCCAGCAGACGCTGCGCGTCCTCGTCCGCCACGAAAAAGGTACGGAAATTGGCCGGGATCGACATGGCGGCATAGCCCATACCGTGCGCCATGAACTTTTCGAATGTCTTGTCGACTACCGCACAAAAGTCGGCCACTGTGGTGATCGGCCTGCCCAAAAAGGCACTCAAGCCTTCCCGCTCTGCGGCGTTGCTCCACAGGATGAACGGCTCAGTGCGCAGACAAGGGGTGTAGAACCCGGTGTCAAGACCCTCAAGGTCATCGTCGTACTGGTTGGTCAAAAAGATGCGCACCAGATTGGCCTGCGCGATTAACTCGTCGCGCCAGCCAGGGCGATCCATCACCTCCAGCGAACGCTCCCAGATCACCTCCCAATTCTCTGCAAACCAGGCCTCGCGGCCCAATCCCAGAAACTCCTGCGAGATGGTCATCAGCCAGTCGTACTGCGCGGTGTTGGCGATCAGCGCCAGCTTGGGCATGATCACTTTGGTCAGCTCGCGCGGATCATCAAATGGAAACGTGCCGTGAGAGAAATCGGCCGAGTTGCTCAACTCGGTGTAATAGTGATAGCTGAGAATATCGCCGATATTCGCTGCCGACCCCGTCTTCCAGTCGACATGGGTGTGGACGTCATAGATCGGCATGATATCGATCTGTTCATACAGCTCATTGACCAGTAACGTGTTCACTTACACTTCCTTTCCTTGCCAGAGATGTGTTCTCGCGACGGCGGCATTATGCGCCGATCAGGGCCGGCCCGCAAGCTCAGTCGCTCGCCTCTGCCACGCCCTCCACGCGCTGCCCCACCCGGCGCAGAACGCTCCAGGGTACGCTCTCGTTCCAGATGGCCAGCGGCCCGGCGACCGTCATCGGGAGATAGACCAGCACATGCAAAATCAGACCAAAGGTCAGCGCCTCTGAGCGACCCATGCCAAATATGGCCAAGGTGATGACGCAAAGATAATGGAACACTCCGATCCGCCCCGGCGAAGTGGGTAGCGGCACCACCGCGCTAATCTGCAGCACCGCCAACAGCAGCAGGCTGGCCTGCATCGACAGCTCTAGCCCCAGCGCCCGCGCCGTCAGCCAGTTGGTCAAGGCGGCCGCCAGAAACGCCAACAGCGACCACAGCAGCAGTCCGACCGAGACCCACGGGGAGCGCAGCTGCCGAACGCAATCACCCACCACGCCGACCAGATGCCCCAACCGCAGGCGCGCCCACCAGGGATGGTCTGCTTCCCAACACGTCAGCCGGCATACGACCTTGGGTTGGTACAGTATCGCCAGCGCCAACACAACCAGACCGATCAACACAGCGAGCGTCAGCGTCCAGCTCGAGCTGCGCAACCAGTCGGGGAGAGGAATCCACAGCGCCAGAACCGCGATAACCAGCAAGAGCACCAGCGTGTCGAGCACCTTTTCCAGAACGGCGGTCCACAGCCCACTGGCCATACCAACACCCTCGCTACGCCGCATCAGATACGCACGCGCCACCTCTCCAACACGCAACGGGATAACGGCATTGATCACCTGGCCGACCCAAAAGAGTGTCAGCGCCTTGTGTCGGCGAATCCGTCGCTGCTCTGGATAGTACATCAGCCGCCATCGAAGCGCCTTGACCGAGGCCGTGGCCACCACGCTGAGCAGCGCCAACAAGAGAAGCCATGCGTCGGAGCTGGCCAACGTCTTCCAGGCCCCCGACCAGTCGACGCCACGAAAGGCCAGCACCATAAAGGCGATGCTGATGGCCGCGCCCGCGACCAAACGTAGAATCGTCTTGGCCCGAGCCTTGGGCTCTGGCGGGCCTTCCGCCTCTTTCGCCACGGTACCTCCTGTTTGTACTTGCCATTGGGCACCCAGTATAATCGACCCTATGCCAGCTCCCAAGCAACGCGACCTGGCCCTGACAGCGGGGATTGTCCTCGTCAGCATGGCGTTGTATGCGCTCACGGCCGCTCCCGGCCTAACCTGGGCCCACAACGGCGCCGATGGCGGCGACCTCATCGCTGCCGCCATGTCCTGGGGCGTACCGCACCCCAGCGGCTATCCCACCTATTGCCTGCTGAGCCGACTCTGGGCTCTGTTGCCTCTGGGCTCGATCGCGCGTCGCTACAACCTGTTCTCAGGCTTTGCGGCAGCCTTGAGCGCTGGGCTGCTGTACGATCTCTTGCGTCGCCTCCTCACATCACAAGCTCGTGACGCACGGGCCTCGCGTCTCCTAGCCGCTGTCGCAGCCGTGACCTGGGCCAGCGGACGCACGCTCTGGTCGCAGGCCTTGATCACCGAGGTCTATTCGCTGGGCATCCTCTTTGTCGTGCTGACGCTGTGGTTGGCCGGCCGCATCGACTCCCGGTCCGCGACCATCAGATGGCTGCTTGCCGGCATCGCCGGGGGGCTGGGAATCGGCGCGCATCTGACTAACCTCTGGCTCGTTCCCACCTTGGCGATTCTCCTCTGGCCCTATCGCGACCGTCGCGGAATCATGGCTGCGGCCCTGGGCGGCGTCGTCGGTCTGGTTGTGTTTGCCTACATCCCACTGGCCGCTGCCGGCGATCCTCCCGTGAGTTGGGGCGACGCGCGCACCTGGCAAGGCTTTTGGTGGCTGCTCAGTGGACGGCTCTATCAGGGTTATCTCTTTTCGCTGCCGCTGACCGCGCTGGCCTCGCGCCTGGGAGCCTGGCTTCAGGATTGGGCAGCGCAGTTCTCGCCGGCGGGCTTGGCGCTGGCACTTCTGGGTCTGTGGGACATGCTGCGTCGCCCCGAACGTCGCTGGGCTTGGGGAACGCTGGCGCTGGCCCTCTGCGCGATCGTCTATTCCCTGGGATACGATACCGCCGATTCGTACGTCTACCTGCTGCCCAGCTATGCAGCGACAGCCATATGGTTAGCCCACGGGTTGGCCTATGTCTTCGATCAAGTGATAGAGGCCACCCCACAGCCCCGGCAGCAAGCCGCATACTGGTCCGTGCTGGCGCTCGCGGTCTGCATGCCGCTGGTCAACACGGTTCGTCTCTACCCTCGACTCGACCTCTCTCAGGACGCCGCGGCTCCGGCCTGGCTGGACCATGTCGCCACGAACCTACCGTCGGATGCACTGGTGATTAGCGGGCGCGACGATCACACCTTTGCGCTGGCCTATGGCCAGTTCATCGAGTCGAGACGTCCCGATCTCATTGTCGTAGACGGCGATCTGTGGGCCTATGACTGGTACCGTCAGCAGGTAGAGCGCATGCACCCTGGGTTCTGGCAGAGCCAAGGGACGCCTATCCCAATGGATGAGGCGCCCCCTGTTGATCTCGTCGAGATGGTCCGCGAATCGATCGACCACAGACCCGTCTATTTGCTTTCCGAACGGTCAGAAATCGCCAGCGCGTTCGCCACGAGACCCATCCTGGGCCTGATCGCGATTAGCGGTCCTCGCGACGACGGCGGATAGCGTACAGGCCGCAGCCCACCACTGCCACCACAGCCGAACTCACGCGAAAGAGCGTGGCCATATCAGCGCCCGTCTCGGGATAGCTGATCACCACCGGCTCCGCCTCGACCGTCGGCTCGACGACCTCGGTAGGCACCGGCGTGGGCTCTTCTTGCTTCTTTTCCTTTTTCTTCGGCTTGGGTGTCGCCGTGGGCGGCACCGGCGTATTGGTCGGCGGTACCGGCGTGTTGGTGGGAGGCACCGGTGTCGCGGTGGGCTCCTCGGGAACCGGCGTCCGCGTGGGAACCGTCTGCCGCAGGTTCCGCTGGTTGGGCGAGGCCCAGACGCCAGAGGCCAGCGACAGCACCACCGTCATCACCACCAGCGCGATCACCAACTGCCAGATGCGCCTGTTCTTGAACATGCTCGATTGTCCTCCGTCGCGAGCGCACCGCGCTCAGGTTTGTGGCATTCTACCCCATGCGGCCGACATCACCAACTTGGCAATAGCGCTAGGGATTGATCGTCAACGGCACGGCCACGCGATGCAGATCGCGGAAACGATTCTCATAGGCGATCAACTGCCGCCCAAAGCGGGTCGGCTCGCCGGTCTCGTGGTTCCAGAGGCTGCCGTTAAAGCCGCTGGCGCTGCCATCCTGTCGCCAGTAGAAATGGTCGTTGAGCGC
>Ga0180436_10005390_pt1 | contig 11329 bp, 7 predicted proteins | sample SS_ome_2_FD_132434 | JGI IMG/M metagenome (GOLD analysis project Ga0180436, IMG submission 132434) | Hypersaline lake sediment archaeal communities from the Salton Sea, California, USA - SS_3_S_2 metaG | ecosystem: Environmental > Aquatic > Non-marine Saline and Alkaline > Hypersaline > Sediment...
CGGAACCAATAACGAATTTGGTTTTGATTATCTTCGGGATAACATGGCAACCAATCCCGAGGATTTGGTTCAGCGAAAACATCATTTCTCTATCGTCGATGAGGTTGACTCGGTTTTGATTGACGATGCCCGTACTCCCCTGATTATTTCCGGTCCGATTCCAAAAGGGGATGATCAAAAATTTGATGAGCTGAAACCTAAGGTTGAAAGGTTGGTTCGTGCCCAACGGGAATTGGCTTCTCAATTGCTGATTGACGCCAAAAAGAAAATGGCCTCGAACGACTCTAAGGAGAAAGAAGAGGGGGCATTGTTATTGTACCGTGCGCATAAAGGATTTCCTAAATCCAAGCCGCTGATCAAATTTCTTAGTGAAGAGGGTGTGAAAGCTCAAATGATGAAGGTTGAAAATTACTATATGCAGGATAACAACAAGCAGATGCATATTGTAACGGATCCTTTATATTTTGTCATTGAGGAACAACACAATTCGGTAGAGCTTACGGATAAAGGGATTGATCTGATCTCCAGTGATGTGGAAGATCCAGGGTTCTTTATTCTTCCTGATATCGGGTCAGAAATTGCTGACCTTGAAAATGGCGGTTTATCAGAAGATGAACTAACCCGTAAAAAAGATGAACTGCTTCAGGATTACGCCATCAAATCGGAACGTGTCCATACCATCAATCAGCTGTTGAAAGCCTATTCATTGTTTGAAAAAGACATTGAATATGTGTTAATGGATAACAAGGTGAAAATTGTGGATGAGCAAACCGGCCGTATTATGGAGGGCCGCCGCTATTCCGACGGATTGCACCAGGCCATTGAGGCAAAAGAAAATGTAAAGGTAGAAGCAGCTACGCAAACATTTGCAACCATAACTCTTCAGAATTATTTCCGGATGTACCACAAACTCGCAGGAATGACCGGTACCGCTGAGACCGAAGCAGTAGAATTGTGGGATATCTACAAATTGGATGTGGTGGTGATTCCGACCAACCGTCCGATTGTTAGAATCGATAACGAAGATTTGGTTTATAAAACCAAGCGGGAGAAATACAACGCGGTGATTGATGAGATTGTGAAACTTCATAAAGCAGGGCGTCCTTCTTTGGTCGGTACCACTTCGGTTGAGGTTTCCGAATTGTTGAGCCGCATGTTGAAGCTTAAAGGAATTAAGCACAACGTTTTGAATGCGAAGCTGCACCAGCGCGAAGCGGAAATTGTCGCTGAAGCTGGAAAGGCGGGAACCGTGACGATTGCTACCAACATGGCAGGTCGTGGTACCGATATCAAGCTGACTGATGAAGTGAAAGCTGCCGGCGGTTTGGCAATTATTGGTACCGAGCGTCATGAGTCCCGTCGGGTCGACCGTCAGCTGCGTGGGCGTTCCGGTCGTCAGGGTGACCCGGGAAGTTCGCATTTCTTTGTTTCATTGGAAGATGACCTGATGCGTTTGTTTGGTTCGGAACGGATCACCGGCATTATGGATCGCATTGGCCTGGAAGAGGGAGAAGTAATTCAACACTCTATGGTTTCAAAATCCATTGAACGGGCCCAGAAAAAAGTAGAAGAGAATAACTTTGGGATTCGTAAGCGTTTGCTGGAATACGATGATGTGATGAACTCGCAGCGCGAAGTGATCTATAAAAAACGCCGCCATGCTTTGTATGGAGAACGGATTGAGGTGGATATCCTCAATATGATGTACGACAGTGTGGAAGCGATGGTGAACCAATACAAAGATGCGGATGCTTTTGAGGATTTCAAGCTGGATCTGGTCCGTTATCTTTCTGTGGATTGCCCGGTAACAGAAGAAGAATTCCGTAAGGAAGAAGAATCCGTTCTGGTGGATAAAATCTACCACGTGGTGATCAATGCTTTCCAGCGAAAAGTGAATGTGATTTCAAAACAAGCCTACCCGGTAATTAAAGATGTGTATGAACATAAAGCTGAAGTTTATAAAAACATTGTAGTACCGATTACGGATGGGAAACGGATTTTCCAGATTATTACCAATCTTGAGAAAGCCTATAAAACCGAGGGACGGGACCTTGTGAAATCGTATGAGAAACAAGTAATTTTAGCCACCATCGACCATTCTTGGAAGGAACAATTGCGTGAGATGGACGATCTGAAGCAGTCAGTTCAGGCTGCTACTTATGAACAAAAAGATCCTTTGTTGATCTATAAATTTGAGTCCTTTAATCTTTTCAAAATGATGATTGAAGAGGTGAACAAGTCAGTTGTTTCAACCTTGTTGAAGGGACAGATTCCAATTGCAAATCCCGATGAAGTGCGGCAGGCTGAAGAGCGCCGTCGTACGGACATGAGCCGCATGCGTACCTCCAAATCGGAAACTTCTGCAATGAGCAGGCCCGGCTCGCGAAACAAGGAGCCAAGAAAAGCAGAGCCGGTCCGGGTGGAGAAAAAGGTAGGAAGAAACGATCCCTGCCCTTGTGGAAGCGGAAAGAAATTTAAAAGCTGCCACGGCAAAGGACAGGTATAATAAAAATGTAATGTATTTTAACGGCTGTTGAAGGACAGCCGTTTTTTAATATAAATATTTCAAAATTATGTTAGCAGCAATAAATTGGGATGTTAATCCGGTGATTTTTCATCTTGGATCTTTTGGGGTGAGGTGGTACAGCTTGCTTTTTGCCCTTGGTTTCCTGGTGGGGTATAAGATCGTTGAGCGAATGTTCAATCAGGAAAAGATTGGTTTAAAATTGCTCGACTCTCTCCTTGTTTATCTTATTATAGCGACTGTTGTCGGGGCTCGTGTTGGTCACTGTGTTTTTTACGACTGGGCCTATTTTTCCCAACATCCGCTGGAGATTATTCTGCCTGTTAAATTTGATCCTGAATTTCGATTTACAGGATTTCAGGGTTTGGCCAGTCATGGGGGAGCTTTGGGGATTTTGGTGGCATTAACCATTTGGAGTAAAAAAATCAGCAAACGTTCTTTGCTTTGGATCCTCGATCGTGTAACGGTTCCGGTTGCTTTGGTAGCTGCGTTGATTCGTACGGGAAACCTTTTCAATTCCGAGATTTATGGAGTGGAAACCTCATTACCCTGGGGTTTTGTATTTCTTCAAAATGGGGAAATCGTTGCCAAGCATCCTACTCAAATTTATGAAGCGCTTTGTTATCTGATAACTTTTACAATAATGATGTATTTCTATTGGAAAACCAATGCAAAAGATAAAACAGGGTTCTTAACCGGAATTTTCTTTATCGGTATTTTCCTGTCACGGTTTTTTATTGAATTTATAAAGGAAAACCAGGAAGCGTTTGAAGAAAGTATGGCTTTAAATATGGGGCAGTTACTAAGTATCCCTTTTGTCCTTGCCGGAGTTTTCCTTATTTTTAGAGGGAAAATAAAGGTTCAGAAAAATTAATCTGAATTCTGAAAAGTATCCAAAAAAACCGCTTCAGCATAAACTTTATTCTGAAGCGATTTTTTTTGGAGAAAACTTAATGCATATTCCGGATTTAAATTTATTCTGCTAACTAATATCGATTCGGAATTAAATCAAATTATATTTAGAAAGTTCTTGGTACTATAGTGGTAGATGATTATCTTCGCACAATTTTTTTTCCGAATTGGACATTTGAATGTCTATGAACTACAAAAAAATAAATAAAATTAGGAGGTAAATTATTATGGCTCAGTATTTAGATGATGTTTCGAGAACTTTTAGCGAATATTTACTGATTCCGGGGCTGACAACCAAGGAATGTATCCCGGGAAATGTTTCCTTAAAAACACCTTTGGTGAAGTTCAATAAGGGGGAGAAATCAGGTATTGAGCTTAATACTCCGTTTGTTTCTGCAATTATGCAATCTGTTTCGGATGATGGTTTGGCGATTGAATTGGCCCGCAATGGAGGTTTGTCATTTATTTTTGGTTCGCAGTCAATTGAAAACCAGGCAGAAATGGTGAGAAAGGTAAAGAAATTCAAAGCCGGATTTGTAATTAGCGATTCAAACTTAACTCCTGAACATACCCTTGCGGATGTAATTAAATTAAAAGAAACGACAGGTCACTCCACCATGGCGATAACTGAAGATGGCGCTCCTAACGGAAAATTGCTAGGTGTAGTAACCGGACGAGATTATCGAATCAGCCGCGATTCTGTAGAAAAAAAGGTGAAGGAGTTTATGACTCCGTTTTCAAAGCTGATTTACGGTAAACTGGGGATATCGCTGGGAGATGCCAATGATATTATTTGGGAACATAAACTGAATTGTCTGCCTATTGTTGATGAGAATCAGAACCTTCAATATTTTGTATTCAGAAAGGATTATGAGGATCATAAAGAAAATCCTACTGAATTGTTGGATGAAAACAAAAAGTTGATGGTTGGCGCCGGAATTAATACAAGAGATTATGTAGAAAGAGTGGCTAAACTTGTTGAAGCTGGTGTTGATGTTCTTTGTGTCGATTCGTCAGATGGTTTTTCAGAATGGCAGAAAGAAACCATCGAGTACGTTAAGAAGGAATACAAAGGTGAAGTAAAAATCGGCGGTGGAAATGTTGTTGACAAGGATGGCTTCATGTATCTAGTGGATGCAGGCGCCGATTTTGTTAAAGTGGGCGTTGGCGGCGGATCGATCTGTATAACCCGTGAACAAAAGGGGATTGGCCGTGGACAGGCTTCTGCATTAATTGAAGTTGTCGAAGCTCGCGATGAGTATTTCAAAGAGACCGGAAATTACATTCCGCTTTGCAGTGATGGGGGGATTGTACAGGATTATCATATGGTATTGGCTTTATCAATGGGGGCAGATTTTTTAATGATGGGACGTTACTTTGCCCGTTTTGATGAAAGCCCTACCAAGAAATTGAAAGTTGGAAACAATTATGTGAAAGAATACTGGGGAGAAGGATCCAACCGTGCACGGAACTGGCAGCGTTACGATATGGGTGGAAGTGAAGGACTGAAGTTTGAAGAAGGTGTGGATAGTTATGTGCCTTATGCCGGAAAGTTGAAAGACAATTTGGATATCACATCAGGGAAAATAAAATCGACCATGTGCAGCTGCGGAGCCTTAACCATTCCAGAATTGAGAGAGAAAGGAAAGATTACACTGGTTTCATCAACAAGTATCATTGAAGGTGGTGCGCATGATGTAATCCTGAAAGATACCAATATTTCCGGATAAATTTAAAGTTAAAAAACTCTGCGGGAGGGAGTGAACTTTTCCGTTAAGACTTAGAACATTTTTTAAAATTATAAGAGGCGGTTTTGAAGTATTTGCTTTATAACCGCCTCTTTTTAATCCCAGGCTGAAACGTCTTGATGAATATTCAATATTCGGGAGGAGTTCTGAAATTAGTCTTCGATAATTACAATTTTTTCAATAATATCACCGGCACGAATATCGTCAATCACGTCCAGGCCTTCATAAACGCGGCCGAAACAAGTGTGGTTACGGTCGAGATGCTGAGTATTTGCCCGGTTGTGGCAGATAAAGAACTGTGAACCTCCTGTGTCTCTCCCGGCATGAGCCATGGAAAGAACGCCGCGGTCGTGATATTGATTGTTGCCGTTAAGTTCGCATTTTATTGAATAACCCGGGCCACCGGCACCGGTTCCGTCAGGGCATCCGCCTTGAATAACAAAATTTGGAATTACACGATGAAATGTAAGGCCGTCGTAAAATCCTTCTTTTGCCAGTTTTACAAAGTTTGCAACGGTGTTTGGAGCATCATTTTCATAGAAGTTTACCTTCATAACTCCTTTTCCGGTATGAATTTCTGCATACATAGTAGATCAATTTTGGATTAAAGATCCCCAAAAATACAATCTTTCTCACGAATGATCTAACTTTGGGGTGGTTTCGTATGGATGAGAGAGATATTCAGTCAGATTGTTCCCGGAACGAAATGTCAGCAAAAGTTGATTAATTAAAGCCTTTAAGTTTTTAGCAGGTTTTCAGAAAATAATTAATAGAAAGGATTAGAGAATCTAAAAAAATGCTGACAACAGGCTTTTTCAACTATTCCAGATCTTTTTTTGCCAGATAAAAGTCGGTCATTTCGTAATCACTTTTTTCACGTTCTTCCATTGCTTCGATCGTGGTAGGCGGGGGCACAATTACTTTGTTGCCGGGTTGCCAGTTAAGAGGCAGGGCGACATTGTACTTGTCGGCCGTTTGTAAGGCTTTTAAACAACGGATAATTTCATCGAGATTGCGGCCTACATTTAAGGGGTAGTACATAACCAGGCGAACAATTCCCTGGGGATCAATTATGAAAACGGCCCGAACTGTAGCAGTTGTGCTCTCTCCGGGTTGCAACATTCCATATTTTTTAGCGACACTCATATCCAGGTCGGCAATTATAGGGAAGTCAAATAAAACTCCGGTATTTTTTTTTACGTTGTTCACCCAGGCAACGTGTGCATGAATCGAGTCAATGCTTAATCCCAATAATTTGCAATTTAACTCTCTAAATTCATCAAGCCGGTTGGCAAATCCACTCATTTCCGTTGTGCACACCGGGGTGAAATCAGCAGGGTGGGAGAAGAGGACTAACCAGCTATCTTTGTTGTATTCCGAAAATTTAATCGACCCAAAAGTTGTATTGGCAGTAAAATTTGGAGCTTCATCCCCAATACGTGGCATTCTAAATACTTGTTCATCCATTTTTGGTGTTTTTAAGTTTGTAAATAACTTGTTTTGTGGCAATTAAAAAAACAATTGTATAAGGTTATTGTTTCTGTTTTTAATTGGATTTTTTAATTCTTGGGTAAACCGGAGGAGGTTGTTCATTAGAAAAAGGTTATTGAAATTAGCTCTGAATTTCAAGGTGTTTTTTATGGAATAATTTTTTTAGAATGTGTTATTGGAATTCAAAAAAAAGTTGTTTTTTTGGCAGCCGGATTTTAGTATTCATCAAATTAAACGAAAGATTAAAAAATGGGAAAAGTTCTGATTATTGGTGCCGGTGGTGTAGGCACTGTAGTGGCAAATAAGATGGCTTCAATTCCAGAAGTTTTCACAGAAATCATGTTGGCCAGTCGTACTAAATCGAAATGCAATGCTATTGCCGAAAAGATTGGCGGGAATCGCATCCAGACAGCACAGGTTGATGCAGATAATGTCCCTGAATTAGTTGAATTGATCCGTTCTTTTCAGCCGGATCTTGTGGTTAACGTGGCGCTTCCCTATCAGGATCTTACGATTATGGACGCATGTCTTGAAACGGGAGTATCCTATCTTGATACGGCCAATTACGAACCTGTTGATGAAGCTAAGTTCGAATACAAATGGCAGTGGGCATATCAGGATCGTTTCAAAGCGGCTGGTTTGACCGCAATTTTAGGATGTGGTTTTGATCCGGGCGTAACTGGTGTATATACGGCTTATGCGGCGAAACATCATTTTGATGAGATTCATTATCTGGACATTGTTGATTGTAATGCCGGTGAACATGGTAAAGCTTTTGCAACGAACTTTAATCCTGAAATAAATATTCGCGAGGTAACTCAGAAAGGGAAATACTGGGAGAATGGAGAGTGGAAACTAACTGAACCTCACGAAATTCACAAACCGTTGAATTACCCCAATATTGGTGCGCGTGAGTCGTATCTTATTTATCACGAAGAGCTGGAGTCGTTAGTTAAGAATTTCCCTACGCTTAAACGTGCACGTTTCTGGATGACTTTCGGGCAGGAATATCTTACTCACCTTCGCGTCATTCAGAACATTGGGATGGCAAGTATTGAGCCAATCATGTATGAAGGGAAAGAGATTGTTCCGATTCAGTTCCTGAAAGCAGTTTTACCTAATCCCGGAGATCTCGGGGAGAATTATCACGGAGAAACTTCAATTGGTTGCCGGATTCGCGGGATAAAGGATGGCAAAGAAAAAACATATTACGTATACAACAACTGTAGTCATGAAGTTGCATACAAGGAAACCGGCGCCCAGGCTGTAAGCTACACTACCGGTGTGCCGGCAACTATCGGGGCTATGATGTACTTACAGGGAAAATGGAAAGGAGCCGGGGTTTTCAATGTGGAAGAATTTAATCCGGATCCATTCATGGAAGAGTTAAACAAACGCGGACTCCCCTGGCATGAGTTGCATGAAGTTGATCTGGAACTATAATATAAAAGGTATGCTTTAGACCTCTTTCCATTATCCGGAGAGAGGTTTGTTTGTTTCAGATAATAAGTTTTCTAATAAGAAATTCCATTAAAAGAAATTTGGGATTATAATATCATTTTTAAGATGTCAATTGATTTTGAATACATTCCATCGCCCTGTTTCGTTTTGGATGAAACTCTTTTAATTAAGAACCTTGAGTTGATTAAGCAGGTACAGGAAAGAGCAGGAGTTAATATTATTCTTGCATTGAAAGGATTCTCCATGTGGAGCGCATTTCCTATTGTGAAAGAGTACATTAAGGGAGCAGCTGCTAGCGGGTTGCACGAAGCTCGTTTGATTCACGAAGAATTAGGAATGGATGCGCATACCTATTCACCTGCATTTAAAGGAGAAGATATACCTGAGATTATCAAATACTCCAGTCACATTACTTTTAATTCCCTTAACCAGTATAAAAAGTATATTGAAGTTCTTCGGGGTTCTTTTAAAATTGTTTCTCCGGGCCTTCGGGTGAATCCGGAATTTTCGGAGGTCGAAACGGAACTTTATAATCCATGTGCTCCCGGTACCCGTCTGGGAATTACTGCCGATCAATTAGGAGATGAATTGCCTCAATATATTGAAGGGTTGCATTTTCACACATTGTGTGAATCCGGTTCCCTGGATCTTGAGAAAACACTGAAAGCTTTCGAAGAGAAGTTTGGAAAATATCTTCACAAGGTGAAATGGGTGAATATGGGAGGCGGCCATTTGATGACCCGTGAAGGGTATGACATTAACCATCTGGTGGATTTATTGGTGCGTTTCCGGGAGAAATATGATGTTGAAGTGTTTCTTGAACCAGGAAGCGCTTTTGCCTGGAATACCGGGTATCTTGTATCATCGGTCATTGATGTGGTTGAGAATAAAGGAATCAAAACAGCGATTCTGGATATCTCGTTTTCAGCTCATATGCCGGATTGTTTGGAGATGCCTTATCACCCAGGGATATTTGGAGCAGATTCGGAACCGGTTCCCGGCAAGCCGACTTACCGCATGGGCGGAAATAGTTGTTTGGCAGGCGATTGGCTTGGGTCCTGGTCGTTTGATAAAGAATTAAAACCGGGTGATAAAATCATTTTTGAAGATATGATTCACTATACGATGGTGAAGACTACATTTTTCAATGGAGTGCAGCATCCGTCTATCGGCATCTGGAATGACACCGATGGGTTTAGGATGGTCCGGAAATTTGGGTACGAAGATTATAAGAACAAACTGTCGTGAAATCCTGACTCAAATCAGGAAGTCAGCATGTTACATTGACAGATTCAGCTTCGTTGAATTGAATCGAAGTTCGCTGAAAGTAACTTTGTTTAGTATAGTGAAACACCCCTGTTTTCTATTTGCATAAATATCAAAAGAGCATGCAAATAGTAATCTGAATAATCCTCATTTGTCATGGCAGGGACAACAAGATATATAATGTCTCTGCTGCCATCCGGTTCTTGAAATCGTGCCTCATAATGATTTTGTTGGAGGCAGGAGTTCTGCAATTATATAATCCTATTCGTTATTCTTTTTCTTCTTCGGGTATTTTTCTGATAATCGTGATTTTTTCTTTGTCTCCGTCAATTTTCTTTCGTTGGAAACTAATAATATTGGGATCGTTCAGATCAATGATTTTTTCGGATTGATATTGAGGCGGCACTAGAAAATGAAAGTGTTTTGGGGATAGGAATATCCGGGTAGAATCGCAAAAAGCATCCATGTCAAACTCAAATTCTTTTAGTTGATCGATCCAACCGTGATGATGATCTTTGAATTCTTTCATTTGTTCTTTAAACTTCATCATTGCTTCTTTGTGGGTTTTTCTTGCTTGTCGGACTATTGAGTCAACGTTAATGTCCAGATTCAGGAGAAACTCATCAAGATTAATATCTGAAATTAAAGTATCAATTACTTCTTTTTTTCCGTCCTCAATAATAATGATCTGAACTTTTTTCTTTTTTTGCTCTTCCCCTTCCGTTTTAGCATATAGTCCGGAGCAGATTGTTAGGATAAGAACGATGAGTAGTGATAAGTACTTTTTCATGTTTAAGATTTTTGTTAAAAAAGGTCCAAAGGGAGTTTAATAATACAACTAAAAACAAAAACAACCTGATTGTTAATATATGAGCGAAATAAGAGAAATCTTTTTTTTAATCATTAGCTTCGCTGATCTTCGATTCTCCTTCCGGGTTGCAGGACAAGTTGTGTGTTTTGAGTGCTAAACATGGACGTTTCATAATAAATACTTTTGAATGTTTGTGTCATATAAATATGAATTTACGAGATTCATTGAACACTATTATAAACTTGAACCTTTTTTTTTAATGAGGAGAGACAGCTTGTTGAAATTTTCGTCGAAATATGATCGAGGAATTAGATAAAAAAAGGCAGCCTTTTCGGGCTGCCCAAATAAAGAATAGGTCATCAATTTGAGGGAAAATAGACCATTAATTTTTTATTATTCGCAACCTCATTTCTTTTCCTTTGTGGCGGATTCGTGCGATATAGACACCTTTTTGAAGGTCTGAAATATCAATGTTTTGAAGCTCATAGGCTGAATTAAACTGACTTTGGAATGCTGTTTGCCCAAAAGAATCGAAAATTAACAGGAAAACAGGAGCATCGTCAATTAATGAAATAGTAAAGGAAATAAAATCAGTTGCCGGATTTGGATAGATATTTATCCAGTTGTCCGTTTCAAATGGTTCATTTTTTAATTCATTCACTTGAATGCTTAATGCAATCTTTTGTTCTCCTCCTTTTTGATCGTTCGCTATAATTGTAACTTGTGTTTCTCCTGTCATTTTCTCAAAAATATTCAGTTCACTGCCATTTAAATGAATGTCAACAATTGCTGAATCGCTTAATTCTGCATGATAGATTAATGCATCGCCGTCAGGATCTTCAAAAATCTGATTTAATTCGATTACTTCTGTAATAAATCCATTGTTTAAATTCAAATTAAAATCTGGATTAATAATTACAGGAGCCTGGTTGAGAATAAGCTCGAACACTTCAAGCCTGAAAGTTTGTGTGCATACTCCTCCTTTTCCGTCTTTTGCAGAAATACTTAAGGAGGTAACTCCAACTCCTGTTTCATTAATTATTAACGTTGATCCGTTAATTTTTCCGGAAATAATGCTGCTTTCAAAATTTTGCACTGAAAATGTAAGCTCATCCC
>Ga0180436_10005391_pt1 | contig 11325 bp, 10 predicted proteins | sample SS_ome_2_FD_132434 | JGI IMG/M metagenome (GOLD analysis project Ga0180436, IMG submission 132434) | Hypersaline lake sediment archaeal communities from the Salton Sea, California, USA - SS_3_S_2 metaG | ecosystem: Environmental > Aquatic > Non-marine Saline and Alkaline > Hypersaline >...
ATCCGAAATTAAATCGGAATTGATACGCCACAAAGACCTGGCTGGCACTGGTTTGCATCGCCGCCTCAAATATGCGCAGACTGTCTAATGTATGCGATATAGGTTTTTCCAGGAAAATATGCGCGCCTGCCCTGGCCGCCGTCTCGGCAACCGGCATGTGCAACGCAGTTGGATTGGAGATGAGAACTGCATCCGGATCCACTTCCATCGCTGCTGAAAGGTCATGATAAACGGGAAATTCCTGATCCAGATCGCTTAGTGTACCTTTGCCAGTACGGTATAGGATGATATCATGCTGGCCTAATGCCAGTAGGTTCTGCAAATGCCTGCGGCCAATTGAACCAAGCCCTGCTATCAGGAATTTCATGCGATCCTTATTCATGCATTGATGATCTTGAAAAGACGTTCATAAAAGAAATAGGCAATCTTTTGGACAAACGGATTTCTAAAGAGCTTCACCTTCCATCTGGCCATTGTCTTTTCCTGGCGAGCAGCGTCCACCTGGATACCGTATTTTCTGATCATTATCGCACCTTCCTCATTGATCTGGTTTCCCAGCAGTCGGAGTGTCGCTGGTGTGGTGCACAAACGCAGCATATCCAGTTTATCAATCGCCAGGTCCAGATCGCGCATTTGCCCCATCAAGTTCTGGCTCCACCCCTGCGGCAAAGCTTGCAGGATCCTTTCCTTTTTTGTGACGAATTGATAATGGCCAGCCGAAGCAAAAGTTTGAATACCCTGATAGGTGATACGCACATCCTCAAGGCCTGCTATCTCTTCTTCGTAGCGATCCCAGGTGCGGCCCATATTTTCGATGTAGTGCTGCTCAAGCTCACGGCTGACAATATGGCCGCGTTCCGTTTCCACATCGGGGCGTTCAGCAAAACGCAGGGTTGCGTTGATACCCTCTTTCATATGGGGCTTGATATACATGCCTGTCACTAACCCGACATTGGGATAGGTATCGAGTACTTCCAGATGGCGTTCAAGCCAGCCAGGCATGAAGAACACATCATCATCACAATATGCGATCACCTCACCAGGTGCTGAGCGGAACATCATCTGTAAGGCATTGATCTTGCCTACATTTTGGGCGGACAGGTATAGAAAGTCAATATCACCGTTATCGCGCAACCCGCGCAGAAAGTCCACCACTTTGGGCTGACTGCCATTGTCGAAGACCATTAAGTCAAAAGGCACTCCTGTATTCTTTAATAGACTCTCTATGCAGACCCGCATTACATCAAAACGGTCGGCGAAATATCCGACATCATTAGGCAGAAAGGTCAACACTGCTGCGGTAACCCGCTCCGGTTGATAATCTGAGGTTTTTCCTCTTCCTGGATTCATTCCAATTCTAGGCAAAATAAACTCCCTTAATGTAACTTGATTTTAAGTGAATTAGGCGCTTGCTCATTTGATATCTTTCTTCTCTTTTATTAAAGCCGATCGCACCGCTGCATAAGCTTTCTTAGGATGAAATAGATAATAGAACCATTTTCCGAGCAAGAGTGAATGCAGCAAGGTGAGCGGCATAATCTCGATTTCGCGCAGGCATTTTTTTAAAGTGCATGGTTTGCGCGCAACACGTCCATCTTTCAAATCGTACTGCGCATCATACAAAGCAAAAATGGTGTGTTCCCCACCACCAAGATCGACATTCTTTTTAGTTTCTGGCAGACGGTAATGGGGCTGCCCTCCCGGCAGGTGGCTGTAGTCATGATCCTGATGCACAATTGTTACCTGATGGGTGCCATCTATGACCTTCCAGCGTTCAAATCGGCTTTTGAAAATGAACCAGTTATCCCAGCCAGCACGGCCGATGGCAAAATCAGGGATATTTTGATAGCAGGTTTCAGGAAAGACAAAATAATCACTACCTGCAGGCGGATGCAATCTGGCAGACGAGCTCATCTGAACACGCAACGCTTCAAAATCTTTCTTATCCACCAATTCTTTCGTGACCGGCATATCCCAGCGCTGCCCGACCAGCAAAAATTTATCAATCATCGCGGAAACCCGGTGAATGGCTTGCAGGAAATCATCAAAAAGAATGATATCCGCATTCACGATCGCCAGAAAGGGAGAATCAACCGAATTGCGGGCTAGTTCCAGCATTGAGCTAATGAGTGGTGTACCTTTGTCGTTACAACGCACACCGGGGACATGCAAAACACCTAATTGACGAGAATTCTCCGCAATCCCTTCATCATCCCCAAGCACGACAATCCCCACATCATTACCGAGCGCCTGCCAGGAGCGTAATGCGTTGCGCTGGATGGTGGAAATATGCGGGTCTTTAAAAGGTTTTGGCGCTGTGAGAATGGTAACAAGAGGTTTAGCCATATCAATCATTTTCCTGGTTGCTCATGCGATAGTCAACATCCTTAAAGGATTTATGCTGAATCTCTGCGTTAATTTGCATTAATTCTGGTTTATTTTTAATATGATTCAGAATAGACAACCAACTGAGATTACGGTCACATTCGAGGTCTGCAAGTACAGCGCGGATGAAATCCAGATCCTGTTGCGTATCAACTGTCCAGCGCAAATCACCAAGATCCTGAGGGGCGTTGAGAATGGACACTTTGAAACGCCCTTCTTGTTCGTACAGGTAAGGCAAGACATGTTCGCGTTCAAACGTTTGGTCAGCTTCCCGCCAGGCGCGTTCAAGCGCTGAGAATGAAACGACTTCCACATCCAAACCGATCGGGAATGTTCGGTGAAACGGGGGCGGAAGGCGATTGGCAGCAAAATCGGCGCTTTCATTCAACAAGAGGTCAATCACGTCATTCATGACCATCGGATCAACCAGCGGGCAATCCGCTGTGAGCCGGACGATGATATCCGCCTGCGCAGATGAAGCTGCCTGGTAGAAGCGGTCAAGCACATCCAGCACCGACCCGCGGAAACATGCCACGCGGTTCTCGGCGCACCAATCAGCGATCGGATCATCACTATCATCGATCGTAGTCGCCACTATTACTGTAGATATATTTGAAGCTTGCTTAGCACGATAGACGACCCAATCAAGCATGGGGTATCCACAGATATCTTTCATCACCTTGCCCGGCAGGCGACTGGAACCCATGCGGGCCTGGATAATGCAAACGATGTTCAATTTCTGATCACTTCTATTTTGGTTCATGTTGCTACTTCTTCGCTGCCTGTTGATAGGCATCCAACAACTTTATCTTTCCCTTTTCCCAATCCGCATCAACTTCAACCTTTGAGCGCACAGCCAGGCGTATTTTTTCCAATTCAGCTTCCGCTCCCTTATGAAGTGAACCTGCCAATTCCTCAGATGAACCGTCGCTGAAAGTCCAGCCGGTATACCCATCCTGCACCCATTCCAGGTTCGAAGGAATATCAGACACAATCGGCACACATCCGCACGCCATGGCTTCCAATAAAGCTACAGAAGATCCATCCACATGCGAGGCACTGAGATAGACATCCGCTGCCTGGTAATACTGCGTCAGCTTATCGTTGGATTGATAACCCAAAAAATGCACGTGATCCTGTAATCCATTGGCCTCAACAAAACCACGTACTGCCTGGTTCTGGGAACCCCCACCCAGCATGAGCATATGCATATCAGGATGAGATTTTTGCGACTGTGAGAACCCGCGCAGAGCAATATCCACGCCATAACGCGCTTCCCAGGAACGGGTATGAATAACGAGAAATTTTTCGTCGAAACCAATTGCCCGTTTAGCATTATTCCTTGACACGGGTGAGAAAAGCTGCAGATCCACACCCCAGGGGAAAATGGTGGATTTGTTCACATCAAAACCAAAAGCTTGCGCTTTTTTCTTGACCGTATGGCAGTCCGCGATAAGCCAATCACTTTTGCGTAATACATAGCGTGTGAGCATACGCCAGAAAGGATTGCGATCAGCATCCTGAAGCATATCGAAACCCCAGGACATGGTTACCAAAGGGTGAAACGCATTCATTGCTGGCAGGAGTGCTACCCGTTGTATTGGACCAGCATGAACGATATCTGGTTGAACATCATCCAAGACCCGCGCGAAATCCTTTTTAAGGCGGGGATAATCCAGCCAGGTCTGTTTTTTTCGTGATCCCTGCCATTGGACCACATGCACATCTTTGGGCAAGTCACGTTCCTCCTGCAACCGGTCACCGCCTTCGAGGCGGAACCAGAAGACTTCATTATCCTGTTTTTCAACCAGCGCGGATAGAAAGCGATGATCATGCGGGCAATAATTCTCTGAGCAATATAGAATACGCAGGATTGCCTCCTCAGGATTCCAGGTCGCCCCAGGTCAACTCTTTGCCAAAGGGCAAATCCTTGTTGACCGTCAAACCGATCACATCCTCGATCTTGTCTGGAAGGATAGCGCCTTTCGTTGCTGGCCGCAGCACATCAATCACCTCACGAGTGAGGACCTCACCACGCTTAAGATCACGCGCCGCGCGCAGGCAACGTCGCTGAATGACAACCGTATCTACTTCATTACCCGCCACGGATTTGTCGGCTGAACCAAGCGCTCTTTCAAGGCGGCGGGTATTCTTGACCATCTCCGCCCACGAGCGGGGATTCATAGCAAATTTATGGTCCGGCCCTTCCCGGTCATTATTATCAGTGAAGTGCTTCTCTATCACGCGCGCACCAAATGCCACCGCACCGAGCACCGTAGCATGCCCCTCAGTATGATCCGAAAGCCCCAAAATCAATTCCGGGAAAAGGGTTTGATAGGTTTTTAACACATTCAGGTGAATGTGATTGAAATTCTCCTCCTGAGCTGTGTAATTGGTATTGCACTGCATCAGGACTAATTGAGGATTAATTTCAAGAATGGCATGCACGGCTTTTTGAACTTCGCCGATATTGGCGGCGCCGGTTGCCAGCAGGATCGGTTTACCTTTACCCGCCATGCGCTGCAGCGCCTCGATCCAGTCAATCTCACCTGAGCCGATCTTGTAAGCGGGCATAAAATGGTCGAGATGATCAATCGCTTCAAAATCATAGGGGGAGGAGAAATACTCGATTCCGACACGGTCACATTCATCTTTTAACATGGGTGTCCAGTCGAAAGAGACAGATGCATCCTGATAGACCTCAAAGACAGACTTCTTCCATTTGGATTGATGCGATTGCTGTCCGCCCATATGTTTGAAACCATAATCGGAAACGATTTTCCGCGCAGTGAAGTTCTGGAACTTGGCCGCATCCGCACCCGCTTCTTTTGCAAGGCGAATCAACTCCCTGGCACGGTCCAGATCACCATCATGGTTGGCAGCAATATCCGCGATGAAATACGTGGGATGATCAAGCCCGATCGTCTTTGAACCAATTTTTATCTCCATCCGTCCTCCAGTTTATGATTGATACGCACGTATTTTTTCTGGCCAATTTTCCTGATAGTCATGAATGAAGTCATCCAATCCCTGCTCTAATAAGGGAATTGTAATACCTGTATCCTTTAGCTTGCTAATATCCAAAAATAAATTAGGCGACCGTTGTGCTTTGAGACCGGCATCCTCGACAGAAATGGGTTTGATCAGATTCTCATTAAGAGAAAGCTTATTGGCTATCATCCGCCCAAATTCATACTTACTGACCCGATCCCGGCCGACCACATGGTAGATACCGTGTAAACCCTGCGCGAGCATCGCGAAAATAATGCTCACGAGATGCCTGACATACAGCGGTGAAAAAATCACATCTGTAAATCCATTGACCTGTTTACCTGCCAAGAGGTTATTTAGGAAAAACTCCGCCAGGCTGCGATTTCCAGATACACTGTGACCAAAGAAATTTACGCGCGCGACGAGCGCACTCGGATTGGCCGCCTGCACACGCTCCTCACCTTCCAGCTTGGTACGACCATATACGGAGAGCGGATGCGGTGTGTCTGACTCACCATAGCCGCCGGTTTTTCCGTCAAATACCGCGTCTGTGGAGATATGCACGAATGATATATCATGAATTTTGCACTGCTCCGCAGCAATGCCTGGCATCCAGGCATTAATTCGATCTGCCCGATCTGGATACGTTTCGCATTGGTCCACCTGCGCCATCGCTGCACAATTAAAGAGAATCTCTGGCTGCGTCTGCTTAATCAGCTCCTCTATTGCACCTTCAGCTGTTAGATCTGCCCGGATTATCTTAAATGGGGTTTCTTGCAATCCAGTATTATGCGTGACACCCACAACATCATGGCGGGAAGCCTGCATCAAGCAGGCATTCAACCCAAGTAATCCCGAAGCGCCAGTTATGAGAACACGCAATGGCAGTCCTTAATTCTTGAATGCTTCTTCGATTGGTTTGATGATGTCCTTGATCTGGTCAACCGTTAACCAATCGTCGTTCTTATTGCTGACATAACGGAATTCGTCATCGATCGGTTTGCCTTTGGATTCCCAGTCACGGCCGAACCAGTATGCCTCAGCAGGTTGAACCACATACATATCATCCAGCTCGATCACAGTACGGGCTTCATCCTCCGAAATGAGCACTTCATGCAATTTCTCTCCAGGTCGGATGCCGATGTAATTGATCTTTGCCTCAGGCGCCATCGCCTTGGCCAGGTCGGCGACGGTCATGCTGGGGATCTTCGGCACGAACACCTCACCACCATGCATTTCTGACAAGCAGCGGATGACAAAGCGCACACCCTGCTCAAGCGAGATCCAGAAACGTGTCATGCGTTCATCGGTGACTGTGACGACACCCTGTTCACGCTGGCGGATAAAAAGCGGCACAACGCTACCGCGACTGCCGACGACGTTGCCGTAACGGACGCAGCTAAAACGGGTTTTCTTGCCACCGGCGTAGGCGTTGCTTTGCACAAACAGTTTTTCTGCCGCAAGTTTGGTAGCACCATACAGATTGATCGGATTGACCGCTTTATCTGTGCTGAGTGCGATCACTTTCTCCACTTTCGCATCCAGGGCGGCATCAATGACATTGCTACTGCCAAGGATGTTTGTCTTGACTGCTTCCATTGGATTGTATTCACAAGCAGGTACCTGCTTCAGAGCGGCTGCATGGACAACATAATCGACGCCATCAAAAGCGCGCCGCAAACGCTCGTAATCACGGACATCCCCGATGAAGTAGCGCAAGCGCTCGTCCTGGAAACCGGATTGGCGCATTTCATGCTGCTTCTGTTCATCACGGCTGAAAACGATCAGCTTGCCAGGATTGAATTCTTTGAGCATGATCTCAATGAATTTCTTTCCAAACGAACCGGTCCCGCCGGTCACCAAAATTACTTTATCTTTCCAATCCATATTTCCTAACCTCAGTATTATTTATTTTTCAAATGTGATCAGGGGATACTGCCCTTTTTCGCCAAAGTAGGCAGGGAACAGTTCCTCTAATGAAAATAACAACCATAACCAGAAGCGCCCAAGAAAAACCGGATGGATCATCGCGCGCAGGAAGCGCACGCTGACACTGCGCCAAACTCTTATATCAATAGGAAATTCCTGCCCGAGTTGTTCGCGCAATCCACTCGCGTCTAATTTGTGCACAAAGGTGCCGCTAGGTTTCGTTTCTTTTTTCTCATTTTCACCTGTTGTGTGAGCAGGTGCTGGTTCCGAATTGATGCGCATTAAGCGTTCCATTAACCGCATCGGTTTACGGAAAAAATTGACAAAACGGGACTCGCTCCAGCCATTAACAATAGCGGCGGTTGCGCCCTTTTTTAAAACGCGTTTAAGCGCGTGAAACGCCGGAATGTAATCATTGGCGGGAAGATGATGCAGGGTATGCAGCGAGACGATTCCATCAAACACATCGTTTTTAAAAGGCAAATTTGCTACATCTGCCACAACGAACATGCCATGATCTGTTCCAATGCGATCACGCGCCTCTTCGAGCGCAACGATCGATATATCCAGGCACACCCGGTAATCATACCCTTCAGAGTAGGTCAGATATTCCGGGTACTGGATCGGTCCCGAGCCCGCATCAAGCAAGTATTTGCCTGACCGATTCAGATGACGATTGATGCGCAGATGGCATTTATGGATATAAGCATGCGATACCGGGCGCAAGTCTTCGTACTGTGCATTCTGATAGGTACCCTCACTCAACTTCTGCCAGCCAATGCTGTCATAAAATTGACGCACATCCTGTTTGGTGGAATTTTCGCTCATTTTAATCCAAAGCCTTTAATCACCTTTGATCGCCTGCCAATCAATATCTTTACCAGCCAGGTATTCAAACACGGCTTCATGCTTACGCCATTCACGGGCATAGAATATATCGCGCAGTGATTCTTTCTTGTAATCATCCCAGAGATGGACGAGGTGATAAGGGAACTGAAGAGGAAAATCGAAGAAGAAGCGGTAGGCATACGCCCACGCCAGATCGATCTGCTCTTTTTCCAGCTTATGCGCATCAGGATCTTCCAGGATCGCTTTGATCGTCTTATAGTAGTTAACCCAGCCCGTGGGATCCTGTGTAAAGCCTTTACCTCGGTAATGCGTCTCTCCTGCGACTATGACAGGTACGCCACTCATCGCCATCTCAAGGCCAACCGTCGTTGTATACACCAGACCCAGGTCAGCCGCAGCGATGAGGTCGTAAGTGTTGACCTTTTCTTCCGGACCAATGACGCGAATGTTTTCCGGTAGTTTCGGCAGCACTCGATCAACCACATCCATCATTGACTGCCCATGGATAAGCACCTCGCCAGGATGAACGCGCACTATCAACTGCGCCTCTTCTTTGCCAGCAAAATATTGCAAGGTGCGTTCAAGCCATTCTTCCATACTTTGCGTGAAAGTCTCCCGGCCAAGGGTAAGACTATCTCCCAATACATTGGTGGCGAGCAAAACCACTGGCCGATCGTCGAGTCCCAGCGCTTCGCGTGCCAATTCAACACCCTGGGCAGGTACCTGCTGCCAGAGACGAGAGAAATTTTTCCAGATTGAGGCCTTTCGGCGGGCTTCAAACATCTCACGGATCTTAGTTTTTTCTGTGCGCGTAAGTTCGTCCCCTTTGTATACCTCCCACATATCATTGGTATCCTGGCGCATGACCTTGTCATCCTGCGCAATCCAGATACGCTGGCGCTGGTCACCAAATTCATAAGTGACTGTGCGGATCTCAAGGAACCGCGCAACCTCATAAATAACACCAAATTCCTGAATGGTGCCATTCGGCACCAGCACTACATCCGGTTTGTTCTCATTCATCCAGGCCAATGCCGCCCGCGCAGCAATCAAATTCCGTTCACAACGCAATTTGTAAACATCGCTGTTCTCGTCCACATTTTCCACCTGCAGGGTGTACATCGTGTCATAACGGGTGACTTCCTGGATCCTTGCTTCCAACTCTTCCGGAAGCACTTTATAACCTGCATGCAGGTCGAGAAAGGCAACTGAAGGGAGCACAGATTCTGCTTTTGAAAGTACCTCTTTGGCATATAGATTCTGCCGGCGCAGATCAAACTTATTAATTGGATTCTGCCAGTCATGATAAGGCAGAAAGCCCAGGGTCACATCGTGCCCTATTCCGCTCAGGACTAACCCAGTAATAGTGGCGTGCTCGATCCAATAGTGAAGGGTTGCGAAAACAAAGATTTTTTTACCTGGCTGTTCAACATCCTGCCGCCTCTTCTCAATTACCTCAACCATTTCGGGCAGATGCTCGGATAGATTCTTAAGCGAAAACCGGCTATTAAGGGTTTTCCCTTTATGGCGGGTCATCCAGTACAACTCGGCAGTAAAAGGCACCTGGCCGAGCACCGATTTAATGATATTTTTCGCGATCGTCTTGGTTTTTGTTTTCTTTTCAGCCATTTTTTATTTTATTTATCTCCCATTCTAAAGCTGGTCTTACAGGACCCAGGCGCGGCTCTGGCCAATGAGTGCCAGGCGCACCGGAGGGATCAACATTAAATGCAAGCGCTTGTTCATCGTGAAAATATGTTTTTATGCGGTACGCGCTTGCGTTCACGCCAATTACGTACCTGCCGCCATTCAGAAAATCTGCTGGAATGGTAACCCGGCTGTGATAAAGACCAGTTTCGCGGATAGCGTGTTTTTCAAACAAAGCAGGATCATCCGTGTCAAAAGAGGTAAACACAAACTCGCCATGTGAGGTAATCAGATAGATTCCCACCCGCAGGCCCTTGACTGGTTCTTTGGTGAAGTATTCAAAATCCACCATAAATGGTTCAGTCGAACGGATCGTTTCAAGCACATTTCCGTTCATATCGAGAACACGCACTGACCGCGGCTGAAAAATATTCTTTGCGTCAATCTCATCTTCGCGCCATACACGCTGACCTTCGCGGGTGAGCCCCTGAGAGAGATAGAAATCAACCGCTTCAGCGCTAGGGGCGCGCAACAGAAGATTCCCTTTGTCAATCACCAGCGTTTCTTCGGTCAGGCGCAAGATAGCGGACATGTTATGGCTGACAAAGAGCACTGTGCGTCCCTGCTGGGCCACATCCGTCATTTTGCCCAAACATTTGCGCTGGAATTCCGCATCACCCACCGCAAGCACTTCATCGACAACTAGAATTTCCGGCTCAAGATGGGCGGCTACCGCGAACGCAAGGCGCAGGTACATACCACTGGAATAGCGTTTTACGGGAGTATCAATGAACTGTTCCACCTCGGCAAAATCGACGATCTCGTCAAATTTGGATTCGATCTCTTTGCGTTTCATGCCCAGGATAGCCCCGTTCAGGAATATATTCTCGCGCCCGGTCAGCTCGGGGTGGAAACCTGTACCTACCTCAAGCAAAGAACCTACCCGCCCATTGATCTCGACTATACCAGTGGAAGGTTCAGTCACACGGGAAAGCACTTTCAGCAGTGTGCTCTTTCCGGCACCATTTCTCCCTACAATACCAAGCACTTCGCCCTGTTTTACAGTGAAATTGACATCCTTAAGCGCCCAGATATGATCAGGCAAAGCGCCATGTTTATCCTGTTTCTTCGTGATGGAGAATTGTTCAGATAAGGACTCACGCAATGTGCGGTAGGTATTGATCGATGTGCCGATCATATACTTTTTGCCCAGATTGGTTACTTTAATAGCGGTATTTGGCATGATCACACTCGGTCGGCAAACAGCCGCTCCATTCTCTTGAAATAGAACATACCGCTAATGAGCAATATAACGGCAACGACCGCGGACACAATAGTCATTAATCCAGGCGGTTGACCGGTTCCAAGCAAAGCCCAACGGAAACCTTCAACCACTCCGGTCATTGGATTGAGTGCGTATATTGTCCGCCATTGTTCCGGAACCATACTGGAAGGATAGGCAATCGGCGTCAGATACATCCAGAATTGGGTCAGGAATGGCAAGATGTAATTGATATCCCGGTA
>Ga0180436_10005392_pt1 | contig 11325 bp, 7 predicted proteins | sample SS_ome_2_FD_132434 | JGI IMG/M metagenome (GOLD analysis project Ga0180436, IMG submission 132434) | Hypersaline lake sediment archaeal communities from the Salton Sea, California, USA - SS_3_S_2 metaG | ecosystem: Environmental > Aquatic > Non-marine Saline and Alkaline > Hypersaline > Sediment...
ATCGGAATTCCCGGTTACATGGAAGGGAGGGCCCTGCTCGGAGATCAGCGTGCAGATGCCGGCACCTACCTTTTTCTGAGCAACGACCGCAGCGGAGAAGCCAGAGATCTGGAACGCTCGGTGACTGATGGACAGTTTTTATATACCAGGGTATATATGCCTCATCTACCGGAACACCGCTGGCAAAAATATCATGACTATGCCGCGATCAGTGAGATCATGAACAAGGATTACAGGCAGGGAAAGCTTTCCCGGCTCCAGGGCCTGACCTTCCAGCACCGGGAAGCCGAATACCTCTATGACCTGGGGAAAGACCCCTGGGAGCTATATAATCTTGCGGCTGACCCGGAGCTCAGCCTGGAGCTGCAAAGGTTCCGGAAGGTCCTGGATGAGCACCTGCTGAAAATCAGGGACATCCATTTCCTGCCCGAGTATGAACTGGACAGCATTAGCAGGACCTCCACTCCCTTTGAGTACAGGATGAACGAGCTCTGCTATCCATTTGAAATGATCTTTGAGGCAGCTTCCATGTCGGGAATGGGGGAAGAAGTGTTGGACGAACAGTTAAGGCTTCTGGATCATTCCAGCGGGGTGGTTCGTTATTGGGCTGCTCTGGGACTCAGGGCCCAGAAAAGGCTCCCTGAGTCGAGCCACGAGACCATCCTGAAGACCCTGCATGATCCCTATCTTCCTGCACGGATTGCGCTTTACGGAGTCGCTCAACATTTTTTCGGATCTCCGACAGCCGGAAAAGGCCTCAGCCGGTGCCTCCGTGCCCACCATCCACACCTTGCCCTTCAGGCGGTACAGACCCTGCTCTACCTGGAGGAGGAGAATGCCAGGACTTTCCTTCCCGAAATCCGGCAGCTATTTGAGGAACTGGAGGGTAATAAAGCCAGGGAGAAGGTCCGGGATGCCTGTGAAATGTTCCTGTACCTCTATGAAGGACGTCCCCTTGAATATGAGTTCTTCTGGTGAGCTTAATCCTCTGCAAGTTTCCGTTCGACAGTCTTGCGCACTTCACGTATTAACAGAGGAAAGGCCGGTTCGGCCATGTTGTGCCCGTAGCCGTCCAGTTCCAGCAGACGGGTTTCCCGGTGCCCCACTACCTGCATCATGCGCATGAGATAGGCATTCTCCTCGTAACGGCCCAGCATTTCCAGTTCCCGGTCCCCGGTTATGATCAGCAAGGGAGGTGCGTCCTTCCTTACGTGATACAAGGGGGCCAGATCATCTATAATGGGTTGTGTCCCTTCGATACCCCGCTCTTCCCTGACGGTAAAATGGGTAATTGCGTGTCCGCTGAATGGGATCAGCCCTGCAATGTGATTGGGATCCACCCCATGGCTGGCCAGCCAGCGCTTGTCCAGTCCCACCATGCTGGTCAGGTAGCCCCCTGCTGAATGACCGGAAACAAAAATCAGCTCCGGATCCCCGCCGTATGCCGCAATGTTCCGGAACACCCAAGCCACCGCTGCAGCCGCATCCTCAATGTAGACAGGGGCACCGACTGCCGGGTAAAGCCGGTAATTGACCGCAACGACAGCCATCCCTTGTTCCATCAGTTCCTTCGGGATGTATTTATTACCCCCTCGGAGTCCTCCGCCATGGAACCAAACGACCGTGGGAAATCCTTGAGCAGACTCAGGGTAATACAGGTCCAGTTTGCATCGCTCCTGCTGGAAGGGCTGTCCTTCCATGGCCGGGGCCGGATAATAAGACAGGTCGGGGATGGTATGGTAGCTCAGTTCCTGTGCAAAGAGTTGTGAACTGAACAGGAGAAAGAAACTAAGCCATGAAAGTCTATGGATCATCATCTGAAAGTATTTTAAAATCAAATATAGGCGAATCACTGTACATTGAATGCCTGCATCCAGCATGCTTTGACTGATTCTTTTTGGTATTAGACGAATACGTCATAAATCTTTCATCGGCAATACCCTATTTTCGATATAAAAATATAATGCAGATATCCAGGACTATTCTTTTCATCATGGCCTTCCTGCCCATGGGCTTGCTGAGGGCCCAGCAACTATACGACTGGGAAGATCCCCGGACAGTGGGATACGGGAAGGAGTCCCCCCGCGCACACTTCATGGAGTACCCCACAGCTGAAGATGCCCAGAAAGGCAGCCTTGAATACAATGAAAGTTATCAGCTGCTTAACGGAATGTGGAAATTCCACTGGGTGAAACGACAGGAGGAAAAACCAACTGACTTCTACAAACCCGGATTTGACGTCAGCAACTGGGATGAGATCCGGGTACCGGGAAACTGGGAATTGCAGGGCTATGACATACCCATCTACCTGAACCATCCCTATGAATTTACCAGGGATCCCCGGCCACCTCACATCCCCCATGAATGGACCCCTGTTGGATGTTACAGAACCACCTTCCGCATCCCGGAAGGATGGCAGGAAGACAGGGTCATTCTTCATTTCGGCGCGGTCAAATCAGCATTCTATGTATATGTGAACGGAAAGAAACTGGGCTATTCCCAGGGCTCAAAAACTGCTGCAGAATGGGATGTAACTGATTACCTTTTACCGGGCGAAAACAACCTGGCATGCGAGGTATACCGTTGGAGTGACGGCAGCTTCCTGGAATGCCAGGACTTCTGGCGCATGAGCGGGATCACCCGAGATGTTTACATCCAGCGCACACCAGGCTTGTACATGGAAGATATCAGGCTGGACCCTGAACTGGGGCCATCACCCGACCAAGGCAGCCTCACCATCACCTCCAGGCTCTCCAACAAGCTGGGTCGCAAGGCCAGGGACTATCAACTGACCTTCACTCTGTTTGACGGGGATCGAAAGCTCATCCATGAGCGGACCATGGCCGTGCAGGTGGAAAAAAACAAGGAAACAAGCCTGGACCACCGGATCGTGGTCGAACATCCGTTGTTGTGGTCCGCTGAGCAGCCAAACCTGTACCGTCTGGTCATGACGCTGTCCGATCCACAGGGGAAGGGTATTCAACATATCGGGATCGATGCAGGTTTCCGAAGTGTAACCATGCAAGAAGGGCAACTGCTGGTAAATGGGAAACCCATCTTGGTTAAGGGGGTCAACCGCCATGATCACCACCCCACCTTTGGCCAGTATATCCCCAGGGAAACCATGGAAAAGGATGTGGCCCTTATGAAACAGTTTAATATCAACACAGTCCGCACCTCCCACTATCCCAACGATCCCTATTTCTATTCCCTTTGTGACCGGATGGGGCTCTACGTGATCGCCGAGGCGAACATCGAATCCCATGGACTTGGGGCTGCCCAGCAAAGGCCCTATGACAACAGCAATCACATTGCCGACAATCCGCTCTGGGAAAAGGCCCACCTCGATCGTATCCAGAGGAACTACGAAATTCATAAGAACTACCCTTCAGTGATCATGTGGTCCATGGGAAATGAATGCGGAGATGGTGTTAACTTCCAGGCCGGCTATAGCTGGATGAAGTCCGTGGACTCCCGACCCGTCATGTTCGAACAGGCTAACCTGAGGCACACCACCGACATCTATGCCCCCATGTATGCCACCATCGGACAATTGATCAACTATGCCCAAAGCACTAACAACTACAGGCCTGCCATCATGTGCGAATACGCTCATGCCATGGGCAACAGCGTGGGGAACCTTCAGGATTACTGGGATGTAATCGAAGCCTACCCCCTTCTGCAGGGGGGATGTATCTGGGACTGGGTGGACCAGGGACTGGAGGCTTTTACGCCTGCCGGTGAACACTACTTCGCCTTTGGGGGAGATCTTGCACCGGACTCCATTAAAGAAGACGGTAACTTCTGCATCAACGGACTTGTAAATCCCGACCGGAAACCCAATCCCCATATCTGGGAGGTCAAGAAAGTCTACCAGAATGTAGCCATTCGCCCAGTTGATCTGAAAAAGGGCAAAGTGGAGATTTTGAACAAGTCTTTTTTTACCAATCTTTCTGAATTTGAGACAAAGTGGGAGCTCATTGAAAACGGACATAAGGTCGGGGAAGGTAAGCTGGATCTGGATATTGAAGCCCAAATGAAAAAAGAGATCAGGGTTCCATTCGATTACAAGCTCGCGGGCGAAAGCGAATATTTCCTGACTATTTCATTTCATCAGAAGGAAGATGCAAACGGAATCCCCATGGGCCACGAAATTGCCTTTGAACAGTTATGGATCCAGGCGGGCACCAGGATTGAAAGCTCACTCCCGCCGGAAGCAGGTCTTGCCGTAGAAGAAAGTCCCGGATTGCTGGAGGTCAATGGAACAGGATTCCAGCTGGTATTCAGCAAGACTTCGGGCAATATCCGCTACCTGGAGTACCAGGGGATGCCCTGCATCGTGGATGAACTTGAACCCGATTTCTGGAGAGTACCCACGGACAATGACTATGGCAACCAGATGGTCAGGCGGCTCGGGGTATGGAAAGACGCGCACAAGAGTGCCCGACTTCACTCCTTTTCCCATTCCATGCAGAACGGGAAGCTGGCAGTACGCACAGAACGCTTTCTGGAAAGTGCCAACGCCTGGTTTAATACCAACTACCTGGTGGGAGCGGACGGATCAGTCAGGGTGAGCAACAGCTTTGGCCTCACCCCTTACGACGAGCACGTGGAACTTCCCAGGCTGGGCATGCAAACCAAGGTATCCGAGGCCCTTTCCCAGGTGGAATGGTATGGGCGGGGGCCCCATGAAAACTATGCTGACCGGAAAACTTCAGCCCGGATGGGAAGGTATACCGCAAATGTGGCACGGCTCTGGTTTCCCTACATCCGGCCCCAGGAATCCGGGTACCGGACAGACACCCGGTGGCTCAGCCTGACAGATGCCTCCGGACGTGGCATGAAAATCAGCGGTGATTCCCCCTTTTGTTTTAACGCACAGTACTACAGCAAAGAGCAGTACTCGAATAGCCCTGAAAAAAAACTGACCCATCCGGTGGACCTGGAAAAGGAGGATCGCATCTCCCTGAATATCGACCACCGCCAGATGGGACTTGGCGGTGACAATAGCTGGGGTGCCCGGGTACATGAAGCCTATCGCGTTCTACCCCGGGAATATGAGTACAGTTTTTCCATCATTCCCATTCAATAAATGGAGCAAGGATGATAGTATGTTTAATGTTAGACTGGAATCTATGAGAACCCGGATTGGAATATTGATCTTGATAATCATTACAGGATTCCTGGGCAAAAGCCCGGCACTTGCACAAGCGCCTCAACTAGCTCTATGGCCCGACGGTATACCCGGCAATCCCATTTCCTATGCCGGGGAAAAGCTAAGGTCAGAGGAAGTGAATGAACACTCTCCTTCACAGATGAACAGGGTGTTCAGCCAGGTCTCCACGCCCGCTTATGTCCTGTATCAACCTGAAGAACAATTGAACAATGGAATTGCCCTGGTCATTTGCCCCGGAGGGGGATTCAGGGATGTTTGGTTCGACCGGGAAGGGGTTGATTTAGCAATGTGGCTTGCCGAAAGAGGATTCACATCCCTGGTATTGAAATACCGTACCTACAATCCCGATGCGGCTGGCTTCTCGCTTGAGCAGAAACTATACAATCCCGAGGTCTATGCAGATGCCAAGCAAGCCATTCATATACTAAGAAGCCGGGCTTCGGATTTGGGCATCAAAAGGAATAAAATTGGGATCGCCGGCTACTCGGCTGGCGGAGCCCTGGCCCTGATGGCATTACTGGAAACTCACGAGCAAGAGTTGCCCGCTTATTCTGCTTTTGAATACACGACCCTTCCTGATTTCGCCTGTTTGATCTACCCGGGCATCCGGAACAATTTTATCAAAGCCGTTGAATCCAAAAAACATCTTCCTCCTGTTTTCATGATCAACGGAGGAGAAGACCAGGTGACGCCAGCCAGTAAATGCATTGAATTGTACAGCGCCCTGTGGAACAACAATCATCCTGCAGAATTGCATATATACGCGAAAGGACGGCATGGATTCGACTCCGGGATCGGCAGAGGATCCGGCGTTGGGAGCTGGCAGGACAGTTTTATCTGCTGGTTGAAAGACATGGAAATCATGGATTGAGCCTGTGAAAGGAGTTCCTCGGCGATTGCCATGAAATATATATTGCACAGATATCATTTCCCCAATGAGAGAAGCACTTAAGCGCAGAGCTGTACTTGAGAAATTGAACGAACCCGAACTGATCTGGGATATGGTTGTTATCGGCGGTGGAGCCTCAGGTTTAGGTGCGGCCCTTGAAGCAGCCAGCCGAGGTTATAAGACCCTGCTCCTGGAACAGGATGACTTTGCCAAAGGAACATCCAGCAGAAGCACCAAGCTGGTCCATGGTGGAGTCAGGTACCTTGCTCAGGGAAATATCCGCTTGGTTTTGGAAGCCCTTCGTGAAAGGGGTCTTTTAAAACGAAATGCTCCTCATCTGGTAAGGGATCAATCGTTTATAATCCCCTGTTATAAATGGTGGTGTATGCCCTTTTATTCCATCGGTCTGACACTTTACGACCTCTTATCGGGACGATGGAGTATCGGAAGATCAGTTCCTCTATCAAAGCAAAAGGTGAAACTAGCACTTCCAAACATCAAAACCCGCCAATTAAAGGGAGGTGTGAGATATTACGATTGTCAGTTTGATGACGCACGCTTGGCTATAAATTTATGTCAATCCCTTTTCGAAAATGGAGGTATGGCGTTAAACTATGCCCGGGTTACCGGACTTAACAAAAAGCAAGGGAGGATTTCAGGGGTGATCTTTGAAGAACGTGAATCCGGGAAAAGCTATACAGTACCTTCGAAAATTGTTATTAATGCCACGGGAGTATTTGTAGATCAAATATTAAAGCTTGAGAATCCGGGGGCTAAGGATGTGGTAAAACCCAGCCAGGGTATCCACCTGGTTATGGACCGAGAGTTCCTGAAGGGAACTGATGCCTTGATGATTCCCAGGACAACAGATGGCAGGGTATTATTTGCCATTCCCTGGCACAACCGCGTGGTTGTGGGGACAACCGATGCCGAAAAGGAACTAGTCGAATTGGAACCGGTAGCCCAAAAAAATGAGATTGAGTACATTTTGGAAACGGCGGGGAGGTTCATGGAAATTCCTCCTGAAAAAGAGGATATACGGAGTATCTTCACCGGCCTGCGCCCTCTGGCAGCTCCCGCTGCCGAAGGTAAGAAAACCAAGGAGATATCACGTGGTCACAAGATTCTGATATCCAAGGGGGGACTAATCACTCTTACCGGCGGAAAATGGACAACCTATCGCAAAATGGGAGAGGATGTGGTAAATGCTGCCATCAAAGAAGCAGAGTTACCTGTACGCAATTCAGTAAGCAGGACACTGAAGATTCACGGATCCACTGAGGAAGTTGATCTTGAAAATCCGCATTACTGGTACGGGAAAGATCTGCAGAAGCTGAATGATATGGTCAAAAAGGATCCTGAAATGGGGGAATTGCTCAGTGAAAAACTTCACTTGCTAAAAGTACAGGTCATATTTGCGGTAAGGGAAGAATTTGCCAGGACCCTGGAAGATGTTCTCTCCCGTCGGATAAGGGCTCTTCAACTGGATGCGAGAGAATCTATCTGTATTGCGCCAAGGGTGGTGAAAATCATAGCGCAGGAACTTGGTTTAAGCAGACAGTGGGAATCCAGGCAACTGGAAGCCTTTATTTCGCTTGCTGAATCCCATCTGCTTGAACAAACATAATCTTGATATACTTTTACTGACATGCCTACTAAATCCTACGTTCTTTCGCTCGACCAGGGGACTACAAGTTCCCGGGCCATCCTCTTTTCCCGGGAAGGCAAGATTGTCAGCATTGCGCAACAGGAATTTACCCAGATCTTTCCTGAACCAGGCTGGGTGGAGCATGATCCCGTGGAAATATGGGTCTCACAGCTGAAGGTAATGATAGATGCAGTAACCCAAGACAATTCGGTACTCGACAAGCTAGCTGCCATTGGGATCACCAACCAGCGCGAAACGGCTGTAGCATGGGATCGAAAAAATGGAAAACCCTACTGCAATGCGATTGTCTGGCAGGATCGGAGAACAGCTGGTATTTGTGACGATCTCAAGGCCAGGGGATATGAAGAGCTGATCCGAAAAAAGACCGGCCTTGTCATTGATGCCTATTTTTCAGCCACCAAGTGGAAATGGATGCTGGAGAATGTGGTTGGTCTGCGGGAGAAAGCGGAAGCGGGAGAAGTTGCATTTGGCACGGTTGATTCCTGGTTGATCTGGAATCTCACTGGAGGTGAGGTACATGCAACGGATGTGACCAATGCCAGTCGCACCATGTTATTCAATATTCACACCCTTGAATGGGACCAGGAGCTCCTGGATCTGATGGGAGTTCCCGCCAGTACCTTGCCTGTGGTGAAGTCCTCCTCAGAGATCTACGCGTATTCAAACAAAGATCTGCTTGGCATCAGTTTGCCGATTGCAGGGATTGCGGGTGATCAGCAAGCCGCCACCTTTGGACAGATGTGTCTTGATCCTGGAACAGTGAAATGCACCTACGGAACCGGTTGCTTCATATTGTGTAATACGGGGGGTAAAGCAGTACGATCAGACAATCAGCTGCTTACAACGGTGGCCTGGCAAGTAGAGGGTCAAACCATATATGCACTTGAAGGGAGTATTTTCACAGGCGGAGCGGTCGTTCAATGGTTACGGGATGGACTGGGACTGATCGATCAATCAGCGGAAGTGGAATCACTGGCAGCTTTGGTTGAGAATAATGGAGGGGTCTATTTTGTCCCTGCATTTACCGGCTTGGGAGCCCCTCACTGGGATCAGTATGCCCGCGGGATGATTGCAGGCCTGACCAGGGGAGTAACAAAAGCACATATCGCACGGGCTGCTTTGGAGAGTATTGCCTATCAGGTCATAGACGTGATGCATGCCATGGAGGAGGATGCCGGGATCTCCATCAAAGAATTAAAAGTGGATGGAGGTGCGGTAGTAAACAACCTGCTCATGCAGTTTCAGGCTGATTTACTGGGGATTCCGGTTATCCGGCCTGAAACCATCGAAACCACAGCTTTGGGAGCGGCCTATCTGGCAGGATTGGCAACCGGATTCTGGTCCTCTGTCGAGGATATCCGGAAACAGTGGGCCATTGACAGGTCCTTCCAACAGCAAATTAGTAAAGAAGACCAGCAGTCGCTGATCGTTGGTTGGCAACGTGCAATTTCCCGGGCTAAAAACTGGGAACACTAAGCACACTCTAACGTTTTAACTCATCTATCAAAACTTACGCCCACTACCATGAATGAAATTATCGCAGAAATTATCGGAACTTTTCTTCTGATACTCCTTGGAAACGGAGTGGTTGCCAATGTTGTATTGAAAGATACCAAAGGGCATAACGGAGGGTGGATTGTTATCTCGATGGGGTGGGGATTGGGCGTGTTTGTTGGAGTAGCCGTAGCAGGTCCGGTCTCAGGGGCCCATATAAATCCCGCAGTAACCCTGGGATTGGCCACAGCAGGTCTTTTCCCGTGGGTAAAGGTCTTACCCTTTGTTGGAGCTCAAATGGCAGGGGCTGCAGCAGGGGCTTTTATTGTTTGGCTCTTTTACAGGCACCATTTCAATCGCACGGTTGATCCTGCCTCTCAACTTGCCTGCTTTTCCACCGCTCCCGCCATCCGCAAACCAGTCAATAACTATCTCAGCGAGATAATTGGAACATTTGTGCTCATCTTCGTGATCCTGTATATTGCAGAACCAACCCTGGCCCTGGGTAATGAGGCAGAAGCCAAGCTGGGGCTGGGAACACTTGGAGCGCTGCCGGTAGCACTACTCGTTACTGCCATTGGCCTCTCCCTGGGTGGCACTACGGGGTATGCCATAAATCCTGCCAGGGACCTGGGCCCACGGATCATGCATACCCTGCTGCCCATAGACAATAAGGGAGGAAGTGACTGGGCGTATGCCCACGTACCGGTGCTTGGCCCGTTCATCGGAGCCCTGATTGCCGCGGGAGTATATCTGCTGCATGGTTTACTGATTGGCTAACCGCCAAATAATCTTTTCACATCAACTCTTATGTAACTCATAATTAAATCATTTCAGCATTTTTACACTGTAATGGCACTGTAGAAAATGCACAAGGCTTTACTTTTTGCGTGCTGGGTACCAGGCATGCAAAATGTAAAGCTACGTGGCAAAAAAAGAGCGGTGGCGAAATATTCTTGTATTTGCCGGGGTGACTTGAAATGCCCAGACAAGACCTGGATGAATTGGTTAATCCAGCTTTTTGAAAGGGATTCTCCATGGATCAGGGAGGTTCCCCTGGAGGATGGGCCAAAACCGCCTTCAATATAGATTGGGTACCCAATATCATCCTTCAAAGTAGGTTCGAACTTCGTTCATGAAAGCCGACAAGATGGGACTTCCTTCAACCTTCGGAGGAGGTCCTTCCTTTTTCCCCTCACCCGAACCTGCCTTTTGCTCCCACAAAGCCTTCGCCCTTAGCAAACTGCCAAAGGGACGCACAAAACCGGGCTGTTTCTGCTTTCAGTCATGGCGGTTCCGGCCACATTTTTCTGTGGACGACAGGCAAAAAACAGTTGAAAGTTGTGAGTGCCGAACAGGCGCGCAACCGGAAGCGTTTTTTGTCTGAGTGACAATTTGATCCTTATGAAGAAATGCGGCCGTACAAGCTTAATAGGCGGTACAAACAAAGCTCCCCAATGCTTTGTGTATCGACTATTGGGCTTGAGGGATACGGAGGGTGCAAGTAGTGGGTGAATGGTTAGTCTCATATGCAGGTGCCTTTTGCTCACTTCTTGCACCCGAAGGGAAGGAAAGGAGTGGTTTTACGGCATGTGTTTTTGCTTTGCATAATTCCATAACTTTATTCAAGAAAAGGCATGAATTACGAAAAAACCATGACGGAAAATCAGGACTGTGCGATCTGCAGGGCTGGCATCCTGCAGTTACGAAAAGCAAGCTTAGACGCTTGCCCCGCTTTGTGCCACGTGCAGCGTGAAACAGTCTCGTTTTAATAAACCAGAAAGTAGGAAACCATGAAAACCCTGAAGTATTTTCTCTATGCCCGGAAATCTACCGAGGATGAGGAACGGCAGGTAATGTCCATAGAAGCGCAGCTGTCGGAATTGGAAGAATACGCCAAACGGGAGAAAATACAGATAGCTGAACGGTTCATCGAGAGTAAGAGTGCCAAGGCTCCCGGACGTCCCGTATTTAACCGGATGGTGGAGAAGATCTATGCTTCCGGTGAGCCGGTGGGGATCCTGGCTTGGCATCCTGACCGTTTGGCACGCAATTCAGTGGATGGTGGTCAGGTAATCTACCTGATCGATATTCAGA
>Ga0180436_10005393_pt1 | contig 11324 bp, 8 predicted proteins | sample SS_ome_2_FD_132434 | JGI IMG/M metagenome (GOLD analysis project Ga0180436, IMG submission 132434) | Hypersaline lake sediment archaeal communities from the Salton Sea, California, USA - SS_3_S_2 metaG | ecosystem: Environmental > Aquatic > Non-marine Saline and Alkaline > Hypersaline > Sediment...
ATAAAGCCAGTGTTTCGGTGATGATCGGCGGCAATTCACATAAAAGCGGATTCGCCGTGGGGAATTTGGCAAACGCCGAAAATTCATTCACCAGGTTGCGAATTAAATCCACATGATCAATGATCATTTGGGTGCACTCGTCAAAAACCGGCTCCTCAAGCTGGGTTGAATATTTGCGCTTCAACCGCTGGGCGGAAAGGATGATGGGTGTTAAGGGATTCTTGACTTCGTGGGCAATGCGCCGGGCAACTTCGCGCCAGGCGGCCATGCGCTGGGCCTTTTCCAATTCAGTGAGATCGTCGAAAACCACCACCAGTCCGATCTGCCGATCATCCTCATCCTTCAGGGCATTGATGTGCAAAAGAAAACTGCGGGGCGTGCCGGATATTGTCGATTTCAATGTCATGCGCACGGCATCGCCATGGGTATTGGCCAGCTCCTCTAAGACCTCTTCGGCCATGGTCAGATACTGGCCGTGAAGAATACGTTTATAGTTTTGGGACAACACCCGCTCCGCCTTCAGATCGAGCATCCTGGCGGCCGAGGTGTTGATGGTGGTCACAAAACCACCGGCATCCAGGGTGATGACACCGGCCGATACATTCTGCAACACAATCTCCATGTATTGGCGGCGTTCCTCTATCTCCAGGTTCTGCTCCTGCAGCATCCTGGATGAGAGTTCCAACTGCTCGCGCCCCATGCGCAGGTCTTTGGTCATCCGGTTAAATGAATTCACCAGGCGCCCGATCTCATCATCGCCAACCACGGCGATCTCAAAACCCAAATCGCCTTCCGCTACCCGCAGCGTGCCTTCGGCCAGGGATTGAATGGGAATGCTGATGGATTTGGCCAACTGGAAACCGAACCAGATGGCAAAGAAAACCACCAAAAGAGCTACCACCGTAAGGGTCATATAATAGGTGTTTTTAATGGGAGCCTTGACCAGCTTGATCTGCTGGTACTCTTCAAATCCGGTGGCAATGGATTCCATGTTGCTCAACAACTCGGGGGGCAGGATCGCCGTAACCACGATAAAGGCCCGGGGGGCGTCATTGCCGCTGTCCGCCGGTACCGGACCGATGGTGCGATAGAGTTCACCATCGCCGTGGGGCATGGTCAGCGAGCGTACTTCGCCTTCGTAAAATTGATCCTGAAATGTTTCCCGGGGAAGGGGTTCAATCTCCGGCTGCAGCTCATCCGTCAGCGCCATCTGTAGGCGCTTGGCATTGGCCCCGTAAATCTCCAGCCCATCGAGATGGAAGGCGCGTTGCACCACATTGACGTAGTTTTCCAGTGCTTTCCTGTTCCCGGATGACAAATAATTCTTTGTTTTGACCTGATAGGCGACACGATTCAGAAAGAATTTATTGTTGGTCTCGAGATGCTGATAAAAGTGTTGTCCAACTTTCAACGAATTTTCCAGGGCCTGTTCCACCGGAACATTGAACCAGAACTCAATACTGGTGGTGATAAACCCGATGGCAAAGATAAACAGCACCGTTGCCGGCATCAATGTCAGGGTGATGAAGGCAACCACCAGGCGCGTTTTCAACCTTGCGCCCATCACCTTGCGCTTGCGCTCGTACAGCAGTTTGACCAAATTCCGGAAAACCAGAAAGGTAAGCAGCAGTAACAGCAATAAATTGAGGTTGGTGAGGATGAACATCAATATGGTGCTGGAGACAGGGATATCTCCGCCGAAATTGATGCTGCGGTGTTCAATATAAGTCAACAAAGCGAAGGCAACGGCAATAAGGACTATGAAAACATACTCGCGTTTGCGCCTGCGCCGGTCATTCTCCATGTTCGCGAGTTGTTTTTTAAGGAACGAGTTCTTGCCCATGCCTGCTTGTGTCACTAGGAGGGTCCCGGTAGAAGACGGCTGATATGAAAATCGGCCCTGCTAAATTGTTGAAGCTGCAGCAGGAAAATATCGCCAAAATTCAAAAAAAGCCGTGTTTGAATCGCCCTTCCCATCGGTAAAAACTACCTGGAGGAAGTGTAATATGAGAGTGTTGACACAAAATTAGTAAATAAAATCAATTGTATACCAATCCGTCTCAAAATCCCAGAGTGAGACGAAAAAAAGTACATAGTGCAGATAAAGAGGAAGCGTTAATTTGCTCAACTGGGCCTTGGCGCGCACCTGATATTGCCGTCCCTTCTCCAATTGATTCAAGGTGGTGATCTTCAGGCTGTCAATATCGGTCATTAGTTTCTGCGCTTCTCCGAAGGTTTTTACCTCGTGCTGCCTGCCATTTTCCCAGGAGCGCGTGACCGTATAGGCTTTCTTTAAATTATCGTATTTTACCTCATGGGTAACCTCCAGGGACGTTATTTTCTTATCCAGCCAGAAGCCCCGTACGCGATGCAGACTGATATAGAAGGAAAATGTCGTGGGCACGCCGCTTTGGATCGCCGATTTCATCTCCTCCCGGAAAGCGTCGTCCACATTTAAATAAACCAACAGATCATCCCGGGTATTGGTAATGACAATATTGGTCAGGCGCGCCTCCTGGCCCAACGCCACCGTTGGTGACCCCAGCGCTAAACAGACCACGACTGCCAATAGACGACCCATAGCTTTGACCAATGGCATTGATTCTAATAAAGGCAAGAGCCAGCTGCTTCGGTAGTTTCTGCCGGGCATTCCCAGGTTTGCGCCTCCAACCCCGGGCTGGAATTGTGTCTTCATAACAGATAATCACACAAATCGGCGGCTCGCAATATCGCCGACCTTGAACTTGAAAAAACAAGCCTAGCTGTGGTGCAGGAACTAGGCAGGTGAACTATTATCCAATGGGGCTTGAAATGGCAAGGGGATTTAGCGGCGGGCAAGGGGTTAACGCGGCATCTTCGGAATCGGGAAGGGTCATGGTTTCCCATGCATCCTGGCGTTTGAAAAATTCTTTTAAAAAGGCGTGATGAAATTCATGCCCGGACTTGTGGGTTACCACATGGCCTAGGATCGGCATGCCCAACAGAGAAAAATCACCGATGCAATCTAAAATCTTATGCCGCACGAATTCATCCGGAAAACGTAATCCGTCCTCATTTACCACCTGCGTACGATCCACCACGACAACATTGTCAAGGGAACATCCGCGCCCCAGACCGAATCGTTTGAGCTGCTCGTATTCGTGTAAGAAACCGAAGGTACGCGCCCCGCAGATCTCCTCGGCGAAGGTTTTTTCATCCACTTCCAGGGTATGGGACTGGCGACCGATAAGGGGGTGGTCAAAATCGATGGTACAGGTAATTTTAAACGCGGGGGCGGGATATATGCAAACCGATTTGCCATCCGCGGTATGGGAAATAGGTGATTTTACGTTGAAAACGCACCTGAGTCCGGACTGTGCCCGCCGGCCGGCGCGACTTAGCAAATGGGCAAATTCCCGGGCGCTCCCATCCATGATGGGCATCTCGTAGGCATCCAGTTCCACCAGGGCATTGTCAATGGAAAACCCGGCGAAACAGGCCATCAAATGTTCGATGGTAGACACAATACACCCTTCATGGCCGATGACCGTGGCCATGCTGGTATCCACAACACTGTTAAAATGGGCCGGAATTACGGGCTTGCCCGGCAGATCGGTACGGACGAAGCGAATGCCGTGGTTACTGCGGGCCGGTTTGAGTTTCAGTTTTACAGTCCGGCCGGAGTGTACCCCGATTCCTTTGCAGGAAACGGTTTTGTTTAATGTATGTTGACGCAGGTACATAGTGTTTATTTCCGAGAATATAATAATCCCCGCCTGCCGGCAGGATTCACTGCATCGCCAAAAGCGCCCTAGCTAACGGGAACACGCCTGTAATCAACGGTATTACCTTGGCCGAAGGTCAATTTGCAACCAAAATTTAGACTTCCATTGCGGAAATAAACTGTTAGCGCCTCCCTGATTACTAGAAAAAATCGTTGTTACCCCTATTTACATTTGCTAATAGAGCGGTTGTCAGAAATAATTTTATGTTCCCATGACCTGTGATAGATGGATGCAGCCCTAAGCAATTCGGAATGATGCTCTGACAACCGGCAGCGATGCCGGACCAGTAGGCGTGACGATTGCCTCACAGCCTCCTTAAACATGCCCGGACAGGAAACCCTGCTTCAGGTGGGATGCAGTTTACAGCAACCAGAGGAATGTATTGCTAGCCCGGATCATCAGCGGAGCGGTAATCGGCGTTGAAGCCTATGGGGTGGAGGTGGAAATTGACATCTCCCCCGGCCTGCCTGTTTTTACAACGGTAGGCCTGCCGGAAATCGCAGTCAAAGAAAGCCGGGAACGGGTAAAGGCGGCAGTCAATAACTCCGGGTATCCCTTTCCGGATGATCGCATCACCGTCAACCTTGCGCCGGCGGATATAAAAAAAGAGGGCACCGGGTTCGATCTGCCCATCGCCCTGGGGATTCTGGCAGCCCAGGGGCTCATTCCCCGGCAGGGTGCGGCCCAGGCCCTGGTGGCCGGTGAACTCTCCCTGGATGGACGGGTTAAGGCCGTGCGCGGCGCCCTGCCCCTGGCGCTTTGTGCCGCCAGCCAGGGTGCCACGCAACTCTTCGTTCCGGCCGCCAATGCCCCGGAAGCCGCTGTGGTCAAGGGCGTAGCAGTCTACGGCATCAACCATCTCTCCGAGATCGTCGGTTTTCTTCAGGGCGCCCTGACGCTCAACCCGTATCGTGTGGATCACGATGAAATTTTCCGCCCCGCGGATCACCAGGAAATTGACTTTTCCGAGATTAAAGGCCAGGAGCATGCAAAACGCGCCCTCATGATCGCTGCGGCAGGCAACCATAACGTCCTGATGGTGGGCCCGCCGGGGTCTGGCAAGACCATGCTGGCCCGCCGCCTGGCCACAATTCTGCCGCCCCTGACGCTGGCGGAAGCCATTGAAACCACAAAGATTTTCAGTGTAGCCGGCATGCTGCCCCCCAAGCGGGCCCTGGTGGCCCAACGCCCCTTTCGCACCCCCCACCACACCATTTCCGATGCCGGGCTCATCGGCGGCGGCCACCATCCCCGTCCCGGTGAGGTCAGCCTGGCCCACCACGGGGTGCTCTTCCTGGATGAATTGCCGGAATACAAAAAGCATGTGCTGGAAGTGTTACGCCAACCCCTGGAGGGCGGGGAGGTCACCATTTCCCGGGCGACCTCGTCCGTGACCTTCCCGGCCGATTTCATGCTTGTGGCGGCCATGAACCCCTGCCCCTGCGGATATGCCGATGATCCCCAGCATCGCTGCCAATGCTCCCAGCGCCAGATCCACCAATACCGGGGACGCATTTCCGGTCCCCTGCTGGACCGCATCGACCTGCATGTGGAAGTGCCTGCCGTGCCCTACCGGGAATTGACCAATAATCGCTGCGGCGCATCCTCGGCCGCCATCCGGGAGCAGGTTACCCGGGCCAGGCACACCCAGAGCGGTCGTTTCAAGCATTCACGGATCCTGTGCAACGCCCAGATGACCGCCCGCCACATCCAACGCCACTGCGCCCTCGATTCCCAGAGCCAGGCATTGGTGGAAAATGCCATCCAGCGCCTGGGGCTGTCTGCACGGGCCTACCACCGGATCCTTAAAATCGCCCGTACCATTGCCGACCTGGACGGCGCCGCGCAGATCCGGACAACCCATCTGGGGGAGGCCATTCAGTACCGCAGCCTGGACCGGGCCCTGCCGCCGGCCTGAGCGACCGTTTCTGCGGCCATTGACAAATCCGGTTTAAAATGTATTTAGAGACTGGCAGCCGAACTGCAAACCCCAACGTTAGGGTAAACTTGGCACCCAGCACACCATCCGGAGCAGAAACTATGGCCGCAGCGGCCCGTGGAATTGACACCCAGCAGATGAGATACTGTACACATTGCGCCCATGGGCTCTCCCGGGGCATTCCCCCCGGGGATGACCACCAACGCTGGTTCTGTCCCCATTGCGGCAAGATCCACTATGAAAACCCGAAAATGGTGGTGGGCTGCATTCCCGAGTGGGAGCAGCGTATTCTTTTCTGCCGCAGGGCCATTGAACCCCGCGTTGACTTCTGGACCCTGCCGGCCGGATTCATGGAAAATTTAGACACCACCGAACAGGGCGCCCAACGGGAACTGCAGGAGGAAGCCGGTGCCCGCATGGCCCGCTTAACACCCTATGCCCTCTTTGACCTGCCGTTCATCAGCCAGATCTATCTTTTTTTCCGCGGTCCCCTGGCATCGGCAACCATTAAGGCCGGTCCCGAGAGCCGGGAGGTCCGGTTGTTTGCACCGTCTGAAATCCCCTGGGACACCCTTGCCTTTCCGGTGGTGGCCGAAGTCCTCAAAATATATCTGGATGATTTGAAACAGAGCAAGTTTCGTTTTCACACCGGCGTCATCAGCAAAAGGATTTAGCGCGGCCGTTACCCATATGATCCGTTTCAGCCGCTGATATTATTAGACAAATCTATAAAATACCGAAACGGTATTCTGATAACCGGTACCAGGTAAGATTCAACAGCGTCCATCCCTTGAGAAGGAGAACAACCATGGCCCCTGACTACCCCGCCCGCATGCCCCTGGCCCACCTGCCCACCCCCCTGATGGAACTTAAGCAGATCGGCCGGGACCTGGGTGTACCCATCTATATCAAACGGGACGACTTCACCGGATCGGCCCTCTCCGGCAATAAAATCCGCAAGCTGGAATACGTCCTGGCCGAGGCCCGGGACCAGGCCGCGAATGTCGTTTTGACCTGCGGCGGAGCCCAATCCAATCATTGCCGGGCCACTGCCGCCGCGGCAGCCCGCACCGGCTTGAAGTGCCGCCTGATCTTACGCACCGACGATCCCGCCCATCCACCGGCACTGGACGGCAACCTGCTTCTGGATCGTCTGCTGGGCGCGGAAATCGTCTGGATCACCCCCGCTGAATACCGCGCAGTGGACACTATTTTCCAGCGGGAAGCCGCTCAGTTGAAGTCCCAGGGGCACACGCCTTACATCATTCCCGAAGGCGCCTCCAACGCTCTGGGATCCTGGGGCTACATCCGGGCCGCCCGGGAGCTTAAAAACGACCTGGAACAGATTTCCGGATCCCGGGATGGCGTCACCAGCATCGTTATCGCCACCGGTTCCGGGGGTACGGCCGCGGGTTTGATCCTGGGCACCCGGTTATACGACCGTTTTGCGGAAGTGGTGAGCGTCAATGTGTGCGACGATGAGAGTTATTTCCGCAAGAAAATCGGAAAGATTTGCGAAACCGCCATTGAACGCTTCAATTTGGATATCCCCTTTGACCGTAAACAGGATATCCGCATTGTGGATGGCTACGTGGGGGCGGGCTATGCCCTGTCCCGGCCGGAGGAACTGGCTTTGATCCGGGATGTGGCCCGCAGGGAAGGCATATTTCTGGACCCCGTGTACACGGGCAAGGCTTTTTACGGCATGGTCAGCGAACTTAAGAAAGATCCGCGCTGCTTCGGTGAGCGCATCGTGTTCATCCATACCGGTGGGCTGTTCGGACTATTCCCCAAGGCCGCTGAACTGGCGCCGCTGCTCTGATGTCCGGCCCGGTATCACGCTGGGATGGAAGAAAGCGGCGTTATCTGCTCGCTAATCTCAATCCCCCGGGAGGCCAGTCCCTTAAGGAAGCTTTTGGCAGGAATATCACAGACCGGTGATAAAATACCCTTCCCCGCGATCTCTCCGCTGACCAGCATCTCCAACGCCACACAGGCCGGAAAGCTGACTGCCTGGGCCATGCCCATGATTCCGGTGGAGAGGTCCCGGTCTACACGGATGGTGTAGGTAATCCGTGTGGGGGCACCCTTTTTTTTCCCTTCAAAAACATTGACCATCAACGCCAGATCCCTCTCCCGGGGTCCGTACTGCAGCCGGGGCTCCAGGAGCTTCTCCAGAAAACGCCGGGGGGTTACATCCTCCGGCAGTCCGGGTACCGGGGTGTCCCCAAGGAACCCCAGGGCATTCAAAGGCCGCCAGAATTCACACCAGCCCGGCCAGCGCAGACTGTAGCGGCCGGTATTCACCACCGAATCGCCAATGCCCAGCATATGGGCAAAATGGACGGCATCCCCATTGGGAACGGCCTCCAGGCGTCCCAGACCGGGAAACTCGATGGTGTGGATCATGGGATTGTCATGCTGCTGCTCAGGCGGCAGGTGAACCACGTCGCCCTCATGGATAAAGGTGGCCGGCCGCTGCTGGCTGGCCAGCACCATGGCCCAGTTCCAGCTCACTTTGTAATTGAGGGGATTGTCACAGGCCTCCGGAGCGGGAATCCCGCCGCAATAGGAATCCAGGCGCGTAATACTGTCCAGTCTGGAGCGTCCGTACCCATAGAGTACCAGATCAATGCCCGGATCAAACCCGCATTCGGGCAGGATGGCCACGCCCCGCTCCCGGGCGCTTTCATCCAAGTGGGCCATGGCGGCGGCATAATTGGTGGTCACCAGGGGCACCCCCGCAGCGATGGCCGCCTCCACCGCCCGGACCATCAGCGGCTGGGGCATAAGGTCAACGACTCCATCCACCCCGGACCCCATAAGGGCGGCGAGTTCCTCCCCATGGGCGGCATCCAGGGCCACCCCCCGGATCTTGGATTGATCCAGGAAAGACCACCGGGCCAAAGGCGAGACATCCACATCACCGCAGACAATTTCACTCACCCGGGGATTGCGGCTAAGGTCATACAGCGCCCCCTGCCCCTGAATCCCACACCCCCCCAAAACCAAAATCTTCATCTACCCACCCGTAAAAGGCCAAAAAATCAATGTTCAGTACTCAATGGCATCATTTGCAAATCACAAACCAAATAATAAAAAGATTTAATTATCATCGCCTTCAGCATCCGAAGAAACCCGGATACTTCAATTCAACAAATACCCCGCCCATCCCAACTAGTCTTGGCCGATGATAATTAACCGATGATAATCAATGGCTGAGAATTTTACTTAAAAACTGCCGGGTGCGTTCACTGCGCGGCTGGGTAAAAAACTCGTCCGGGGGAGCGGCTTCGATGAGCTGTCCCTCATCCATGAATACGATCCGGTGGGCCACCTCCCGGGCAAAACCCATCTCATGGGTCACCACCATCATGGTCATCCCTTCCCGGGCCAGATCCCGCATCACATCCAGCACCTCGTTGATCATTTCCGGGTCCAGGGCCGAGGTGGGCTCGTCGAACAGCATGATTTTGGGGCGCATGCAGAGCCCCCGGGCAATGGCCACCCGCTGCTGCTGCCCGCCGGAAAGCTGGGACGGGTAGGCGTCGGCCTTGTCCTCTAGGCCCACCCGCTCCAGAATCTGGCGGCCCAGATCCTCGGCTTCCCCTCTTTTCATTTTGCGCACCTTGATGGGCGCCAGAATGATGTTTTCAAGGGCGGTCATGTGCGGATACAGATTGAACTGCTGGAAGACGAACCCAATTTCGGCCCGCAGCCGGGTCATGCTGGTGCCGCGCTCATGGACGGCCATGGTGTCCACCACCAGTTTCCCATCCTTGATGGTCTCCAGGCGGTTGATGCAGCGAATCAGGGTGCTCTTGCCGGAACCGCTGGGACCGCAAACCACCACCACTTCGCCAGCGGCGACTTCAAGATTGATATCCTGCAGGACATGCAGATCGCCGAAGTACTTGTTCACGTGTTTGAAACTGATCATGTCGGGCAACTCCGATAATAGCGCGGCACCGTGGGACTGATCCCGGTTAACAGCTGATACTCCGAACGGCCCGTAACCAGGGCCCATTCTTCGACACCGAGGAATTCCCGACCCTGGCGCCCCAGGAGGACAACCTCGTCATTCCCGTCGATCCCACGGCAGTCCCCGGCGTTGATATAGATGTGGTTGGCCGTCACCGCAGCCACCAGGGGGTGGCGCCGGCCCCGGATCAACACCTCCCCCCCCGGAACCATATCCAGGGGATAGCCGTCTGCATACCCCACCCCGCCGGTGACCAGGGTCAATGCCCGGTCGGCAATGAATCCCTGGTGATACGCCACCGAGGCACCCGGCGCCAATTCCTTGATACAGACCCCACGGGTTTTAAAAGACAGGGCCGGACTGAGGTCGATCCTGCGCCGCGTATATTCCCGGCGGGATGGGTAATGACCGAAGAGCATGATCCCGGGCCGCGCCAAATCCAGCAGAGCCTCCGGATTTTCCAGGATGGCCGCACTGGAAGCGGCATGTTTCAAGCCCAGGGAGAGGCCGGACGCTTCGGCTTGACGCCACACGTCTTGAAAGCGCTCCAACTGGATGCGGTCGAACTGCGGATCTTCGGTCAGGGAGGTGAAGATGCCGGCAATCTGCACATGCCGCAAATCCGCGACCTGCCGGAGATAGGCCTGCGCGCCTCTATAGGGCACACCCACCCGGCCCAGCCCGGTATCGACTTTGACATGTACCACCGCCCGGGAAGCCGCTTGCCGCGCCTCACGATCCAAATCCCGGACTTCATCGCCAAATACCGCCTGGATGATGCTCTGCTCAACGGCGACGGCCGCCTCGTCCCGTGATATACCCCCCAGATTCAGCACCGGCAGTCTGATGTTGTTGCGTCTCAAGGCCAGGGCTTCACCCAGGCGCCCCACGCAGACACCCGCCACCGACAACCCTTCCAGGTGCCGCGCCACTTCGATCAAGCCATGTCCATAGGCATTGGCCTTGATCACCGGCATCAGGGGGCGCTCACCGGTCAGGGTCCGGATCTGCGAAAGGTTGCGGGTAATGGCCCCCAGGTCGATTTCCGCCCAGGGCCCTGAAATCTGCTGCAGGCTCAATTTTTGATCTTTTTCACTTCCGCGCATAAAATTCTTTATCTTTGCTGCAACCAAATTCCGGATTTGGCATGCTGCTGTGAATGTCAGGACGGCTCCGGCCCTACAAACGGCTGCCCTCCACGGTCATGCGGGCCTCCAGCCGGTTGGAGAGCCAGATCAGCGGATAACAGATGGCAAAGTAAAACAGCCCCACCAGGCCGAACACCAGGATACCCTCGGGAATGCGCTGGACAGTCAGCCAGCCCACCCGGGTGATATCGGTCAACCCGATCACCGATACCACCGCGGTATCCTTGATCAACAGCACGTATTGCCCCACCAGGGGCGGCAGGATGGGCCGCAATGCCTGGGGCAGTACCACGTGCTGCATGCTCTGCCGCCAGCTCAGGCCGCTGGCGATGGCCGCTTCGACCTGACCCCCGGGAACGGCCCGGATGGCGCCGAAGACAATCTCGCAGATATAGGCCGTGCCATAGATGGTCAAACTGAGGATGGCCGAGGTGAAGGCCTCCAAATGGATATCCCACTCCGGCAGGATGAAAAAGACAATGAAGATCTGG
>Ga0180436_10005395_pt1 | contig 11317 bp, 7 predicted proteins | sample SS_ome_2_FD_132434 | JGI IMG/M metagenome (GOLD analysis project Ga0180436, IMG submission 132434) | Hypersaline lake sediment archaeal communities from the Salton Sea, California, USA - SS_3_S_2 metaG | ecosystem: Environmental > Aquatic > Non-marine Saline and Alkaline > Hypersaline > Sediment...
GGCACCAGGACGGGCGTGCCGTCGTGAAGCTGCCACGCCTTCGTGGCCTCGCCGGGATACCCGAACATCGTTCCCGTGCCGGCCAGGCACGCCGTGTCGATGCCGAGCGCGTCGCGCAGGTCCGGCGCGATCTCCCCCAGCATCTGGTAGACCTCGACGACCTTGACCGGCGTCCCGGGGGCATCCAGCCCCAACGCCTGGCGCAGTTGGTAGACGATGCTGACATGAATCCCGGTCTGAAATCCGCCGCCGAAGTCGACGGGCAGGATGTCGGGTTGGGTATGGTTACAGGTGGTGGTGATGCGTTCGCGTCCCGTCATGTTGTGCCTCACGTCTTACCAGAATACTCCATAAAACACCGCTACGCCAATCAGCACGATGGCGCCGCTGATGTACACAACCGGTTCGGTCTTGATGTTCATGTCTTCGCGCACCGGCAGGGTCTTCGGTGCGGCCAGCGGCCGCCACAGGGTCATGCCGCCCATGACGCCGCAGAGGATGACGAAGGTCAAGGCCACCTGAATGAGAAAGTGAATACCGGAAAAGGTCTGGAAGAGGAAGTAGATCACCGGTCCGGCGATCAGCACGACCACCCCCGAGCTCTCGGGCGCGCGTTTGAGCACCATGCCCACGACGAACGCGGCCACCACGCCCGGCCAGATATATCCCTGGAAGTTCTGGATGTAGTTGAAGACGCCCTTGAAACGCGGGTCCGCGAGGTTGGGCGCCAGAAGGCAGCCCAGCACCACGAACAGGAGGGTCAGGGCGCGGCCCATGAAGACCAGTCGCTTCTGCGGCGCTTCCGGCTTCAGGCCGCGATAGATATCCATCGTGAAGATGGTCGAGGCCGAGTTGAGCATGGAGGCCAGCGAGCTGACCACCGCGCCCGCCAGGGCCGCGAAGATGAAGCCGCGCATGCCCGCGGGGATGAGCAGCTTGATCAGGGTCGGGAACGCCTCGTCCGGCGTGCTGAGCTGGTCGCCGTAGAGCTGCATCGACATGATGCCGGGCATGACGATCGCGAACGGGACCAGCAGCCATAGCGCCCCCGCCAGGATCATGCCGAGTTGTCCGTCGCGCAGGGTCTTGGCGGCCAGGTTGCGCTGCACGATGAACTGGTTCAGGCCGCAGTAATAGATCAGCACGATCGGCATGCCCAGCAGCACGCCGGTCCACGGCAGGTCGGGGTGGTCGGCCGGAAGCACCATGTGCAGGCTGTCGGCGTTCCGTGCGGCGAAACTCTCCCAGCCGCCGCAGGCCCGGAGTCCGACATAGAAGGTGAACAGTCCGCCCAGCAGCAGGCCCAGCCCCTGGAAGAGATCCGCCCAGGCCACGGCCTTCAGGCCGCCCCATACCGTATAGGCGGCCGCGATCAGCCCGATGGCCCACACCGCCGCGCGGAGATCGATCCCAAACACCGTATGCAGCGTGAGCCCGCCGGAATAGAGCACGGCGGTCAACAGCACCGCGACATAGATCACCACCGTGATCAGCGCCATGATCGCGCGGGCGGCCTTGTTGTAGCGATGCTCCAGGTACTCCGGCATCGTGTAGATGCCCGCCTTCAGGAATCGGGGCAGCAGCGTAAAGGAAATCAGCACGATGCCGATGGAGCCGAAGAGCTGCCAGTTGCTGACGGCCAGCCCGACGCCGCCGGCGCCCTGCCCGGCCATGCCGACGAACTGCTCCGTCGAGATATTGGCCGCGACAATCGAGATTCCGATCAACGGCCACACCAGGCCGCGCCCGGCCAGGAAGTAGTCCTCGCTGCTCGTCTCCCGCCGGCTCTTGTACAGGCTGACGGCCACGACCACGACGAAGAAACCCAAAAAAACGAGGATGTCACTGAGTTGAAGATCCATACGGCAGCGCCTTTCTGTTTGTGGCTACGATGAACAGGCCAACCCGACATTATCAGAAGACTGTGTCGCGGTCACTGTCTTTGATGGGGGCGCGGCCGTTCTGCATACAGGCCGGACAGTTCCAGCGCACAGGTTCCTCGTACGCATCATACTGTTTGGCCCTCGAAATAGCGTGCGACGTCGTCGGGAACGGGGGGCACGGTCATGCCGAGGCTTCCGTCCCGCAGGCACGCGGTCGCCGCGCATCCTGCCGCGACGCTGTAACGCGCCGCCACGGGCGAGGTCGTCGCCCTGGTCTGGCCGCGCAGGAAGCGGATGAACTCGTCCACGATGGCCGGATCGGCGCCGCCGTGCCCGCCATGGCTCGCGGCCGGCGTGTGGAACTCGGCATCGGCCTCGGGTTTGTACCCGCACCGCCTGTCCCACAGACGTACGACGGTGCCGTCCTCGCCGTTGCCGAAGTTCTCGATTCGGCCCTCGGCGCCGATAATGGTGTAGTTGCGCCAGTAGTCCGGCGTGTAGTGACACTGCTGGTAGGAACAGAAGACGCCGTTATCGAGCTCCATCAGCATCATGCTGAGATCCTCGACGTCGACGATCGGGTTGAGACCTTTCAAACTGAGCGGCGGCCAGTGCTCCATCTTCCAGTCGCGCTTGGCCGGCGCGGGATGAGGATCCCGGTCGTCGATCGCGCCGTACACGGTGAGCCCGCCCATGGCCGCGACACGGCGCGTAAACCCTCCACACAGCCAGTGCAGCACGTCGATATCGTGCGCGCCCTTCTGCAGCAGCAGACCGGTCGACTTGCTGCGGTCGGCGTGCCAGTCCTTGAAGTAGAAGTCGCCGCCCCATCCGACAAAGTGCCGACACCAACCGGCCTTGACTTCGCCGATGTAGCCCCGCTGAATCAGCTCGCGCATTTTGAGCACGAACGGCATGTGCCGCATGTTGTGTCCCAGGTAGAGCTTGGCCTGGTGGTCATGCGCCGCTTGAAGAATCCGGTCGCACCCCTCGGTTGTGATGGCCATCGGCTTCTCGAGATAGACGGCTTTGCCGGCTTCCAGGGCCGCAACCGCGTGCTCTTCGTGACAGTCGTCCGGCGAGCAGATGAACACGGCGTCGAGATCGTCGCGGGCCACGAGCTCCCGGTAGTCCGTCGTAATAAAGTCAGCCTGGAACTTCTCCCGGAACTCGTCCAGAAAGGCCTGCTCGGGGTCGGCCCCGGCCGTCAGCCGCACGCCCTCATCCGGTTTGTGCGCATGGTCCGCCAGTTTGCCCCGCCCGTTGACGCCAATCAGTCCAACTCTCAAGTCTCTGCTCATTGTCCCTCCTTCTTACCCGGGGCTTGTGCATGCTGTGCCCGTGTGTCTTCGCCGCTGCCCTCCACCAGATGGCAGGCCGCCAGCGTGTCTCCGGCCCGGCGCATCGCGGGGTATTCGTGCCGGCAGCGTTCGATGGATACCGGGCAGCGGGGATGAAAATGGCACCCGGGAGGCGGCGTCAAGGGCGAGGGCACATCGCCCTCGATCCGGTTGAAGGTCCCCGGCGGATCGTCCACCTGCGGCACCGCCTGCAGCAGCGCCCTGGTGTAGGGGTGTTGCGGCGCGCTGAAGAGGCGCGCCGTCGGCGCGTGCTCGACGATACGGCCCAGGTACATCACCGCCACGCGGTCGGCGATGTACTCCACCACGCCGAGATCGTGCGTAATGAAGATATAGGCCAGTTGCCGCTTGATCTGGATGTCCTCGAGAAGATTCAGGATCTGCGCCTGGACGGAGACGTCCAGCGCGGAGGTCGGTTCGTCCAGGACCACGACGTCGGGGTCCAGGATTAACGCGCGCGCCACGGCAATCCGCTGGCGCTGCCCGCCGGAGAACTCGTGCGGGTAGCGCTCGGCGACCCGCCACGGCAGGCCGACCTGTTCCATGGTGTCCCGCACGCGCGCGTCCCGGTCCGCGCGCGACAGGGACGGTTCGTGGATCGCCAGCCCCTCGCCGATGATTTCGCTGACCCGCAGGCGCGGCGAGAGCGAGGCAAAGGGATCCTGAAACACGATCTGCATGTTGCGACGCAGCGTCTTGACCACGTTCTTGCGCGCGTCGAGCACGTCCATGTCCCCGAAGCGCACGTCGCCGCGCGCCTCGTCGATGAGGCGCAGGATACTCTGCCCGACCGTCGTCTTGCCGCATCCCGATTCGCCCACCAGGGCCAGCGTCTCGCCGCGGCGCAGCTCGAAGGACACCCCGTCCACCGCGCGGACCCAACCGACCGTGCGCTGCAGCAGGCCGCGCTTGACCGGGAAGTGGGTGACGAGATCGCCCACCTTGAGCAACGACTCGCCGGCGGCATCCTTCGGGCGACGGGCCTCGGCCGCGGCCAGGGACGCGCGGGCGACCGTGAGCGTGCGGTCCAGCAGGTGGCAGGCGGCCGTGTGTCCCGGCGTAGCGGTCGCGAAATCCGGCGGCGTGATGTCCCGGCAGCGGTCCAGCCGCTCGGGACAGCGCTCGTAGAAGCGGCAACCCTCCTCGGCGAAGTCGGTGGCGGAGGGCACCACGCCGGGAATGGTGCGCAGGCGTGTGCCGCGCTCGGCCCGGCGCGGAATCGAGGCCAGCAGGAGGCGCGTGTAGGGGTGTTGCGGGTGCTCGAAGATCGCGTCGCGGCTGCCGGTCTCGGCCATGCGGCCGGCATACATCACGCACACGTCTTCTGCCATGTGTTTCACCACGCCCAGATCGTGCGTGATGAGCAGCATGCCCATCCCGGTCTCCCGCTGCAGCTCCTTCATGAGGGCCAGGATCTGGGCCTGGATGGTCACATCGAGGGCCGTGGTGGGTTCGTCGGCGATGAGCAGCTCGGGCCGGCACGCCAGGGCCATGGCGATCATGACGCGCTGTTTCATCCCGCCGGACATTTCGTGCGGATAATTATCGACCCGCGATTCGGGATCCGGAATGCCGACATGCCGCAGCAGCTCGACACAACGCGCGTAGGCCGCGCGCTTCTTCAGTTGCTGGTGCTGACGCAACGGTTCCGCAAGTTGGCTGCTCACCCGGTAGAGGGGATTGAGCGACACCATGGGCTCCTGGAAGATCATGGCCATGCGGTTGCCGCGCAGGCGCCGCATCTCTTCCTCGGACTTGTGCAGGACCTCGTCGCCGTCCAGCCGAATCGACCCGCCCGGATGGAACCCGTTGCGGTCCAGCAACCGCATCACCGAGAACGCCGTCTGCGACTTCCCGCAGCCCGACTCGCCGACCAGCCCGACCGTGCGGCCCTTCGCGACCGACAGACTGACCCCGTCCACGGCGCGGGCAATGCCCCCTTCGTCCACGCGGAAGTACGTCTTCAGATGATCGATGTCCAACAAAGCCACGTCGTCCCCTTCACCCCTCAGGTTTCACGCTTCACGCCTCACGCCTTATACCTCGGATCGAACGCATTGCGCACGCCGTCCCCCACGAAGGTCAGCAGGATCAGCATCGTCGACAACACGGCGAATGTGGGCACGATGATCCACCACGCTTCGATGTTCTCCTGGCCCTGGGACAACATCTCGCCCAGGCTGGGCGTGGGGTACTTGAGGCCGAAGCCGAGGAAATCGAGACCGACCAGGGCCAGGATCCCGCCGGAGATGGAAAACGGCAGGAACGTCACGATCGGCGTGAGCGAGTTCGGCAGAATATGCCGCCACATGATGCGGCTGTTGCCGGCGCCCAGGGCCCTGGCCGCCTTGACGTAGTCCAGGTTCCTTGCGCGCAGGAACATGGCCCGCATGTGCGAGGCCATGCCCATCCAGGAGGTCAGGTTCAGAATGAGAAAGAGCATCAGGACATGCCCCACGCCGGTCAAGTCCCCGTGCCGTGACAGGAAGTCGCTGAGCATCATCATCAGCAGGAGCCGCGGAATGGCGCCCCAGATTTCGGTCAGGCGCTGACCCGCGAGGTCGACCGCCCCCCCGAAGTAGCCCTGCAGGGCCCCCAGGAAGCACCCGATCGCGGTCGACGTGAACGCCAGCGCCACCGCGAACAGCAGGGACAGTCGAATGCCGTAGACCAGGCGCGCCAGCACATCCTTGCCATGCCGGTCGGTGCCCAGGTAGTGGCCTTCCACCATGCCGCCGGGCAGCTTCTCGCCGTCACGCTCCACGCCGAAGGGGTTCGCGAGGCATTGGCGCGGCAGCCGGTCGCTGTCGTAGTACGATTTGTAGGAATGCCGGACCGGGGCATGCAGCATCCAGACGTCCCGGGGCGCCCCGTCCGCTCCGGCGGACGCGGCGGCGCCCGTCGCGCCGGTCCCCGCCCGGCGGTACACCCGGTCGACATCCGGCGTAACCGGCTTGCCGTCCAGAAAGGCCTGGAAGGTATCCGACCGGTAGCTGACCACCGGAACGTCACGCGCCCCGCCAAGATCGCGGTACGTATAGTCCCGGAACACCGGAAAGAACCATTGGCCGTCAAGCCGCATCACAAGGGGCTTGTCATTGCACAGCAGCTCCGCCGGCAGACACAGCAGGAACAGCGCGCACAGGATCAACAGGCTGTAGAACGAGCGTTTGCTGCGCCGGAAGCTGCGGCAACGCGCCTTGAACTCTGGACTCAGCAGGGCCATTTACGCCCTCTGCTCCTCGAAACTGATCCGCGGATCGACGACGACATACCCGATATCGGACAAGAGCCGGCAGAAGAGACCGATGTACGTGAAGACAAACAGGTTGCTGATCATCAGGGGATAATCGCGCTGGACCAGCGCGGTGTACCCGAGCAAGCCGATGCCGTCGAGGGAGAAGATCTTCTCGATCAGCACGGCCCCCGCGAAGAACATCATCACGAATCGCGCCGGGAACCCCGTGACGAGGGGGATGAGCGAGTTGCGCAGGATATGCTTGAAGAGCACCTTGCGTTGCGACAGCCCCCGCGCGCGGGCCGCTACGGCATAGAGCTGATCGAACTGCTCGAGCACGCTGTTCTTCGTGAGCATCGTCAACCCCGCGAAACTGCCGATGGTCAGGCAGATGATCGGTGCGATCATGTGATGAATGTTATCCCACAGCTTCGCGAGGGGGCCCAGGGTGTTGTAGATTTCCGGCGGCGAGTGCAGGCCGCGCAACGGGAACAGGTGCACCAGCGCGTCGCCGCCCGGCCCGAACATCGTGATCAGGAAGACCGCCAGCACGAACCCCGGAATGCCGTACCCGATCAGGACCAGCACGCTCGTGGCCGCGTCGAAACGCGAACCGTTCTTGACCGCCTTGGCAATCCCCAGAATCAAGCAGCCGGTATAGGTCAGGAAGAACGAAACCACGCCCAGCCGCATCGAAACCGGAAGCCGTTCGGCGATCAGCTCGTAGGACTTCTTGTTCTTGGTGATCGAGTTGGGGAACTTCAGCAGAAAGTAGCCGTGCCAGTTGTCCCAGTCGCGCACGGCGTTCCACGCGGACTGCTCGATGTAGACCTCCTGCCGCGTCTCCTTGATCGGTTGACGGACCCCGGTGGAGGTGTACGTGACCTCGTCGAACGTCTCCGTCTCCACCTCCACCGGCACGCGCGTGAGCTGCGCCGGACCGCCGAGCTCGCGTCCGCTGAGCGGGTCGAACCGCCGGGACGCATCGACAGTGCTGACGAACTGCCGCGCCTCGGAGTCGAAGGACAACTCCGAGGTTCGGCCGCCCAGCTCGATTTGGTTCTCGTAAGCGTGATAGGTATCGTCCTCGCGGTAGACGATCAACTTGCGCCCCCGGAACGTCACCCGCGCCGCCCCGTCGTCCGCAATTTCCTTCGACGAGATGATCGAATCCCGCCCGAACCACAGCAGCATGCGCAGGTAGCGTTCCAGCCGGTTATGATTCAGAGCCAACTGGCGTTTGATCTGCATGCGCACGGCGGGATCGATCTTGATGGCGCTCCCGCCGCCGCCTTCGCCGCCCCCGAACGCCGCGCCGCCCGCCGCGGTCTTGCGCGCTTCGTCCATAATCATCGTCTCGACCTGGTCCAGCGGGCCGCCCGGCACCAGTTCGGAGAAGACAAAGAAGACCGTGACGATCCCGATTCCCGTCGGGATCATCAGCAGCAAACGTTTCAGGATGTATGACCACATTGTCGGTATCCAGGGGTCAGGGGTCAGGAGTCAGCGGAGCGCTCGCCTCCATCGCCTGCTCCAGCCGCGCCGCTTTTTGCTCGTCGTGCCACCAGAACCACATCACATTATAGGGAAACCACAAGCCGGAGCAGTATTTCTCGGGGCGACTCATGGTGTTCCAGTAGGCGCCGAAGTCGTGGCGCGGCCAGAGTTTCGGGACCACGTACCAGTTGGCCATCATGATGCGGTCGAAGACCCTCCCGTAGATGCCCGTTTCGTCATAATCGTGCAGTCCCATCAGAATATGGAGCACTTCGTCCACGGCCGGATTCTTGAGCCCCATCAAGTTGGCCGATCCCCGGATGTCGGCCTCTTCGGAGAGGAAATTGCGGGCCAGCTCCCGACCGGGCGCGTATCGGCCGTCGTACCAGACATGCGCCATGTCGAAACGAAAGTTCTTGTAGCGTCCCTGCTGCTCCAGGGGCGAGAGCGTCGCCGCGCTCGCCTTGATGCCTGCCATGGCGAGGATCTGGGTGAAGTGAAACAACCCGTCGTCCACCCTGTCGTTGATCTCGAACGCCAGGGCCACGCCGTTGCGGCAGCGCGTCTGCCGCTCCGGATCCCACCGCCAGCCCAGGCGGTCCAGTTCCTCGTTGGCGGCCTGGATGCGCGCCTCGATCGGGATCGGCGTTCCGTCCGGCCACTTGCCGGGATCGTACGGCCCGATTTCGATCGCTTCATCGGGTACGTAGATCCGCCCCTCCGCGGGGCGGTTGTGGCGCCGGGCGAGGTCCTCCAGGATGTGGCGCACACGCCCCTCCGCCGGACCCGGGCGCGCCCGCAGCCGATCCTGCCGCAGAAAGTAGCTGGTGAGCCGGTCCTGGGACCCGAAGTAGTAGTTGCGATTGATGAACGCGAAGTCGTACAGCGATGCGATGATCTTGCGCACCCTCCGGTCCTGAAACTTCTCGCGCCGCAGGTTGAACGCCAGGCCCTTCATGGCCGAAGGCCGCGTCAGGGGCAAACGCTCCTTCGCGATGTAGCCCTTGTCGAAGTACTCGCCTTTGAGTTTGCGGAAGGTCGCCGGGTTCCAGGCCGCCAGGAAGTCGAGATACCCGCTCTTCAACGCTTCCATGGAAGAGAACTGGTCATAGTAGACCTGATACTCGATATGCTTCCAGTTCCGCATCCCCTTGCAATAGCAGAGATCCCGCCCCCAGTAATCGTCGCGCCGGCGATAAACGATGCGTTCGCCCAGCGTATAGGACTCCACTTCGTAGGGGCCGCTCCCGATGGGCGGCATCTCGCTGAAATCCGTCCCCAGCCGCTTGCCCGGCTCACCGTAGACGTGTTTCGGGTATACCGTCAGGTAGGTGGTCCAGATGGGACTGTCGCGGCGGACTTCCTTGTAGGTAAAACGCACCGTATGGTCGTCGATTTTTTCCGCCCCGCGCACATTCTGCCAGGCCAGGCGTCCGGCCGGATTCATGTCGGGGTCGTAGATCAAGTTGTAGGAGAAGATCACGTCTTCGGCGGTCACGGGATGACCGTCCGCAAAGCGCGCTTCCGGCCGCAGGTAAACCGTGAGCGACAGCTTGTCGTCCGCCAGCGCGAACGACTCCGCCAGCAGGCCGTAGACGGAAAACGGTTCGTCGTCATCCCACGACTTGATGCCCAGCGTATCCCAGACGGTGTAGATCATGGGCGGCGGCGAGCCGGTCAGCCCGAAGGGCGTGAGTTTCGTAAAGGTCGCGCCGGACGCGCGCAGCCGGCCCCCGATCGGCGCCTCCGGGTTGAGGTACGCGAACGGCTCGCCCGGCGCGTACTTCAGGGTTTCCGGTCCGAAAATTGAAAGCCCGTGTGTCCGCTCGGCGCCGTCCACGTTCGCGAGCGCCATGCCCAACCCGAGCGCCGCGTTCCCGAGACGCCTGCTCCAGCCACCGAGAAACGAATGTTGCACCGGCGTCACTCCTGCTATGCGTCCACGCTGACAGGCAGAATACCGAGGTCGGGCATCTCGCCGGAAAGGCGAAATGTATTCGGAACCGTGCCCAATACCGACTGGAAGGTCCGCCGCAAATGCAGACCGTTGCTGAATCCGGCTTGCCGGGCGACCTCGTCCATCGGCAGCGTAGAGATCTTGAGCAAGCGACAGGCTCGCGCCGTCCGTACGCGCGCCAGCTCGTCCTGCATCGAGCGGCCGACATGCTTCTGAAAAAGGTTCTGCAGGTGCCGCCGCGTCACCGGCGCGGCGGCCGCCACGTCCTCCACCCAGATGCGCTCGTGGTAGTGCTGCCAGATGTAGCGTAAGGCCTCCGCCGCGTACAGATTGTCCACCGCGAGAAGATCGCTCGAATCGCGCGTATGGACGTGGGTCGGTTCGACCAGCCGGGGTTGCTCCGGCCGGTTTCCATTGTCGAGCATGCGGTCCAGCGAGCGGGCCGCTTCGTACCCCATGCGCCAGGTGCTTGTCTCCACGCTCGATATGGGCACGCCCGCGATGTCGCAGACACGCGGATCGTTCTCGGCTGCCACCACGGCGATGCGAGCGGGAATCCGCTGTCCCATATCGAGGAGGGCGTCAATGGCCGGGCGCGCGATCTGATCGTTGGTGATCATCATGCCGATCGGGCCGTCGATCTGCTCGACGGCCTGTTGCAGCCATTCCCAGTCCTCGCCCGGAGGGGCATGCCAGCTCGCCGGCTTCTCCGCCGGGCACAACTCTTGAAAGCTGCATCCGGCCGCCTCCGCTTCACGGCGGAACCCGCTCATGCGCGGCATCTGTGAGGGCGTGAAATGCATGTGGAGGAAGCAAAGTGTGCGGAAACCCCGTTCGATCAGATGCCGCGCGGCCATGGCGCCGATGGCCTCATGATCGTAATAGACGCAGGGAATAGGCAGCCGTTTGTCATGTTCGAAGCCAACCGCGGGAACGCCCAGGCGGCGCGTGAAATCGATGATATCCTCGCGATAGACGTGCCGGCAAATCACGCCGTCCGGCCGTGCGCGAACCGGAATCCTGCCCGTGTAACACATCGAATTGTCGAGAATCCATCCCGCCTCCCGCGCGTAGGCGACGATACCGTCGTGGACGGCTTCCACGTTCCAGCCTGTCAGATACAAAACCCTGCGCCGTCGCTCCTCCCGGCCCCGGTTTCCCGGTCTCGCCGCGACGGATCGCGTCTTCGTCTTGCTCATGTCCATACCCGCGCAGAATAGGCGCCAACCCCTATAAGGTCAATGGCGCAGGGGGGGCGGCCAGCCATTCTCATTTTGGCCTCCCGCCAGAGACCGGACGGCGTGGCAGCCGTCCCTCCCTGCCCCCAAACGGCTGTTTTCGCCAATCCGGGAGGGTCGGGTGTCACCCCGACCGAAAAGGA
>Ga0180436_10005396_pt1 | contig 11316 bp, 4 predicted proteins | sample SS_ome_2_FD_132434 | JGI IMG/M metagenome (GOLD analysis project Ga0180436, IMG submission 132434) | Hypersaline lake sediment archaeal communities from the Salton Sea, California, USA - SS_3_S_2 metaG | ecosystem: Environmental > Aquatic > Non-marine Saline and Alkaline > Hypersaline > Sediment...
AACTTGTGCCGCGCCCTCGCGTGAAACTCAGTCTGGACGACGTTACGCCGCCGAAATACGCTCGCGACAAGGTCCCGCCCAAGCCCAAGAATCCGCACCAGGCGCTCGTGGTCGAGGGCTCCAAAGTTGTTCCCGTGGTGACCTGCGACAACAAGAAGCTCGTCAAGGGTGCGATCCGATTCGAAACCGGCGAAGGAGAAGTCGAAAGCTTCGAGCTGACTCCCCGCGGAGACACCCTGGTGTTCGACGCCGACAAGAGTCCGCTTTCAAGCGTTATCGAAATGGTGCGGTTCGAGATCGATGTAGTCGACAGCATGAACCAGAAGCCTGAAAGCCCGATAAAGGGCGTAGTGCACATCGCCGCCGACCTGCCGCCGCGAGCCGCCTTGATGGGCTTCAGCCGCTACATTGTGCCCGGCGCGGCGCCTGAACTGAGGTACAGGGCGATCGACGACTACGCTATCGACGAGATCACCCTTCACCTGGCGGTCATAGACGCCGACGGAGAGCAGATCGACCAACCGCCGGTCTCTCTGGTAAAGCTAAAGGGTAAGCGTCTGGACTACGGCGGAGCCTACACGCTTGACATGACGAAACTGAAGCTCCAGAAGGATCAGAAGACGACACTGAAGCTCCAGAAGGGCTACCAGATTTCCGCCGTACTGGACGTCAAGGACTTCCGCGGAGAGCTTGAGGGCAAGTCCAGGCGGTCCGAGAAGTGGATATTCGAGATTACTGACAACGCCGGCGTCCTGGAAGCCATGGACCGGCTGACTGAAGAGATGGACAAGAAACTTGACGAAATACTCCGCGCCCAGTTGGAGGCAGGAAAATGATCGAGCGTAAACAATCTATCCGGTGCTGTGTTCTTGCGGGAGTCCTGGCGGTTGCGGGTTTGCTGTCGATGCTGTCGACGATTGGCTCGGCGCAACCGGCGGCGAGAGACGCCCAGCTTATCGCCCGTCAGCGCGACTACCAGAAACGTGCGCGCAGACTCATGCAGGAACTGCTCCAGGGCGTGCTGCAGCGCCATCTCAAGCAGCTTGAAGAGAACAAGATGAACGGGCTTCCGCTCTACAACGATCTCAAGCTGATGCAGAAGCGGTCAAGCTCGCTGGTCAACAACGAGATGAAGGACGCCGTGGCGCTGCTGACCGAGGCCTACGGAATACGCAACGATCCGAAGAGAAGAACCCTCGTCTACGGCCAGGCACAGGCCAAAATGCATCATATCCTGCTGAGAATTCTGGCCGAACGCGAGCGGCTGCGGCTCAGGCGGCAACTGGGCGAGTTGATCGAGCGGGTCAGGTCCCTGACGCTCGGTCAGCAGGCTCTTCTCAAGGCGACTCTCGAGTTGAATGACCATAACGAAACCGCCACGGCCCGGGCGATCCATTCGCAGAAATCCCTCGGCCTGATGAGTCTGAGTCTCACCAAGATCCTGAAGTCGGCCGCAGATCAGTCCGGCGATCTCGGAGCTCTCGCCGCCGACGCGATTCGCGCTATGGATAAAGCCTCCATCACCGAGTTGATGGCCAAGTCCGCTACGCAGCTTACCGGAGCCGACTTCCCCGAGGCCGCGACAACGCAGCGAGCCGTTATTGCGGGTCTCGAAAAGGTGATGGCCACCCTCCAGATCAATTCCCAGGATTCCCTGATCCAGGCCCAGGAGCAGGTGGTCAAGCTTCTGGAGCGCCAGGAGACGCTTCTAAAGACCGTTCGCACCCAGCAATTCACCGACGCCAACACCGACCAGTGGGTCGCCGACCAGGGACAGATCACCGAAGGGCTGCGATCCATAATCGCACTCGTAGGCGCCAGCGAGAAGTGCATTCGCCTTGCGGACATGGGCGTAAACGCCTCGGAAAGCGCCAGGCGGGCGATCTTCGGCAAAGAGAAGACCCAGGGAGTCAGCGAACAGGGACGCGTCGTAGGCGCCCTGGCGCAGTTGCTTGAGGAACTCAACAAGCAGATCGGGATGGAGCGTGACAGAACCGCCGAAGAACTGATGGCCCTGCACAAGAAGCTCCTGGTAATCCGAGACAAGATCGCCGCGGCGCAGGCCAGGCATTCGCAGAACGGAAAGACCGCCGCAGGAGCCGCCGAAGTGGTCAAGATTCTGAAGGACTCCGCCGGGGATCGCGACTTGACGAAGATCGTGGTCTCGCGAATCCGGAGCGCCGCCGATGCTGTCGAGGCGTCCGGTGAGGCGATATCGAGCAAGTCGTCCGAGGCCGCCAGGAAGCTGCAGACCGCCGGGCGGTCGATTCGCCATGCGGTCGGAGAAGCCAGAGAAGGATCGTGCTGGGCTCTTCTCGACGCGCTCGGGATGACCCTGGGCGAATTGAATCGCGCCGCGGAGGTGCTCGATCGGGCGTCGGCCGCCAGCAGGTTCCTTTCTCGAGAACTCAAGAGCGGCAAGATGAAGGCTGAAGATCTGGAGTATCCCAAGGCGGAGACCGAGAAGGTCCGCCAGATTTCCGAGAAGATCGCAGCCGGTATTGCCGTAACGGCTCCCGATGCGGTAAAGCCCCTTAAGACCGCCGCTACGGAGGCAGCCAAGCTTGTCCGCGAGATGGGCAAGAAGGAAAAGGACTCCGAGGCCGCCAGGCAGATCGCCGCGAACCTGAACACCGCGGCCGGCGGGGTTCGCAAGGTCATGGGCGTGACTGCTGCAGAACTTATGGATGCGATCAAGATCGAACTTACCGGCGTCATGGCCCTCCAGGGCGAAGTCAACAAGCTTTTGGACGCTCCCCAGCAGCCCCCCGCTCCTCAGACTCACACGCTGGGTGACAAGGCTTTTGACAGCACCCCGGGGGTCGGCGCCGCTCTGCACCGTGCCGCTGACGCACACCCCAAGGGCGCACGGGACTTGCAGCGGGCCAGGATCCTCGCGGAAATCAAGCGTGAGGATCTTGAACTGCTCCTGAAGGAAGCCGAAAGGCTCAAGCAACTCGCCGAGCAGCAGCAGACTACCGTGGAGGCGATTATCACCGCGGCTGGAAGTGCTCCCGATGTCGGCGACACGAAACTCGCAGAAGCTATGAGCGAGCATGCCGACACTCTCGCTGAAACCGGAGAGGCCGTCGAAAACGTCACCGGTGGCAGCGAGATCGCCAACAAGCCTATCCGAGAGGCCGCAGACCTGGCCTCGACGTTGGGCGAAGGCGAAGGAGCTGGTGAAGGAGAAGGTGCCGGAGAAGGCGCGGGCGAAGGCGCTGGCGAGGGTGCTGGAGCCGGCGAAGGTGCGGGCGAAGGAGCCGGTGAAGGTGCGGGCGAAGGAGCCGGTGAAGGTGCGGGCGAAGGTGCCGGTGAGGGTGCTGGAGCCGGTGAAGGTGCGGGCGAAGGCGCCGGTGAGGGTGCTGGCGCCGGCGAAGGCGCGGGTGAAGGTGCGGGCGAAGGTGCCGGTGAGGGTGCTGGCGCCGGCGAAGGCGCTGGCGAAGGCGCTGGCGAGGGTGCTGGCGCCGGCCAAGGCGAGGGCCAAGGCGCTGGCGAGGGTGCTGGCGCCGGCCAAGGCGCGGGCGAAGGCGCTGGTGAGGGTGCTGGCGCCGGCCAAGGCGCTGGGCAAGGCGGAATGCCTGGCGGCGGAACGCCGGTCGGCACAGGCGTTGTTCCAAGTTCACCTATGGGAACCGCAGCAATGGTCGCTTCCGGCGCCGGAGCAAGTGATGCGGCTGTTGGGGCGGCGGCTGGAGAAGGCGCTGGCGCCGGCGAAGGGGCCGGGGCGGGCGAAGGTTCCGGTTCCGGAGAAGGCTCCGGTTCAGGTGAGGGTTCTGGAATGGGCTCAGGTCAAGGCTCAGGCATGGGCTCAGGCATGGGTTCGGGCATGGGTTCGGGCATGGGCCAGGGCACCGGTCAGGGCATGGGTCAGGGAATGGGCCAGGGTGTCGGAGAAGGCTCCGGACCCGGCGAAGCCGGCGGCGCCAGCAGCGGCGACGGAGAGGCCGTCGCCAACACCGAACGGCAGAACGGGACCGGCGAATTCACCGACATCAAGGAAGGCCAGTCCGAGGCCGGCAGCAACGCCTCCGACGTAAAGCGCGGCGACGGGAAGTCCATCGTCGGGCGAGCCTGGTTCACCTCGCTGCCCGAGGCCATTCGCGCCGCGGTCCGATCCCGCGGAAAAACTGTGACACCCAAGGGTTACGAAGAACTCTTGAGACGATACTTTGAAGACCAGGATTAGCATTGCCCCGCATACCGCGGGAAACTGGACGCCGAGCGGACCAGGATACTCTATAACTCCGCCGACGGACGGACTTGATTGGAGAAAACCGAATGAGTGAAACGACAGTACCTGCTATGAGTCAGGACGACGTAGCCGAGATCGCAAAATGGAAGACGGCCTACGGGGCGCTCCGCACTGAGATGCGCAAGGCGATCGTTGGACAGGACCACGTGATCGAACAGATGACAGTGGCGATGCTGGCCCGCGGACACGCTCTGCTCGAGGGCGTTCCCGGAGTCGCCAAGACCCTTATGGTGCTGGCTCTGTCCAAGGCGATGCACTTGTCCTTCAACCGAATCCAGTTCACGCCGGACCTGATGCCTTCGGACATCACAGGCACCGACGTGCTCCAGGAGGATCCGGTCACGCACGTGCCGAGCTACAAGTTCGTGCCGGGTCCGATCTTCGCCAATATCGTCCTGGCCGACGAAATCAACCGTACGCCGCCCAAGACGCAGGCGGCTATGCTTGAGGCTATGCAGGAGCATATGGTGTCAGCCGGCGGAGAGAACTACGCGCTGCCCAACCCGTTCTTCGTGCTGGCGACGGAGAACCCGCTCGGTCGGGAAGGCACCTACCCGCTTCCCGAAGCGCAGCGAGACAGATTCCTGCTGCACATCAATGTCGAGTATCCCTCCGGCTCCGAAGAGTGGGAAATCGCCGAAAAGGTCACCGGCGGCGAACTCGGCATGAAGGCCCTGGACTCGATCGTGCCGGTGCTCCAGCCCGATGATCTCCTCAAGGCCCAGGAACTGGTTCTCCGCGTTCCGGTTTCCGATCAGGTTGTGGGATACGCGATGTCGCTGGTGCGGGCCTCCCGACCCGGAGCCGACGCCTGGAGCCACCACAAGGCCGGAAGCGACGCGCCCGACTCGATCACCAGGTGGATCAACTGGGGCGCCGGACCCCGCGGCGTGCTGACGCTGATTAGCTGCGCCAAGGCCAGGGCGCTCATTCACGGGCGCTACCACGCCTCGATGGAGGACGTCAACTGGGTGATAGGCCCATCGCTGCGGCACAGGATCGGACCGAACTACGCGGCCCTGGCTTCGGGCATCACCAGCGAAGAGATCATCGACATGCTGCTGGAGCAGGTTCCGGCGGACAAGGAGTATTCAGTGCCGACTGCGTAAGGCGGGCTTTGGCGGCTTGCTGATGCGACACGTACATAAATGTGCGGAGCATTGCCCAGAAGTTCCGAGCAACGCTCCAACAGGACAGGAATGAGAATATGGTTGATGAGAACAAAACTGTAGAAGCAAACGACACCGCCGCAGTCGGGAAATGGCCCGAATACTACAAGAACCTGATGGCGGAAGTCTCCAAGGTCATCGTAGGCCAGGAAGACGTCATCGAACAGATGGTCGTGGCCATGCTCGGCCGGGGACACGCGCTGCTGGAAGGCGTTCCCGGCGTCGCCAAGACCCTCATGGTCCACTCGCTGGCCCAGGCGATGAACCTGACGTTCCACCGCATCCAGTTCACCCCGGACCTGATGCCTTCGGACATCACCGGCACCGACGTCCTGCAGAAGGACCCGGTAACACAGGAACTCGGATACAAGTTCCTCAAGGGTCCGATCTTCGCCAACATAGTGCTCGCCGACGAGATTAACCGTACTCCTCCCAAGACCCAGGCGTCCATGCTTGAGGCCATGGAGGAGCGAAAGGTCTCCGCCGGCGGCGAGACCTATCCTCTGCCCGATCCGTTCTTCGTCCTGGCCACGCAGAACCCCCTGGAGCAGGAAGGCACCTATCCGCTGCCGCAGGTCCAGTTGGACAGGTTCCTGCTGTACATCAAGGTCGATTACCCGTCGCTGCGCGAGGAATGGGACATTGTCCGCGATGTCAGCACCGGGTCCATCGGCGAAAGGGCGCTTAACGCGATCAAGCCGGTTCTGCAGGCCGACGACATGCTCGAAGCCCAGAAGCTTGTGACGCGAATGCCGGCAAGCGAACAGTTGATCGGATACGCCTGGTCGCTGTCTCGCGCGTCGAGGCCCGCCGGCCCCAAGGACGCCGCGGCGCCGAAGTCGCTTGAAGAGATCACCAAGTGGATCAACTGGGGCGCCGGCCCGCGCGGCGTTCTGGCCCTGATCAACTGCTCCAAGGCCCGAGCCCTTATTCACGGCCGATACGAAGCGACAGTCGAAGACATCAACTGGATCGTCGACTCGTGCCTCAGACACAGGATATCGCCGAACTACAGCGGAATTACTTCCGGGATCACCAGCGAAGACATTATCAAAATGCTTCAGAAAGAGATCCCGTCGGACCAGAAGTTCGCCAGACCGACCGCCTGAGGCGGCGGCGTAATTGCGGATTCAAGGATTTTTGGCGGCTCCGGCAGGGAGCCGAGCTAGAGAGGCGGCAGGAAAATCTATGGCTTTCATGAGCAAATACATTCGGCCGGAGGTGCTGACGCGCATCTCGCGCATCAAGTTCGAGCCCAACCAGTTGGTTGAAGGCACGCTGGCCGGCGCCCACCGATCGCCGTTCCACGGTTTTGCGGTCGAATTCGCCGGGCACCGCGACTACGTGCCGGGCGACGACGTGCGGCACCTTGACTGGAAGGTGTATTACCGCCACAAGAAATACCTGATCAAGCAGTACGAGATGGACACCAACCTTGTCTGCCACCTCATGCTGGACGTGTCGGCTTCGATGCGATACGGCCAGGGCGACACCCAGAAGCTGCTGTACGCGGCGCGAATGGCCGTCACGCTGGCGAACCTGATAGTCGAACAGTCCGACAGGGTCTCGCTGACGGCGTTTGATGAGAAGGTCGTCAACTCGCTGGCCCCGTCGAATTCGCTGGCCCAACTGATCAACATGAGCGAGATGCTCGACGAAATCGAACCGGTCAAGAAGACGCATATCGGACCGGCGCTGATGGACCTGGCCGCCCGGGCGGGACGACGCGCCATCGTCGTAATACTCAGCGATTTCTTCGCGGACCTCGACGATCTGAACGCCGCCGTGCAGAGACTGCGATACGACGATCATGAGGTCGTTCTCATGCAGGTTCTGCACAATGACGAAATCGAATTCGACATGCCCGGCACGATCCGGTTTGTCGGATTAGAGGACGATCGGGAGATCGACGCTCGCCCCGAAGACACCAGAAAGGCCTACCTCGAGGCGATGGCCCAATTCAACGGACGGCTGGAGAAGATCGCAAACGCCAACCGATGCGAACTGCTGGTGTGCGACACTTCCCGCGACATGGCCGAACTGTTCGCCGATTATCTCAATCAGCGATTGGTCCGCGGACTCTGGTAAGTTCGCCGAACTGACAATCGAACGCCGCGCCGGTTTCCTCCGGCGCGGCGTTTTCATGTCCGGTCCGCCCGATCAATTCTCGATGTCTATCATGAATATCTTCGGCAGCTTGTTCTGCTCGTAGTTCGACAGGCCGAATACTCGTTTCCCGTCGCTGGCGATCTGGATCGCGCCGTACAGCGATTCGTCGCCATGGACGGGAATCTCTTTGACGACATCGCCGTTGCGGGCCGATATCCAACGCAGGAATCGACCGTTATGCGGCGCCGTTCCGTGCTGGCCGGTCTTGGGTTTGGCAAGGCCGACCGTCAGCAGCGAGTCCTTTCCGGCGGTCGTCGCGACAGTCATCGTATCAGTGATCTTGGACCGCCATTTCACTTTACCGGTGTCGGGGTTGACGCCGAGTATCCTGTCGGACTCCGCGACGATGAGGCTGTCGGCGTGAAGTCCCATTACCCTGGTTGACTCGCCCCTGGCCAGGGACCAAAGAGTCCGGCCGCTCCGGGCCGACACGCACATGACGTAAGGGCAGCCCGGCAGAGAGAAAATAACGTTCTCGTTTCGAACGATCATGTTCTCCAGCGGAGAGTCGGCGTGAAGATCGGGCAGCACTTCAGCGGGAACAAACGGCACTCGCTTGGCCCATCGGATCGTCCCGCGAGTGCTGCAGTTGACCAGGCATCCCTCGGCCCGGAAGATGACCGCGTCGCCTACGATCGCGGCGCGTCCCATAGTGGGCGGCAGGTCCCTGGTCCGCACCAAAGGAGACGACAGGGACGATTCGCCGGTCTCGGGAGAAACGCGGTGCAATTGGAGACTGGCCGACGACGAGTCGTGCGATGCGGTGATCACCGAGACCCACGAACCGATCAGGATCGGATCCGACAGCACGTAGTGATCGTAGCTCTTGGACCAGATCGGCTTGCCGGTCTTGGTGTCCAGGCACGTCAGCGGGCGTCCGGTCGAACCGTGCCTGATGAACGTCTTGTCGCCGATCTGCAGGGGGCGAGCCGACAGGGCGAGCAGCGTCTTGCCGCGGCGATTGCGTTTGCGTCCGCCGCGCTGCCTGCTGTCGGGCTCGTGGAACCACACGATCTTTCGCGAGTTTCCGTCGATCGCGATGAGCTTGTCGGCGAAGCTGATTATCATTCGCTGTGAGTCGAAGGTGAAGGACGCCGGTTCAACAGTACGGCTCCTGCCGGGGAGTTGCTCGCCGCCTATCTGCCCAAGGTTGTGCAGCCTGGCCTTGGATCCTCGCGGCTCGGGCGCCGGAAAAGGCTTGTTGTTCGATCCGGCAAGCGGCTTGGCCTTGCGATTGGCGGCCAGGGAGGTGACCATCTTCTCGAATTCAGCGGCGGTGAACGTCCCGCCGGGCAGGGCGATGGGTTTGTCCGCGGGCTTGCCGGCAAGGCGCCCGAGCATCGCCGAGGCCAGGCGGAATTTCGCGGCCGCATCGCTCCGCTTTTCGTAGCCTTCCTCTTCGGACAGCATCCTGTATCGACCGGCCGCTCCCCAGAAGTTCCCATTTGACAGATCCCGATCGGCCAGCACGTGCATGGCGCCGAACCCCGGAGATGTCCCGTAGAACTGAACCGCCAGGGACTTCAATCCCGCCAGGTCGTTTTGCCGCCGGGCGCGCTCAAGACGGATCATGCCGATTTCGGTGTAATCGCGGGCCAGGACCTCCCGCAGTTCGGGAGTGGAGCGAATGACCTCCCGCACGCGGAAATGACTGGACTGAAGCAGATCCTCCTCGTCGCCCAGCGAAACCAGATCGTCAGACAGACTGCGGGAGGTGATCCTCTTGCAGGCGTCCTTGTAATGCTCACCTTTGACCAGGAACATGAATTCGCCAAGCGTGTTGAGCATTTCGCGATCGTCGTTGACAACGAGTGAGTGGCGCATAGCCGTAGGGGTTTCGGATGTCTTGGGATCGGCCTTGATCGTCATATGCGAGCGGGCCTCGGACAGCGCCCACTTCGTGAACGCAAGGATGTGCCTGTCCTCCCAGGAATTGGTGCTCCCGGCGTGATAGATCGCACGCATAGCCTCGCGGCGTACAGTCTCCCACTGTCCGCGAGCGATAAGATCCTGCAGACGGATCCTCAGCAGTTTCGGAGCTACGACAAGCGACTTGGTCCGTCCTATGGGCGACAGGTACGATGCGCTGAGGATATCGCCGACCGATTCGGGTTTCCCGGACTCCAGCAGGCGCCTGGCCAGTTCCGTGTAGGCCTCATGCTGGATTCGGCCCAGTTCGCCGGTCTGCCATCCGATTTCGGACAGTTCGTCGATCGCCGCGAGTATCTTCGGGGTGTCGTCCGGCGTGCCGAGCGCGATCGCGTCCAGCAGCAGATCGCGCATGGCGCCGCTGCGGACATTCCAGTGCACCGCCCGTGAAGCGATCACGGCGTTGCACGCCATGGTCCACCGCCGTTTCGAGACGTTCTTGTCGGCCAATTCGGCCAGGGGCGCCATGATCTTGGATCTGTGGTAGTTTTCCAGGAGTTTGTCGGGCATGGATTTCAGGATCTTCGCCACGAGTTTCGGGTCGGCGAGTTTGGCGAATGCTTGGAATCTGCGAATCGTTATCTCGCCGATCGTTGTGTTGCGGGGACCCTGATCCTTCTTCTTGGCGCCGGGCAGTTCGATCCCGAATCTGACCTGTTTGATCTTGTTTGTGCTCTGGCCGCTGAGCTTTCGCCACCACCGTTTGGAATCGGGGCTCAGCCATATTCCCCAGAAATCCCCGGCGGTGCGAATGCGAATCCAGAACTCCTTGCCGACCGCTTGACCTTCGGCGATTGCCAGTGCCTTCCTCCCGCGATCGCCCGTTTGGATGACGAACAGGTCGCCCTCCCGATCGAAGCGAATATAGTCGCCGCCGGCTTCGGACTGCACCGATACTACCGTTGTCGGATGGAATTTGGCGACGTGAATCGTAAGCTCGACGCCGATCGACGGCGCGATGTCGACGGAGAACGAGGCCTTGGCGTGCAGGTAGTCGATCTTGGATATCAGCGTTGTCTCCCCGGTCGCCTTGTCCGAGGCAAGCTCCACCTCTTCGATCTTCTTGTCCTTCGGATCGAGAGTCCATTCCATCGCCGCGGCGCTGGTCTTGGTGATCGACGCGGGATCGACAGTCTTCTTCGGAAGCGCCAGCGGCGCGGCGGCCCTGATTTCGGCGAGGTTCATATTCGTCGAGGAGCATTTGAGCTTTCCGGATGTGGGGAGTTTGTCGATCGCAACGCTCATGATCGGTACTTCGCCCCTGCATATCATCATCCGCCCGTCCTGGCAGCGGATGTCAACGCCGTAGCAGCGGTAGCTCTGCCACCTGTAGTGATCGTCGCAGGAGTCGATGACGCTCGGCTTGGCGTCGCCGGCTTTCCTTGCGATGCTGACCATCCTGATCTGCGTGCTCGGCTCGATTACGATCAGGACTTTGCTGTCGCCGTTGGCGAACTCCAACTCGAATTGGCGTGCAGACCTGAAATCCAGACGGAGCAGCTTGGCGGGGCCGGGAACTGTTCCGAGCCGGTACGAACCGTTGATTTGGAAGTACTTGCCGTCGCGTGAGAACTTCGGAGCCTTCGCGCCGCCCTCGGGGATGAAGAGTTTCTCGATGTGCGCTCTCCAGTCGGACTGATCGTCGGATCCCGGCAGCGCGTAGTCGATCCATTTCAGGGGGAACGCCGCCTCAAGGGCCACCGGCTTCGCCGGCTGCGTCGCCGGGGCCGTCGTCGGGTCATCGGGCTTCTTCACCGGCGCGGCGGGTTTCGTAGCCGCCACTTCCGTCGGTCG
>Ga0180436_10005398_pt1 | contig 11310 bp, 7 predicted proteins | sample SS_ome_2_FD_132434 | JGI IMG/M metagenome (GOLD analysis project Ga0180436, IMG submission 132434) | Hypersaline lake sediment archaeal communities from the Salton Sea, California, USA - SS_3_S_2 metaG | ecosystem: Environmental > Aquatic > Non-marine Saline and Alkaline > Hypersaline > Sediment...
ATCGCCGTGTGGGCATCGTGCCCGCAGGCGTGCATCGCGCCCGGGTTTTTCGATGCGTACGGCTGGTCGCCCGCCTCCAGGATCGTCCGCGCGTCCATATCCACGCTGTTCATCACCACCGCGCCCTCTCCGTTCCCCACCAGCCCCACCACGCCGTTCTCGGCGATGCCCGTCTGTACCGTGTAGCCCATCTTGCGGAGCGAATCCGCGACCACGCCGGCGGTGCGCACGGTCTCCAGCCCGATCTCGGGGTACATATGGAAGTCACGTCGCCACGTGACGAGCTGGTCGAAGATGCCGTGTGCTGCCTCGAGTGGTTGCATATTGTCTCCTGGATTGAACGCTGCCTAAGTGTAGTCAGTGCCCGGCACACCCGCAAGTGCAGGTGTACCGGGTATGGCTGAGGATTGTCCTCGTCAGGGCTACAGCTCGTACAGCCCCGTGTACTTCTCCCGCAGGTAGGCCAGCAGCGGCTGGGCGCTCAGCTCGACGTCGAACTCGCGCTTCATCAACTCTGGTGCCGTGAACTTGCGACCGTGCTTGTGGACGCGCTCGCGCAGCCATAGGAGCAGGGGCGCGAACTCGCCGCGGGTGAAGCCCTCCTCGAGGCCCGGCAGCTCGGTCTTGGCCTGTGCAAAGATCTGGGCGGACATCAGGTTGCCCAGGCAGTAGGTGGGGAAGTAGCCGATGGTGCCGTGCGACCAGTGGATGTCCTGGAGGCAGCCGTCGGCGTCGCTGGGCGGCGTGATGCCCAGGTACTCCTCGTACTTGGCGTTCCAGGCGTCGGGCACGTCGGCGACCTTGAGATCGCCGGTGACCATCGCCTGCTCCAGCTCGAAGCGCACGAAGATGTGCATGTTGTAGGTGACTTCGTCGGCTTCGACGCGGATCAGCGAGGGCTGTACCTTGTTGATAGCCCTGTGGAACTGGTTCAGGGAAACGCCGCCGAGCTGATCCTGGAAGAAGGCGCGCATGATGGGGAAGTGGCGTCGCCAGAAGGGCAGGCTGCGGGCGACCTGGTTTTCCCAAAGACGCGACTGTGATTCGTGGAGGCCGAGCGTGGCGCCACCGGCCAGCGGGGTGCGCTCGAACTTGTCCGGGCTGCCCAGCTCGTAGAGTGCGTGGCCGCCCTCGTGGACGCTGCCGAAGATGGCCGATCGCGGGTTGTCCTCGAATACGCGCGTGGTCACCCGCACGTCGGAGTTGCCGAACTCGGTGGTGAAGGGGTGCGGTGCCCGGTCGAGACGGCCCTTGGAGAAGTCGTAGCCGATGTCGCGCAGGAGCAGCAGGCTGAAGTCCCACTGCTTCTGCTGGTCGAAGTGACCCTCGTCCAGGAAGGCGCTCTCAATCTCCGGCTTGGCCGCGATCTCGCGGACCAGCGGCACGAGCCCGGCCTTGAGGTCGCTGAAGAGGGCCGTCACCTGTGCCGTGGTGATCCCGGTCTCGAACTGATCCACCAGGGCGTCGTAGGGATGTTCGTCGTATCCGAGGTGCTCGGCCTTCTCGACCTGGATATCGATCAGCTCCGCCAGGTTGTCCTGGAAGAGGCTGTAGTCATCAGCCGCGCGGGCCTTGCGCCACGCGACGAAGCCCTGAGAGGTCGCCATACTCTCGCGCTGCACGAGCTCGGTGGGTATCTTGGTGAACTGGTCGAAGACTCTGCGCGAGACGCGCACGGCGCTGGCCTCGTCGGAGTCGTAGTCCATGCCCTCGACCTCGGCCTCGGCGGCCTCCAGAAGGTGCCCGATCTCGTCCGACGTGGCCATCTCGTGAGCCATCGAACTCAGGGTCGCCAGCTGGTGGGAGCGTGGGCCGACGCCGTCTTCCGGCATGTTGACTTCTTGGTCCCAGCCCAGAACCGCGGCTGCGTGCCGTAGGTCGATGACCTTCGCAAGGTGGGCGTTCAGTGCATCCAGTTTCTCTGCCATTCGATCCCTCTCTGTGGGTGAACAAGGTCTCTTGGGTGTTGGGGCCGCAAAGCCCCAACCCGTCTGCTGTCTGACGGACCATTATACCTTGGCGTCAGTCTCAGAGAACAGAACATATGCCAGGGTGTAGGTAGCGAAAGACCCTTAGGGTTTTCCGAAACCCTAAGGGTCTGGTGCGGTCGCGGGTCACAGCACTGAGGATGCCTGATGGGCTGTCGTTGGCCGGTCGGTCAGGTCCGCGCCACCGCCAGGGTGACAGCGCAGCCGTCGATGGTGTCCTCGAGCACGCGGTCGCCGGCCGGCGCGTCCGCGGACTCGAATCTGTCCGCCAGGACCTCGTCGGCGATCTTCCCGCCATGGGCCGCAATCGCCTCAGCGAGCTTGCCCTTGGCCCGATACGTGACGGAGATGCGGTCGGTGAGGTCGTAGTCTGCCTGCTTGCGCAGGTCCTGGACCCGCCGCACGATCTCGCGCGCCAGCCCCTCCTGCGCCAGCTCTGGCGTGATGGCCGTGTCCAGCGCGACCACCAACCCGCCCTCCCCCGCGACTCCAAAGCCCTCGCGCGCCTGCGTCTGGATCAGCACCTCGTCGGGCGCCAGCTCGACCGCCGTGCCGTCGTCCAGCGTCAGACTCAGCGGATCCCCCGCATTGAGCGACGCCACTGCCGCGCCGGCGTCCAGTTGGGTGAGCGCCTTGCGAACCTTGGGGAATGCCCTGCCGAACTTGGGCCCGAGCACGCGATTGAGCGGCAGGAGGCCGTACGTCACCAGCTCGCTGGCCTCCTCGACAAAGGTCACCGTCTTGACGTTGAGCTCATCGGCGAGCAGGTCCAGCAGCTGCGTGAGCTCGCGGCGGCGGCGCGGATCGGTCGCGATCAGCGCCTGTCCCAGTGGCTGGCGCACCTTCAGGTTGTTGGTCGCGCGCACCGAGTGACCCAACGTCGCTGCAAGCCGCACGGCGCCCATGGCGCTCACCATCTCCTGTTCGGCCTCGCTGAGCGGCTCTGCCGTGGGATACATGCAATGATGCACGCTCTCGGGAGCGGACGGATCCGCTCCACGTACCAGGTTGCCGTATATCGCCTCGGCCATGAACGGGATCACCGGCGCCAACGCCTTGGCGAAAGTGACGAGCACGGTGTAGAGCGTCTGGTAGGCGGCCTGCTTGTCGGCATCGCCTGTGGAGCTGGCACCGCGGGCTGCCCAGAACCGGCGGCGGCTCCGGCGGATGTACCAGTTGGATAGGTCATCCAGGAAGGCTTCGGCGGGCTGGCCGATCCGGTCGGGTACGAAAGCCTCATAGCCCGCGGTCATCGCGATCACGGTCTCGCGCAGGCGGGCGATGATCCACCGATCGAGCCGGGTGGGCTCGACGTCGTCGGTCCACGGATCCGCCAGATGCGGCTGCCCTTCCTCATAGGTCGCCGGGTTGTCCAGCAGTCCGGCAGGCGGCGTCCACTCGTCGATGCCGGCATAGGTCACAAAGAAGGCGTAGACGTTCCACAGCGGGATGACGAACTGCCGCCGGGCCTCGTCGGCGCGCCCGTAGCCGAAGAGCAGGTTCTGGTCCAGCTTCTGATTAACGAAGAGCCAGCGCATCGTATCGACACCCATCTTTTCGGCGGCATCGTCAAACCAGATGGCGTTGCCCCACGATTTGTGCATCTGGCGTCCGTCCTCGGCGAAAAGCGTCGCGTAGCCGTGTACCGTCTTGGTGGGCGGCATCCGCTCGAAGACCGTGCTCATCGTGATCAGGCTGTAGAACCAGTTGCGGAACTGACCCGGGAACGACTCGCTGATCCAATGCGCGGGTACCCATTTCTCCCAGTATTCGCGGTTCGTGCGGTACTGCGTCGTGGAGTAGGCCACGCTGCCGGCGTCCAGCCACGGGTTGCCCACATCCTCGATGCGCGTCATCGTGCTCCCGCACTTCGGGCACGCGATCTTGACCGCGTCCACGTAGGGGCGGTGCGGCGTGTGCCCCTCGAAGGTGTCCCAGCCCTCGACGGCGCGCTCGCGCAGCTCGGTCTGGTCACCGACCACCTCGTAGTGATCGCAGTCATCGGCGTCGCAGACCCAAATGGGCAGCGCGAGGCCCCAATATCGCTTCTTGGAGATCATCCAGTCCTGCATGTTGCGCAGCCAGTCCATCTCGCGGGCGTAGCCGAACTCCGGGACCCACTTGATCTGGTCCACAACCTCCATGATCTGATAGCGGAGGCTGGCGTCGACCTCGTCCGCGCCTACCTCGTCGCGCGGCTTGTCGTAGAGCTCGCCCATGTTGACGAACCACTCGTCCACCAGGCGGAAGACCAGCGGGGTGGCGCAGCGCCAGCAGACCGGGTAGCGGTGCGTGTAGTCGTCCACGCGGTAGAGCCGATCCTTGTGCTCCAGGTCGTGGAAGATGTCGTGGGCAACCTCGTGCACGTCGCGGCCGGTGAGCCAACCGAAGCCGTCCATGAATATGCCGTTCTCGGTGAGCGGCGCCAGCGCCGGCAGGTCGTGGATCTCGCCCAGCTCGAAGTCCTCGGCGCCACAGCCCGGCGCGATGTGCACGATGCCGACGCCCTCTTCCTCGCCGACCTCGTCCCAGGGGATGATGCGATGGAGGTTGGGGATATCCAGGCCCTGGACCGCGGGGAGGTCGTCGAAGGGGCCGACGTACTCCCAGCCGAGCATCTCCTCACCCTTGAGCTCGCCCAGCACCTCGACCTCGCCCTTGACAACGCTCTTGAGCGTGCCCTTGGCCAGGTAGTACGTCCAGCCGTCGGCGGCCTTGACCTTGACGTAGGTCAGCTTCGGTCCCACGGCGGCGGCTACGTTGCTGGTCAGCGTCCACGGCGTGGTGGTCCAGACCAGCAGAGCCTCGTGGTCGCGGCCGCGCAGCGGGAAGCGCACGACGGGCGCATCGTGGGTCAGCTCACGGTAGCCGTCCGTCACGATCTCGTGCTGGCTGAGGCCGGTCTCGCAGCGTGGGCACCAGGGCATCACGTCGTGGCCCTTGTAGAGCCAGCCCTTCTCCCAGACCTTCTTGAGGAAGGTCCAGATTGTGTAGTTGTTCTCGGTGGCGAACGTGAAGTAGGAGCCGCCCAGCGCGGGCATGCCCAGCTCACCGACGACGTATTCCACGGTGCCGGTCACGGGGCCCAGCGGGCCGTCCACGGTGACCGTCTGCCCCGGATCCTCCAGCAGCTTGTCTGCCAGATCGCGCAGCACATCGGGATCGTTCCAATTGACCCAGTAGCCCAGGCGGATGGACTGCTCGGTCTGCCGGGCGGCTTGGCGCAGGACGCGCGCCTTGCACGCCAGCACGAATGGCGCGAGGCCGTAGGTCTCGATGTCGTGCTTGGACTCGAAGCCCATCTCCTTCTCGACCTCGACCTCCACCCACAGGCCCTGGCAGTCGAAACCGTTCTGGTAGCGCTCCTCGTGCCCCAGCATGGCGTGATAGCGCTGCCACAGGTCCTTGTAGGTACGACCCCAGCCGTGATGGACGCCCATCGGGTTGTTGGCTGTGATCGGGCCATCGATGAAGGACCAGGGCGGCGCGCCCTTCCGCAGCTCATTGAGCTTCTCAAAGGCTTTGGTGCGCGTCCACTGCTCCAGGACCTTGTGCTCAAGATCGATGAAGTTCGTCTGCGTGCTCACAGGTTTGAATGCCATCGTTCCCTCCATTCTGCAGTGGCCAATCCCCTTCTCAGGGTACTGGCCCCGAGACACAGAAACGCTCCCGTCCCAACAGGGACGGGAGCGTGCATCTCGCAGCTTGCTCTCGCGGTACCACCCTGGTTGCCCCGCGTGTCGCGGGACCGCTCAGTCAATGGCCGACACCACTGTGCTGTTTGTTAACGGGGTGCAATCCCCGGCCCGGTCTAGTTGCCGCGTCAGTCTGCTGACGCGCTTTCGGCGGGCAGCTCCGGAGGGATTTTCAGCCTAGCCTTTGCCATCCGGCTCACACCAACCCGGACTCGCTGGGGCGTGTGCTAGTGCTTACTCGTCTCCATCGACGCCTGTATGTAACCATTATGCCACGGGAGAGAGGGGGTGTCAAGAATCGATATGACCGCACGCTCGTCCCGAGGGTCCCACGCAGTGATAGTTACGACTGTTCCTTGTGATAGCGGTCTCGTTGCTCCTCGGAGAGCCCTGCCCACCAAGGGGCGTACTTGTCGTCAAGGACCTTCCTCACGACCATCTCCAGGTCCTTGTGGTACTTCTTCTCTTTCATGCCCAGGGCCTTGAGGAACAGGAGTCTCTCCAGGGAGATGATCAGATAGGTGCCTGCATCCAATGCGTCGGTAGACAGGGAGGCGTAGTCAAAGAGACAGATGCTCGTCCAGAGCTCGAACTCGTGGACGCAGACTCCCAGGTCGCCCCATAGGTCCCTCAGATCGTCAGGGTACCGCTGTGAGAGTTGCTCGTAGTCCTGCGCAGTGATGACGAAGTCGATATCATCCCCAGCCTGGCGGAGGCCGTAGTGCTCCATGGCTTTCCCGCCGATCAGGAGGGGTTTGGACGAGAAGGTATAGGCCAGCTTACGCAGGTCGATTGACATCTGGTACTCCCGGGGCAGTAGGCAACGCCGGCCTCTTCGTGCCGGTCAGCCCTCCTCAGTATCATACCTCGACTGCAGACCGCCGTCCTCGCGGGCGTTGAGAGCGGTCTTGAACTCATCGACGGCGGCGACGTCGTGGCGGTACTGGAAGGGCCACATGCTGTCGGTGTGGAAGAAGGCGACGCGGTCCCCGTCCGCAAGCGCGTGATCGAGGTCAGGCTGGAGTCCCGGCATCGCGCTGAGGTTGCCGTTGACAAAGGTGATGCCACGTTCCTCGGTGGGCATGCCGAGCGCAGTCAGCAGGTCCGAGACCGTGGCGCCGTCGGGCAACGGCACCGTGAGTTGAGCAGCGATGTTGTCCTCGCTGCCGCCGTAGCGGGCAAGCCGACCGTAGAGGTGGACGTCGAGCTCCACTAGCCGCCTCCGATGGGTGGGAAGATGCCGACCTCGGCACCGGGCGCCAGACGGAAGATGCTCGCCCGCGCGCGCCCGTCGACGAAGGCAACCTTGACCTCACGCTCGGGGATGCCGAGCTGCGTCAGCACGCCGGTGATGGTGCTGGGCTCGGGCACGTCGAGCTCGAACGGCCGGCCCGCCGCAGGCCTCTGGACCGTCTCCGGCGCGTACTTCTCCAGCGTGGCGAACAGCTTCACCGTGATCTGCACGGAGCCTCCGAACGTGTGACCTGACCTAGATAGACGAGGATACGCCCCCGGGACCAGCGTCCCGGGGGCGTAGTGTACACTAGCTACAGTTGGCCGTAAACCGAGTCCAGTAGCTCGTCGGAGAGCTCAGACACCACGTTGTGCGGCGGCAGCGGCTCGATGGCCATGAACTCCGGCAGGCGGTCATCGGCATTGGTGAAGCCGGCTTTCTCGTTGAAGGCGCGCTCGCGCCGCAGGATGTCGGCGCCCAGCTCCACGGCCTCGTCCCCAGTCATGCTCGTGCCCAGGACGCCGTTGATCTCCTCGATGAAGCCATCGAAGCCACTGGCGATGTCGAGGATGGCGAAGGCGATGAAGAGGCAGTGGCCGCTCGAGTCGATCAATGCCGTCGTCTTCTGGAAGGCCAGGCTGAGATCGGCTTTGGCCATCTCGACTTTCAGCGGGTCGGAGGTGCCGCCGACGCCCAGCATCTCCGGCGCAATGGTGTAGCCAGCGGTATGATCTGCGCCCATCGTCGTGGTGGCATAGGTCACCGCGATGCCCTTCACGGCGCGGGGCTCGTAGGCGGGCATCGCCTGGCCCTTCACCGTGGGGCTGCGTGGGTTGCCGAAGGCCTTGGCCACATCCGCGGCGCCCATGCCCAGGAGGCGGCCCAGCGGCGTGCCCTTGCCCATCTCCTCCAGCAGGCCGATGGCGCCGTCGGCATCCCCGAACTCGAGCAGTCCAGAGTCCATCGCCACACCGATGGTGACGCCGGCCTCGATGGTGTCCAGGCCGTAGGCGTTGCACAAGTGGACCATTTTGGCGATCTTGTCGAGGTCGTCGATGCCGCAGTTGGCGCCCAGCGACCAGTCGGACTCGTACTCGACGCACGAGGCGATCTCGCTGCCATCCTTGGCGTAGACGGTGTTGGAGCAGCGGATGATGCAGCCGGGGCTGCAGTTGTGGTTGTAGATCTCCTTGCCCATCCGGGCCTTGTTGGTCTCGAAGATGGCCTCGCCTGCGATCTTGGCGGCGCCTTCGAAGCGCCCGGAGCGGAAGCTGCGCGTGGGCAGGCCACCGGCCTCGTTCATCACGTTGATCAGCACGCAGGTGCCATAGGTGTTGAGACCGCCCTTGGGTTTGGTGACATCGTGTTGCATCAGGGCGTCGCGCATCTTCTTGGCGCCCGTCTTGAAGAGTTCCTCGTCGGCGATGTCCACGCCAGGCGCGCCCGCGGCGTCCAGCACGATGAACTTGAGGCCCTTGCTGCCCATCACGGCACCAACGCCGCCGCGTCCGGCATAGCGGGTCGGTCGCTTCTTCATATCCTGGAAGACGATGCCCGAGTCGGGATAGCCGAACTCGCCCGAGGTGCCGATGCCGGCGACGTCCACCTTCTCGCCGAACGCCTTGAAGACCTCGGGGTAGACGTCGAAGAGACAGCGACCCGTGTACTCGTCGGCGGCGACGAACTTGGCCACGGGCTTGCCATCCGCGCACGAGAGATGCAGCGTCCAGTACCCGTCGGCTTTCCCCTCGATGATCAGTGCCTTGATCCCCATCTTGGCGATGTTGGGCGCCCAAGCGCTACCGGCATTGGACTCCTTGATGCCGCCGGTGAGTGGCGACTTGCAGCCCACCGAGACACGGGCCGAGGTCGGCGCCGATGTGCCGGTGAGCATGCCGGGGGCGAAGACCAGCTTGTTGTTGGGGCCGAGAGGGTGGCATTGCGGGTCGACCTCATCATAGATGATGGTCGACGTGAGGCCCCGTCCACCGAGCGTCCTGTACTGCTCGGGGACCTCCTCCAGCTTGCACGAGAGATCCGACATGTTTGCGCGCACGATCCACATAGAACTTGCCTCCTTGACCAAGGGTAGTGAGTCTTGAGCGTCTGGGTTACGGCGGATGCCACAGACGCGGGTTACCTGCTGATCTCACAGGGCCACACTATGCCGATGCATGCCTCAGGCGAGGCGCTTCCCACGATATGGGTGCTCAATGAAAAAGGAGGCAGCCCTGCTCGGTAGCCGAGCAGAACCGCCTCCTTTGCGAACACGGCAGGCGCAGGGATTGCTCCCGGCACCCCAATGCCCTATGGGCCCTGAGGGTCCAGTCGGGTCGGAGGTAGTGAGGCAGATGCTGCGGTGTAGCGTATGGTGAGTGCCTGCCTCAAATCTATGATAGGGGCAATGGGAGGAGTTGTCAACGCGTGGGAGGAATTGACCTTTCCCCAGCCCGTGTAGAATTGGCACCTGACGTACTCATACCGAGGAGGAGAACGTGAACGGGTATACAGGCAGGATTCTGCGCGTGGACTTGTCGACGGGCGCGATGGTGGTCGAGGAGCACGACGAGATCTTCTATCGCCTCTATCTGGGTGGTTCGGGGCTTATCGCCTACTATCTGCTCAAGGAGGTTGGCGCCGATGTAGACGCCCTCGAGCCGGACAACCTGTTGATCTTCGCCGGCGGCGCGATCACGGGGGTGCCCATCGCCGGCTCGGGCCGCAGTGCCGTGGGCGGCAAGTCGCCGCTGAACGGCGGCTATGGCGAGGCCGACGTGGGCGGGTTCTTCGGCGCGGAGCTGCGCCGGGCAGGCTATGACGCCGTTGTCTTCAAGGGCAAGGCCGAGACGCCGGTCTATCTCTGGATCAAGGACGGCGAGGTCGAGCTGCGCCCCGCCGATCATCTCTGGGGGATGACCACAGGCCAGTGCCAGGACGCAGTGAAGGCGGAGTTGGGCGAGAAGGCCGCGCGCTGCGCACTGATCGGCCCTGCCGGCGAGAAGATGGTGCGCTATGCCTGCGTCATCAACGACCTGAAGCACGCGGCAGGCCGCACCGGCATGGGCGCCGTGATGGGCTCCAAGAATCTCAAGTGTGTCGTAGCACGGGGCACCACCAAGGTCCCGGTGGCGGACCCAGCGGGCGTGCAGGCGCTCTCCAAGTACATGGTCCAGAACTGGAAGTCGACGCAGTGGGCGATGCACGAGCTGGGGACGCCAGGCGGCATCAACGGCCTCCACGCACAGGGCAAGCTCCCCACGCGCAACTTCCAGGATGGTCAATTCGAGGGCCACGAGGGGATCTGCGGCGAGACGCTGCGGGATGAGATCACCATCGACCGCGGCGGCTGCTACGCCTGCCCGATCCGCTGCAAGCGCGTGGTCGAGGTCAAGGATGACGACCACGATTACACGGTTGACCCCATCTATGGTGGACCCGAGTATGAAACCATCGGCGCACTCGGATCCAACTGCGGCGTCGACGACATCCGAGCGGTCGCCAAGGCCAACGAGATCTGCAATGCGTACGGCCTGGACACCATTGCCGCCGGCATGGCGATCTCCTTTGCGATGGAGTGCTTTGAGAACGGCCTGCTGACGACCGAGGACACCGGCGGCTTGGACCTCAGCTTCGGCAACGCCGAAGCGATGATGGCGATGACGCAGATGATCGCCGATCGCGAGGGTCTGGGCGATCTGCTGGCCGAGGGCAGCGACGCTGCCGCGGCCAAGATCGGCGGCGGCGCCAAGAAGTTCTCCCTCACCACCCACGGGCAGCCCTTCCCGATGCACGAGTGCCGCTCGCGCCACGGGCAGGCGTTGGGCTACGCGGTCTCGCCCACGGGCGCCGACCACATGCACAACATCTGGGATGAGGGCCTCGTCAGGAGCCCTGTCGGTACCAGCTGGAAGACCTTGGGCGTCTATTCGGCGTCCCCCGCCACCGAGCTGCCTGTCTCCAAGGTCCACGCCTACACTATGACAGCCAGCAAGGCCTGGTTGGACAACGCGCTGGGCATGTGCATGTTCATCCCGTGGACCAGCGACCAGAAGCTCGAGATCGTCAACGCCATCACCGGATGGGAGACTAACCTGTTCGAGCTGCTGACCGCGGGCGAGCGCCACGTGACGATGATGCGGCTGTTCAACATGCGCTCCGGCTGGACGCGCGCGGATGACAAGCTGCCCGAGCGCATGTCTGAGGACCAGGTGACCACACAGGTAACCGCAGTACCGGTGCCGCCCGAGGAGTTGGATACCGCCCTGACGCAGTACTATGGCATGATGGGCTGGGACCCCGAGACCGGTGCGCCGACAGAGATCAAGCTGGCGGAACTCGAAATCGCATGGGCGGCGGATGCCTGAACCCGTCCCAGCGACTGAGAGCACTAGCA
>Ga0180436_10005401_pt1 | contig 11306 bp, 14 predicted proteins | sample SS_ome_2_FD_132434 | JGI IMG/M metagenome (GOLD analysis project Ga0180436, IMG submission 132434) | Hypersaline lake sediment archaeal communities from the Salton Sea, California, USA - SS_3_S_2 metaG | ecosystem: Environmental > Aquatic > Non-marine Saline and Alkaline > Hypersaline >...
CCGAGGGCGATCGACGGCTGCTGGCCGACACGTGGGATCGGGACTTGTTGTTGGTGCCGCTGACGCCTCTCCAGGCCGACGCAGCCCTCCGTAGAGACGTCCCACCGGGACGTCTGCCTGCGGCGGCGCCCCCTCTTGCTGACCGGCCTCCTGCGGACGCGGCGCTGGCACAGGCGTCCGGCGTCCGTCCCACGGTGCTCTTCGTCGGCGCGATGGCCCGCGATCACAACCAGGATGGCATCCGGTGGTTCCTTGACCAAGTCTGGTCGCACATTGTGGCTGTGGTGCCGGACGCCTCTCTGCGCATCGTGGGCGGTAGTCCGCCTGCCTGGTTGCTCTCCCGCGCGGACGGCGAGCGCGTTGTCGTGACCGGGTTTGTCGCGGATCTCGTCGCCGAGTACCGCGCTGCCGATGTCTTCGTGTCGCCACTCTTGGTGGCGGGGGGACTGCTGCAGAAGGTCTTGGACGCGATGGCGCTGGGGCTACCGGTCGTCGCGACCAGCGTCTGCAACCACGGGGTCAGCGCCGCCCCAGGCCAGCACCTTGTCACTGCTGACGAGTCCGAGGCTTTCGCGGATGCTGTGGTGACGTTGCTTCGCGACCCCGAGGCACGCGACCGGATCGCCGCTGCCGCCCGGTCGTACATCGCCGCCACCTACGACTTCGACGCCGCAGTGGATCTCTGGTCCGGCACCATCTCCGCCCTTTGTGTCCCTGTCCCCTCCGCCTACGGGATTGGGTAGGGCCCTTTCCCCCGACGTCCGCGTGGTATAATGGCGCGCGACCAGCTCCCGAGCGAACCCTCACGATGACCAAAGACATGGCAGCGCGTCGACGCAGGAACAGCGCCCCGGCCCTTGCGGTCGGGCTGCTGGTGCTGATGCTGGTCGCCATTGGCGTGGGTGTCGCTGCCTTCGCGCTACGTTGGATACGCGGCAGCATGGCCACGCCGGGACTTAGTCCGGGCCTTCCCAGCAACACCGAGCCCAGTGAGAACGTGACCTACGGCTTCGGTCAACTGCTCCCAACATGGACCGGCACGGATCGTGTGACGGTCCTGGTCCTGGGCGTGGACGAGCGGTCGCAGGAGACCGGTCCGTGGCGCACTGACACGATTATGGTTCTGACGGTGGACCCGGTCACACGCCAGGCGGGTGTGCTGTCGATCCCGCGAGACCTCTGGGTGCCTATACCCGGCTACAGCGATGGTCGCATCAACACCGCGCACTTCCTGGGTGATCTGTACAACACGCCCGGTGGAGGACCAGGCTTGGCAGCCGAGACGGTTGAGTACAACCTCGGTGTGGCCATCGACTATGTGGTGCGTGTCAACTTCCAGGCATTCGTGACGCTCGTTGACCAGATCGGCGGCGTCGATGTCTACGTCGAGGCAGAGATCAACGATCCCCTCTACCCTGATAGCGGGTATGGCTACGACCCGCTCTACATCGGTGCCGGCTGGCATCACTTCGATGGCGAAATGGCCCTGAAATACGCGCGCACGCGACATGGCAGCAGTGACTTTGACCGTGCTCAGCGTCAACAGCAGGTGCTGCTCGCCGTGCTCGAGAGGGTGACATCGTACGAGCTGTTGCCAGAGCTGGCGAGGACTGCTCCCGAGCTCTATCAGACGCTCTCCTCGTCCGTGCACACTGACATGGCCACCGATCAGATGCTGGCCCTTGGCAATGTTGCTATCTCGGTGGACAGGGAGTCGATCCGGTTTGGCGTGATCGACCACACGTGCACCCAGCCGTGGGTCACGCCGGATGGCGCGCAGGTCCTCGTGCCGTTGCGAGACCGCATGCGCGAGGTTCGGGACTACATCTTCCAGACCACGCCGCTCGAGGTTGTCAGCGGGGAGGAGGCGCCTGAACTGCCCTCGCCCACGCCCGAGTTGGCAACCGTGGCCGTGCTCAATGGCACGACGCGACCTGGCCTCGCCGGCGCCACCGCCGACCTCCTCCGTGGACGCGGCTTTGATGTCGTGCACATGGGCAATGCCGATCGCAATGACTACAGCACAACGCTCCTGGTCGAGCATCGCGCGAAGCCGGCGACTGTCCCGCGGTTGGTGCGGGCCTTGAATCTGGCGGCGACTGCCGTGGTTCAAGGACAGGGCGACGACAGCGCCTACGACATCGTGGTGGTGCTGGGGCAGGATTTTGCGTTGCCGCAGGAGTGAGGTCGGGCAGACAGTATGCAGGAAGCCAACGGATGACCGAGACTGCGGAAGCCCCTCGCGGGCGCGTGCAGATGCCCTACAAGCTGCTGATGCGGCTTGCCGTGGTGCTGATCTACCTCATCGCCGCCGGGGTGGGTGGCTTCGTCACCTTCACCCGGGTGCGAGAGGAGGTCGGCGGATCCGACTTCCTGCCCGACTTCACCATCAATACGCCTGTGGACGAGGAGAATCCCAACGTCGAGCGCGTCGAGGGTGAGACACTGCCAGTCTGGACGGGCACGGACCGCGTGACCGTGCTTATCCTCGGTATCGACGAGCGCCAGCAGGACCAAGATGACTTCTGGCGCACCGACACGATGATGCTGGCCACGCTCGATCCGGTGACGATGCAGGCTGGCGTGCTCTCGATCCCGCGTGATCTGTGGGTGCCTATCCCCGGCTACACAGAGAACCGGATCAACACAGCCCACGCGCTGGGCGATGCCTACGATCACCCCGGTGGCGGTCCGGCCCTTGCTGTGGAGACGGTGGAGTACAACCTGGGCGTCGAGATCGACTACTATGTTCGTGTCAACTTCCAGGCCTTTGTCGACATGGTCGACCTGATCGGCGGTATTGACATCGACGTGACCGAGCCCATCGATGACGATTGCTATCCCACGGCCGACTACGGCTGTGAGACACTGCACTTCGATGCCGGCCCACAGCACTTCTACGGCGAGATGGCGCTCAAGTACGCTCGCGTGCGCCACACATCGGGCGGCGACTTCGACCGTGCTCGGCGTCAGCAACAGGTGATCAAGGCGATCCTGGATCAGGTGACAGACACCAGGAAGCTGCCGGATCTCGCGGCGAACGCGCCTGAGATATGGCGCGTGGTCCAGGCCTACACCAAGCTCGATCCCGATCTCCAATTGGACGAGATCATCGCGTTGGCGAATCTGTCGACGCAGGTCAGCTCCGACGACATCCGATTCCGCGTCGTCGACGAGACGTGCACTATCTTCGCCATAACGCCCGACGAGATGATGATCCTGGTGCCGCTGCGAGACAAGATACGCGACGTGCGGGACGAGGTCTTTGGTCTGGCATCTGAGGGCAACGGGGCGCCGACGGTGGTCTCCGAGGCGGCCACGGTCACGGTCCTCAACGGGACCACGACGCCTGGCTTAGCGGGTGCCACGTCGGAGTACCTGGAGGCAAACGGAATAGCCGTCGCCTACTACGACAACGCCGACCGCCAGGACTACGACACCTCGCTGGTGATCCTCAACCGCGACAAGCCTCTGACGGGGTCCTACCTGCTCGAGGCATTGGGTCTACCCGAGTCGGCGCTGATCAATGGCTCCAACCCCACCGCAGACCACGATGTCGTGGTCATCCTCGGCGCCGACTACGCGTCAGAGTAGCGTCCACACCGTCTCGATGTAGGCCGGACTGGACAGTCCGGCCGGCGCACGCGAGTCTCCTCGCGCGACTGAGCCCGCACTGCGCCGCTGTAGCCTTGCTCGGTACGTCGTGGGCTCGTCACGTCTGAGGGCCGCCTTGCCGGGGTCCGGGCTAGACAGCGACCGCTCAGAAGCAGCTCTGCCTACGTGGGAAGGCCGAGGCGGAGACGCCTAGGGTGTGGCGTCGCTCAACGGCTTCATGATGATGTAGTTGAAGCCGTTCATGGGGATGTGCTCCACCAGCCCGTAACTCTCCCCGATGGCCGCCAGCACCGGCGGTGGGTAGAACTGCGCGCGCATGATCACCAGCCCAAAGGCTTGATCGCGGATCATCGCTTCCAGCTCGCTCGTGTCCAGCATTCCGTTGTTGTACAGGTTGAGGAGCTGTGTGGGATTGGTGACCGTCGGCTTGCCGGCGAGCATAGTGAAGGCAGCCTCCTCGCTAAGCACTGGCAGGTCAGTGCCGCGCACGTGCGCCATGATGCGCTCGCCGCCCTCGTAGTCTCTGGGCAGCATCAAGTGGCCGACCTGAGAGTAGCCTACGGCATCGTAGTAGGGGTAGTCGGCGTAGGCCGACTGCCCCTCCACACCCAGCGCCCGCGCCGCCGGGCCCCAGAAGGCGCCTTCCGTGGGCAGGTGCAGCATCCGCGAAGCCTGAAAGAGCAGAAGCAGGGGGACGGCGACGGCCAGGGCAGGGCGCCACCTGGGGCTTACCTCCGACACCCAGTGACGCAGCTTCCCCAGCGCGAATCCACTGAGCACGATCGCCGCCGCGACCGACGTCACCCAGTAGGCCTCGCCCGCGCCCCATTTGCCGGACATCACGCCGGTGCCGATGGCGGCCACAAACCACAGGCTGTAGACTGAGAGCCGATCCACGTAGGTCTCGTAGATCACCATAGCCAGCGCCAGGATGATGTAGACGATGTGGATGCGCAGCCACGTCCGCGTGAGCCCGATGAGCTGGGGGACGAGGTACTCGTTGACGTTTGCCGCGATGGTGTTGATCCACCAGTGCCCGTCGGTGGCCCAGTTGATAGCGAGGAAGACGGTGCCGAAGACAAGGCCGAAGGCCGCGACGAGGGACAGTGCCCGCGCCGGCCGTCTGAGGAACAAGTAGCCAAAGACTGCGGCAGCTGTGAAGACCGCAAGCTGCTTGGCGTACCCGGCGAGTAGCAGGCAGCCCAGACCAAGTATCACGTTGCCCCAGTACCTGGTGCGGTTCTCCTCATCTTCTGGACCGGCGGATGCGATCAGCGTGACAGCCAGCAACTCCAGGAAGACCATCGTCAGCTGCTGCCGACACAGAGGGCCCACGTGATAGACGAAGTTGGAGGCAAGATACCCGAGCCCCGACAGGGTGGGGATGAACCAGCCCCCGGTCCGGCGCCGGACCGCGTACGCGATCAGCGCCGACGTCAGCAGCGTCACGGCAAATGATAGCACACGACCTGACAGTAGCGTCTGCCCCAGGACCGGGAAGACGAGCACGTTGAGGATGTGGAAAACTGGCGGGTAGTTGGATGCGTAGAACGGGTAGGTGCTGCTGTCCTTGTAGGGCCAGATGCCCTGACTGTGGAGCACGGCGTCATACAGCTCGAAACTCTCGCCCTGATCGTAGTCGTAGGGCCACCTGAAGAGGTCCACGGCATACGTCACGTAGATGGCCAGATAGGCGACGAAGGCGATCAGCGCCAGCCCGCGCAGACCCCATACGATGCCCTGTAGCAGGGGACCGGCACCGTCTGCGCCGCTCTTCGGATCCCTTGTGCGGTAGTCAGGTTCGACTACGGCGGCTGCGGGCCGGTGCCCTTGGCGGACCAGCGGCAGACCGAGGACGGCTACGACCAGACCACCGGCCAAGAGCGCCATCTCGAACGGGCCAACGCCACGCCACGCGCCGCCACCGAGCCTTCCCGCAACGAGGACGAGGGCAGCGCCACCCGCGCCGAGGGCGACGAGGAGCCATCCGAGCTGTCGCTTGGTCACCATGTGGGGCATTATAGCTGCGTCGAGTGGACCGAGCAACGGATAACGGATGGCTGCCCCTCGTGGGTATTGACATTATGTGAATAGTGACATATTATACTAGCCGAAGGGAGTGACCATGCCACCAGGGAAGGGACGCGCAGGACGAGGCACCCGCCGGCGACGCCGTTGGGGACGCCGGATGCGCATCGTGGAGCCGATGATGATGCTGCTGTTGGCCGACGAGCCGATGCACGGCTACCGCCTAGGCGAGCTGTTGGCTGAGGAGTTCGGCATCACGGGCCTTCCGCCACAGACCGTCTACCGGGCTCTCCAGGACATGGAGGAGCAAGAGTGGGTGAGCGCCGAGTGGATTACCGAGAGCGCTCAGGGTCCGCCGCGCAAGGTGTACCGACTCACCGATGCGGGATTCACGTCTCTGGATGCGTGGTCGCTTGAGATGGCGGACCTGAACCGCTCGCTGGAGAGCTTCCTCGAGCGCTATCAGAGCCTGAAGACATCACAAGGAGGTTCATCACCATGAAGGTTGCAGTAAGCTCATCGGGTCGGGAAGCGGCGTCACCCGTCGACCCTCGGTTCGGCCGTTGTCCATACTTCGTCTTTGCTGACACCGAGCTCGGGACGTTCGAGGCGGTGGCCAACGAGGCCGTGTCGAGCGGGCATGGTGCGGGCGTGCAGGCGGCGCAGTCGTTGGTCCAGGCGGGAGCGGAGGCCGTTGTCTCGCAGCGGTTCGGGCCCAACGCCTACCAGGTGGTCGCTGCTGCGGGCCTGGGTGCCTATGAGTGCGGCCCGATGACCGTCGCCGAGGCTGTTGAGGCGTTCAAGGCTGGCACGCTGACTGCGGTGAGCGGTCCTACGGGTCCGGCCCACGCAGGCTCTCGCGGGCGTTTCTAGGGATTGGGCGGGGCCCGAGGCCGCATCCATCTTTGGGCGCAGGCTGGGGTGACGTAAGGTATCGTTGTGTCTGGAGGTGACGAAATGGTCCAGATGAGCGCTGGAGTCCAGACGAGCGCTGGAGTCCAGACGAGCACTGACATCGAGAAAAGGTCGGACCAAGTGCCGAAGGCGGCATCCATCACGGTTGTGGAGGTCGATGGTGAGGGACAAGTTGCCGCGGCGGCCCGAACGGCCCGCGCCCAGCGGTCCGAGATCGCTGCACGTGTGCTGACGTTGCTGACCAGTTTGGGTAACCTGGCACTGCGCATCATCGAGCTGCGCGAGTCCTCGGCAGCCCCCGCACAAGCTGTTCCGACGCCGGAGAAGCCTGTCCTGCGTGGCACGCAGTCGATCACCGATACCGGATCCGGCGGGTCTGGGAGAGGTTCGCGTCGTCGCCGAAATCGCCGTGGCGCGGGCGGATGGTGACGGTCTGGCTCGTGCCCAAGAACGGCTCGGCGCGATCTGGTGCGTGCGCGTCCTGCGCACATGTGAAGATGAGAGGTGTATGATGAGAGTTCGAAGTTCAGGCCGCGGTAGCGGTGGTGGAGGTCGCGGCGGTGGGAACAAGCCCGGCGCCGGCCCCGATGGTGTCTGCGTTTGCCCCAAGTGTGGGCATCAGGTCCCTCACACCGTGGGCGTGCCGTGCTACACGGTTGCGTGCCCCAAGTGCGGCACCACGATGCTGCGCGGGTGATTCTACAGCAGTACATAAACCTAAGTTTCGGAGGATATCCATGCGAGTAGCTGTCTCTTCTGCTGACGGACGCGGCCTTGATGCGCGTGTTTCTGCCCACTTTGGGCGCTGCCCCTATTTCACGGTGGTTGACGTCGAGGACAATACGATCCAGGCCGTCGCCGTGGTTGAGAATCCCCACTTCCAGGATCACAGACCCGGACAGGTGCCGGCATTTGTCCACGACCAAACTGCAAACATGATCGTCGCCGGTGGGATGGGTGGGCGGGCCATCGCGATGTTCGAGCAGCTGTCGATCCAGGCGTTCACCGGTGCGCACGGCACAGTGCAGGAAGCGCTAGACCTGGCGCTGGGCGGTCATCTCGACGTTGCCGCGCCCTGCGCTGGCCACAGCGGCGGTGGCGGCGACTGCGAAGACCGCGCCCACTAGCTTGGCCACGGCGATGACGCGCTTCACCTGGGTGGTGGATGATGTCGCAGCTCTGCCGCTCAGGGAAGAGCACGGGTTTTCGATGTGGATCGACGCGCCGGGTGGACAGGTGCTGCTCGATACGGCTGGGAGCGGGGAGGTACTGCTGCAAAACCTTGGCGTTCTGGATCTGGACCCCAGACAGTTGGATGCGGTCGTCCTGAGCCACGCGCACGATGACCATACCGGCGGGCTGGTCGCGCTGCTGGACACGCTGCGACCGGGCACGCCGGTGTTTGCGCATCCCACGCTCTTCACACAGCGGTACTCGACCAAGTCGGGATCGCCTACGGCGCGCGGTCTGTCAGTCAGCGCGGTCGACCGGCTGGGGAGCGCGGACCTGCATCTCGGCACTGATCCGGTCAAGGTGGTCCCTGGCGTCTGGACGACGGGCGAGGTGCAGCCACGACCTCACCCCGAGGGGCGTAGCCGGCACCATCTCATCGACCGCGACGGCGGGATGGTGCCCGATTCATACAGTGACGATCTTTCGCTGGTGGTGCGCGTGGCGGAAGACCAAGTCGCGCTGATCTGCGGCTGCTGTCACGCCGGGCTGCTCAATACGCTGGCAACGGCACGACGCGTCCGCCCCGAGCCGATGGTCGCGATCGCCGGCGGCGTGCACCTGGCCGGCGCCCCCGATGCGGTGGTGGCGGAGACCGTGGCACAGTTGGCCTCCCTTCCCATGCTCCGTACGCTGTGGCTGGGCCACTGCTCGGGGCAGAGCATCGTCGATGCGGCACGCCTAAGACTGCCCGATGTAGAGGTCAGGCAGGGAGCGGCAGGCCAGCTCCTGACCTTCCAGGAGGGGGACGTCGCATGCGCATAGCCGTCGCCAGCGGCAAGGGCGGGACCGGCAAGACGACGGTTGCGGTCAGCCTACTGCTGACACTTGCCGCGCTTCCGGATGCTGACAGGCCGAGCAAGCTCCAACTGCTCGATTGTGACGTCGAGGAGCCCAATGCAGCTATCTTCCTCAAGCCTGTCGTCGAAGGCCAGGAAGAGGCCGGCATCATGCTGCCTGAGGTCGACACCGACCTCTGCACGCATTGCGGACGCTGCGCCGAGGTGTGTGCGTTTCACGCCATCGCCGTCTTTGGAGAGAAGGTGTTGGTCTTCCCTCAGCTCTGCCACGGGTGTGGGAGCTGTGCCTACAACTGCCCCTCCGGCGCCATCAAGGAGATCGCGAACCCCACGGGCACGATCTCGTGGGGTACTGTGCCGGGCACCCGCGATGTGCGCTTCGGTCAGGGCGAGATGAACGTCGGGGAGGCGATGGCCAACCCCATCATCCGCAGGCTGAAGCAGGCCATGTTCAAGGATGCTGACGACGGCGTGACCATCCTTGACGCCCCGCCGGGGAATGCCTGCCCTGTGGTGGAGACGCTGCGAGACGCAGACTTTGCGATCCTTGTGACGGAGCCCACCCCGTTCGGGCTCCACGATCTTCGCGGGGCGGTGCAGGTCGCGCGGGGCGAGCTTGGCCTGCCGGTCGGCGTCGTCATCAACCGCACCGGGGTGGGCGACGACGGCGTGCTCAGGTTCTGCGAGGAGGAGGGTGTCCCGGTGCTGTTGACGATCCCGCTTGACCGGCGCATCGCCGAAGCCTATGCCGACGGCGCTGCGTTGGTGGAGGCCATTCCGGAGTACCGTGAGGGCTTGGTGGCCCTCTACCGGCAGATCCTCGCATTGGTTGAGGGGGTGGCCTGATGGCGGAGGATCCCCGGCAACTGATCGTCCTCAGCGGCAAGGGGGGCACCGGAAAGACGACGGTGACCGCTGCGCTGGCCCATCTTGCGGCGGATGAAGTCAGCCTTAGCATCGCCGATGCCGATGTTGATGCGGCGAATCTCGAATTGGTGCTCGACGTGCAGCAGGTCGCTTCACACGAGTTCACCAGCGGCTATCTGGCCGAGATCGACCCGGAGCGCTGTATCTCGTGCGGCCAGTGCTACGATGCGTGTCGCTTTGAGGCCGTCACCCCAGGCGAGGATGGCACATCGTACAGGGTCTCGCCGTCGGCGTGTGAGGGCTGCGCGGCCTGTTTCCACCGGTGCCCGACGGAGGCGATCACGCTGCTGACGCCGCCGAACGGGCTCTGGTATGAGTCCTCGACGCGCTTTGGGCCGCTCTTCCACGCCCATCTTTTCGCCGGCGGTGAGAACTCCGGCAAGCTGGTGACCCTGGTCAAACAGCAAGCACGGTTGCGCGCGTTGGACGATGGCCTTGACCTGGTCCTCGTGGATGGTCCGCCCGGGATCGGCTGCCCGGTGATCTCGGCGGTGTCCGGTGCCAATCTAGCTCTCATGGTCGTGGAACCGACGCTCTCCGGCGCACACGATCTCTCTCGCGTCGTTGGCCTCGCCGATCACTTCGGCGTGCCCTCGGCGGTGCTCATCAACAAGGCAGATCTCAGCCCTGCACGAGCCGGCGAGATCTCGGACTTCTGCGATACTCGCGGCATTCCTCTGGTTGGGCGTATCCCCTTTGACACCATCGTTACCGAGGCCATGGTCGCAGGCCTTCCGGTGACTGAATTCACTGATGCCCCGGTGTCCCAGGTGCTGGTTGACACGTGGGGTATAATCAGGGAAATGCTCATGGGAGGTGCTGATGACCGAGGGAAAGATCGAGCGAGCTGACGTTGCAGACAGGTTGGGTGCTCTTCTGACACCTCTGTCACTCAGGGGTATACCTGTCTGGCTAGTCTATCTGGCCGCGCTCATCGGCGTGGTCTACATCCTCAACCCGACGGCAGGGTTGATTGAGGTGATTCCCGACAACCTACCGTTCGTGGGCAACCTCGATGAGGGAGTGGCCTTCACGTTCCTCTGGTACGGGCTCGTCGAACTCTTCGAGACCCGCCACATCGTGCGTGACTGAGCGCCCCATTTCTGGTACAATGGCCGCGAGGTGACTATGGGCGCCAACATGACGCTGCGAGAGCGCATCCTGATGCGATTGGTGGAGGTGATCGACCCCGAGACCGGCGTCGATGTGCTTCGGATGCGCTTGATCGAGGATCTGAACGTCGATGTGTCGACGGGTGCTGTCACGTACCGCTTCCGTCCTTCCTCTCCGCTGTGCCCGCTTGCCCACAGCCTTGCGCTGGATATCAAGCGCGCAGTGGCGTCGGTTGAGGGCGTGATCTCACAGGAGATCGAAGTCGCGGGGTATGTGCGATCCGAGGAACTCACTGAGATGATCAACAGCGTGGTGGTATAGGTCACACTCAGCCGGCGACGGAGACACCTTGGAGTGACGGATGGCGATCTACGAGTACCAGTGCAAGGACTGTGGTGAGGGGTTTCAGGCCCGTCGGATGATGAAAGATGCCGATGCCCCAATCGCGTGCCCGGGGTGTGGCGGGGACAAGGCCAAGCGCGGCTTGTCGCTCTTCTACGCGCCTTCGGGCAACGGCAGCTCGACCGCGGGACAGGTCCACGCCCACTCAGGTGGCGGGGGATGTGGCTCCTGTGGCAGCGGGTCGTGCGGCTCCTGTGGACGGCGCTAGCGCGTAGTTTCCAGAACTCAACAGAGAGACGCCGTCCTCATCGTGAGGGCGGCGTCTCGTGGTCTATC
>Ga0180436_10005402_pt1 | contig 11305 bp, 8 predicted proteins | sample SS_ome_2_FD_132434 | JGI IMG/M metagenome (GOLD analysis project Ga0180436, IMG submission 132434) | Hypersaline lake sediment archaeal communities from the Salton Sea, California, USA - SS_3_S_2 metaG | ecosystem: Environmental > Aquatic > Non-marine Saline and Alkaline > Hypersaline > Sediment...
CGGTGATTTCAAAGGGAAAATCAACGAACACATCCTCAATGGTTTTTATCATACGATATTGTATTGTTATGGTAATGGGAAAGGACATAGTGCAGAGAGCAGGTCCTATTTACCGGATGACGATTATAATGCTTGTATCAGTCATCCAATAAGAATATGCCATACAATTATCCATTCTCAATTATAAATTTTCAATTACTAATCGAAATCTCATTCATTGTGCTAAATGATTATTTGTGCATGTTATGAAGGTACATTATTTATTGGGCAATACACACGTCAGTGCGTTTTTACAATTACTCTTTGTTTTTAGTATCAATAATGATAGTAACCGGACCATCGTTAATTAAACTGACCTTCATATCGGCGCCGAATTCTCCGGTTTTTATTGCCTTTCCGGATAACTGGTGAAGTTTTTTAACAAACGCATCATACATTGGAATTGCGATTTCATGTTTTGCCGCTGCAATGTACGAAGGCCGGTTTCCTTTCCTGGTTTTTGCATGCAGCGTAAACTGACTTATTACCATCATATCCCCATCAACATCGGCAACGGAACGGTTCATCACCCCGTTTTCGTCATTAAAAATCCGCAATTGATAAATCTTTTTGGCCAGCCAATTAATATCTTCATGTTTGTCCTCATTTTCAACCCCCAGTAAAATGACCAGACCCACACCGATTGAAGATTTTTTTCTTCCGTCAATGACCAGGGAGGCTTCGGAAACTCTTTGAATTACTGCTCTCATTGCCCGTTAAAACAAATTTCAATCTCATTTTTTTAAATAAATAACGCATCCAAAGCTATCAAACTAATCGTAAAAAACATCTTATATTTAACAAAAAAAATGCGACTCTACGTTTCTCAAACTACTGATCCGGCAATAAATCTTGCAACCGAAGAATACCTTTTCAGAAATTATTCCGATGAAATTATACTGTTATACATCAATCAATCAAGTCTCATTGCAGGGAAACATCAGAACGTACTTGCTGAAGTAAATTTTCCCTATTGCTACAAAAATAACATTCCGCTATTTCGCAGAATTTCAGGAGGAGGAACGGTATATCATGGGGATGGAAATGTGAATTTCTCTTTCATTTTTTCAAGGGGAAAGCGGGGATTGAATTATCATGAGAACCTGATTCCACTTCAAAAATTCTTTAAGGAAATACTAAACCTTGATATAGAGATTTCAACCAGAAACGATCTTTGGCTCCATTCAAAGAAAATATCAGGCACAGCTGAACATGTTTTTAAAAACCGGGTGCTTCAACACGGAACCCTCCTCTATAATTCCAGTCTGGATGACCTTCGAAAAGCGCTTCATAAATCCGGAGATCATTACACCGGGAAAGCGGTCGCATCGGTCTGTTCTGAAACGACAAACATTGCCAACCACCTAAAAACTCCTTATCCCCTCCCTGAATTTTTACTTTTGCTCTCGGAATACCTTAAAAAATATTTCAGCGCTAAAGAACTCTTTCTAACCAAAAACGAGCACAAAGAGATCCGCGAACTGGCCAACACAAAATACAGAAGCCGGAAGTGGAACTTTGCTTATTCAGGAAAGTATGCTTTTGAGAAAACGACGATTATCAACAGCAAGAAATATGAGGTTGAATTAAAGGTCGAACATGGTGTGATTACTGAAAGTACTATTCGAATAGATTCGGAACCTGTTTCCGGTATTTCTCTAAAAGGGATCGGGCATTATCCTTCAAATCTTATGGAAGCATTAGAGGAAACAGCTTTATGGAGTGAAATTAAGGAAGCGTATTTGGAGATGTTTTTTTAGACATTCTACAAAAATTATCATATACTTTATGATTGAAATGATTGCCGCTACGCGGTATTTGTTCTACAGGGAAAACAGTTCATTAATTTATTGCTTGTGCCCTTTAGGGCAGCTCATGAAAATACTCAAATACCACCTTTCCTTTAGCAGCTCCAATGCTTGCCGTCAATTCATCCAAACTCAATTCCCTGATCTTTTTAACCGATTTAAATTCCTTTAAAAGCTTTTCAATCGATTTTGGGCCAATGCCTTCTATTTGCTCCAACTCAGAATGAATAAATCCTTTGGAGCGTTTATTCCGGTGAAAGGAAATGCCAAACCTGTGAGCTTCGTCCCGGAGCCGCTGAATGATTTTCAATGTCTCGGAATTTTTATCGAGATAAAGAGGTATACTGTCTCCCGGGAAAAAGATCTCTTCCAGTCTTTTAGCTATCCCGATCACCGCGATTTTGCCCCTCAAACTTAGTTTTTCAAGGGCATTCAGAGCTGCACCCAGCTGTCCTTTTCCACCATCGATCACAATTAATTGAGGCAAACCTTTTTCTTCCTCCAGAAGCCGTTTATAGCGCCGGAAAATCACCTCCTCCATCGATGCAAAGTCATTCGGCCCCTCTACCGTTTTCACATTAAAATGGCGATACTCACGCCTGGCCGGTTTACCATGATGAAAAACAACACAGGAAGAGACCGGATGGGTTCCCTGTAAATTACTATTATCGAAACACTCAATGTGGCCGGGCCACTCCCGGAGCCTCAAATCTTTTTTCATCGTCTCCATGACTCGCTCCACCCGCTTTTCAGGAGACCTGCGAGATTCCTGTTTTTGCTTTTCCAGTCGATAATATTTTACATTTCGCTGCGAAAGCTCCAGTAATTTTTTCTTGTCTCCACGTTGCGGAATGACAAATTTCACTCCCGACAGTTCAATATCCGGATCAAAGGGTACCAGGATTTCATTGGCCGTGCTGAATATTTTCTGCCGGATATCCGAAATCGCCAAAGCAAAAAGCTCTTCCCTACTCTCCTCCAACCGTTTTTTAAGCTCTACGGTATGTGCCTGAATTACTGCTCCATTTACTACTTTTAGGAAATTAACATAAGCAGACTTTTCATCCTCATCGAAAGAAAAGACATCCACATTATTAATTGAACTGCTTACCACGGTTGCTTTTATTCTGAATTTCTCTAAAGCATCCAATTTTTGCTTCAATCGGGCTGCCTCTTCAAACTTTAATTCTGCAGCAAGGAGCCTCATCTTTTCTTTCAACTCCCGCATCACTGCGTTGATATTCCCCTTTAAAATTTTTATTATTTCATGAATAGACGAATTGTAATCTTCCTCTGTTTGAAGATCTTCACAAGGTCCCAGACAATTACCGAGATGATATCCCAGGCAAACCTTAAATTTTTTCTTTTGAATATTTTCAGAAGAAAGATTTAGACTACAGGTCCGGATAGGATAAAGCTGACGAAAAAGGTCTAGCAATGTTCGGACCATCCCTGCGGAAGTATAAGGCCCGAAATACAGAGAACCATCTTTTACAATATTCCGGGTCAGAAAAACCCTGGGAAAAGATTCGTTCTTTACGCAAATCCACGGATAGGTTTTATCATCTTTTAAAAGTACGTTGTAACGGGGCTGGTATTTTTTAATCAGGTTATTTTCAAGAAGCAGGGCATCTTCTTCTGTTTCAACGACAATGTGTTTGATGTCGGCAATATTTCGAACAAGAATAGCAGTTTTCCGATTATCATGATTTTTGGTGAAATAGGAAGAAACTCTTCGTTTCAGATTCCTGGCTTTACCAACATAGATAATTTTTGCATCTTCATTAAAAAATTGATATACACCGGGACTATCCGGTAAAACATCCACCAGAGATTTTAAATAATCAATATATTTATTGATCGTGCTCAAAAGAGGGATTAGAATTTAACCAAAGAAAAAACATCCAGATCATATGGGAATTTCTCACGCCCTTTTAAAAATTCCAATTCAACGGCAAAATTTACAAACTTATTCCGGACGTTAAACCGATTAACCAGATTAAGCACAGCATTTAAAGTTCCACCGGTAGCCAGTAAATCATCATGAATCAGAACAATATCATTTTCAGAAAGTGCATCCTGGTGAATTTCAATAATATCCGTTCCATATTCCAGAGTATATTCCTCAATAAAAGTTTCGGCGGGCAATTTGCCAGGTTTTCGAACAGGAACAAAACCTGCATTTAAACGAAGGGCCAATGCAGTTCCCAGAATAAATCCTCTCGACTCAACACCAACAACTTTGGTAATGCCTTTGCCCTGATAATAGCCGGCAATTTCATCGAGCATGTAGTTCAACACTGCCGCATCTTTAAAAGCAGTTGTGAGATCTTTAAAAACAATACCTTTTTTAGGAAAATCAACAATATCCCGAATTGAACGTTTTACATCTTCTCTTGTAATTACCTTTGTTTCCATAGTTGATTGTTTTAAAAATCGCTCCAATCTGAACGAGAAATTTAACGTCCTAACAGAACCAATAGTACATTGATATCGGAAGGAGAAACTCCACTGATCCGACTGGCCTGCCCTATTGTCTTAGGTTGAATCTTATTTAGTTTTTGACGAGCTTCGGTTGAGATAGTGAGTATTTTTTCATAATCGAACTTTCCTTCGATATGAATATTTTCAAGCCGGTTCAATTTGTCGGCAATCACTTTTTCCCGTTCAATATAACCGGCATATTTAATTAAAATTTCCGCTGCTTCAATAATCTCATCTTTACGGTCCTCAGGAAATTGATCAAGTACTTTCTTTAAAGGCGTAACCACCTCAGCAATCGACTTAATATTCAACTGCGGACGTAAAACCAGATTTACCAATTTAGTTCCCTGTTTTAATGGTGCAGTTCCCTGTTCCTCTAGCCAATGGTTTACAAATTTTGGTTTTATACTGAAATCATTGCAAAATTCAATTAACTCATCTCTTAGCTTAATCTTTTCATTCAATAACCGGAAACGGTTTTCTTTGGCTAAACCTAATGCATAAGCTTTCGGAGTTAACCGGACATCAGCATCATCCTGGCGCAGTAAAATACGGTATTCTGCCCTGCTGGTAAACATCCGGTAAGGTTCATCAACCCCTTTGGTTACAAGGTCATCAATAAGCACTCCGATATATGCTTCGTCTCTGCCTAAAATAAAAGGTTCTTCACCATTTATTTTCTGATGTGCATTAATTCCGGCCATTAACCCTTGTGCCCCTGCTTCCTCATAACCGGTAGTTCCATTTATTTGACCTGCAAAATAGAGATTTTGAATCACTTTTGTTTCCAGGGTATGATGAAGCTGCGTAGGCGGAAAGAAATCATATTCAATTGCATAACCGGGACGGAGAATGCGGGCATTTTCCAGGCCGGGTATTGTGTGCAACGCTTTGTATTGCACCTCCCAGGGCAAAGAGGAGGAGAATCCGTTTAAATAATATTCGATGGTATCCACCCCTTCCGGTTCAAGAAACAGCTGATGGCGTTCTTTATCAGAAAAAGTTGTCAGTTTTGTTTCAATACTTGGACAATAGCGCGGCCCTAATCCCTGGATGGTCCCATCAAATAAGGGAGAGTGTTCAAAACCCTTTTCCAATGCTTCGTGGGTTTTCACATTAGTATAAGTAATATAGCAGCTCTTTTGCTCTAATGTCGTATTTGTACCGGTTAGATAACTGAACTTATGGCCGTCAACCTCGCCTTGCTGCTCATCCAATTTAGAAAAATCAATCGACCGGGAATCGATACGGACAGGCGTACCAGTTTTCATCCGGTCGGACTGAAACCCGGCATCTACTAATTGCCGGGTAATTCCATAGGAAGCCTGTTCGGAAATTCTTCCTCCTTCCACCTTCGACCGGCCGACATGCATCAAACCATTCAGGAAGGTGCCATTAGTTAGAATTACAGCTTTCCCCTTGAATTCCACTCCAATTTCCGTTTTAACACCAACAATTTTTTTTTTCTCAAAAATAAGTCCGGTAACCGTTCCCTGCCAGAAATCTAAATTGGGCAGGGATTCCAGATAGCTTCTCCAATTTTCGGAAAAACGAATACGATCGCATTGTGCCCTTGGCGACCACATGGCCGGCCCTTTGGAACGGTTTAACATTCGGAACTGGATTGCCGATTGATCGGTTACGATTCCCATGTAGCCGCCAAGAGCATCAATTTCGCGGGTAATCTGCCCTTTAGCGATACCGCCGACAGCAGGATTGCACGACATTTGTGCAATTTTGTGCAAGTCCATGGTGATCAACAAAGTTTTTGAACCCAGGTTTGCAGATGCAGCCGCAGCTTCGCTTCCGGCATGTCCGGCCCCCACAACTATAATATCGTATTCAGGTATCATGCTATCTAATCTACTCATTTAGTCGAACCTGCAAATTTACAAATATTTTGAATTGGAAACAGGAAGGGCAACCAAATTCACTTAACTAATCATTGGTTAATCCTGAAGTTTTTCCAATATGCGAAGGGCAGCATCCTCATTCTCGCGCATCACTTTTGCCTCTTCCCCGGTTTTATCCGGAAAACCGCAAAGATGAAGAATGCCGTGAATGATCACCCTGGAGAATTCATTCTGAAAGGAAACCCCATAACTTGTGGCATTTTCTTTTACCCGATCGATGCTGATAAATAAATCCCCGTTAATCAGGTCATCTTCAACATAATCAAAAGTGATAATATCGGTATAATAATCGTGATTAAGGTGTTCCCGGTTGAGTGCTAGCAGGTATTCGTCGCTGCAAAAAATAAAATTGATATCTCCTGCTTCTTTGCCGTGTCCGGCAGCAACTAATTCAACCCAGTTTGTGTACAGTTTTTCATCAAATGGAAAAGATGAAATATCTTCGAAGAAAAAATTAACATTCACCCTCTGAAAAAAATAATTCTACGCAATTGGCACTATATATAATTTTATCGGAAAGCTCTTCCATAATTAACAATCCACGTCCGTTTTCAAGATATCGTCTGGATACCTGCCGGGGATCTGCTATCCCATTTCGATCGCATCCTTTCCCTTCATCGCTCATTCTGAATCAAATTAAATCCTTATCTTCAAACATATTAAGGACAACTACTTTATCCTTGCCATATTTATTTCCGTGAACAATTGCATTTCTTACTGCTTCGAGAACGCTTACTTCAACGCGAAAGAAAAAGTCAGCAGACCATCTTTTTTCTTCCTTTATGGAAAATAGATAATTTTGAGCTCGAACCAGCTCTTTAAGATTACTTTTCAGAATAAGAGGCTCCTTCATTGGGCAAATGACTTATTAACAGGTTTTTCAATCAGGTTTTTTAAGTATTCGTGGTATTTGGTTTGATAAAAGAGATTAAGGGGCAAATCGTTTTTATCAAAATAATGTTCAAAATTAAATAAATTATTTTCTTTCTCAAAGCGCACAGCCGGTTTATTGTAAAACTCTTCCTTAGCTGTTTCCGACTCTCTTCTGTCATCAATATCCTGTTCTGCCATGGATGATTCGGCTTCCAATAACCGGGTCCTGATCAGATGCTGCCTTTCAAGGGTACGAACTGTAATATTATGATTAACCAATTCTACTCTTGTTTGTTCTAACATATTCTGTATTTCTGAAATCATTATAAATGCTTCACCCCCTGCCCGGCCGCTTTCTAAAAGTTTCTGAAGCATTTTTTGAAGCATCTCCTGCCGGCGCAGCATTTTTCCTAAATCTTCTCCCCGGGCTTGCCCCTCTCCTTCTTTCATCTGTTGAATCATTTTCTGCAATTGATTCCTAAAAGCTTCCATGGATTGTTTTAAATCAGGCAACCCTGCGTCATTCTTCGTACCATTATTTTGTTCTCCTCCATCTCCCGGCATAGCGTTATTCATTGCTTTTTTTACCGCTTTTATAACTTCATTCAAAAGTAAGGATAATTTATTTGCAGAAGTCATAATATGTTGAAGAGAACCTCGTGCAGGACCAATAAATGATTCGGAAATAAATTCTTCTACATTCTCTAAGCGGGAATTTATGTTTATTATTTCAGTGTTGAAATCCTGAGACAGTATTGGCATTTTTTCAGCGGTCGAATAAAGAGAATCCCGGATAAAATCCCATTGTTCCCGGTTCATTTTCTGATTCAGGGAAAGTTCTCTAAACTGAGGGTCATCTGCTGAGACTTTCCGGAAATCAGCCATGATTTCTTCCTCGCTGAAAGAAAAGCAGAGAAGATTGTATAAAAGCTGCTGCAAAGTTTCCAGATTAGCAGTTTGCATCTTTATTTGGCTGCTTTGCAGCATTGATCGCATCTGAGAAGCGAATTGCCTCTTTGCCCTGCTGTTCTGCATCATTCCCTTTGAGGCTTTATTTTTCCGCCCTTTCTGAAAAAATTGTTCAGTTTGATGGAACCATTCATTAATTATTTTCTGTTCAGGTTCAAACGAATCCAGTTGATAAGGATGTTTTAGACCGTCATTTTTTTGCAGAACCTTTTCATACTCATTTATCATTTGGTTAAAATCGAACTTATTTTCCCGATTCATCCTTATTCCTTCTTCTTCAGACTTTAACTCTTTACTCTCTATTTCTTCATTTTCAGCAAGCGACTCAAGCTGATCTGCCAAGTTGTCGATTTCACGCTCAATCTGAAATCGCTTTAACATTTCCAGGTTTCGATCCAATTGTTTGGATAAGTCATCGATCGACAAATCAATATCACGGGTTAAATCCTTAAATTTTCTTTCATCAAACTCTCTGGCCAGTTGGCTGAATTGTTCTAAAAGATTCTTTAATTCGTCAGACAAAACCTGATCCAGCAACTCCTGAATTTGTTGTTGTTTATCCAGAATTTGTTGTTCCTCTTTAGAAAATGAATTTTGAAAATCATTGTTTTCCCGGAATGCACCGGCAACTTTATCAATTATACTTTCTAAGTGTTGCTTTTGCGATACAATGTCAGTAACCATCTGACGCTTTTCCCAGTCCGTTAATTCGCCCTTAATACTTTTTTCTTTCAATTGTAACAGTTTATCGCTAAGCTGCTGACCAATATTTTTACTCTCTGAAAGAAGGTTTTCCATCTTTTCGAACGCATTCTTTTCCTGAATCTTTAACTCTTCTTCCGATGGAAAATGGAAAGAATACAATGGGGAACAAGTGCGCTTAGGACCATACACCGCATCATTATCCCAAACTTCAAAATAATAGGTTATATCATTCTGATGCTCCTTAAACCTGCCAAAGTCCATCAAATAATAGAACTCCTGATTTTTTGTATTTCGATAAAAGGGAATTGAAAACAAAGAGTCCCGGTCTAAAGAAATCACCATGTTTAGTTTTGAGAAACCGTAATCATCTCTAAGGATTCCATGATAATATACTAAACAAAATTGATTACTATCCCTGACCAGGGTGACCTCAAGCTCAGGATAAAGGTCAGGAATTACGTTTAACTGATATCTCAATTTATCGTTCTCTTCAAAATATTGATTTTTAAGGCATACGGAATAATCATTGTTTTGACGGATTTTCATTCCACCTTGAAAAGTTTCTCCGCTTTGATTTAAAAACAGCGTATCGTTTTCAAAATATAAGGTAAGGGTATCCACCGTCAGCGTTAAAAAATTCCAGGAAACGTGACTTCCAACCGGAATTGATAAATTGCCATCGTTTTCCTGTTGAAATGCTGACAATCTAGTATACTTTGGCGGAATTGTTTTTACGGATAAAGAAAGAATTTCAGGAACAGGAAGAACGTGAACAGGATAGAGATCCGATTCAACCTTTCCATCGGTAAAAGAAAAATTGAGATCGCGGGTAATGTTTTTTAAAGTGTAAGAATACAATGAGTCATTCAGGGATTTCATTAAAAACTTTTGTCCATGAATTTTTAGATAGGTTAGTTCCGGAATTTCTTCTCCCAGAATCCGGACTTTAATCGTCAAATCCCCACCTTTTTTTACATCAAGGTTTTTGGTTTCTAAATAAAACTGAAAAGGGGGAGGCGGATAAAAAGCAGTTTTATAATGTACAAGCCTTCTAAACGCATTTACGGATTCAATGTTATAGATCGAAAAGCAAAGAAAAATAAAGAAGCTTAGTAAGGTTATTTTAAAAACCGACCTTTTTAAAGGTGCCAGATCAACCGCTTTATTGAAATCAATATCAGAAAAAAGTTGCGATTTTTGTTTAATACCGGCCTCAATCAGAAGGTGTTCTTTTTCCTTTTCTGCCTCTTTAATTAACTCATAAACATTAATTAAATAATCTTGAAGAACCGGAAAAAATGAAGAAATGACCTCTACTGCATTCTCCCGGGAATACCTTTCTAAAATTCCAATAACCCTTAGAAAAGGAAGTAAAACAAACCGTATTGCTCCTGTTAGACAGAGAAACCAAAACAAAAACCAGAGGATCGTTTTAACAAAAACGTTGAGCCACAAAAAGTGCTCAATTAAAAGCCCCAGGCTTATTAAAATAAATAGATAAAAGAAAAAATCGATGGCATATTTAAGGAAAATAAACTTTTGATACCGGAGAATAAATCGATCGATCCGGCAAATAATATTTTTAGCGATCTCATTCATTAAACATTACCAGCTTATACTTATATTAAAAGAAAGTTCATTTTATCACCGGATTTATAATATACAGTTGAGGACAGAAAGGATAATTAATCTTTAAATGATATTTGAAATTAAGATTATCAGCAAGTAAAAAAACAAAAAAAATAGAATTGATTAAGTAAAAATGAACTTAAGATTAATTCACCCTCATTAAGTCTGTTAAGATTTTATCAGATACAAAAAGGCCCTCTTCCGATAAAATTGCATAATCTTTCATCAACTCAATTAAATCAGTATCCTGATATTTTTGAAGAACATCCTGAACATAGCTGAGATATTCTTCTCCAAAGGTTTCCTCAATATAACAAAATGAAATGCCCCACTTTGTTCGCAATGACGTAAGTATATAATCATTGAACCGATCATTTTTTGAAAGATATTCCACCTCAAAGAAACCATGCCCTTTATTTACCCCTTCCTCATATTTTTTTAGATCAGACACATTCCACTGCCTTGAATTTAAATCAAAAGAATGAGCAGAAGGTCCCAGGCCAATATATTTTTGCTGATTCCAATAGGCTGTATTATGGCGGGAATAAAAACCTGGAAGCGCAAAATTTGAAATCTCATAATGTTCATACCCATTTTCCAGGGCTCTATCGCGCAACATCTTAAATTGCCCGAAACTTTCGTCTTCAGACAGCTCTGCTATTTTTCCTTCCTTTAACCATTTTTGAAAAACGGTTCCTTCATGATAGGTCAGATGATAAGCGGAAATATGTTGAACGCCAAGTGAAAAAGCAGCTGCCAGATTATATTCCCAACCCCTTCGCCCTAAATCGGGTATTCCATAGATTAAATCGATGCTTATGTTTCCAAATCCTGTATCCTGAGCCAATTTTACCACACTGAGTGACTGCCGGGAGTTGTGCCGGC
>Ga0180436_10005403_pt1 | contig 11304 bp, 12 predicted proteins | sample SS_ome_2_FD_132434 | JGI IMG/M metagenome (GOLD analysis project Ga0180436, IMG submission 132434) | Hypersaline lake sediment archaeal communities from the Salton Sea, California, USA - SS_3_S_2 metaG | ecosystem: Environmental > Aquatic > Non-marine Saline and Alkaline > Hypersaline >...
TATTCGTATAATAAAGAGACATGATTAGGCGCTGATGTAAAAAACCCTAAACGGCTCAAACAGCGAAAATCGCAGACGGATCTTTCATCTCGTCTCGCCTCTGCATAAATGCCGAAAGTTGAGTAATTACTTTACCGAGACCTTCACCGCATCTTCATCCACAGCATCATCGCCTAACACATTCACTGACTGAACTCTAAAATCAGTTTTAAGTCGTTCTATATTGCTGTTTTTGAGGCCTCTCATTTTTGGGATGCTGTCGGGGTGGACGAAAATGGTGAGGTCGGAAAAAGGCCGTGATTTGTTGTCTAGCTCTGCGGCCACCTTGTCGAAGAAGAGCTCGGAATGGACCAGGTGACCGAAGGCCGGGTGATAGGGGCCGGCCACCAGGGCTTTGTCCAAATGCAATTCTTCGGAGGCCTGCAGGCCCATGCGGATCACCGGTATTTGTCTTTGATGAAAAGCAGCATAGATTTTTTTCGTCAGGTCAACGGCGGCTTCAAGCGACAAGGGTTCATACTCTCCGTTTCGAAACCAGGTTTCCAGCTGGCTGCCCTTTAGCACCACTGTCGGGTAAATACGGACGAAGTCCGGCCGCAGTGCTGCCACTTGGCGAGCTGTATCCAGGGTGGAGGCAGCATCCTGATAGGGTAAGCCGATCATGATTTGAGCACCGATGGTGTATTCATACTGCTTTAAAAGGTGGATCGCTTTAAGCGTGTCATTGGCGGTGTGGCCACGCATGGCATGCCGTAAGACCCGATCATCCAAGGACTGTATGCCTATTTCGATGGTCCTGATGTTGAAGGGTTTTAGCTGATTGAGCTTGCTGGCCGTAACCGTATCCGGCCGGGTGGAGAAGCGGATGCTTTGGGCCCGATTGTGCTTGATGAATTCCTGAGCGGTGAGCAGCAGTTGTTGAATGGTTTCGGTGTCCAGACCCAGGAAATTGCCACCGTAAAAAGAGATTTCGGCTGCAGCATGATGGGGCTGGCGGTATTGCAAAAATTGTTCAATGCTGGATTCGATTTCTTGTATCGAGAAATGTTTTTGACCTCGTCGGGTAATGACATTTTGGTTGCAAAAGGCACATTGATGGGGACAACCGGCATGGGGAATGAAAACCGGTACGACAAAATATCGAGAGCCGCATAGTGGCATGGTGTCGGATGGCGGTGGGCAAGTTGTCATATCGGCATAACAACCAAATGAAAAAATTTTATAAGTTCATGAGGTTAGTTCAATCAGAGCGTTTCGGGCGGCATCTTGTTCAGCAGCTTTTTTACTTTTTCCCGTACCCAGTGCTTTAAGATCGCCGATGGTAACTTGTACACTGAATGTCTTATCGTGGTCAGGACCGCTTTCGCCGACTATCTGATATTCGGGTGACGCCATTTGCTGAAACTGGACGACTTCCTGCAGTTCACTTTTGTGATCGAGGCATGGCACACTGGTATCAACCGCGTCGAATAGGTCTGCAAAATGATGTTCAATCATGGCATAGGCCGCGGGGTAGCCACCATCCAGATAGATTGCGGCAATGATAGCTTCCACGGCATCAGCCAAAATTGAATTCTTTTTATAGCCACCGGTGAGAAATTCACCTTTGCCAAGTAAAAGATGGTTGCCGATACGCATGGACTGGGCCATGGTGGCAAGTTGGCTTTCATTGACCATATTGGCGCGAATGCGGGTTAAATCGCCCTCCTTCAGATCGGGGTAACGAGCCATTAGTATATGGCCGACAACCAAATTCAGAACCGCATCCCCTAAGAACTCAAAACGCTCGTTATCCCTCAAATTGGCATGAGCCAATTCATTCACATAGGAACTATGGCGAATCGCCTCAGCCAGAATCTGCCGGTCTTTAAAGTCGTAATCCAGAATTGCTTCCAACCGGGCTAAATTGTCTGGTACCTGAACATGGGTGCGCAGGCGTTCAAAGATCTGATAAGGAATTTGCAGATCGCCATAGCCGCTACCCATCTGCACGTCTGGTTTTAGAGCACCATGAAAGTCGGTGCCGCCGGTGATCAGCAAATCATGTTGATCGGCGAGCGCTAATAAAAATTCGATCATTTCCAGCGAGTGTTCGGGATAATAGACCTCAATCCCCATCAAGCCATTCTGTTTAAGGGCGAGAATGCAATTTTCTAATTCATCAGCTGGTTTCAGGTTCAGCAATCCGGGATGCGCCAGAACCGGAATGCCGCCGGCCGCTGATATAATCCGGATGGCATCATCGCAACTGAGCCGTTTTTTGTCGACGTAGGCCGGTTTGCCTTTACTGAGATACTTGTCAAAGGCCTCTTCAATGGAATTCACAATGCCCTTTTGAAGAAGGGCGGTGGCGATATGGGGCCGTCCAACTTCCCCGCCGTCGATAGGCGTTTTGAATTCTGCAGGATCGAGCTGGATCCCGATCTGGCTCAGACGTTCGAAAATTTGATGATTTCGGGTCCGCCGGAATTCCTGCAATTGATTGAGGGTCTGGTTTAAGGTGGGGTCATCCAGTTGAAAAAAATATCCCAAGATATGATAACTGCTAACGGCGTCTGAGGGAATGATGGGGGCGGCACTGATTTCAATGCCGCTGACCAACTCGATACTCGCCGGCACAACCAATTCGGCTGCTTGTTTTGATCCGGCTAACGTGTCATGATCGGTTATGGCGACGGCACCCAACCCAAGTTCATGGGCCAGGCTGATAATCTCTGCGGGTGTTAACGTGCCGTCGGATGCGTTGGAGTGAACATGTAGATCTATGCAACAATGGTGTTTATAATCCAAGGGCTTTTTCGAAGGCTTCCTCTTTTGTTTTGCATTCTATGCATTGGGTCGTAACCGGCCTGGCCTTGAGTCGCTCGATGGAAATGTCTTCACCGCAGGCTTCACATACACCAAACGTTCCGTTCTCGATGCGCCCCAGTGCTTTTTTTATTTTTTTGATAAGCTTGCTTTCCCTGTCACGGATACGTAACATAAAGTTTCTATCCGATTCAAGTGAGGCACGATCGGTAGGATCCGGAAAATTCTCCTTTGGGGCTGTCATGCCGGAAACGGTATTGTCTGCCTGGCTGAGCAGGTCTTCGATTTTGTTTTCCAGTAGCTCTTTAAAGAATTCGATGTCTTTCTTTTTCATCATACCTTCCTCTGACAATACGGAATGATATTTGTTAAAAGAGAATTGGATAGCATAGATAAAATGGTTTGTAAAGGTAAAAGTTGCTTGTATAGAACGTAAAATATTGATTTTGCATTTTTATGGGTATATGTTAAAATTTTTATGAGCTGCGCATGCTTAAGCTTTTTTTGGAACATAATACTGAAACTTGATATCGTTAAAGCAAGTGTCAGTATTATGTTTCAACCTAGCACGGTATTGCATAAATGGTTTATTTGTTTTCAACACGTAATTAAGCTTTGTTTTGACAGACGTTTGGATAGCAAGGAGATGCATTTATGAAGCAATTTTACAATTGGTCTGGATGGCTGATAGGGATTTTTATAGTATTGTCGGCATTTGGTGTCCAAGCATCGGAGGATATCGATATAAAGGAATTGGTTGAAGTCGAATCTAGACCAGGCGTTGAGCAAAAGTTTATTCTATTGGCACCAAAAAATCCAGTCGCATCGGCTATATTAATTGGAGGTGGTCCAGGTAATTATGGCATGTACGAAAGTTTCGGCAAGCCCACTATAAAAAACGATGGGAATTTTCTTGTTCGAACTCGAAAAGATTTTGCTAAAGAGGGCTTGGCAGTGGCAGTTATCGATATTTGCTCTGATCTGAAAAAATCTAAAAAGGGAATGACTGTAGCCTGGCGTATGGGCGATAAACATTTGCGAGATATTCAGGCAGTGGCTGTGCACTTGAAAAAGAAATTCGGTGTCCCTGTCTGGGTGGTCGGTACCAGCAGAGGGACCTGGTCGACAATAAACGCGGCTATCAATCTCAATGACTATTTGCACGGATTCGTAGTTACTTCATCAATTACGCAGCGTCCAAAGGCAAAATCTTTTAAGCATGGTATTCTGGATATGAGCCTCGATCAAGTGATTTTACCTGCTTTGATAGTTGCACACAAAAATGATAAATGCTTTTTTAGCCCTCCAAACAACTCTGATTTAATAAAGACGAAATTGACGAACTCCCCAAGAGTAGAAGTCAAGTTTTTCAGCGGTGGAAAGCATCCGAAAACAAAAGCCTGCAAACCATTATCGCAGCACGGGTTTTATGGAATTGAAAAAGAGGTGGTCGAATACATATCCCAGTTTATAATGTCCAATTAGTTCAACAGGCGGCAACGTGATATGGCGTCAAGAAAAAATACCGCTACCGCTTACGCTCTGGCTTTATAACGGAACATATTTTTAGCAATTGATATAATTTCGTGAAATAAGATATAATTTTGAGTAATGATTAAAGCAGCAAACATGTTTTCAAGAGGTCCAATAAAGTATTGTCAGCGAGGCGTGGGTATTGTAAGGTCGGATTATTCCGGTTTGAGGACCGAGACAGAAGAAACGGAGGGATAAAAAAAAATGAATTCTGATAATTACAACCCTGAATACAAATCCATTACCGTTCGTACCATTGATGGCTCCACCTTCAATGGCAAGGTCAACATTTCACCGGACCAGCGCGTCTCTGATCTTTTCACCCAAGGCACAAAGCCATTTATCGTCATGGTTGATGTCACATCCATGGACACCTCAGGAAAGACACGCTTCATAAATAAAAATCATATCGTGTGGGTTGAGCCGGACGACATCTAAAAGCCATTTCAGAAATGCCTTTTTTAACAACGGCTATGATGTATTTCTCCGGATTGAAGTGGTCACCCGCCGTGAGTTTGAGCCAAAATCCTGCTTTGTGAAATAGCTTTCGTCTTGCCTCACCAGGGCAGCAATTACATTGTGGACAAGAAATTATCCAGGGATTTCATGTCATTGATTCGATAGATGTGATGGGGATAATCTGCCGGAATGGTTTTTTTCAATAAGCCTGCCAATACATTGCCGGGGCCCACTTCTACAAATATTTCGATTTCGTGATCCATCAACCGATTCATGGTATCATACCAGCGTACCGGGTGGCACAACTGGGTTACCATCAGGGAACGGATCTCGGCAGGGTCTTCGCTCATATCAGCGGAAGCATTATGGAGTACCGGGATTTGGGGCTTGTAAAAAGGAATGGATCCCAGAAACGTACTAAAATCGTCTTCGGCACCGCGAATTAAAGCACTATGCCAGGCACCGCTTACCTTGAGCGGGATCGATCGGCCTTTGCAAGCAACCGCCAGGGCCCCGGCCTTTTGAACTGCCGCTGGCTCGCCGGTAATCACAATTTGCGTTTTGGCATTATGGTTGGCCACCGATACGATCCCGTCAGCTTCGGATACCATCTGCTGGACGGTATCCATGGACAAACCCACGATGGCCGCCATGGCACCCTCGTGCCGGGTAGCTTCACGATGCATCAGTTCACCCCGACGATTGACCGCCCGAATGGTATCTTCCTTGGTGAGCACCCCGGCAGCACACAGCGCACTGTATTCGCCCAGGCTATGTCCTGCCGTAATACTGGCTTGCGGGCCTTCTTTTTGTAATATTGCAAGGGTTGCCAGCAACACGGCGGTTAATGCCGGTTGTAGATTCAGCGTCGTGGTCAAATCTTGCATGGGGCCTTTAAAACAGAGCTTGGATAGATTGATTTGAACCAACTCTTCGGCCATGTCGAATATCTCTCTGACAATCTCATATTCCTGATATAATTCCTGACCCATGCCCACGCGCTGGGAGCCTTGACCTGGAAATAAGAATGCGATTTTTTTCAACGATGATCTCCTTTTCCGGTTTTCAATATTACCCCGCTTTACTCATCCAATTTAAATAATCGCCGGGCCACATCCAAATAAATAGGCTTGTTGATGTGGTGTCCTTCCTGTTTTAATAAACGCGTGGGATCATGCATAATTTTGTTGACCATGGCATCGATCATTTTTTGGATGGCTGCGTCGTTGGGTGTGCCCTCCGATTGAATATTCGGCAATGTTTTGGAAATTTCAGCCGCTATGATGTTGCGGAGCTTATTGCGAAGGCCGACAATCGTGGGTACAACATTGAGATTGTCGTACCACTCCCGGAACCGAATTACCCCCTCATCGACAATGCGCTCACCCTTGAGAGCTTCTTTTTTTCGATCGGCTAAATTTTCTTCGATGATATTGTGCAGATCATCGACGTCGTATACATAGGCGTTGTTTAGCCGATTAATTTCTGGATCAATATCCCGGGGAACAGCAATATCAATAAAAAACAATGGTCTATGTCGCCGACCACGCATGACGGATTTGACTTGATCGCGCTTAATAATCAATTGGGTCGATCCGGTGGAACTGATGATAATGTCCACCTTTTCCAATAAGGCTGGTATTTCCTCAAGTCGAATGGCCTCTCCCTTAAACTTCTCGGCCAAAGTTACCCCGCGATCAAATGTCCGGTTGGCAACATACAGTTTGCCAATCCGTTGTCTTAAAAGGTGCTCGACTGCCAGCTCGGCCATTTCACCGGCACCGATCATGAGAACTTTTTTAGCTTCCAGGGTGTCGAAAATTTTTTTGCTCAGCTCAACCGCGGCATAGCTGATGGAGACGGCACGGTCCCCGATTCCGGTTTCGGTTCGTATTTTTTTGGCCACAAAAAAGGCCCGGTGCATGAGACGGTTTAGAATCAGACCCGACGCTTTTTCCCGGGTGGCCGTGTGGTAGGCGGATTTGATCTGTCCCAAGATCTGGGGTTCGCCCAGAATCATGGAATCCAGGCTGGAAGCGACCCGAAATACATGTCGAACCGCCTGATCGTTTTCCCGTTGATAGAGATAGGGCTCAAACTGGGATGTCGGTATTTGGTGGAGGTTGGCGATGTATTGGGTGGCCATGTTTGATGCCGCGGCGGGATTGTCACTGACCATGAGGATTTCTACCCGATTACAGGTGGAATATATCAGGGCCTCATCAATGTCGGGTTCCTGTTTCAATCGCCTAAGGGACACAACCGTATCTTCCGGTGTGAAGGCAATACACTCTCGCAGTTCCACCGGCGCTGTGGTGTGATTCAGTCCTATGAGTATGATATCCGGCATGCTATTTTCAGCAACTCATTACCACCGCGTGAATTCACCGTGGTGTCCTTTTAGAAAAAAATTAACGCCGAAGAAAGTAAACATCAGTACACCAAACCCGATTATCGCCAAAATGGCTGCTTTTCTGCCACGCCACCCCATGCTAATGCGGGCATGCAGCAAGGCGGCATACAGCAACCAGGCAATGCCGGACCAGATTTCTTTGGGATCCCAGCTCCAGAAGCGGCCCCAAACCGCCTTGGCATAGGCGAAACCGGTGATAAGACCGATGGTCAGCAAGGTAAATCCGACAACGATACAGGCATAACCGGTGGCATCAATAAACTCCAGGGATGGTAAGCGGCGGTAAAAAAAGCCGGGGGTTTTGTTCTTAATGGCCTGTTCCTGGACCAGGTAAAAGATTCCCACCCCAAATGCCAGGGCAAAGGCTGCATCGCCTAAAAAAACGGTAACAATATGAAAGTAAAGCCATAAACTGCTGAATGCCGGTGACGAATAGATCGTTTGTGACGGCAGTTGCAGGCTGATGATTATGATCACTGCCGCCAAGGGTGAGGCAAAGGCGCCCAAGATCTTCAACCGATATCGTATTTGAAAAACAACAAAGAGACATGTAATGGCCCAGGCGGCCATAGACAGGGTTTCCCGAAGGTTATGAACCGGGAGATTACCGGCTTGGATGGTCCCAAGGCCAATCCAGATTGTATGCAACACCGCTCCCAGGATGACGACATAAAATCCGATTCGATACCACAGGGTTTCCTGGCGAATTAGGTAGACTATATACCCAATAGCACTGATGATGTAGCAGAGGGCAACCGCAATGATTATCGCGTTCATATGCGTTCCTTATGGCTGGCGTTCATGATTCAATAACTCTTCGAATGTATATCCGGGTCCCAGCACATCGAATAGCAGCTGGTCAATTTGATCGTGTTGCCGATTTTGGATCAGCGCAATGATATCACTGTGGATGATTTTGTTAAAAAGAGGTTTATGCTCCTCGGGTGCATGCGCTTGTTTGAGCAGCCGCACGCGAATGGCTCCCATAAGTTCCAGGAGAACGGCATAGGCATCCCCAAACTGACCTTCAAGATCCTGGCGTAATTTCTTTGCAAAAGCCGGACTTTTGCCCGAGGTGGATATGGCCAGAACCAGATCACCACGCTGGATGATGGATGGCAGTATGAAATTACAGACCGAAGGTCTGTCGGCAATATTGCATAGCAGGTTACGTGCTTCAGCATCGGCGCTGATTTGCTGATTTAGTGCCTCATCATTGGTGGCACCAATCACGAGGAACTGGCCTTCAAGGTCGTTGGAAGTGTAGGCCCGTATTTTGAGGGCGATGCCACGGGTTGCTGCCAGGTCTTTCAAAGACGGGGACGCCTCCAGGCTCACCACCGTAACGGCGGCGCCGCATTCAAGCAAGGTTTCGACTTTGCGGGTGGCAACACCACCGCCGCCCACAACCAAGCAAGCACGGTCCTGTATGTCGAGAAAAGCTGGATAGTATCGCATTGTTTTTAATAGGATGAATTTGTTCAAAGACGAATCCATCCGGTTTTAAGTTTTAGGTTTTAGGTATTAGGACTGTAAAAAGCCTTAAGCGTTTAGCTGAGAGCCATCTTAACACTTAAAACCTAACACCTAACACCATCATATTTCTATCCGCATCAGGTCTTCCGCAACCAACATCGGTCCCTGGTAAGTGCTGCGGCACTGAGCGACTAGGTCCGCCCGATCACATTCCGGATACAAATGGGTAAGAACCAATTGTTTAGCCCGCGCGCGGGTGGCCATATCACCAGCCAGAGAAGGCGTCAAATGACCGGGGACTCTTAGTTCGTCCGGCAGGGCCGATTCACAAATAAATAAGTCTGTTTCTTGCGCCAATAAAACAAGATTGTCATTAACATCGGTATCACCGGAATAGACCATCGATCGGCCATTCGTATCGGTGATCCGATACCCAATGCTCTCCGGTCTATGTTTCATGGGGCGTGTCGCCAGGCTGAAGTCCTCAAAATTTCGCTGATCCGGGACGGCGTTGTCCAGTTCAATAAATTGCAAGATACCCGGCGGTAGGTCCAGCCACTCACCAAAAACCGACCTTAATCCATTAAAAAAATTGTTAAAACCGTTTCCGGCCACGATGGTCAGCGGGTTATTTCTTCGATTACTGTCGGGATACTTGGTCGCAAAAATAAAGGGAACCAATTCCCCGGTGTGGTCCGGGTGAAAGTGGCTATAGCAGAGGAAATCGATATCAAAAATCTCGATACCGGCCCGTAACAAACTGTGCATTGTGCCAGGTCCGGAATCAAAGAGGAGCTTGGTTGAACCAACTTCCAGTAGGACGGAACAACTGCTGCGTTTCAAGGAGGGCACACACGTACCAGAACCGATTATGGTGACGACGGTCTTACACATGAGTCTATGCCGGCAGCCGGGCCCTGGTTTTGGTTTTGATTTGGTTCATAATCCAGCGGTTGACCTTGTTATCGTCTTTATGGTCGATAAGCGGTCGTAAGACGGTTAGGTCGATTTCCGCGCGGGCCATAGATTTGTGGCCACCTGCCGATCCAAATTCAGAGAATCCCTGTTCAGCGATTATACCGGCATTGGTTCGTAATCCGTCACTTCTGAAAATAATTATCAATTTTTTCTGGTAGTAGCCGGCGACGATACTCCATTTGATGGAACTGATTCTCAGTAAAAAGTCCGCGATCAAAACACAAACATCGGGATTGGGCACCGGCCCCAGAAAAACAAAAACACGTCCTTGACGAGTTCGCCGGTTTTCAAGAGCTTTTTTAAAGAATTTCAGATAGTCCGGTCTGATTTCCGATTGTTCAATTTTGCGAACCAAATGCTTGTTGGCGTGCCGGAAGAGGTATTGGAATGCACGCACGTCTTCCACGAGTGTCTGTTGCTCAAAATTACTGGTATCATTTTTAATTCCCAGCAGAAGAGCAGTAGCCAACTTGGTGGCCGGTTTAATGCGTGCGGCCTTTAAATATTCTGTCATGATACTGGCCGTAGCCCCATATTTTGGGCGAATATCCATAAAAGGCAAATTGCTGCACGTATCGGGGTGGTGATCGATGACCACGTCGATGGCATAATTGTCAAAAAGAACATTGTGTGATGGTTGTGAATCTACCATGACGAAGCGATTGAAACGGCTTGTATCCAAATCTTTGATATGGGTCAGATTAACGCCCAGCAGTTCCACCATGGCACAATTATCGGGTCGATCAATCACATTGATATTGGCGATGGTGATGTTGTTCACTTTTCGCCATAAGAGACGCTTGACGGCCATGGCACTGCCAATGGCATCCGGATCTGCATTGATCAGAATGAGTACGCGATCATCGGTTGCAAATTGGTTGTAAAACTGGCGGACTTTATCTTTGGCGGAAACTGGCATTTGGTTTTTTGGGTCGGTCGTTTGCTTTCATTTAAATATAAATCGAACAAAATATGATGCCTGTAGGGTATGATGAGTTCAATAATATAGCAATAATAAAATCGGTGGCCATATTCTGAACAATAACTATCTGTAAAAATATGTCAAATTTTGCGGGTCGTGTTTAGGCTGAGGTGACAAATACCAGCTCGTCATCCTGGACCTCAACACGAATGCGATTTCCTGAGAGAACGTCTCCCTGCAATATTTTCATGGAAAGTGGATTCTCGATGTGTTTTTGGATTACCCGTTTTAACGGTCTCGCGCCATAGGTGGGATCATAGCCTCTATCGGCCAGAAATGCCACGGCGTCGTCGGTCAGGATCAGGTCGATATTCTGTTCGGCAAGCCGACGCTGCAAATGTCTTGTCTGAATGGCAACAATATCAGATAACTGCTCGGGGGTTAGGTTGTGGAATATAATGGTTTCATCGATACGATTTAAGAATTCCGGTTTAAAATTGGCACGCAGGGCCGCCATAATGCCTGCTACCATTTCGTTGCGATTTTGCTGTCCCAGTTCCTGAACCAGCTGACTGCCGATATTGGAAGTCATGATAATGAGGCTATTCTTGAAATCAACGGTACGGCCGTGCCCATCGGTCATGCGGCCGTCGTCCAGAATCTGGAGTAAAATGTTAAAGACTTCGGGATGGGCTTTTTCAATTTCATCAAATAA
>Ga0180436_10005404_pt1 | contig 11304 bp, 9 predicted proteins | sample SS_ome_2_FD_132434 | JGI IMG/M metagenome (GOLD analysis project Ga0180436, IMG submission 132434) | Hypersaline lake sediment archaeal communities from the Salton Sea, California, USA - SS_3_S_2 metaG | ecosystem: Environmental > Aquatic > Non-marine Saline and Alkaline > Hypersaline > Sediment...
CGTCGCGCTGATGGTGAAGGGCTGTAATGTCGTCGATGGGATCCATGCTGAGATGCTGCCGTCGCCATTCCTCTCACTCGTGATCGACGACTGTATTGATCGTGGCATGGATGTCACTGCCGGCGGGGCGCACTACAATTTCTCAGGCGTGCAGGGTGTACAGATTGCGAATGTGGCGGACAGCCTGGCTGCGGTACGGCAGTCTGTCTTTGAGGAGCGCTGGGTCGCTGCTGGCGAACTGCTGGCGGCGCTGCACGCTAACTTTGAGGGATACGAGGTGCTGCGTGAGCGGCTCATCGGGCGCGTTCCAAAATACGGCAACGACGATGGCAGGGTGGATGAACTCGCTGCCACGTGGGCCGATCGTTACTCTGAACTGGTGGCGCAGCACAGGAATATTCGTGGCGGCATCTACCAGCCCGGCTTCTATACAGTATCGGCCCACGTGCCGATGGGCGCCAATGTCGGGGCAACCCCCGATGGCCGGCGCAGTGGCGCACCGCTGGCTGATGGAGGGCTTTCGCCCTCAGCGGGGCGCGATCGCAAAGGGCCGACGGCAGGCCTGCGCTCGGTGAGCAAGATCAATCTGAAGCTGGCCACAAATGGGACGCTGCTGAATATGAAGTTTTTGCCCGCACTTCTGGAGGGGCATGAAGGGTTGGGTAAGTTTGTGTATTTGCTGCGCGCGTTTTGCCAGCTCGATATTCCTCACGTCCAGTTCAACGTGGTGTCCGGCGCGACGCTGCGGGGGGCGCAGGTGAGGCCGGAGGACTTTCGCCATCTGGTGGTACGTGTGGCCGGTTACAGTGCTTATTTCACCGAGCTGGATGGCGGATTGCAGGATGAGATCATCAGTCGCACCGAATTCGCGACTGTCGCATAATGTGGCAGGCCTAGCTGAGTTTTACCCACACATGGGGATGAGTCAAGCCCAGTATATATGGAGGAAATGAGCGTATGATCAAAAAACCAGTAGCTGTACAGATGTGGACTGTCCGCAAGGAAATGGCAGAAGACCTGGCGGGAACGCTGGCGCGCATTGCCGAGATCGGCTATGCAGGTGTCGAGCTCTGGTTCCCGGAGTTCCCGCCCGTTGTGGACCTGAAGGCGCTGCTCGTCGATACTGGTCTGAAGGCGATGGGGGCCCATGTGCCATATCTTCAGCTGCGCGACAATTTCAGTGCTGTGGCTGAATACCACCAGGCGTTAGGGAATACCGACCTGGCGATTCCTATCATTCCAGCCGATTTGCGTCAAAGCTCCGAGAATTGGCACAAGCGCATCCCGGAGATTGCCGAAATCGCGCGCAAGGCGAAGAACGCCGGATTCAGATTCTCCTATCACAATCACGCTGTCGAGTTCCAGGAGACAGTCGATGGTCAGGAAGCCCACGACGTTATCTTCGAGTCAATCGGCGCGGATCTGCTGAAGGCTGAGCTGGACACTTTCTTCATCGCGCAGATGGACAAAGATCCCGTCGCGTACATCAATCGCTACAGCGGGCGTGTGCCACTGCTGCACCTGAAGGAGAAATCGGGGACGCCTGAGATCAGCGAGGGAACGGAAATCGGCCAGGGCGTCATCGACTGGGATAGTGTCTTCGCGGCAGCTGAGGCGGCTGGCGTTGAATGGTATATCGTCGAACAGAACTGTGAGGGCCTGCCGGCGCTTGAGAGTATCAGGGTCAGCTTTGAATATCTCCGGTCGAAGGGTGCTGCGTGATCGTGGGCTTCAGAAGCCATGTACGTAATGGGTGCATGCCACCAGGTGATACGATCAGATCGCTAGACGAAAGGGGGTGCTTATGTACAATATCTCAGCTGCGGTAGTGGGCACGGGCTTCATCGGGCCGGTCCACGTCGAGGCGCTTCAACGGTTGGGGGTGAGGGTAACCGGGATATTGGGCTCCTCACCTGAGAAGTCCCGCGTCGCGGCCGATCGACTGGGCCTGCCGAAGGGGTATGGCAGTTTTGAGGAGCTGCTAGACGATGACGCGGCCCAGGTGGTTCACATCACCACACCGAACCGATTCCACTTCGAACAGGCGAGCGCAGCGCTTCGGGCGGGCAAGCACGTGATGTGCGAGAAGCCGCTGGCGATGAACTCGGAAGAGTCCGCCGCGCTGGTCGAGCTGGCACAGAAGACCGGGTTGGCGGCTGGTGTGAACTACAACATTCGCTTCTATCCCCTCAACCTGGAGGCGCGCGATATCGTAGAGCGGGGCGATCTGGGCGACGTCTATTCGATCTGCGGCAGCTACGTCCAGGACTGGCTCTTGTATCCCAGCGATTACAACTGGCGTGTTCTGGCCACAGAGGGCGGGGACCTTCGAGCGGTAGCTGACATCGGCACGCACTGGCTCGACCTGATCCACGCGATCAGCGGCCTGGATGTGGAGGCGGTCTGCGCTGACCTGAGCACGGTGCACCCGGTACGCCAGCGACCGAAGGGAGAGGTGCAGACCTTCAAGGGGAAGGAAGGGCAGGCGGCGGCCACGGAGCCGGTCGACATCACCACTGAGGATTATGGTTGTGTGATGCTGCGTTTCACGAATGGCGCGCGCGGCTGTATCTGGGTCTCCCAGGTGACCGCGGGCCGCAAGAACTGCTTGCGTTACGAGATCGCTGGGTCGAAAAAAGCGCTCTCGTGGTGCAGCGAGCAGCCCAACAACCTGTGGATCGGGCGGCGCGACAAGGCTAACGAAAGCCTGATTCGGGACCCGGCCCTTGTTTCTGATGTGGTACGGGGATTAGTTAATTATCCTGGCGGTCACAACGAGGGGTTCCCGGATACGTTCAAACAGTTGTACCGGGCGTTCTACGACTATATTGCTGCTGGTGATTTCTCGGCCGAACCAACGTTCCCAACGTTTGAGGACGGCCATCGCGAGATTCTATTGTGCGAAGCGATTCTGCGGAGCCATCGTAAGGGCTCCTGGATAGAACTATAAACCTAGGGGGTGTATTGTGAAACTCGGTTTTGCCAGCGCTATTGTACCAGATTTGTCATTGGAAGAGGTGGTGGGATTTGCCGCTGCCGAGGGGTTCACATGTGTTGAGTTGATGTGCTGGCCCAAGGGTAAGGCGGAACGGCGTTACGCAGGAGTAACGCATGTCGATGTGGCTGGTTTCACGGCGGATGACGCCGCGCAGGTTAAGGACATGATGGCTGCATCCGGAGTCGAGATCAGCGCCCTGGGATATTATCCGAACCCGCTGTCAGCCGATCGCAACGAAGCACAGGTCGCCATCGATCATATCAAGACGAATATCTCTGCCGCGAGACTCCTGGGCGTTGGTGTGGTCAACACATTCATCGGTCGTGACCCGAAACGCTCGCTGGACGACAATTGGCCGCGCTTCAAGGAAGTCTGGCCCTCGCTGATCAAATTTGCGGAGGACAATGGCATCAAGATCGGAATCGAGAACTGCCCCATGCTGTTCTCGAACGATGAGTGGCCCGGTGGCAAGAACCTGGCCTACGCGCCAGCGATCTGGCGGCGGATGTTTGAGGAGATTCCCAGTGCGAACTTCGGCCTGAACTATGATCCCTCACATCTTCTGTGGCAGCAGATCGACCCGGTCAAACCACTGTGGGAGTTCGCGGATCGCATCTTCCACGTCCATGCCAAGGATGCCCGGGTTGACCAGTCCCGCCTGGATGAAGTAGGTGTTCTTGGCACGCCGCTCCAGTTCCACACGCCGAAACTTCCGGGAATGGGAGACGTGGACTGGGGTAAGTTCTTCTCGGTACTCATCGACACGGGTTACGATGGGGCAGTTTGCATTGAGGTCGAGGACCGCGCGTATGAGGTTTCGCTCGACACCCGCAAGGCTGCCCTGATACAGAGCGCCCGTTACCTCAAGCAGTTCCTGCCCTGAGGGGAAAAGCGCCGATGATCGATCTCTATGCAAGCGTCGACCTTGGAGGGACCAAGACTGCCTGTGCCATGTGCACGGCCAAGGGTGAGATTGTGGCCCAACGTAATATGCCGACGAATTCCCATGAAGGACCTGAGGTGGTTCTGGAACGGATGGCCGGAATGGTCAACAGTCTTGCCGCCGAAGTAGGTGCGACACCTGTGGCGCTTGGTTTGGGTGTGCCGGGTCTGGCGGACGTGCGGAATGGTATAACGAAGTTCCTGCCGAATCTGCCTACCCAGTGGCGCGATGTTCCTGTCAGTGAGATGCTTGCACCGCAGGTGGGCTGCCCCATATTCTTGTTGAACGATGTGCGCATGGCGACGCTGGGTGAATTGACGTATGGACACGGGTGCGGGGCAGGCACGATGGCCTTCTTCGCGTTGGGCACAGGCATTGGCGGCGGTATCGCCGTGGATGGCAAGCTGCGTCTTGGTCCTCTGGGCGCTGCGGGCGAGTTGGGTCACCAGACGATCCTGCCCGACGGCCCACGCTGTGGCTGCGGCAACCGTGGCTGCCTGGAGGTGCTGGCGAGTGGGCCGGCGATATCGTCCAAGGGCATCTGGCTGCTGTTGAGTGGCAGGGCGTCTATGCTGCACGAGCTCGTCGGCGGTGATCCCGGCCGGGTCACGCCGCGCGAGATGGCGCAGGCTGCCGATGCTGGAGATGAGGCCGTGCGTGAGGAGCTGGTCCGGGCAGCACAGTATCTGGGCATCGGTGTGGCCAACGTTGTGACAGTGCTGCATCCCGACATCGTTGTGCTGGGCGGCGGTGTGGCTGCGATCGGGCCGCTGCTGTTTGATACTGTGCGCGCGACGGTCCGTGAACGCGTGTGTATGTTCCCGACTGATGATGTGCGCATCGAACCATCACTGCTGGGGGACATAGCGGGCATCCTGGGTGGCATTGCCCTGGCCATGTTAGGTGGTGTGCTGTAGCGCGGAAGATCGTTTATGGCGAGTACGTTCGGCACAATGTGCGAATATGGTGTCGAGCTCGTGATTGCTGGAATAGCGTGTCATACGAGTGTTGTGCTGTGAGAATTGAATAATTAAGGAGTGACAAAAGATGGATTACACATACCAAGATATCGCGAAGATGATCGACCATTCGCTGCTGAATCCAATGCTGACGGTCGATGAGCTGGAAGCGGGTATTCAGGTTGCGCTCGACTATGATGTGGCAAGTGTGTGCATTATGCCCTACTATCTCAAACGCTGCGCCGAGCTGCTGGCCGGGAGCACCGTCCACGCCAGCACCACGATTGGCTTCCCCCACGGGGGACACACGTCGGAGATCAAGGTTGCTGAGGCGCAGCGCGCCCTCGCGGATGGCTGCCAGGAGCTGGATATGGTGGTCAATATCAGCAAAGTCCTCAGCGAGGATTGGGACTACGTCTATGCAGATATCAAAGGTGTCGTAGATGTGGCACACGCTGCCGGGCAGAAGGTCAAGGTGATCTTCGAGAACTGCTATCTGGAGGATAAGCACAAGATTCGGCTGTGCGAGATCTGCAGCGAGATCGGCGCGGATTGGGTCAAGACGTCCACAGGCTATGGCACGGGCGGAGCCACACACGAGGATCTAAAGCTGATGCGGCAGCATACGGCACCTGAGGTGCAGGTGAAGGCTGCGGGTGGGGTGCGCACACTCGACGCGCTGCTCGCGGTGCGGGCGCTTGGTGTGACTCGGGTTGGCGCCAGTCGCACGGTCACGATGCTCGACGAATGCAAAGCGCGTCTGGGGATGTGAGACTATCAGGCGCATGATTCAAGCCTGCACAGGCCAGTGATAGCCAAATCTCACGCCTGGAGATGTAACAATGAAGTATGAACTACCTGTGAATCACGATATAAAGGACATACTCGCTCTGCGCGATGATATTATCTCATCACCGGTCACGGTTGCCCTGCACCGTGCGCGTGTCTTCACTCGGGTGTGGCAGGAGAACGAGGGCGCACCATGGATTGTGCTTAAGGGGATGGCGCTCCGCGCGTATTTCGAGACGGTGCCCCTGTTCATCCGGTCGCACGACCGTTTGGCCGGATCCATCAGCGAGACGCCGGGTGCGATGCCCGTGTTCCCTGAGCTGGGCATTGGCGAGAACAGCATCTACGTCAATGAGCGTCCAGAGCGCCGGGGATACCTGGAGGGCTCGGTGCCGCAGGATATCCTTGACTATTGGGAGGATCGCAACTTCTATGGGCAATTTCGTGCTTACGCCCGGACTGTCGTCGGACGTGAGACAAAGCGTACTCCGGTGATTGGCTACAAGTTCAGCTCCAACCAGGGACACCTCAGCCCCAGCTACAGCGAACTTCTGAGCATAGGCTTGGATGGTATCATGACCAACGTGCGTGGGCGCCGCGACGGCGAGATTGAGCCCGATAGTCTGGAGTTCTTGACTGCCGCGGAGCACACACTCGTGGGGTTGAGCGCGTGGATTGAGCGCTACGCGGCGCATCTGGCACATGAGGCGAGGAGCTGTGACGAAACAACCCGCAGTGCTGAGCTCCTGCAGATGTCGCGCAATTGTGCGCGTGTCGCTCACAAACCACCGGAGACCTTCTGGCAAGCGATGCAGCTTGTCTGGTTTGTGCATCAGGCGATCCACATTGAGGGTCACGGATACTCGTGCACGCCGGACCGGACCGACCAGATTCTCTACCCATTCTATCTAGCGGACCAGGCCGCGGGCCGGCTGACCGATGACCAGGCATTCAGACTGTGCGAGAACTTCATCCTGAAACAGCGGGACAATACTGTCTGGGGGGTGGAGCACAACCTGACACAGGGATTGGTTGTGAGCGGCTCGTCGGTTTCGGGTGAAGACCAGACAAACGAGCTTTCCTGGATGTTTGTTGCAGCAACCGGTACTGTTTCGGTGCCTGAGCCCCTTGTGTGGGTGCGCTGGCATCCTACCATCGACCACGATTTCTTTGACTTCTGCTTGGAGAATCTGGCCGGCACGACCTGCTTCCCGCTGATGATGAGCGATACTGCCGTCCCCGAGATGTTCATGCGGTTGGGTGTATCGCGCGAGGATGCGTTCAACTACGTCCCTGTGGGCTGCAACGAGTTGGGTATTCCTGGCCAGGCGTATTTCAATCCGGCAGCCCACGTGACGTACATGGTGGCGCTGGAGCAGGCAATCACAGGCGGCCGAGGCTATAACGGCAGCCGTAAGCCACTTCCTGGTACGCCTGAGCCTGGCGAGATTGAGAGCTTCGACAACTTGCTTGAGGTCATTGGCCGGTATATGCGTGTGCAGATCGAGGATTCGTATGCCGATGGGGTGGCGATGCTGAGGGCCCAGATGCGCTGGGGACAAACTCCGCTCACATCGTGTTTCTTTGATGGCTGCATCGACCGGGCGCGGGACCTGACTGCGGGGGCAAAGTATAATATTCTCTCCTGCGGTGGCACGTTCTTCGCCAATATGGTCGATAGCTTGAGCGCGATCCGGGATGTGGTGTATGAGAAAGAGCTGGCAACTCTGGAAGACGTCGTCGCCGCATGCCGGGACAACTTCGAGGGACATCAGGTGCTACGCCAGAGACTGCTGCGCGCGCCCAAACACGGCAACGATGACGCGCGGGTAGCGGACCTTGTGGGCGCGGTACAAAGATTGCGCGACGAACCAATGAAAGAGATCTGTCGCGATCCACGGGATGGCACCCCGTTCGGTAATTCACACATCACACGCTCGAGTGCAGTGCGAGTGGGCTCAATCTGGCCGGCGACGCCCGATGGTCGGCTGGCGGGTACGCCATTAGCCAATTCTGTAGCTGCCGGTTGTGGGACAGAGACACAGGGGCCAACGGCGGTGCTCAACTCGATTCTCCGGCTCGACCCAGTGGGCAGTTGGCAGAGCGGCTACAACGTAAACATGCGCTTCCATCGCTCAGTGCTCTCGGAGTCGGAGGACCGTGAGAAGGTTCACGCCCTTCTAGCCGGCTACTTCCTGCAGGGTGGCCAGGAGATGCAGATCAACTGTGCCGACAGTGAGATGCTGCGAGATGCACTTGTGCATCCTGAGCGTTACCCCGATCTCGTCGTGCGGGTCGCGGGTCTCTCTGAGTACTTCGTGGCGCTGAGCAGGGATATGCAGGACGAGCTCATTGCCCGCGTTGAGCATGCGTTGTGATGTCTGTTGGGGGCGCGGGTCTACTTTATCGATCCGCGCCCTTCGACGATCGCCCTGACCTCGGCCAGCACGTTCTCGGGCTCGAATACCTTCTCCCACTCCGGTTGGAAGATGTATTCCTTGGCTCGCTTGACAGCCAGTTTTGCGCCATCCGACAGCTGTGCGTCGATGTAGTCAAATAGAATGCCGATATTCACTCTCATGTGCCCCATAGCGAAGTCGTAGGCAACCTCTCGGGGCACGCCACGGCGGATGGCTTCCTCAATGGCCTCCTTGATGATCACCTGGCAGGTCAGGATCATCGTTTCGGCCATCGTCGGCTCAAGAATAGCCATCTGTTCCACCGTGATGCGGTGGGCATTCATCACAGGCGCGAACATGCAGCGTGCCAGACGTTCGCCCTGAGCGTAAGCGGTCTCCGGGCCCTGCATCAGGGCGCACACGATATTCTGTTTCGCCGTGCCGCCCCAGAAATCAGCGCGTGCTTCGGGTGTTTCCTCAGCGTTGATCAGCGGCGGATGGCAGGGATGGGTGACAAAATAGGCGATGTCCTCGCGCTGGGGCAGTTCGCTGCTGTGGGGTGCGGCCGGGTCGAGCAGAATCACCATGGCGCCGCTCTGGAGTTGTGGTACGATTTCCCCGGTGACCTTGCCGATTAGCGTGTCCGGAATGGCGAAAACGATGATCTCAGCTTCATTCACGGCGTCACGCTGCGAGGCTGGTGTGAGACCCCGATCTCGGAGTCGTGCCAGTCCGGCGTCGCCTGTTTCGACGAAGAGCATATGATAGTCGTCATCATCTCTCATTTTCTCTGCGATACGTGTGCCAATCTTGCCGGCAGCGCCAAATAGAGCCACTTTTGTTTGAGGCATTGTGAGTATCTCCCGATTATCTACGAACTAGACCTGGACAGAGTGTCCTGTCCGAGCAGATTCGTATGCGCCGAATACCAGGCGTATAGTCTTCAGGTTGTCTTCCCCGGATGTCTCTGCAGGCTCACCATTTTGGATGGCATAGCGCAGGTGAGCGTTGCAGGGGACGATGGCTGCCTGAACCAGTTCGAATCCTGGGGCGGCCCACGTGTAGCGTTGAGGTGGGTAGCGCCGGGCAAATGTACCTTCCTGTGTGGTCACTTTGACCCAATAGTCTGGACACAGTTCCACGCTGCCGTGCTCGCATTCAGCGCGTATGAACGTCTCTGGAAACCGGTTGCCTTCCAGTTGGCTGGCGTAGCTCAATGAGCACGTCACTATTGCATCATTCTTCATTGCCAGCATCACGGTGGCAACGTCCTCTCCCTTGATGCCGGGCGTCACCCGCCGGGTCTGACAGGTGAGCTGTGTGGCTTCGCCGAAGAGATAACGGGCAACATCCAGAATGTGACTCCCCATATCGGCGAGGATGAAGTGCTCCACCTCCCTGAGGTAGGGCTGGTTCTCGAACACAGGGAAGTTGTTCGCGTAGAGGAAATGTCCTCGGAATGGGCGGCCCACAGGGCTTTCGACCAGGGCCCGCTTGAATTCTTGGATTGGCCTCTGCCAGCGCCAATTCTCGTGAATCATGAGAGGAATCTCCGCGTCCTGACAGATTTGCACCATCTGTCCGGCCGATTCCAGATCGGGCGCCATGGGTTTTTGGCAGATGATGGGCAGTTGGTGACGAGCGGCCAGCTGAACGAAGTGGGGGTTTGCTGTAGCATCGGCGATGACGTCGAGGAAGTCGAGTTGTTCCCGCGCCAGCATCTCCTCCGCATCCGAGTAGACTGCCGCTATTCCAAATCTGTGTGCCATAGCCTCTGCTTTGGAGCGCGTGCGGTTGCACAGAGCGACACATTCTACGCCTTGGAGTTCTTGCCACGCAGCGAGCTGGAACTGCGCCCAGAAACCGGTACCGACAATGCCGAATCGTAGCACGTGAATTTCCTTTGTGATATTCGACTGAACGTTGCCTGGCTGAGGATTGGGTAGTCCAGGATCTCACGGCGGTTAGTGTAGATCAAGACCCCCGAGATGTCAACGTGCACAATTTGAATGCCAAGCCAGTTGCATTGACTTCCACTGAGATTCAGTTATACTAATTTCGTCGATCGCTTGATGCATGCTTCTTGGCATGTTGTATAGCGAGGTTGAAAGGATGTATTGTGATGAATGAGGTTGCCCTCTGGACCGTGGCGCTGACGGCGGCCGTGCTGGGGTTTCTTCTTCTGGTGATTGCAGGCGTGGCAGCAGCCTTGCTGAGGTCACGTCGAATTGCCGATCAAGACCCAGACATGGCAACCAGCGCGGAACCTCACGTTCAAGAGGCGACACGAGGTGATTCTGGTGGGGTGGTACAGGACACACCCTCCAGTGCTTCACCGGGTAGTCATATCTTGGCATGGTTGCAAGCTTGTGTCCTTGCGTCACTTCATGCGCTTGTTGTCAGTTTGGTGCTTGGGGTGGTAACTTTCTATGAAGACATTGTGCAGGCCCAGGATGAGATTCGACGGACAGGTAGCGTGAGTTTTCCTAAGAACTTGCTTCCTGGCTCGATTGTTGCACCATATCGTCACAGATTGTCCAATCCTGAAGAGGACTACAGTCGATATGAAGCGGCCGACGATGGATTCGCCAATCTGAGCCAGAATGACGAGCTCACGCTTGAGGTGATGGATTGGGACGTCGTCACGGTGTCTGACGAAACCAAGCCGCTCTAACCACGCCCTGAATTGTTGTCATAGTTGTGGGTCTCGATGTCTATGGAACGAGTACTATTCATGGGAACGCCGGAATTCGCAGTGCCATCTTTGAAAGCACTGTTGAATTCCTATCAGGTGGTGGGTGTCGTTACACAGCCAGACCGTCCAGCGGGACGGGATCAGAAATTGTCTGTTTCTCCGGTGAAGAAGTTGGCACTGCAGCATAAGATCTCTGTCCTGCAGCCGATATCGGTAAGCGCTCCTGACGCGTTAGAGCAGATAAAGGCTCTTGCTCCCGATGTAATCATTGTAGTAGCATTCGGACAGATTCTGAGGCAGGACTTGCTTGAATTACCGCCTTGTGGTTGTCTTAATGTTCATGCTTCATTGCTGCCACGATGGCGGGGAGCTGCCCCTATGGCGGCTGCAATCCTTGCAGGCGATGCCGTTACTGGTGTGACAATAATGAAATTGGATGCGGGATTAGATACGGGACCGCTCCTAACGCAGCGTGAGGAGCCGATACTGCCCGATGATACGCGGCCTCTGCTTTCAGGCAG
>Ga0180436_10005405_pt1 | contig 11302 bp, 6 predicted proteins | sample SS_ome_2_FD_132434 | JGI IMG/M metagenome (GOLD analysis project Ga0180436, IMG submission 132434) | Hypersaline lake sediment archaeal communities from the Salton Sea, California, USA - SS_3_S_2 metaG | ecosystem: Environmental > Aquatic > Non-marine Saline and Alkaline > Hypersaline > Sediment...
GGGAAAGAATCAGTGAATTTAAGCCGCATGGTTTGTATGAGCCGGTTGATTACACACTGGACATGGGGGGGAAACGTTTGCGTCCGGTGTTGGTTCTTTTAGGGTGTGCTCTTTTTTCTGATGACGTTGAGAAGGCTATTCCTGCTGCTTTGGCTGTTGAGGTCTTTCATAATTTTACCCTTTTGCACGATGATATAATGGACAAGGCTGAGATGCGCAGAGGCAGGCCATGTGTTCATTTAAAATACAACGATAATACAGCAATTCTTTCCGGCGATGCCATGTCGGTGATGGCTTTTGAACATCTTTCAAATCTTGATCCGTCAATTTTAACTCCTGCATTAAAGTTGTTTAGCAGAACTGCTCTGGAAATTTGTGAAGGGCAGCAATACGACATGGAATTCGAAAATCGCGATGATGTTTCGGTGGCTGAATACCTGGAAATGATTCGGTTAAAGACTGCTGTATTGTTGGCCTGCAGTTTGAAAATTGGTGCGATGGCAGGAAATGCTCCTTCAAATGATTTGGAAAGTATTTATCGGGCAGGAATTGACCTCGGGCTTGCTTTTCAGTTGCAGGATGATTTTCTTGATGTTTACGGAGATCCGAAGACGTTCGGGAAACGTATAGGAGGGGATATCATCTCCAATAAAAAGACTTTTATGTTGCTTTCGGCTTTAGAAGCATCAAAAACCAACAACGATGACAGGTTGGCTAAATGGCTTGCAAAAGAAGCATTCCCGGAAGAAGAAAAAATCGAAGCCGTTAAAAGGATTTACAACGAATACGGTATTGATGAACTGGCTCGCAATAAAATGCTTGCTTACCATGAACGTTTCCTGAAATTAGTGGAAACATTGGATATTAGCGAATCGGGAAAATCAATTCTGGTGTCGCTGGGAGGAAAACTCACAAGAAGAAATCGTTAGGATTAAGATAAAAAAAAGATCCTGGTTATGGATTTTTTTCTTTCTAAGAAATCAGACAAGTTCCTTTATCGCAGTTTCCATTTTTTTCAGTGCTTTTTCCAGATAACTTCTTGGGCAACCGAAATTCATCCGCATAAAACCTTTTCCTCCTGTTCCGAATACTTTTCCGGCGCTTAGCCCCAAACCAGCTTTTTTGATTACAAAGTCTTCCAATTCTTTATCTTTCAATCCCAGAGCTGAGAAATCAATCCAGGCAAGATAAGTTGCTTCAGCCTGCATCACGTTTAACTGGGGTATCTTCTGGGAGATATAATCTTCAATCAGGTGGAAATTTCCTTCAAGATACTCCAGTAATTGTTCCAGCCACTCTTCACCTTGGGTGTAGGCAGCTTCTAAGGCGATTGTTCCAAAGATGTTTCCCATGTGAAGATGAGGTGTATGGAGTTGGCGCTCAAATTTCGCTTTAAGGCGTTTGTTGGGTATGATAATCACCGACGTTGTTAAGCCGGCAGTATTGAATGTTTTACTTGGTGCCATGCAAACCACCGTATTTTGCTTAATTTCTTCTGAGATAGTTGGCAGCGGGAGGTGTTTCATCCCTTTGAAAACCAGGTCGGAGTGGATTTCATCGGAGATGATGATGATGCCGTTTTCCATGCAAATTTTGGATAGTTCGGTTAACTCTTCCCGGGTCCAAACCATACCTCCAGGATTCTGAGGATTACAGAGTAGGAGCAATTTGGTCTTTTCGTCGATTTTGGCTTTTAAATCATCAAAATCGAAGGTTAACCGTCCATTAACCGTTTTAAAAGGATTTTCAACCAAATTCCGGTGAGTCCCTTTTACACTATCGAAAAAAGGATAATAAACAGGGGGTTGAACAATTACTTTATCTCCCGGCTGTGAAAGAGCTTCAATTGCCATGGTCAGTCCTGCTACAACTCCGGGGCTAAACGTGATCCAATCCTTTTCAACATCCCAGTGGTGACGTTTTTTCATCCAGTTTTGAATCGAATCAAAATAGGAATCCCCACGAAAAGTGTATCCAAGTATTTCGTGTTCCAACCTTTTTTTTATTGCTTCGATAATGAAATCAGGAGTTCTAAAATCCATGTCGGCAACCCACATGGGCATTACATCTTCTGTTCCGAAAATAGCTTCATTTTTATCAAATTTTATGCAGTTGGTTCCTCTTCGTTCAATAGTTTCATCGAAATTGTATAACTTACGCATAACCGGGGTCTATATTTTTCAACATCTTTTATTAATCAACAAAAAAACCAAACATTCTTTCTCGATTAAAGTTTAAAATTAGCGGGGAGAGAATGATTTTCTTTGGGAGTTACAAAGTAACGCAAGACTTTATGATGTTGAAAATATTTTTGATTCGAAATCGAATTTTAGGTCGATATTCTAAGTTAATCCGGATAAATCAAAATAATATAATTTTTTTTACGTTTAATTATTTGACTACATGACTGCTGAAGTTAAACTGGTTTTTAATTAAGAACTAGCATTATAGTAGGTTTTTTCGAAAGGAAAAAGAATATGATTTTTTGTTGGGGGGATTGAGAATAGCTATTTTTGACAAAATTATTTTTGTTAGAATGGAGAGAAATCATATTGAGATAATGGCTCCGGTTGGTTCCTATGAATCGCTTATGGCAGCTATTCAGGGAGGAGCAGGATCGGTATATTTTGGAGTGGAAAAGTTGAATATGCGCGCGAGATCCTCGCATAACTTTACCCTTCATGATTTAAAAGAGATTGTTTCGAGGGCAGATGCATACAAGGTGAAAACCTATCTTACCGTGAATACGGTGATGTTTGATAATGACCTTGCTAAAATGCGCGAGGTGCTTAATGCTGCAAAAGAAGCTGGAATTTCAGCGGTTATCGCATCTGATGTTGCAGTAATTCAATATGCTCGTTCCATTGGAGTTGAAGTTCATATTTCAACGCAGGTGAACATTACCAATATTGAAGCTGTAAAGTTTTACGCACAGTTTGCTGATGTGGTGGTATTGGCCCGGGAGATGGATCTGGATAAAGTAAAAGAAATTTCCCGGCAAATTAACGAACAAACCATTACCGGACCAAGTGGGAAGTTGGTACAGCTTGAAATGTTTGTACATGGCGCTTTGTGCATGGCGATTTCCGGGAAATGCTATTTAAGTCTGCATGAAACTAATGCTTCTGCTAACCGGGGAAATTGCATGCAAACCTGCAGGAAAGGTTACGTTGTAACGGAGAAAGAAACAGGAAATGAATTGGAGATTGACAACGAGTACATCATGTCGCCCAAGGATTTAAAGACCATTCATTTTTTGAATAAGATTCTTGATGCCGGCGTTTCAGTGTTGAAGATTGAGGGAAGGGCCCGTTCTGCTGAATATGTAAGAACCGTGGTGGAGTGTTACAAAGAAGCTGTTGATGCCTTTTATGAAGGGAATTTTACTCAGGAATGTGTTAATAAATGGGATGAAAAATTAAACTCGATATTCAATCGCGGATTCTGGGATGGTTATTACCTGGGGCAGCGTTTGGGAGAATGGAGCATGAACTATGGTTCGCAGGCAACAACAAGGAAAGTGTATGTTGGAAAAGGGACCAACTATTTCTCGAAGTTAAAAATTGCGGAGTTCAAGTTAGAGGCACAAAATTTAAAGGTGGGTGATGAAATCTTGATTACCGGACCAACAACCGGAGTGATTCAAACGACCGTTAAAGAAATACGGGTTGATTTGAAACCTGTGCAGGAGATTGAAAAAGGCACTGTGTTCTCAATGCCTGTTAGCGATAAGGTCCGCAGGTCGGATAAGTTGTTTAAAGTTGTCGCTGCAAAATCTATTGGCATTCAATAAATCGTTCATAAAATGTTTCGATAATTGATAAAATGGTTTATTTGCTGTAAAACAGGACCAATTAATCGAGGAATAAGATTAAATTAAAGAGGAAAGTGTGTTTATTTACCTTGTATTAATGAAATGTTAAAAATGAGTGGAAATTTAATTCGGGCACTTGCAAGTGCTTTTTGTTTTGTTCTATTGCTTTCTTCATTAGAAAGTTATGGGCAAAAATGGAAAACCTATCGTTCTCAGAGAACAACGAATTTATGGGAGGCACAGCTTTCCTTCGGGATGGTTTCTCATGTGTCTTCTTATAATCTGGCATCTTATGCATTGTTCGCAACAAAACAAAGGATTACCTCTGATGGCAATTTTAGTTTTGGTTTGTCAGTCGACCGGAAAGTAACCAATGTGGTTTCTATGGGATTCGAATTTCTTTCCGGAGGGCTTAGTGGAAATGCCAATCCAAATGATAGAAATTCGATCAATGATCCTGATAACTGGGGAAAAAGAACAATGAGTAATTCCTTTAATGAGTTCGATTTCATTACCCGGTTCGACCTGATCAATCTGTTTTCACCCAATAAATTTTCCCGGAACTATTCAGTATTCGTGAAAACAGGAATCGGAGTTAATGTCTTCAGGCACGAAGGGTCCGGATTGAATCTGCCGGAGGACGATCTTGGCTATATTGCATTTGCGGTTCCCTTCGGAATTGGCGCCCGGTATGATTTCAACGATAATATGGGAGTTCGGTTTAATGCAGATTTACACTGGGTGGCAAGTGACCAGTTTGATAGTGTGAATGAGCAGTTAACCGGACGAGCACTTTTTTATGAAGTCTACAACAACATTTCTTTAGGCCTGGCATATAAATTTGGAGAAATCCGGACACGTTCCCGGCGTAAAAAAGGTAAGATTAAACAGTATTGGTATTAAAATACAACTGTTTTCCCGCGGATAATAATTACTATTCCCGGATTTATCCGGGATTTTTTTCTCATTACTGATCGAGAAGAATAGCCGGATATTCACCCTTAGATTCTATTTGTTGCAATTCTTTAGTTTTCTTTCATGCCTTTTGATTCTTCCTTTTTATTTTTACTTAACGAATGAAATTTCCAGATATAGCATCATGACGGGATCGATTCATTATTTAAGCTAATTATCATTATATTTGGAGTTAGAATCAATTTTTCCCCTGTGTTGATGAAAAGAGTATTTTTGGGTTTATTGGGTTTACTTTTTGTAGTTGGTGGAATTTTTACCGGCTGGTATTTTTTTCTACAGGAATCTCGCTTTATTGGGACACCGGCTTTAAATGCGGTAGCTCCTGATGTGCCTCTTTTCCTGGAGATTAATGAAGTTGCTCCGTTTATAAAAGAAATTCAGGATGAAAATGATCTATGGAGTAGTTTTTGCAAATATTCTCCCTGGGATGAATTTAATGAACAGATAAAGCTGGTTGATTCGCTGAACCGTAATTTTGCTGGCGTAAAGTCTTTTTTGAAAGGGAAAAGACTGACTATTTCTTTTGATTTTATAGGGAAAGAATGTTTAACACCGATCTATATTTTTCCTTTGAATGATATTGCAGAGAAACATCAGGTTACTGAGGCCATTCAGTTGATCTTTTCAGGGAATGATATTCAACTGGTAAAGCGAAAATACAATGGAGAGATTATCTTTGATGGAACCCTTTATTTAAATAAAGAGTTGGTAAAATTTTCGTATGCTTTTCCCAAAGGACTTGCAATATTCAGCTCCAGTGCGATACTAGTGGAAAATGCAATATTACAGGTTAATGAAGAGTCTGTGGAAACCGATTCCGGATTTCGGAAAATTCACAAGACCGTTGGGTATAATTCCGATATTAATATTTATCTGAATCATAAATATCTCCCCCGCCTGCTTAAGCAAATTGTAAATAAAGAGATAAAAAAGCAAAATAAAGAGTTGGCTCATCTTGCTGAATGGACTGAGTTAGACCTTGATATCAAGAATCAATCGCTGTGTTGGAATGGTTTTACTTTTTCAAGTGATTCGCTCAATCAGTATATGAATATATTTCTTCATCAGTCTCCGGGAAATCTCCGGGTCGATGAAGCTTTGCCCTCCAGAACAATATGGTTTAAAGCGTTTCATTTAAGCAACTTTCTGCAATTTCAGGATGATTATAACCGTTATCTAATTGGTTTGGGGAAATTGAAAAACAGAGATCTGTTCCTTTCCCGATTTAAAAGGGATACCGGGCTCGATTTGATTCGTTTTATAGAAAGATGGTTCGATGGGGATGTCGCATTTTCTGCGATTGAAGGAAATAAAACCACGGAACACTTTATGGTGTTTTCCACCAGGAGCGAAAGTTTGTCAAAAGAGGAGTTTGTGAAGATGTTAAAACGATATTGCAATCGGAAAGGTTTAAGCTTTAGATCCTTGATCCGGAAATTTCGTGTTGACAGAGAGATGTCATTTACAATTTATTCAAATCCCTATCCTGATTTCCATAAATATCTATTTGGAAATAATCTTCCGGAAAAGCGTTTTAAATATTTCTCTTTCATTAATAACAATGTGGTTTTTGGGGAGTCATATCAAGGTGTATCAGAATTTCTTCACGATAATCTACTTCAGGAAACTTTAGGGAAAAAGGCGGAATATCATAGATTTTCTGAGCAGCTTTCAAGAGAGAGCAATATTTATATTTATGGCAACCCCTCCAGGAGCGTTGAGGAAATTTTGAATGTTTTTGATTCGGATTTTCAGAAAAAATTCTTCGCCTCAAAGGATGAGTTGCGAAAATTTACTGGTTTTGGCTGGAAAGCCAGCACATCAAACAACATGGTTTACAATAACGGATGCTTGATTTTTAATCCTGATTTTCGGGAACGGGCCGGTACAATCTGGCAGAGCCGTCTGGATACGAGTATTCATTTCAAACCGCAATTTGTGGTAAATCATCTTGATCGGATGAATAAAGATGTGATTGTTCAAGACCTTAAAAATAATCTTTATCTGATCAATAATTCAGGTCGAATCCTTTGGAAAATGAAACTTTCCGGACCAATAATGGGAGAAATCCATCAGGTTGATTATTATCGGAATGGAAAACTTCAGTATCTGTTTAATACTCCCGATAAATTGCATCTAGTCGACAGAAACGGGAATTATGTGGAAAGATATCCTGTAAACTTCCGGGCTGAAGCAACAAATGGAGTTGCTTTATTTGATTATGATAAGAATAAAACATACCGTTTCTTTGTGGCCTGTAAAGACAAAAGGGTATATGCATACGATAAATACGGAAAGATCGTACCGGGTTGGAAATTTGGAAAAACCGAAGGAGAAGTTTCTTATCCGGTTCAGCATATTCGTATTGGAAACAAAGATTACATTGTATGTAACGATTCTCAGAAAATCTATATCCTCGATCGAAGAGGAGGTGTACGTGTAAAGACAAAGGGAGGGCAGTCAATTTCCAACAATCCTTTGGTATTTGAACCGCAAACAAAGGCTACAGCTTCCCGTCTGGTCTATTCAAATACGTCAGGGGACCTGCATTACCAATATTTTAACGGCTTATCCGGTGTTAAGAAAATTGGGGAAGTATCCCTGTCTCATTTTTTCGCCTATGAAGATATTAATGGCGATGGTATTGGAGATGCAATTATTGCGGATGGAGAGACGTTAAATGTAGTTTACTCAAATGGAAGAAAAAATTTTCGATACGACTTTAATGAGCCAATTAGTGCTCGTACTAATATCTATGCCTTTTCGGGCAATAATAAAAAGATTGGAGTGGTGACCCGAAACGACAATCGGATACACTTGCTGAATTCCAACGGGAGTGTTTATAAAGGCTTTCCATTGGACGGAGCTTCCAGTTTTAGCATTGGTTTTCTTAGCAGAGACAGCCGTCGCTTTAGTTTGGTTGTGGGGAATAGTGACAGCTTTTTATATAATTATCTTGTGAAATAATCTGGTTGTTTATTTTTTCTTCGCATCGATTCCCTGCATTTTGTTTAGTTTTTTGTACTAAAAGCCTAACAAAATTACTTCATTTTAGAAATTATCCTCTCAGGTAGTATTTAATTGTTGTACAGCAATATTTTTATATTGTTCAACAATAATTTTGTTTTATTGAACAATATTTTAATTTTGTTCTTAAGATTGTTAAATATTGTTAACGAATAAGCTGATGAAAGGAATTGAGAAGTTGTTTATGAGCAAATGGAAATTTCTTATTGCTCTGTTATGGTTCGCGGGCTGTAATTCTGACGAGTATGATCTGAACAAATTTGCCGGTGTTGTCAATTGGAATCCGGAATTTGCGGTTCCCATTGGCACGGGAAGTTATGAACTTTGGGATTTCATTGAAAGTGTAAATGACTCCGATTCAATCTTTTTCCGCCAGCCAGACGATTTTCTTCACATTGTTTATTCAGAAGATTCTATCTTCACCTACGATGCCTCTGAAATGGTTGTTATCCCTTCTGAACAAGAAGTTAATGCCATTGAAGTTGGAATTGGTGAATTAAGCATTGCCAATTCTTCGTATAATGCAGTTGTTACTTTAGGGAATTTGATTCAGGCAATACCGGCCCTTAATGGACTTGTTGGTGCTGATGGGATGACAGTTCCCTTCCCGGCATTAGCTGCGGATGATGGCGGGACGTATTCAACGGAAAATATGGATGCTTTTCAGCAGGTAGAAATTGCCGAAGGGCAGCTGTCTCTTTCCGCAACCAACGGTTTCTCAATTGATGTTGATACCTTAAGGGTAGAATTAAGAGATGATTTTTACGGATTAATCGGGGAGTTTACATTTCCTCAATTTACTGGCAATACAACCCAGACTAAAACCATCGATCTGGCAGGAAAAAATCTTTCCAATAACTTGAAATTAACTATTGTAAGGTTTGTAACGGATGGGACTGCTACTCCAATATTAATCGATTTCTCGGAGAAGGTGGATTTTCTCTTTGAAATGAAAGAGGTGAAAATCAAGTCCGGAAGTGTAAAAATCCCTGCACAGGATTTGTCAACGGAAAGCGGACAATACACTTTGGACGCCGGTGGCGATATTAAGTTGTATGAAACAGCTTTCCATAGCGGAACCATTGAAATTAGTATAGGTTCTGATATTCAGTTTAACGGAGAGGTGAAAATTAATTTGCCTGCAACGGATAAAGACGGTGCTCCACTTGATTTTATCATTTTCATGAATAAAAATCAACCATCGGTAACTGTAACGGAAGATGTATCGGGGGCGGTTTTTAATCTGGCTTCAGATCAGGCTATTCCGTACAATACCATTCCGTTTGAATACACTGTTTCATTAAGCGCTGATGATGATTATACCGAGGTAAACTCAGAACAGAAAGTTTGGGTAAATCTCGCTTTAAAAAACCTTGAACTGGATTACGCAAAGGGAGACTTCGGAAATCAGACTGTTGAGCTTGACCAGGCTGAATTTGTTTTCAATTCCGATATTTTTGAGCTTTTAGGGGGTGATTTCAGACTCTTGGATCCCCGGATTAATTTAATAGTTCACAATAAAGATGTTGGAGTTTCTGCCTTAATCGATGCCCAGTTTACTGCACACTCGGCCGATGGGCAGCAGGTTGAATTATTTAATGCAAGCAACCTGGATCATGGGAATTTAATCCTGAAAAGCGCAGTGGAACAAAATCATGCGTGGACGACACAAATTCTTTCCATCAACAAGGATAATTCAGCGATCGTTGAATTTATCGCTCTCCCTCCTGGAGATAAAATTACTTATGGGGGTACTGTTCGTTTTAATTCCGGAGCGAATGTCACGCCTGCAAATCCAAACTTTATAACTCAGGATGCAGGGTTGATTATTGGCATGGAGGTCGATCTTCCCTTACAATTGCAAACAACCAATCTTAGGCTGGCCGATACGATCGCGGTGGATAGCCTGGAGCTTGATGGGATTGAAAACATTGAGTTGTTTGTGGGGTACAAAAACGGATTGCCTTTCGATATTGTAATGGAATTGCAGTTTGTTGATACCCTTACTCTTCAGCAATTTGGAGACGCAAAAAACATTGATCTGCTTCAATCTCCGGAAGTTGATGAGGAAGGAAAAGCAATTGGTGTGGCAGAGGGGAAAACAACAATCGAACTTTCAGCTGTAGATATTGAAAATTTGTCGAAAGCTAATGGTATTGCTTTTGATGTTCGCATTAGTACTCCAAAAGATGGTGAACTGCTTAAACCCGCTAAACTTTATGCTACCGATAACCTTGAACTTAGTTTTGGTGTAATTGCCGGATTTGATATCAGTGAATTTTAAAGAGAATGAACCGAATATGAACTTTATTAATCATAAATTTCACATAAGAAATTGATTATAAAATCATTGCTTGTCCCGGCCTTTCGGGAGTAAGTTCCATGTGGGCAATAAAATAACTTAATAAATAATCACATGAATAAATACAAATATAAAATTCTAATCCTGTTAACTGCGCTTCCTTTCCTGGGATTCGCCCAACCAATTACCGGATACTTTTTCCGGGAGACGCCCCAGTCCGTAGGATATAATCCCGCAATGCGACACGACTCCAGCCGTTTTTTCATTTCCATGCCCGGAATATCAAAGATCGACCTGGATCTTGGAACAAGCGGATTCACTCTGGGAGATGTTATCCATCACGGGGAAGGGATTTATGCCGATTCCCTGGTATTTGATGTGGACAGGTTTTATAATTCATTAAGTGTAAATAATTCAATAACACAGGAGTTGGCCTACACCTGGGTTAATTTTGGGTTTAAGGCAGGAAAGAATTTTATTACCCTGGGGATTACTGAAAAGGAGTATATAAATCCCAATTTTTCCAAAGAGCTGGTCAGTCTTTTTAAGGATGGGAATGCTCCCTACATAGGCCAGGATTATCACCTTGGTGATAATGGTATTGATGCACTATTTTATACCGAAGCCGCATTAACGTTTACACGGGAAATTAATAAAAAACTGAGTTTCGGGATTTCGGCTAAAGCATTAATTGGACGGGCAGCAATGGTAACCGAAAAGTTTGATGCCACTGTGACCACTGCTGATGATCTTTCGTATATGGACATAAAGATGCAGAGCCTTTCCAGGGTTTCTTTTCCCGGGAATCTGGAAAAAGATGAAGAAGGTTATGTCTCTGGGATGAACATGGACGATTTCAATCCGGTTGCAACGCTTACCAATACTGATAATATGGGGTGGGCTTTTGGTTTTGGAGCCGCTTATATTCCCTTTAAAGGATTGGAATTGGCAGCAAGTATTATGGATTTGGGAAGCATAGAATGGAAAGCCAATTCCTATAAATTTGTGCAGGATGGCAATTTCCGTTATGAGGGGCCTGATTTTTCGGATATTTTTGATGATGAGGCTGTGGATAACGAAGAGGATGAAAACGAATTTGGAGAGTTATTGGATTCAATGGGGCGATCATTCCGGGTGAACGATTTTGAGGAAGGATTCACCTCTTCAATCCCGACAAAAATTTA
>Ga0180436_10005406_pt1 | contig 11302 bp, 5 predicted proteins | sample SS_ome_2_FD_132434 | JGI IMG/M metagenome (GOLD analysis project Ga0180436, IMG submission 132434) | Hypersaline lake sediment archaeal communities from the Salton Sea, California, USA - SS_3_S_2 metaG | ecosystem: Environmental > Aquatic > Non-marine Saline and Alkaline > Hypersaline > Sediment...
ACCAACACGCAGATCGACGGCTTCCGTGAGCTCACCGCTCTGCAACGGCTCCGAGTGCTGGCGAGCTGGCTTCTCGGCGCCGGCCGTTGATCCGAGTCGATTTCAAACAGCCACCACGCAGTCGCTCAACATCGCAATCAACTGTCCTGCTGCATCTCCTCGACATCGGCGAGGATGCGGTCTTCGGCCAGCCGTGCGAGGTCGGCGAGGACTGGGTGCGAAAACATGGACTCCAGCGGGAGCTCGATGTCGTACTCGCGGCACAGCTGCAGCATGACCTGCATGGCCGTGAGCGACGAGCCGCCGAGCTCGAAGAAGCTGTCGTCGGCGCCGACCCGCTCGACCCCGAGCTCGGCCTGCCAGAGATCGGCGAGGAACTCCTCCACCGGGCCGTCCGGGGCGCGGTAAGGGTTGTCCGGCAATCTTCCGTGGACGGCGGCGGTCAGCGCCTGTTCGTCGACCTTGCCGCTGGCGGCCAATGGGATCGCCTCGATCCTGACGAGACGGACCGGGACGAGGGGGCCGGGCAGAATCTCCGCCAGCTCGTCACGGAGCTCCCGCTCGGAGCGCTCCTCATCGGCCACGTAATAGGCTTCGAGGACCGCCTGCGCACCGCCGGCGGGCTCGGGTTCGTAACCGATCTCCTCGAGGATCGACTCGACCCGTTCGAGATCGATGTCGTCGTCGAGCTCGTCGAGGGCGGCGTCGCGCGTCTTGTGCCCCATCCGGACGTCCCAGCTGTAGGGCAACGCGTAGTTGTGAAAGCCGCGCTCGGTTCGGTGCACCCAGATCCCGACATCGTTGATGAGGCAGTTGGTCGACCGGCCGGTGTCCGTCGGTCTCGACCACCCAGCCTGCTCGCCGAGGTAGCGGTAGACCTCGTCGAGCCCGACGTCGACGTAGCGGTAGAAGTCGACGAAGCGGATTTCTGAGAAGATCCGGTCGTCGGCGAAGATCGAGGTGTCGAGCGATCGCGTCGCTTCGTCGGGAACGCGATGGTAGACCTTGCGCGCGGCGAGCACCGCGTCGTCCACCTCTTCCGGACTGCAGCGGCCGCCGCGGAACATGTCCTCGGTCAACCGGGTCTCGAACATCTGGCCGCGCGACAGCCCGGTGACGATGATCGGGATGCCGAGCTCGTGGGCGCGCTGCATGCTCAGGGTGTAGATGGTCTTGAAGCAGCCGTTGCAGACGTTGGAGAAGCGCATCAGGCTGTCGCGGAAGATCGCCTTCATGGCCGGGGTGGTGGCGAACTCAATGGGCACGCCGAGCGCGGAGGTGATCCGGCGGATGTTCTCCTTCGCACCATCCGAGATGTAGCCGTTGTCGAGGGTGAAGGCGTAGACCCGGAGCCCCATGTCGACGAGTCGGCACAGCGCGTAGCTGCTGTCCTTGCCGCCGCTGTAGAGCATCATGCAGTCGTAGTCCGAGGCGGTGGTCCGGCGCGATTCGGCAAAGACCTCGCGGAGGTCGTCCTCGGTCTTGAAGTACTCGGCGGCGTGCTCCCGGATCGACTCGAAGCTGCGGCACACGCTGCACACCCCGTCGTCGTCGAGGACGGTCTTCGGGACATTGGAGGCGAGACCGCAGCGGACGCAGTGCCGAACGCTGCCCGTTGCTGCCGCTGCGCCGGACGTCGGCCGGCGGGCGATGACCGCACAGTCGGTGATGCCGGGCAGCGACCGCACGGCGTGCTCGATCTCGCCGGGCTCGACCCGGAAGCCCGAGACCTTGAGCTGCCGGTCGAGCCGGCCGAGGTACTCGAGAACGCCGTCCTCGCGTAGCCGCACCCGGTCGCCGGTGCAGTAGCGGCGGCGGCCGGCGAGCGTCGGGTGCGGCCGAAAGCACTGGACGGTGAGCTCGTCGAGCCCGTGGTAGCCCCGGGCCAGCCCCGGCCGAGCGACCCAGAGCTCGCCGGGAACGCCCACCGGGACGGCGGCGCCGGCGTGATTGAGAACCTCCACCGTGACGTGGTCGGCGGGTCGGCCGATAGGAACATCGGCGCCGGTGTCCGCCGCCGGGTCGAAGCGGTGCGCGATGCAGCCCACCACCGCCTCGGTGGGACCGTACTCGTTGGTCAGCTCGAGGCGGCCGTGGAGCTGGCTGTTTGCCGCCCCAGCGGCCCTCACGGCCAGGTTCTCGCCGCCGAGCACCATCCGCTTGAGCCGCGACCCGTCGAGGCCGATCCGGACGAGCAGGGCCAGGTGCGATGGTGTCAGCTTGATGACATCCACCGCGTCGGCCGCCGCCACCTCCATGAGCGCGGTGTCCACCGGACCGCCGGGCTCGGGGTAGATCTCGAGGGTGCCGCCGGTGAGCAGCGGCAGGTACAGGCTCGTCACCGTCAGGTCGAAGGCGAGGGAGGTGAAGAGCGGGAAGCTCAGCTGCTCGCCGCGGACGTACTGCCCCTCGGCCCAGCCGAGGTAGTCGGCGAGGCCCAGGTGGTCGACGACGACGCCCTTGGGGCGCCCGGTGGAACCGGAGGTGTAGATCAGATAGGCGGTGTCATCGAGCTGCGGCACCGGACCGGCCTCGGCGTCGTCGGGGGCCGCGGCGATGGCCTCGGCGATGTCGAGGACCGGAACCGACGGTGCGGCGCTGCCGTATGGTGAGTCCGTAGCCGCCAGCACCAGGGCGGCGCCCGAGTCGGCGACGATCTCGGCGAATCGCGCGGCCGGCGTCGACGGGTCGACGGGGACGTACGACGCCCGGGCGCGGAGGGTGGCGAGGATCGCGGTGACGGTGTCCACCGACCGCCGGCCCGTGACGACCACCCGGTCTCCCGGTTCGATCCCGCGTGCCCGAAGCACCGCCGCCAGGCTGAGCACCCGGTGGTGCAGCTCGACGAACCGGGTCTCGATTTCGCCCTGGCGCAACGCCACCCGGTCGGGGTGGCGTCGGGCGCAGGCCTCGAACCCGTCGACCACCGTCTGCTCTGGCAGGGGTGCGCCGCCGGTGTCGTTGAGCCGGTTGAGCGTCTCGAGCTCGTCGTCGAGCAGAAGATCGACCTCGGCGATCCGGCGGTCGGGGTCGCTGAGCATGACGTCGAGCAGCCGCTCGAAGTGGCCGGCGACGCGGTGGCGGAAGGGCTCGGGCAGGACGCCGTCGTTGCAGTCGAAGTGGAGGGTCGTCCGGCCCGAGCTCGAGAAGTCGTGCACCTGGAGCCTGAGGGCGTGGACGCTGTCGCCGTGGCCCGGGTGGACCCAGGTCACGTCCGCGGGCCGGCCCGCGATGTCGCCGAACCGCACCGGCACGTAGTTGAGCACCACGTTGCTCGCGGTGGCGGCCGACGGCGCGCTGAGCCCCGGGGCGGCGTGGGTCAGGAAGCGGATGGACTCCTCGAGGCACCGCTCTCCGAGGCTTCGGAAGGTGTCATCGGGAGCGACGTCGACGGCGAAGGGGAAGAGCTCGATGAAACAACCGAGTGCGCGCTTGGCCGTGGCGCTCGGTCGGCCGGCCACCGGGGCGTCGAAACCGATCTCGTCGCCGCCGCCGACCCTGGACAACCACGCGGCGACGAGAGTCGCGAAGACATTGAAGCGCGAGAGCTCGTGAGACAGACTCGAAAAACCGGCGGCAGTGCAGAGCTCGTCGAGGGCCCGCGACCGGGTTTCGTCGAGCTTGAGGGTTTCCCGGCTGCTCGGGGGATCCGAGGGGTTGGCGGGTCGGCCGTAGAGTGGCGTTGTTCGGCCAGGCCGTTCGCCGCGAACCGCCCAGTGGGCGCGCGCCGCCTCCGGCGTTCGTGGCTCGCTCTCGAGCTCGGCTGCGGCCGGATAGAAGTCCGTCAGTGGCTCGAGCCCGGGCGAACGTTCTCCGGCCAGCTCGAGGTAGGCGGCGCTCACCCGGGCGACCAGCAGCTCGGTCGACCATGCATCGGTCACGATGTGGTGCTGGTTGAGATACCACCCCGTCCGACCGCCCTCGAGAGGTACCAGCACGCTGTCGACGAGGGCGCCATCGAGATCCAGCGGTCGGCGACAGCGCTCACGGCACCATCGGTGGAAACCGGCCCTGCCGGTGTCGGACAGCCGTTCGACCGTCGTCTCGGCCGCCGCATCGCGGAGCGACCATGAGACCTCGCCTCCGGCGTCGGTTCGCAGCGCCGTCCGTAAGGCGTCGGTGGAGTCGGCGACCCGCTGCCAGGCCCGTCGGAAGAGCTCGAGGTCCAGGGCAGCGGGGATGACGAAGGCGAAGGCCATGTTGTACAGCGGGCTCGTCGGGTGGAGCCGTTGGCCGAGGAGGATCTGCATCTGGCTGTGCGTCAGGGCGCCGCCCTTCGCCGCGGGTCGTGCATCCATGGTCATGCAGGTTCAACCCTGTGCGCGGCGGTCGGCGGTGGCCCGCAGAACGTAGTCGGCGAGCACGGTTGCGTTCTGAAAGTTTTCGACCAGAAAATCGGTGGGCTTCATCCCGATGGCGAAGGTCTCGTCGACGAAGGTGGCGAGACGGAGCACGGCAACCGAGTCGAGCAGCTCTCCGGACAGGAGGTCGTCCTCCGGTCCGACGTCGACCCCGTCGGCAATCAGCTCGTCGTGGAGGAAGTCGATGATCCGCCGACGGATCTCCACCGCGTCGGTGGGCATGGCATCAGTCATCGCGGCGTCCCCTTGTCGTCGGGCGTTGCGGCCAGCATCTTGCGGTCGACCTTTCCGGTTGGCGTTCGCGGGAGGGACGCCACGATCTCGATCACCGACGGCACCGCGTAGAGGGGAAGGGTGCTCTTGAGCCCGTCGAGCAAGCTCTTGTGAGTCACCTCGGCAGCTTCGTCGACCACGACCGCGGCGTGGATCACCGAGCTGCCCTCGCCGTCGGGGACGGCGAACGCCGCCGCCTCGTGGACGGGCCCCAGCGCCAGCAGCGCGCCGTCGATTTCCTCGAGCTCGACCCGGTAACCGCGCACCTTGACCTGGAGATCGGCTCGTCCGGCGAAGCTGAGGGTGCCGTCTGGAAGCGTCCGCACACGGTCGCCGGTTCGGAAGTAGATGTCGTCGAAGGCACCGGGCGCCGGCCGGCGGACGAGGACCCGGCGGTTGCGGTCGGAGTCGCCCCAGTAGCCCGACATCACGGTCGAGCCGCTGATCAGGAGCTCACCAGCGTCGCCGCCGGCCACCGGCTCGAGAGCCTCGTCGACCACCACCGCCGCCGCGTTGGAGCACGGCCGGCCGATCGGCAGAGGCGACGGCCACGACCCCGACTCGGGCAGATGGTAAAAGGTGCAGACGTTGACCTCGGTGGAGCCGTAGACGTGACTGAGACGGGCGTTCGGAAGCCGTGCCCTGAGGTGCTGCAGGTGCTTCTCGGGAAAGGTCTCGCCGGCGAACAGCACCCACCGGAGGGCGTCGAGATTCCGCTCCTCGAGGTTGCCGCGCAGCAGCAGCTGAACCAGGGCGGTGGGCACCGAGTACCAGATCGTCACGCTCTCGCCCTCGATGACCTGCGCCAGGCTCGCCGGCATGAGCATCGCCGCCGGGGTCAAGATCACCGTCGTCGCCGCCGCTCGGGCGGCAGCGTAGAAGTCGAAGGTCGCGAAACAGGTGTGGTGCGACGAGTGGTTGCTCAACCTGTCGTCGGGCCCCAAGCCGTAGGTTTCCACCGCCCACTCGACGAATGCGAGGGCGCTGGAGTGGGTGTGGCGGATGAGCTTCGGTTCGCCGGTGGAGCCGGAGGTGTGCAGGACATAGGACGTATCGAGCCCGCCGACGTCGACGGTGGGCGGCCGGTCCGACGCGAGCTGGTCCACCGCGGACCACGGCACGGTGTTCACCGAACCGGCGTCGCCGGGTTCGAGCCCGACGACGTGGGAGACTTCGACGCCTGCATCGAGCAGCCCGGCGACGGACGCTCGCCGTCCGGGCTCGGTCACGAGACGGGTGGCGCCGGTGGTGCGGAGAATCCGCAGGATCTGCTCGACCGGCGACTTGGGGTCGACGGGGACCAGCGCACCGCCCGCAGCGAGGACACCGTAAAAGGCGGCCGGTACGTCGAGGGATTTGCCGAGCAGCACCGCGACGCGGTCGCCGCGGCCGACCCCGGTGTCGAGCAGTGCCCGAGCGACGCCGTTGACCCGGCGCGCGAGCTCCTGCCAGCTCAGGCCGGCGCCGTCGCAGCGCGCGGCGTCACCGTCGGGCCGGCGCATCGCCGCCTCGTCAACCATTCGGTGCAAGGTCACCGGCATCCCGCACCTCCGAGCGATGAAACTCGTTTCACTTCAGCACCTTGTCGATGATCGGCGTGACCAACTCGGACATGGGGATGTCGATGTCCAGCGAGCGCTCGGCAACCCAGGCCGCCGACACCAGGATCAGGAAAACCGCCCCGGCGGGCATCAGAAACCGAACGTAGGCGGGCAGGCGGCGGAGCAGGAAGAGGATCGGGAAGACCACCGCGACAATGACCACCTGGCCGATCTCGACCCCGAGGTTGAAGGCGAGGAGCGGCAGCCAGAGGTGCTCGCCGAGTACGCCCATTTCGGACAGCGCTCCTGCGAAACCGAACCCGTGGAAGAGGCCGAAGCCGAGGACGACCAACCACACCCGGCCGCGGAAGATGTGGATCAGAATGTCGGCGGCGGCGATGGCGATGGAGGCGGCGATGACGACCTCGACGAAGCGCCCGGGCAGCTCGATCACCCCGAGCGCCGCCAGGCTGAGGGTAAGGCTGTGGGCGACGGTGAAGGCGGTCACGATCTTGATCACGTTGAGCAGCGCGGGTCCGAACCGATCGATGGGTCGCCACTTCCCGTCTTCTCTCGTCATCACCGCCGGCAACAGCAGGGCGATGAGGAACAGGATGTGGTCGATGCCCTCCCAGATGTGATCGATGCCGAGCCCGACCACGGCGACGAAACCGCGCCAGCGGCCCGTGGTCGTCAGATCCAGCGAGTGACGCCGCGAGTCCGGGCTGAACACCAGCGAGATGCCGGCCTCGTTGGCGAAGGTGCCGGTGGCCCAATTGGTCTCGATGAGTACGAAGCCGCGATGCGCCGGGTCCTCGTCGAAGAGGACGGAGTAGTCGAAGGTGAGCCGCTCGGGAACCGAGTCGTAGCCGCCGATGTCGAAGGGCAGGAGCACATAACCATCGTTGACCGGAAGGAAGTCGTGCTCGCGGAAGGTGATCGGGAGCTCAGAGCCGTCGGCCGAAATGGTGACCTTCCCCAGATAGTAGTCCTGGAGGAACCCGATCTGCTCGTCGAGGTTCGCCTCGGTGATCTCGCGGTCGGTTCCCTCGATCCCGAGGGCCGGGTTGAGGTCCTCGAGGGCGATCTCGAAGCGACCGGTCAGCGAACGCTCGTAGACCTGGAGGTAGAGGTAGCTCTGGCCGACGGTGTGCGCCTGGACCTGGACCGCGCCGAAGGCGCCGATGACCAATGCCGCAGCGAGGATCGCGCGTCGGGCGAGGGCAGCGTTCGAAGGCGTCGCTCGTCGACCGCCGGCGCCCGTCATTTCAACCCCCGCAGACCGGCGATGAGGTTGCGTTGAATCTCGGATGTGCCGACGTAGATGGTCGTCGCCAGTGCATCGCGCAGCTCGCGCTCGAGTTCGTACTCAGTCATGTAGCCGTATCCTCCAAAGATTTGAATCGCCCGCCTACAGCAGCGAACGTAGGCCTCGCTCACCGCCAGCTTGGCCAGTGCCGACTCGCGCGTCGCGGTCCCGTGGTGCATGCGGCGCCAGGCCGCCCGGTGGAGCAGCAAACGGGAACCGTCGAGGTCGAGCTCCATGTCGGCGACGGCGTGGGAGATGGCCTGGTTGCCGCCGATGGGTCCCGAACCGGTCGTCCGCTCCCGAGCGTGCTCGACGCAGCGGTCGAGCACCCGCTCCATGACTCCTACCGCCGGCGCCATGACCAGCAGCCGCTCGAGGTCCATGGTCTGATTGAAGACCATGGCGCCGGAGCCCACCCCGCCGAGCACCGCCGACGCCGGGACCCGACAACCATCGAGAAACACCTGCGCCATCGGACTGGTCCGCAATCCCATTTTCTCGATGGGTGGACCGATGTCGATCCCGGCGGTGTCGGCGGGAACGATAAAGCAGGTCAGCGCCGCGAAGCCGCTGGCGGCGGTTCGGGCGTAGATGAGCAACAGGTCTGCGATCGGAGCGTTGGTGACGAAGGTCTTGCAGCCGTCGAGGATCCAGTCGTCCCCGTCCCGGGTCGCGGTGGTTGCGAGGCCGAGAACGTTGGAACCCGAGTCCGGTTCGGTGATGCCGGTGGCGCCGATGATCGAACCGTCGTTCAGACCCGGAAGCCACCGCTGGTGCTGCTCGTCACCGCCGAAGTCGACGATGGGTCCGGTGCAGGACGCGGTGTGGGCGGTGACGGCGAAGACCAGGCCGTTGTCCAGAGCAGCGGCGCCGATCGCTTCGAGAATGGCGACGGAGGTCAGGAGATCGTGGCCGCCGCCGCCGAGGCTTTCGGGCGCCATCAGCCCCTGGAGACCGAAGTCGGCGCAGGCCTGCCAGAGCTCGCGGGAGAATTCGTGCCTGGCCTCGCGATCGATGACGCCGTCGGCGAGCCGGCGTGACGCGAAACCGGCAGCGCTGGTGCGCAGTGCTTTCTGCTCCTCGGTCCAGTCGAAATCCATCGGTCCTCCGGCGCCCGTTGAAACTCCCCCGAAGACTGTCGCGTCTTTCTTTGACGACTCGTGGAACAATCCTACCGAATCCGGCTACGTCGTGTGACGATTCCTTCTCCGAGCGATGCCCGGTGTGACTTTCTCATGAACGAGAGAAACATTGCGTGAGCCTGGTTTGTTTCAGCGTCGTCGATTCGGTTCGATGCGCAGGGCCGGTGTTCGTGACTGGAGCCGATGACCAGCAGCGCGCGGGTGACGGTGATCTCCGCCGTTGGTCATCGGCGGTGTAACAATGGGGATCGTGACGTTTCCCAAAGATGCGAGTGAGGGCCGCCGAGCTCGGCAGTCCGGCGGGCTCTTGTGGTGGTACCTGGGGCTCGTCCTGATCCACCTGCTCCTGGGATTGCCGGCGCAGCAGCCGACCGTGCTGTCCGATGAGCTGGGGTACCTCGGCAACGCCAGGTATCTTGCCGGCGTCGCCCATCTTCCGAACATGGAAGGGACCCAGCTCTACCACTTCGGATACTCGCTGGTGCTGCTGCCGGCTTTCTGGCTGTTCTCGAATCCGGTCTCGACCTACCAGGCGGTCATCGCCATCAACGCCTTGCTGGCCAGCTCGCTGATCGTGCCGCTTTTCTTCCTCTTGACGGGTCCGCTGGAGACCCCCGCCCAATCGGCCCGGTGGATCGCCTTCACCTGTTGTCTCTACCCGCCGCTGATCTTCCACTCCTGGATCGCGTGGTCCGAGAACGCCTACATCCCGCTGTATGCCGTCGGATTGGTGCTGTTCGGACGATTTCTCGGGTCCCGCCGGCAGTTGGATGCCGCGGGTCTGGGCCTCGCTGTCGGCCTGCTTTACGCGGTCCACCCGCGCGGTGCGCCGGTGATCGGAGGGGTCCTGGCGTACGTGGTGCTGCTGCTGGTGGTCAAGGTGATACCGATCCGCAGCGCGGTCACGATCACGGCGATCCTCGCCGCCGTGGTCGCGGCGACCCGTCTCGTCCTGGGCCACTTGAAACAGCTCGGCTGGGGCGGCGGTGGTGAGGATATTCTCGGCAAGCTCGCCGAGCGGGTGGTGCCGGGCGGGGACGCGTTGATGCTGGCGGAGCGCATGGCGGGCCAGATGCTCTATCTCGCCCAGGCGACGGCAGGCTTGGTCGTGCTCGGTTTGCTGGTTGCCGGCGGAGTGGTCGCGAAGAAGGTGGCGTCGAGGCCGCTGCGGCGGGCGCTGGGCGAACCCTCCACGGGAGTGCTCGTGGTCGCCCTCCTCACGTCGGCCGGCGTGTTTGTCGCGTCGTGCGCCGCCAAGCTGTACAGCTTGCACGGGGCCCAGGGTGTTCGCGCCGGAAATCTCATTCACGGCCGGTACAACGAAGCAGCGGCGGTGGTTTTCCTCGCCGTGGCGCTGGGCTGGCTGCACCGGGCCCGGTCCAGTAGGAAGGCTCTCGCGTGGCGCATGGCCGCGGTCGTGGCGATGATCGTGCTGCTGACAGCAGTGGGCGCGGCAGAGCTCGATGACGCGATCGCCAGGCACGCCGCGGCGAATCCCTCGCAGGCGGGGGTCGAACGGGTTCCACTGTCCGGCATTCAAGCCTCGGGCGTTCCGGGAGTGTATCCCTTGATCGCCCTTGTCGGCGGGTTGAATCTCGTCGCGATGTCCGCGCTGGCCGTCGTCGGTTTCGTGGTGGTCGTCGCCGGGTTCAGCTCCTCACGCCGCCTCGGACTGGCGCTGGTCTCGGTGCTCTTCGCGGCGTTGGCCGTCGCCAACCAGAGGCTGTACCTGGTTCCCTCTGCCGAACGGCTCGCACCGAGACGCGTCTTCGCAGCACGCCTCGCTGAAATCGGCTCCGCGACCACCATCGCCTTCGACACGACGCACGACGTGCGGGGCCTGTTCGCCAGTCTCCAGTACCTCCTGCCGGCGTCCGAGTTCGTCCGCTTCTCCGGCCGTGGCGGTGAGGTGCCTCGATGCGATGCGGTGATCACCAGCAAGGTCTGGCATCAGGCGGAAACCCTTGGAGCTGCGTTCTACCTGGCGGAAGGACGTTCCATCGTCGCCCTCTGGCTCATGCCCGGACCCTTGCAGGAGCGGGTCGATCGCTGGGCTCCGGAGGGAGAGGTCCTGGGCGCGGAACCGGTTGTCGGGGTGCGCGATCTCGGCTTCGGCTCCCCGGAACGCAACGCGAACCTCCTGGGCCGATGGAGCGATGGTTCGGCCTCGCTGACGGTCAACGTGAACCCCGAACGACCGCCGCTCATGCTGGGCATCCGGGTTGCTTCCACGGGGCGCTGCGGCGCCACCCTCGAGCTGCGGGCCAACGGCGTTTCGCTCTGGAGCAACCCGGTTCCTCGAGCTGGCGGCGCTGCGACCTTCCCGCTCGACGGGGTGCCGATGCGCGACCCCATGACCATCGAGATTCTCAGCGACACCAAACGGTCGGCGGATCGGTCGGGAGAAGGGCGTGGGGCGCGGGAGCTCGGGTTGTTCGTCACCGAGCTGAGGCTCGACAGTCGTGAGGGCCTGGCTGAAAGAGCGGTGGGAGGCCTCGTGCTCGGCGCCGAGCAGGTTCTCGGCTATCCGGAGTCGGGGTTCTACCCGTGCGAGCGGCACGGCGAGGGGTCCGCGAGGTGGACCCACGGTTTGGCGCGCCTGCGCGTCCCGCTGGATCTGCGGCACCGGCCCCGGCGGCTTGCAGTCGAAGTGGCGGTTCCCGGGCGCGACGCCAC
>Ga0180436_10005408_pt1 | contig 11300 bp, 11 predicted proteins | sample SS_ome_2_FD_132434 | JGI IMG/M metagenome (GOLD analysis project Ga0180436, IMG submission 132434) | Hypersaline lake sediment archaeal communities from the Salton Sea, California, USA - SS_3_S_2 metaG | ecosystem: Environmental > Aquatic > Non-marine Saline and Alkaline > Hypersaline >...
GCAAGTCATGGATGCGGTAGATGGAGGGCATCTTGCGGCGCTCGAAGAAGCGTGCAGCAGCCACGTTGGCAGAAAGCATGCACTCCTCGATGATTCTGTGTGCATCGTTGCGCATCACCGGCACGATATCCTCGATCTTGCCGTTGTCATCGAAAACGATACGTGTCTCGGTGGTGTCGAAATCGATGGCGCCGCGTTCCCTGCGCGATTTCGTCAGTACCTTGAACAGGGCATGGAGATCCTCGAGATGGGGAACGACATGCGCGTATTCCTTGCGCAGCGCCTCGTCACCGTCGACGAGTATCTTCGCAACCTTGTTATAGGTCAGCCGGGCCTTCGAGTGCATGACCGCCTCGTAGAAACGCGACCGGGTCATCACGCCCTCACGATCGAGGTAGATCTCGGCAGCCATGCAGAGACGATCGACCCTGGGATTCAGAGAGCAGAGGCCGTTGGACAGCACTTCCGGCAGCATCGGGATGACGCGGTCCGGAAAATAGACCGAGTTGCCACGGCTACGCCCCTCGACATCGAGCGGGGTGCGCGGCTCGACATAGGAGGAGACATCAGCGATGGCGACGATGAGCTTCCATCCCTTCGGCGTCGGCTGGCAATAGACGGCATCATCGAAATCCCGCGCGTCCTCACCATCGATGGTGACGAGCGGCAGGTCACGCAGATCGGTTCTTCCCTCTTTCTGATGATCGGGCACCTCTTCCGAGAGCCCCTCGATCTGCCTGAGCACCTCTTCGGGCCAGTCGACAGGAATCTCGTGGCTGCGGATGGCGACATCGGTCTCCATGCCGGGCGCAAGGTGCGCGCCGATCACCTCGACGATACGCCCGACCGCCTGGGTGCGACGGCTTGGCTGGACCATGAGTTCCACGACGACGATGTCGCCCTCCACGGCGCCACCGAGTTCACTGCCGGGAACGATGATCTCGTGCGTGATGCGACGGTTGTCTGCCTCGACAAAGCCGACCTCGCCCTCGATGTGCAGCTTGCCGACGATGCGCTCGTGGGCACGCTCCAGCACCTCGACGATCGTGCCCTCGCGTCGCCCCTTGTGATCGACGCCGGAAACGCGCACGACCACCCGGTCGCCATGCATCACCTGGCGCATCTCGCGCGGCAGCAGGAAGAGGTCTTCACCGCCCTCGTCTGGAATCAGGAATCCGAAACCGTCCTTGTGCCCCTGCACACGACCCGCAATGAGTTCCTTGCTGTCGACCAGGCAATAACCACCCCGGCGATTGCGAATCAGCTGACCATCGCGCACCATCGCCTTGAGACGAAACTCGAGCGATTCAGCCTGCTGCTCATCGAGCTCGAGCTTGGAGGCGATCTCCGAGGTGCTGAGCGGACAGCCCACCTGCTGCACCGTCTCCATGATGAATTCCCGGCTGGGAATGGGATTGTCGTACTTCCGAGCCTCGCGCTCGTGGTAGGGGTCTTTGGGTGATCTGGTTTTTCTGCGTTTTGCCACTTGTCTTGATTCCTCTGAATTTGGCGCATATTGTACGTTGACAAGCAGGAAATGTCGCTGTAGAGTTCGCGCTTCCTGACGGATATGGTGGTCCACACTCTGTCTGCCGGGATTCAAAAAAATTCCGGTCTTCCCGGAATCAGCACTTGCCGAGGTGGCGGAATTGGTAGACGCGCTAGCTTCAGGTGCTAGTGGGCATTAGCTCGTGGAGGTTCAAGTCCTCTCCTCGGCACCATCTTCTACTTCTATTCCTCCCATCTTCACAACAGTAAATTTCTGTAACGACCGTCATTGACTGTGCCTCGTGCTTTTCCCAACCGGCCATACCCCCAAAACAGTATCATCACTCCGCGCCATACAACGCTGACTCGCCCTTGACCATCCGGGGTGGCACCCAATGCCAACCCTGTTTTGCAACATGCAGAAACACCGGCGCCAGTTCTGTCCAATCAACTTGTGTACCTGACAGATACACACTATCATATACACGATATATACACGTTTGGAGTATTGCCATGGCTCATTCGGTAGCAATCAACATGAAGGCAGAACCGCAGGTACGGGACCTGATCGATCGCGCAGCGAAACTTCAGCATCGCAACCGCACAGAGTTCGTGCTGGAAGCAGCGTTAAAGAAAGCCGAAGAAGTGATTCTCGACCAGCAGCTGATCGCCGTTGATGAAGAACGTTTCGCACGCTTTGTAGAGGCGCTGGATACGCCACCCGCCAGTAACCCGCGCCTGAAGAACCTCATGGAACGAAAAGCTCCGTGGGAGTAATCTGTGCCCCGGAACCGCTTGGACCGCACCACAACACGGAACCTTTTGACTGCGACAATCCGGGTCTCAATGACTGGCTCAGGAAACGGGCACTTAAAGCACAACTCCCGGGTGGATCTGCACGCACCTATGTTGTCTGTTCGCCAGGTAATCGAGTCATAGGATACTGCTCCCTGGCAGCAGGCTCCATCAATCGCGAGGAAACTCCGGGCAGGGTAAAAAGGAATATGCCCGACCCTGTTCCCGTAATAATGCTCGGCCGATTGGCTGTGGATAACGAGTTCAAAAGCCAGGGCATCGGATCAGGATTACTGAAGGACGCCCTGCTGCGCGCTGTCAGCGCTTCCGAGACCATAGGGGCGCGGGCGGTCTTGGTCCATGCGCTGGACGAAAACGCCAGGGCGTTCTATCAAAAGCATGGCTTTTATGAGTCACCTACAAGTGATTTGACACTGATGGTTACGATCACAGAAATACAACGCAGTCTTCAAAAGTAGTCGGCCTTGCCGGCCCCGGCTTGAAGCAAGAGTTGCGCCAGCATGAGGACAGTCTTTTGCATGCATTGCCATCCCTGCTAACCTGTCACTTGCTCCAAAGGCCGCGAACTGAATCTTCCCTTTGCCTCACCGGGAGGTATATTGTTGGCCGGTTGTTGAAACTGATCACACCCGGGCGATCATAACCGGGATGACAGGATTTGTCAGCGAGTGCAGATTGACACTGTGCAATCGGAACCCCGGCGCTTGCTGTCGATCGCGACAGATGCAGACAGGTGAAATACACAAATCATGAACAACAGGATTCTTCTGGCTCTGACCGCCATTTTGCTGCTCTCCGGATGCTCCGAGAGCAGTGACGAGACATCGCGCTATGGCCGGGAAAGCCTTCGACACCTGGACAAGGATTGCGTCAAACGCTCCCTCGAGGCCCGGATGCAACAGGCGGCTGATTATTCCGAATCACGCCTCAATGCCCTGCGGGGCGATGCCTCTGCCCCGAACACCCCCCGGGCTGGCGCGCACGATGTCCCGACCGGGCTCCTGGACAACTGCTATGAAGATGCCGGGACAGGAAAATAGTCAACGGGCATCTTGCCGCTCTTTGCAACCGCTCCCGCTGCACCTTCAAAACGGATAAGGTAAAAGATGCCGCTAGCCCACAGCAGAAGCCGTAGCAGGAAGGACCTCTTCGAGACAATGCTGTCAATTACCGGAGTGGATAGTTGCGAGAGCCTTGTTGATGCCAGACAACCCGCTCTCCATGCTTCACGGGGGATAACTGTGGCAATAGAAGTCTCGTGAAAAAGACCTCAACGCGCGGCCTCTTCTCCTGGGCACTCTACGACTGGGCCAACAGTGCTTTTCCGACGGTCATCCTGACCTTCGTCTTCTCGGCCTATTTCACGCGCGCTGTTGCACCCGATGAGATCACAGGATCGCAGGTATGGGGCACAGTGATAGGAGGCGGTGGATTACTCATTGCGATCCTCGGCCCGATTCTCGGCGCAGCCTCCGACCAGACCGGCAGGCGCAAACCCTGGATCCTGGCCTTTTCTCTGCTCTGCATCCTGAGCACCGCCCTGCTCTGGCTCATCTACCCGGACGAGAAATACCTTTGGCACGGCGCCTTGCTCGCGGGCATCGGAACCCTCGGCCTTGAGCTGGCCATCATCTTTTACAACGCCATGCTTCCCGGTCTTGTTGAAGAAAAGAGACTCGGCCGCTGGTCCGGCTGGGGCTGGGGACTCGGCTACGCCGGGGGACTGGTTTGCCTGGTTGCCGTGATGCTTCTGTTCGTCAACGAAGAGACGCGCATCGGATTGTTCGACACTGACTCCGCGGAACACCTGCGCGCAAGCTTCGTCTTCGTGGCCCTCTGGTTCGCTGTTTTTGCATTGCCGTTCTTCCTCTTCACGCCGGATACGGAAAAAACCGGCAAGCGGCTTGGCCCGGGCATCCGCGATGGACTCCTGCAGCTGCGTGACACCGTGCGCAATATTCGGGAATATGCGCACATCGTTCGCTTCCTGGTCGCACGAATCTTTTATGTGGACGGCCTGGCGACACTGTTCGCCTTCGGCGGCGTCTTTGCGGCAGGCAGCTTCGATTTCGACGAGTCCGATATCCTCTTTTTCGGCATTGCCCTCAATATTACTGCAGGACTCGGTTCATTCGTTTTTTCCTGGCTGGATGACCATGTCGGCAGCCAGCGTACGATTCTCTACTCGCTGGCGGGGCTCATCTTTTCCGGCTCTACCCTGCTGCTGGCCCATTCAGAACTGCTTTTCTGGATAGCGGGCCTGGTACTGGGTATTTTCGTCGGCCCGGTCCAGGCGGCCAGTCGCTCCTATATGGCCCGCGTCGCCCCGCCGGCGATGGTGAACGAAATGTTCGGGCTCTATGCCTTTTCCGGCAAGGCGACATCCTTCGCGGGTCCCCTGCTTGTGGGCTGGATCACATTTGCAACCGGAAGCCAGCGGATTGGCATGAGTACGATTATCGTGATGTTCGTGATCGGGTTTCTGCTGATGCTGACCGTGCCGCGCGCTGTAGATACCAAACACAACTCCTGATTTCACGAGCAATAACCGAAAAGCTTCCGCCGACCGACCATGTCAAAACAGATCTTCAGACTCAGAAACGTTCCGGATGACGAGGCCGAGGAGATCCGCCGTCTGCTTAGCGAACATGACATCGAGTTCTACGAAACACCGGGCGGCAACTGGGGCATCTCCATGCCTGCTCTCTGGCTCAATGATGACAATGAGCACAAGGCGGAAGGAGCGAAGGCACTGATTGACCAATACCAGAAAGAACGGGTGGTGCGCATTCGTCGTGAGTACGAGGAACTCAAACAACAGGGAAGGCATCGGCGGTTGAGGGATGTATTCCGGGAAAGGCCCCTCGAATTGATCTTCTACCTGCTCATCGCCGCATTGATCCTCTACCTCTCGACGAAGCCTTTTCTGGACTTCGCTCAATAGACCCGGGCGATCACGCAGGTTACCTGCCTGTCGCAGGAAAAAAACCCCGGATTAGCCTTGCGCAATCATCATGCGAGGCGCACACTTTCGCCGCCGCCAGACCCCCTGCGGCTCCGGGACCGGCTCTCCTGCCGCCCGCGATGCTTTCATTTAGCGGAATCCCCGACATGCTGTCGCAATCCATTGCAGCCCGTGCGCTCCTTCTGGGGCAGAGCATCGAGCTGCGCCGCCTGAGCCAGGTGCTGATCCTCTCCCGCGACCCGACGACAATCGAGGTGGAAGGCGGTGGCCATGCCGTGCTGTTCCGCTTCGGCGTGGCCGTGCTTTTCGATGTGCCTGAAGCCGCCGAAAAAAAACTGCTGGCGCGACTGCGCGAGTTGATCACCGATCCATTCGAGTCGCCGCCCGTCGAGGAACTCGACATCCGGCTGGTCCCCGACGCCGAGGAACAGTTTCTGAACGGCGAGCTGATCCTGCAGCTGACGAACACTCCCAGGTACCAGGTGGTTGCCGACATTCTCGCCAAGAGCGTATTTATCGACTACTACGAACAGAAAGCCTCGGGCGCTTTTGACCGGATCGAGCCACTGGCCGGTCGCATGCAGTCCGGTGGCCATCTGCCTCGCCAGGCCAGGAAACTGATGTGCCACATCGGCGAGGTGCTGCATATCCAGCATCACATGGTCGGTCGCGCGCTGGTCGGCGAGAAGCCGGACGTGATCTGGGAGTACCCCGAGCTCGATCGCCTGTGGCAGCGTCTCGAGAACGAGTACGAGATCGGCGAGCGCCAGATTGCGCTCGAACGCAAGCTCGAAATGCTCAGTGGCACTGCGGAGACCCTGCTCGGGCTCTTGCAGGACAGGCGGACATTGCGAGTCGAATGGTATATCGTGATCCTGATCCTCATCGAAATCATGCTGACCCTTTACGAGCTCTTTTTCCGGCATGCAGAGTGAACAGCGAGACAGACTCCGGTAGACCGCTCATCCGTCCCGCCCGGGCAGGGGACCTGGATGCGCTCGTCGGCCTGGAGAACGCCTGCTTCGACAGCGACCGCATCTCGCGCCGCCAGTTCAACTACCTGCTGAAGAAGGGCAACGCCTCGATACTCGTTGCCGAGCTGGACCACGCGGTCGTCGGTAATCTCGTGCTGCTCTATTCCCGCGCCACGTCCGTCGCCCGCCTCTACTCGATCGCTGTGGACGAGAATCTCCGCGGCAAGGGAATCGCGCGCAGTCTCATGCAGGCGGCCGAACGGGAAGCCTGGCAGCACCAGCGTGCCTACCTGCGCCTCGAGGTTCGCAAGGACAACCATGCCGCGATCAGGCTCTACGAATCACTCGGCTATCGTCGCCTCGGCGAACATCCCGATTATTATGACGACCACATGGATGCATGGCGTTTCGAGAAATCGCTGGGGCCGGGGCTGCATCCGGAACTCGCCCCCGTGCCCTACTACGAGCAGAGCCTCGACTTCACCTGCGGCCCGGCGGCACTCATGATGGCTTTCAAGACACTCGATCCGGCCATCGAGATGAATCGCCGTCTCGAGCTGCAGCTGTGGCGCGAAGCGACGACTATCTTCATGACCTCGGGACACGGCGGCTGCGGACCCTATGGACTTGCACTGGCTGCCGCACGGCGTGGCTTCCGGGTCGAACTCCACGTCACGGACGAGGGCGTGCACATGATCGACTCGGTGCGCAGCACGCAGAAGAAGGAAGTGATGCGGCTCGTGCAGGAAGAGATGCGGGAAGAACTCGAGGCGCTCGGCGTGCCAATACAGGGGACACCGGTCAGTGCCGGCGAAATCGAGGAATGCCTGTCGTCCGGCGGTATTCCGCTGGTGCTGATCAGTTCCTGGCAGATCTACAATGCCAAGGCACCGCACTGGGTCGTCGTGACAGGTTTCGACGACAACTTCATCTACGTCAACGATCCATTTATCGATCACGACGAGGGAGAAACCGCCGTGGATTCAATCCACATGCCGATCCAGAAAGAGAAATTCGAGAGCATGGCACGCTACGGCCGCATTGGCCTGCAGGCCATGGTCGTGCTCTACCCGCGCAAGGAGAACAGCAATGCCTGAACACCTGATCCTTGTCGAGAAAGCCGCCTACCGCAAGGGGCTGCTCGACGACTGGCCTGTCATTACGGCAGCCGAGTACCTCACCGACCCGACCTGGCAGCAGAAGAAGGGATTGCGCATCGTCAATCTCTGCCGCTCCCAGAAGTATCTCGGCGAGGGCTACTACTGCTCGCTGCTCGCGGAGGCGCGCAGTCACAAGGTCATCCCGAGCGTGCGGACCTTGCAGGACCTGAGTCGGAAGTCACTCTATTCACTCGGGACAGAGGATATCGACAGGCGGGTGCAGAAGATTCTCGGCAGGCGTGACCGCCAGATAGAAACCACTTCGTTCAGTGTGACGGTGATGTTTGGCCAGGCGACACCACGCGAATTGCAGGGCCTGGCGCGCGAGCTGTTCGAACTCTTTCGCGCGCCGCTCATGCGCGTGAGCTTCGAGAAAAAGGCCACGTGGCGTATCTCCGGCATCCGCGCGCTCGGGATTCAGGACATCGATAACGAAAAGGAGGAGGCATTCCGCGAGGCACTCGCAAGCTATCTCAGCAAACGGTGGCGGGCACCAAGACAGAAACGTCTCGGCAAGTACGATCTCGCGATCCTGCACAATCCGGACGAGAGTATGCCGCCGTCCAACCGCAAGGCGCTCGAGAAATTCCTGCGCGCCGCGCACCGCCACGGCCTTGATGCCGAACTCATCACGCCACGCGACTTCGGTCGCCTTGCCGAATTTGATGCGCTCTTCATCCGCGAGACCACGGCGATCGACCATCATACCTACCGCTTCTCACGCAAGGCAGCCAGCGAGGGACTCGTCGTCATCGATGATCCGGACTCGATCCTGCGCTGCACGAACAAGATTTATCTCGCCGAACTGCTCAAGGCAAACCGCATAGCGACTCCGGACACGGTGATCGTGCGTAGCGGCGGGCTCGATGAGCTCGAGGAGCGACTTGGTTACCCGATGGTGCTCAAGGTGCCCGACGGCTCCTTCTCGCTTGGTGTCTACAAGGTCGAGAACCGTCAGCAACTCGACCAGGTAGCGCGGCGCCTCTTCAGGGACTCGGAGCTGTTGCTTGGCCAGGCCTATACCTACACGGAATTCGACTGGCGCGTCGGCGTTATCAACGGCGAGGCACTCTACGTTTGCCAGTATTTCATGACCAAGGGACACTGGCAGATTTACGATCACGGAAGTAGCGGCGAGGTCGAAGGTGACCACCGCACGCTGGCGGTCGGTGATGCGCCATCGAATGTCATTGAGATGGCGCTTCGGGCGGCCAGCCTGATCGGAAACGGCCTCTATGGTGTTGACCTGAAGGAAACTGCCGATGGCATACTCGTCATCGAGGTCAATGACAACCCGAGCATCGAGCACGGCGTCGAGGACCAGATTATCGGAGATGCACTCTACGACCGGATCATCGACGAGTTCCTTATCCGCATCGAAAGCGGCAAGCACCAGGCCGCGAAAAAGTAGCACTCTTTCCCCTGGCGGGCTTGATCCCCTCGAGCCCGATAGCGCAGACTGCAGCTATATCTCTTCGGGAGCCTGCTGCATGCAATTCATCAACGGTATAACGATCCTGCTGATTTACCAGCTTGCCGGCGAGATCAGCGTCAGGTTGCTCGGCATCCCGGTTCCAGGCCCTGTCCTCGGCATGCTCATGCTCTTCATCACGCTGCTGTTGCGGGGCAAGGCCGGTGAATCACTGGACACCGCCTCGACAGGATTGCTGAGTCACCTTTCGCTGCTGTTCGTCCCTGCCGGTGTCGGCATGATGGTGCACTTCGAGCATATCGCGAGCGAGTGGTTGTCGATCACCATCGCGCTGCTGCTCAGCACGCTGGTGACGATGGCGGCTACCGCAGGCATCATGCTCGGCGTATCAAGATTGACCGGACGGGAGCACAACGCGGATGGATAACGCCGATCTCTCGACGATCTGGGTCTACCTGTCAGAGTCTCCGCTCGCTGGCCTGACCATCACCATGATCGCCTACAGTCTCGCCTACCGGCTCTATACCAGTGCCAACTCCCATCCGCTGTTGAACCCGGTCGTGACATCAGTCGGCATGCTGATTCTCTTTCTGCTGGCGACGGACACCTCCTACGACGCCTACTTCGAGGGCGGCCAGTTCGTGCACTTCCTGCTTGGCCCGGCCACCGTGGCACTCGCGGTCCCCCTCTATCAGCAGCTGTCGAAACTCCGCCGACTCTGGCTTCCGGTTACCATCGCGATGCTCTCCGGTGTTGCCATCGGCGGGCTGAGCTCGGTCGGACTTGCCGCCCTGCTGGGCGCCTCGCCGATCACGCAGATGTCCCTGGCCCCCAAGTCCGTGACGGCGCCGGTCGCCATGGGCATCTCGGAACAGATCGGCGGTCTTCCATCGCTGACAGCCGTGCTCGTGGTGCTCACAGGCATCCTGGGGGCGGTTCTGGGAACCAGGCTCTTCGACCTGCTGCGAATTCGGGATGACAGTGTCAGGGGTATCGCCATGGGTGTGACAGCCCATGGCATCGGAACCGCGCGTGCCTTCCAGGTCAGCAAGGAGATGGGGGCCTTCTCGGGGCTCGCGATGGCGCTGTCGGCATTCCTGACGGCGGTAATCCTGCCGTGGCTCCTCGGCCTGTTCGGGTTTCTCACAAGCTGAGGATTGAATCCTGATGAGACTGCTTCTGCTTCTTTTGTCTCTGCAACTGACAGCAAGTCTCCAGGCTGGTCCACTCTATGAGAGTAGTTATACCCCGCTGAGCGAGGCATCCTGCAGGACCATCGATATCGACGAGACAGGCATAGCGACAAGGCAGCAGTGTCCCGGTTTCGGCAAGTACGGAGTCATCGTTATCGAAACAGACCTGCGGCAGAGCATCACGCTGACCAGGGACGGCAGGGAATACCCGTTCGCCTTCTGGCGGACTGTCTCCCCCGCGTGGAGCATACTGGGAAACCTTGTCGAATGGCGGCACACGCGCTTGAACCCCGGCAACCCTGTCGCGATGATCGTGCGCCTGAACGTATCGGAAAATCCCGTTGACCCGGATGACATGAGCTCGTACCTCGTCGTCGGCAGGATTTCTGATACCGGCATCTGTGTCGTCGGCAAAATCCCGCCCGTCAGAGGCGGGCAACAAAACCGGCTGGCACGCGAGATGGCTGACAATGCTGCTGCACTCCCTTGCGTCCCCGGGTCACTATCATCAGGAATGCGTATAACCCCTTGATTCATGGTTTGATCCGGTGCAACGGTGCGGGCAAACTGTCAGTGTATCTGACGCTGGATCACGCAATGAAAAGAGGCCTGCACGCACTTCCCCTGCTACTCCTGCTGGTCACGCCACTGCTGCAGGCCGGGCACGATATCGAGCTGTCGTCACACCCCTCCCCCTACCTGCAAAGTCATGCCGACGATGCTGTTCACTGGCGCGTCAACGAGAGCGCAGCCATCGATCAAGCGCGTGAAGAGGGAAAGCTGATCTTTCTCTCGAGCGGCTACCAGAGCTGTTACTGGTGCTACCGCATGAAGCAGGACACCTTCAGCGACGACAACTCTGCCGCGTTGATCAATGACAACTTCCTCCCGATTCTTATCGATCGCGAACTCGAACCGCATCTGGATTCGCAACTGCAGCAGATCCTGGCAGAGCAGCGTGGCGTCGGTGGCTGGCCTGCCAATGTCATCCTCACCCCCGAAGGTTATCCTGTTGCCAGCTTCAGTTACGCCGATCCTGACAACCTGATACCTGGATTGTCGGGACTACTCGAACGCCGGGACAGCGAGCCGGCACAGCTCGTTAGCGAGGGCCGGGGCATACTGGCGCGGCTCGAACAGGAAAAAGAGGCTTCCGAGAGACTTCTGAGCGACACCAGCCTCGCGGACCTGCTGCAGCGTTTCCTGCAACAGTCCAATGCGGCAGCAGATATAACTTATGGTGGTTTCGGCGACAGCGAGAAATATCCCCAC
>Ga0180436_10005411_pt1 | contig 11296 bp, 9 predicted proteins | sample SS_ome_2_FD_132434 | JGI IMG/M metagenome (GOLD analysis project Ga0180436, IMG submission 132434) | Hypersaline lake sediment archaeal communities from the Salton Sea, California, USA - SS_3_S_2 metaG | ecosystem: Environmental > Aquatic > Non-marine Saline and Alkaline > Hypersaline > Sediment...
CGCATCCTGGGCATGGCCTATGATGTCGGCACAACCACCATCGCCGGCTACTTGATCGACATGGAGACCGGCCAGGAACTGGCCGTTGCCTCGCTCCTCAACCCACAGACCCGCTACGGTGACGATGTGGTCTCGCGAATCGAGCACTCGACCAGTTCTGAGAAGGGTCTGCTGGCCCTGCAGTCGTCGGTGATCGGAGCGGTCAACGAACTGGTCACCGAGACCTGCCGACAGGCAAACGCCGAGCCTCGGGACATTGTGGCCATGACCTTGGTGGGCAACACCACCATGCACCACCTGCTGCTGGGCATCAGCCCGGCAGCCCTGGCTCAATCGCCCTATGTCCCGGTGATCACCGATCCGCTGATGGCCAAAGCCTCCGACCTGGGCATCGCCATCTGGCCGGACGCGCATATCTGGATGCTGCCCAACATCGCCGGCTGGGTTGGCGCTGACACGGTGGGCGTCATCTTGGCCACTGATCTGCACCGGCAGCCGGGCATCGGGCTGGCCATCGATATCGGCACCAACGGCGAGATGGCCCTAGGTTCTCGCGACCGGTTGATTACCTGCTCGACGGCGGCCGGCCCCGCCTTTGAGGGCGCTCAGCTCTCCTGCGGCATGCGCGCCGCCGACGGCGCCATCGAAAAAGTGTCTATCGACGACGATGTCCGCTGGCAGTCGATCGGCAGTGCTCCGCCCCGCGGCCTCTGCGGTTCCGGCTTGGTCGACGCCATCGCCGAGATGCTGCGCGTGGGCGTTCTCAAGCGTACCGGCAAGATGCAGACCAACGGCTCCAGCGAGTCCATCGGCCTGGCAAAAGTCGTTGAGCGCCTGGAAAAACACGGACGGCAGGGCGCCTTTCGCCTGGTTGACGCCGACGAGGGCGCCGGGGGGCGACCGGTCACCATCACCCAGCGCGACGTGCGCGAGCTGCAGCTGGCCAAGGGCGCGGTCCGCGCCGGGATCGAGATTCTGATGACGGAACTGGGCATCGGCCCAGAGGACGTCACACAGGTGTACCTGGCCGGGGCGTTCGGCAACTATATCCAGCCGCAGGCCGCTCTAGCCATCGGACTGATTCCCACCTTCCCCAATGCCGAGATTATCCCGGTCGGGAACGCGGCGGGTTCGGGTGCGCGCATGGCCCTGGTGTCACGCGAGTCGCGCGAAGAGACTCGCCAGATACTGGCACACACCGAATACCTCGAGCTCTCGGGGCGCCCCGACTTTCAGTCGGCCTTTTCCGAGGCCATGCTCTTTTAGCCGGCGCCGGCCTGCTATCAGCGGTAAGAACCGAAAGCGCGGGCTGTCTAGAGATCAGGAAACGGATAGCAGGAGAGGAGGCATCTCATGCAGTTCGGACCGCTGAACATCTGGGCCATCCTGATCGGTACGGTATTCAACATGGTGCTGGGTGCCCTGTGGTACTCGCCCGCGCTCTTTGGCAACCTGTGGCTGCGCTCCATTGAGCGCGAGCGCGACGAGCTCGAATCCAACCCCACCGACTACCTATGGTCGGCGCTGGCGGGCCTGATCGCTGCTGTGACGCTGAACCTTGTGGTTCGCGCCTTTGGCGCTACCACCTTTAGCCACGGCGCGCTGATCGGCGCCCTGGTCTGCATCGGCTTTTGCGGCACGGCATCGTTGGTCTATACCTTGTTCGAGGGGCCCCCGAAAAAGGTCTGGCTCATCTTTGCCAGCTACCAACTGGTGGTCTATGTCGCCGAGGGCATTCTCTTTGCCCTCTGGGCCTAGCGCCAGGCGATGACCGACTCGAGTCGCGAGCGAGGCGACGCCCGCGCGGTCTTTGGCCAGCGGGCCAGCTACTATACTACCAGCGCGACCCACACGGATCGCTGCACCCTCGACCAGTTGCTGGGTATGGCCGAGATCGGCCCGCGGCAAACTTGGCTCGATGTGGGCACCGGCACCGGCCACACCGCCCTTGCCCTTGCCGAGCGGGTCCGCAGTGTCATCGGCTCCGACATCACCCCCGAGATGCTGGCCGAGGCGGTCCGACTGACCGCCGATCGCACCGTGACCAACGTCTCTTGGCACCTGGCCGACGTCCAGGCGCTTTCCTACCGGGATGCCGCCTTTGCCGGCGTCGCCTGCCGACGGGCGGCCCACCATTTCAGCGACATCGACCGGGCCCTGCATGAAATACATCGCGTGCTCAAGCCCGGCGGATGGCTGCTGATCGACGATCGCTCGGCCCCCGAGGACCAGTCGGTCGATGACATCATGCACCAACTCGATCGGCTCCACGACCCCTCACATGTGCGCCAGTATCGTCTCAGTACCTGGCGCGACCTGCTCTCGCGGGGCGGGTTTGAGCTACAATCGCTATCGACCTACACCCAGCACCGCCCCATCGCGTCGCTGACCCGAGGCGTTTCGCCGAGCGACGCGCGACGCATCGAACAGATTGTGGCATCGGCCCCCGAGCAGGCGCGGCGACTGATGAACGTCGAGCGACGAGAGGGAACCACCTATCTCAACCACTGGTACCTGATGCTGGCCGCGCGCAAGGTAGGCTAGGGTGTCGACTCGTGACCGTCCGAATTGGCTCCGCTTGGGGATCCGTTGGCTCGCCTTTTTCCTCCTGGCGCTGGCCTACATCCCCACGCTGCGCTGGCTCTGGACAACCTGGCTCGGCGATCCCTACTATTCGCACGGTCTCTTGCTGCCCCTGATCTCGCTGTTCCTGGTATGGCGTCGAGAGACAGAGCGGCCCCCGAGTTCGCGGCACGGCGATGGGGTTCAGCCCGCCGCCTGGATTGCCGCACTGGCTCTGTTGGCGGTATGCTATGGCGCCAACCTGCTGGCCCTGAGGCGCGTCGTCTATCCCGCCAGCGCCCTCTGCCTTTTGGTCAGTATGGCCGCCCTGGTCCTTTTCCTCCAAGGCGGCTCAGGCCTGCGTCGGCACGGTTTCGCGCTAGCGCTGCTGTTGCTGGCCATCCCCATCCCGCAGCTCGAACGCTGGACGCCGGACTTGGCCCGAGCGGTGGCAACCATCGCTGCCGATAGCGCCCGCCTGCTGGGACTGGCGGTCGACCGCGAGGGAGCACGCCTCATGCTTCCCAGCGCCGAACTGGTGATCGGAGCACCCTGCAGCGGCATCAACTCCTTGCTGGCCATGCTCTCGTTGGGTGCCGTCTATGCCCATCTGCTGTCAGGGCCCTGGCCACGTCGGCTGGCCCTCTTTCTCTGCGCCATCCCCATCGCCCTGCTCTCCAACTACCTGCGGGTCATGCTGCTGCTCTTGACGGCGGCCTTGGGAGCGGGACAGACGCTGGCCTTGGTGCACGATCTGTCCGGTTTCTTACTGTTTGTTCTATCCGCTGGGCTGTTGATCGTGGTTGGGAGGGCGCTGCGATGCGGCTCGGTACGCGCCATCTAGCGCTGTTGCTGGTCCTGCTGGCGGGGCTGGCCACCACGCAACTGTGGAGAACGTTATCGAGGAATGCCGAGCCCGCGAGCGACACCACCATGTTCCTGCACCATATCGATGTAGGCGGCTGGTACCGCGCCACCAAGGCGGAACGGGTCGTGCGCGCGCGCTATGATCTCTCAGCGGGGCAGGTCGCCGACACGCTACCTCTTGATCTGGGCTCATGGCAGGGCCAGGACCTGGGTCCAAGCGCGGACATCACGCAGTGGTATGACAATCCCGAACTGCAACTGCGTCGACGCTACGAGGCGGGCGGGGAGGGTTTCTGGCTGACCGCCATCGGCGCGCGCGGCAGCAAGAGCTTTCGCATGTTCGAACACACGCCACCGATCTGCTACACGGCCACCGGCTGGGACGTGCGATCAGAGGAGACTCTGTCGGTCGCCTTGGCCCCTGGCGAGATTGCCGTGCAAGCCGCCCTGTTCGAGCGCGAGGGGATCAGCACACTGGTGTACTATTGGTACCAGTGGGACAGCCCCTCGCGCGACGCCGCCGACGGCATCGTCAGTTGGCGCCTGACAACTACCGTAGAGGACCCAGCGACCGCCCATGCACGACTCGCGTCAGCGGTCACCGAGCTGTATGTCGAGACGATCCCCTGGAGACGGCAGTAGCTAGCGCATACCACGCCAGGACCCCACTACCCGACCAGTGCATAGGGATGCCGCTAGCCTCCCTGGAACAGACAGCGGCGCCCACGTTTCACCGTGGGCACCGCTTGCATTCAGTCGCCGACTACTCCTCGATGGCCGCCTTGCGCGTCTGGATACGGCGCAGACGCTCGAGGTCGAACTTGCTTCCTCGTTCCATCGTGAACACGCCATTCTGCTCCTGAAAGACGTCGGTCAACTGGGTATAGCAGTAGGCGAACATGTTGGGATCGTCGAGTAGCACGTTGCAGAGCCCCTCAAAGCGCTCGTACACCTCTTCGATGGTGCGGCAACGCTCGCCATAACCCCAGGAATCCTTGCCATGCTCGGCCTCGGGGTTCCACCAGATGCCGCCAAACTCGCTGACAAAGAACGGTTGCCCGGCATAGGGGATCGACCAGGGAATCGGCTCGTCCCAGCGGCCGCGCGCACTGCCGCGATGGTTATAGTGCGGCTCGCCCTGCGCCAAACCAGCATGGTTCTCGGCAAATCGCTCTGGGTCCTGCTCGTAGTCGTGACAGTCATAGATGTCGGCGCCGTTCACGCGATGCGAATAGCCCGAAGCATCCAGCACCGGCCGCGTGTTGTCCTTGGCCTTGGTGGCCAGATACATGGCCCAGCTTACGTCGTCCAGCGTGGTGACCCGGTCCGAGATCTCTTGCCAGGTCTCGTTCAGCGGACACCAACCGACGATGGCCGGATGCGAATAGTCACGCTCCAGCACCTCCAGCCACTCGCGGACATAGGCCGGTCCCGGCTGCTGATGATCGGCGGGCTCGACCCCGGTACGGCAGCCCCAGTCTGGGAACTCGCCCCAGACCATATAGCCCAAACGGTCGGCCCAATACAAGAACCGCTCCTCGAACACCTTTTGGTGCAAGCGCGCGCCGTTGAACCCGGCCGCCATACTCAGCTCGATATCGGCCTTGAGGGCCTCGTCGCTCGGCGCCGTCAAGAGCCCGTCGGGGTAATAGCCCTGGTCCAGCACCAGCCGCTGAAAGACGACCTTGCCATTCAGGCGCACGGCCTTGCCGTCGATGCTGATGCCGCGCAGGCCGGCATAGCTGCTGGCAGCGTCGACCACCTGGCCAGAGGCGTCACGCAGCTCCAGTTCAATGTCGTACAGATAGGGATCGTCCAGACTCCACAGTCGACGTCGATCCTCGGGAATCGCCAGCTCGACGCTCGGCTGGAAATCGGCGTTCACCGGCGCGCTGGCTTCGCAGACAACGCCCGCGTCATCTTGCAGCCTGACGACCAACGTCTGGCCGGGTTGCGAGCCGGTGATCGCGCTGCTGACCGTGAACGCGCCGCGACCGACGTTGGGCGTGATGCGCGCCCGCTTTAAGTAGCTGGCCGCTATCGGCTCCATCCACACCGTCTGCCAGATGCCCGTGGTGCGATAGTAGAGGCAGCCATAGGGCCCAAACTGCATCGACTGTTTGCCGCGCGGCTGCGGACCGACGTGGGTATCGCGGGCCCGAACGACAACGGTAAAGGTCTCGCCGCCGCTGACGAGGCCGCTCAGATCGCAGGTGATCGGCACGGAGCCGCCACGATGGCGCAGCACCTCGCTGCCGTTCACCCAGATCGTGGCGTCATAGTCCACTGCCTGAAAGTGGAGCAGAACCCCCTGCCCCGCCCAGGCCTCGGGAACCGTGATCTCTTTACGGTACCAGACGGCATTGAGGAAATCGCGGTTGTAGACACCTGACAACTCGGACTCGGGGCAGAAGGGTACCGTGATCCGATCCTGCAGAGGCCTATCCAGCAGGCCGCGCTCCAGACCGCTGTCACCTTGATCGATCTCAAACTGCCACTCGCCGTTTAGGCAGCGCCACTCGGGCCGAACGAACTGCGGACGTGGATACTCGCTTCGGGGCATGGTCATGCGTGTGCTCCTAATGTCTATGGTTGGGTCTGGCCCATGGGGGCCGCTAGCGAACGGTCGCCTTGAGCGAAAAGGTCAGCGGCAGGCGGGTTTCTAGTTCGGGATAGGCCCAGCGGCCGACTGCATTCTGCACCTGGCGCTCCTCGTGCAGCCGATAGTAGAGCCAGTCGAACTCGTGCAGCCACTCGATGTGCAGCCCGGCGGCGCTCAGAGCGCTCACGATCTCGCCCATAGTGTACATCCAGCAATAGTTGGTCGAGCGCTTGGGTTCGGCGGCATAGCCACCGATGCGCTCGTCCTCGTCGGGCGACTTGTCAAAGTAGGGATAGATCAGATCCAGTTCGGGCAGCTTTTGCTCATCAAAGGCCATGTAAAAGGGGTGGCCGTCGAGCAGATAAAAAAAGCCATCGTCCTTGAGCAGCGCCCGTACGTTGCGCGCCCAGAGATACAGATCGGGCAGCCAGCAAAGCACACCCTCAGAGGTATAGACAATGTCATACTGCTCGTGGTGTTGTTCCGCCACCTCCAGCACGTTGGCCTCGAAAAAGCGCGCCTCGACGCCGAAATCGGCGGCCAGTCGCCGCGCAAAGGTGATATTGTCGGGCACCAGGTCGACTCCGGTCACTGTCGCGCCCATGCGAGCCAACGAGATCGTGTCCGCGCCCGTGTTGCATTGCAGGTGGATCAGCTTTTTGCCGCTGATATCGCCCAGCTCCTCGGCTTGCGGATACCCCAACAATGACTCGCGCTCGGCCAGCGCCTTTTTGAACGTCTCATAGTGCTCTGCGGACAATAGGCCCCAAGCCTTGCGGTTTGCGGCGATATGTGGATCCATCGGTCTCTCCTACAACGAGTGTACAACAGCTATGGTTCAAGGTCCAGGGCAATAACCGGCAGATCGATGCCTGCCAAGGCCTCGGGAAGGCGCAGCCAGACGCCGTCGCTGCCCGCCTGCACGGGGACGCTCTGACCCGACTCGAGTACGCGGGCGCAGGTCGGTTTTCCACTCAGGCCGTCCACGCGAATCGCTGTTCCCGGGGTGTACTCCCAAAGATGGAGATACAACCTCGTCCCGCCGCCATCTAGGTGTCGAGCCGTCATCCGGCCCCAGGGCATCTTGCCCAGCGGGCTCGCCACCGTGCCATAGATCGCCTCTCCGTTGACATCCATCCAGGCGCCGATCTCGCGCAGACGCTTGATGGCCGCGGGCTGAAAGCGTCCGTCGGCCATCGGCCCGACGTTGAGCTGATAGTTGCCGCCCATCGAGGCATTGCCCACCAGGTTGCGCAGCAGCTGCTCGGTCGACTTCCAGTCATAGTCTAGCGCATGGTAGGCCCACGAATCGTTGAGCGTCCCCGAGGTCTCCCAAGGCTTTTCGTATCCCTCCTCCGGAAAGGTATTGTCCATCGTCGAGATGAAATCGACCTCGGGCTGGGGATCGAGGAACTGGATGCGGCTGTTGATCAGGCACTTTTGCGAGTGCTGGCGCACCCAGGCGATCAATTCGGCCTGGCGCGCCGCGGTGACATAGGGAAAACTGGCCTCGCTCCAGGTGTCGAACCAAAAGAACCAGGGATCATAGCGCTCGATCAGCTCACGAACCTGCGGTAGGCATTTGGTCTTCCAGTAGCGTCCGAACTCGTCGTCGCTGGGATGAACGTACTCGTCGTTTTCCAACCAGCGTGTGTCAATGTCGCCGCCGGTTCCCTCCCAGTCCTGCCAGTGCGAATAGTAGAGCCCCAGCTTGACGTCGTACTTGGCACACGCTTGCGCCAGTTCCCCAAGTAGATCGCGTTTGCAGGGCGTGGCGTCCATCACATTGTAGGCGGACACTTGTGTCGGCCAGAGCGCAAAGCCGTCGTGGTGCTTGGCGGTGATCAAAAAGTAGCGCATGCCGGCATTCTTGGCCTCGCGAATCCAGTCCTCCGCGTCAAAGGCCTGTGGATCGAACTGCGCCGCCAGCCGACGATACGCTTGGCGGGGAACCTGCTCTGATGCCTGCAGCCATTCCGAGTAGGGATGCTTGATCCGCTTGCCCTGCCATTCGCCGGCCGCCACCGTATAGAGGCCCCAATGGATGAACATCCCAAAGCGATCGCGCGTGAACCAGTCCGTCGAGGGCATGCGTTCGTCCTTCCCTTGTGCTAGGTGTCGAGCGAGTCGAGTGTCAGCTCGTAGCAGAACAGGTCCTCACCCACCGGGCGTGTCCGACAGGCCCAACGGCCACAGGGGGCGATCACACCCGAGGGCGCTGAGCAAGGCAACGTCTCGGGCGCGGCATTGTCGACCGTCACGATCCACACGCCCGCCGCCCGCGCCCGCATCAGCAGGTTGGCCTCGTGATAGCGCCAGGCCACCTGCGCCCATGCGCCGCCATCGCGCCCGCCGTTCACCCCGTGGAAGATGACCTGCGCGCCCATTTCGGCGAGACGCTGCGTCAGGTGCGGATCGGGCATCGGCGTGCAGCTCGGGTTGGCCCACAAGTCATTGCAGATCAGCCCACCCACGGTCACTCTGGGCAGCAGCTCGAACGTCCGCAGAGGCGCTGTCGCATACCGCTCGATCTCGCCGCGCGGGGGCTGCGTCAGCGTACCGCAACGTAGCGTCTTGGCATGGAACCCCACGTAGGCGCCGTCGTTGCCATAGAAACGCAGTTGGTTGTAGCCGCAGCCGTCGGCCTCGGTCATGCAGGTGCCCAGAACGAGCCCCAGGCGCCGCTCTGCCGCCGCCTCGGTCACACGCCCCAGTGCAACGGCCACCTGCCGCCGGTCAAAACGCCAGGTATAGTCGCTCAGCGAGCCCTCGGGCGTCAACAGCACGTCGGCGCCCAGCGCCGCCGCTCGCTCGATGGCCCACAGAATACGCCGCGAATTCTCGTCGATGTCCGGGGTCACCGCCATCTGATAGCCGGCAACGCGCAGCGAGCGAGCCTGTGTCATCAGCCTGCCTCTGGGGCCGCCGGCGTTCTGGCATACCACGATTCCCCGAGAAGCCAGCGCATCGCCAACACCAGCAGCCAGGGCGCCGCGCCCTGCAATAGGGCCAGTGAGGGCGCTCTGTCCACATATTGCAGCGCCAGAAAGGGTAGCGCGTTCGAGAGCCCATGGAAGAGGATCGCCAGCCACACGCTGTCGGTCCGTGCGATCAGCCAGGCATAGACATACGACAGCCCGATCAGCGACAGGGTCTGGCCCGCCAGCGCCATGATCAGCGTGATCACCAACTGGGCGGCATTGACGCCCTGCACGCCCTGCAGGGTCACATAGAGCGTAGAGGGATAGTGCCAGATCGCCCAGAACAACCCCAGCAACCAGATGTGGCGGTCACCGCTCTTTCCGCGATTCAGGTTTGGCAGCAGAAACCCGCGCCAGCCAGGCTCTTCCCCCAGGCCACTGGTCAGCATCTGGACCAACAGGATCAGGAGGATCATCCCCATGCGCGATCCGGGTCCTCCGACCCAAGAGGCCATCGCTGTGGCCAGCCCCAAACCGAGGGGCAACAGCGCCAGAACCAAGGCCAAAACCAGAACCACGCCGTACCACTTGGCTGGCACCCGCCAGCGGAACACGCCGGCCAGCAGCCTCCCGATGGCCTCTCGGCCGCCCTGGGCCGAGGTCGCAACCAAGGCAGCGACCAACGGACCGTACACCGCTAGAGAAAACAGCAGTGAAACAGCGACATGCCCAGGGCCATCAAACCCTTGCTCCGCCAAGGCACCGTAGGCATCCATCATCGGCAGCAGGTACCCTTGACGCTGCGAGATCACAAGACTCGGGATCCAGCCGAGCCAGGTCAGACCATTGGCCAGCAAGAGATAGAGCGCTATCGAGCGCCGGTCGGTTGGTTTTGCAGTCGGTGCTGCCATCTCGCTCTCCTGTCGCTACGCCCCGGCGATGCGCGGCATGCGCGTCGGTTCGCGCTCCATCTCGGCCTGCAGGAATCGGTGCATCATACGCATCTTGCACGCTGCATAGGCCGGGTCATCCCAGAGATTGCGCAGCTCCCCGGGGTCGTCCTGCAGGTCGAACAGCTCGCCATACTCGTGCCCGCGATAGACCGTAATCTTGTATCGGTCGGTGACCAGGCTGCGCAGGTGCACGGTCGTGGGATTGTGGCGGTTCTCGACCACCACGCAGTCGCGGGCCTGGGATTCGTCGCCGGCCCAGACGTCGATCTGACTGCGTCCCTGCAACGCCCCGGGCACCTGCATCCCGGCGACGTCCATGAACGTGGGCACCCAGTCGATCTGCGACTGCAAGCTGTTGTTCACGGTCCCCGCTGGAATGCGCCCCGGAAAGCGCGCGATCATCGGTATGCGCAGCATGTCCTCATAGTGAAAGGCACCCTTGGCGATCAGACCGTGCTGCCCCATAAAGTGGCCGTGATCGGTCGAGAACAGCACCAGGGTGTTGTCCGCGACACCCAGCCGGTCCAGGCAGTCGAGGATGCGGCCGATCTCTTGGTCGATCAGGCTCATCATGCCATAGTAGCAGGACAAACTCTGGCGCAGCTCCTCATCGCTGTGCAGATGCGAGTGGAATCCGTGCAGGCCCTTGCCGCCAACCTCGAGATAGTCAGTGAAATCGGGAGCCTCCTCCCGCGTGCGCCGATGCTGAGGCGGCATATCGTCCATCTCTCCCGGTCGGAACTGGCCGATCGGCATGTCGGCGGGGTCATACATCGAGGCCCAGGGCTCGGGCACGACATAGCCCGGGTGGGGATCAAAAAAGCTGGCCCACTGAAAGAACGGCTTGCCCGAGGCCACCGCCTCCTCGATGTTGGCGACGGTTCGCTCGCCGATCCAGTGGCTGTGATGGTACGCTTCCGGAAGCTCCCAGGTGGTCGCGCCCTTGGTATAGTTTTGGCCATACTTGCTGTCGGCCTCGCGCGGCCAGGCCTCGAAATAGTCGCGCCAGTTGGTCAGCCCCTTGGACTCGAGCCAGAGCGCATAGTGCTGCCCAGCGTGAGACTCGGCGGCGTGCATACGGCCCGTCTCGACATGCTCAAACCCATACCAGGGACCCTGAAAGCTGCGCCAAAAGTCAAGGTCCCGCAGCGCGGGCTGGCACTCGATCGACTCGCTGCCAATGGCCGACGCCAGCGGCTGAAAGTGCGCCTTGCCCACCAGGCACGTCGAATAACCGTTGGCCTGCAACGCATCGCCGACCGTTGGCACATCCTCGGGCAGTTTGACGCCGATGGTCCAGCAATGATGCCAGGCCGGAAAGAGCCCAGTGATCATCGTCGAGCGCGAGGGCGAACAGACCGGATTGACGCAATAGGCGCGATCAAAACGCA
>Ga0180436_10005412_pt1 | contig 11291 bp, 7 predicted proteins | sample SS_ome_2_FD_132434 | JGI IMG/M metagenome (GOLD analysis project Ga0180436, IMG submission 132434) | Hypersaline lake sediment archaeal communities from the Salton Sea, California, USA - SS_3_S_2 metaG | ecosystem: Environmental > Aquatic > Non-marine Saline and Alkaline > Hypersaline > Sediment...
CGTGGGTGCCGGTGTAGACGACGGCGTTCGCCGGGTAGTTGTGCGGCAGGTAGGGGTCGGCGGCGTCGCCCGCGAAGGCGAACTGCAGCACCTTCATGCCGGGGAGCGCGTTGTCGTCGCGCAACTTCTCGACGCCGGGCGTGATGACGCCGAGGTCCTCGGCGACGATCGGCAGCTCGCCCCCCTCACCGGCCAGGGCGGCCCGCAGCGCGTCGAACAGCGGCTGACCGGGTCCCTTGACCCAGCGGCCCTTGACCGCCGTGGGCTCGTCGGCCGGGATCTCCCAGTACGCCTCGAAGCCGCGGAAGTGGTCGATGCGCAACTCGTCGACGAGCTCGAGCGTGCGCCGCACGCGGGCGATCCACCAGGCGTAGTCGTGCTTCGCGTGACGGCCCCAGCGGTAGAGGGGGTTGCCCCAGCGCTGGCCGGTCGCGGAGAAGTAGTCCGGCGGCACGCCGGCGATGACGCTGGGCTGGCCGTCGTCGTCGAGGTGGAAGAGGTCCTGGTCCGCCCAGGTGTCGGCCGAGTCGAAGGCGACGAAGATCGGCACGTCGCCGAGGATGGCGATGCCGCGCTCGGCGGCGGCGGCGCGCACGTCGCGCCACTGGCGGTCGAACCACCACTGCCACAGCGTGTGGCGCTCGATCGCCTCGGCGTGCGCCTCGCGCGCGGCGGCCAGCGCCTTCTTCTTGCGCTGCCGCAGGGGGGCGTCCCACTCGACCCACGAGCGGCCCCCGTGCGCCTCCTTGAGCGCCATGAAGAGGGCGAAGTCGTCGAGCCAGGCGCCCGCCCGCTCGCGGAAGGCGGCGAACGCGGCGCGCTCCTCGTCGCCGGCCCACGAGCGCCAGGCGTCGGTGGCGAGGCGCAGCGCCTGCAGCCGGAACTCGATGACGGGGCCGAAGTCGACGCGGCCGTCGCCGAAGTCGCCGCCGACGAGGTCCTCGGCCCGCAGCCAGCCCTCCTCGTGCAGCCGCTCGAGGCTGATGAGGTAGGGGTTGCCGGCGAACGACGAGAAGCTCTGGTAGGGGCTGTCGCCGTAGCCGGTGGGGCCGAGCGGCAGCACCTGCCACAGGCGCTGGCCGGACTCGGCCAGCCAGTCCAGCCAGCGGACGGCGTGGGGCCCGAGCTCGCCCAGCCCGTAGGGCCCGGGGAGCGAGGTGGGGTGCAGCAGGACGCCGGAGCGGCGCGACACGGGCATGGTGACCTCCGGATCAACCCTTCTCGAAGGGCTTGCCGATCGCCTTGGGCGGGATGGCGCGACCGACGAAGCCCGCCAGCACCAGCATGGTGAGGATGAAGGGCAGGCTCTGCACGACGGTCGGCGGCAGCAGCTGCCCGCCGCCGAGCTGCGTCTCCAGCGCCTGGAAGGCGCCGAACAGCAGCGTCGCGCCCAGCACCCCCACGGGGTGCCACTTGCCGAAGATCAGCGCGGCCAGCGCGATGAAGCCGCGGCCGCCGGACATCTCGGAGATGAACTGGTTGAAGCCGCCGATCGAGAGGTACGCCCCGCCGAGCCCGGCGAGCACGCCCGAGAGCATGACGCCGGCGTAGCGCATGCGGGTGACGGAGACGCCGACGCTGTCCGCGGCCTCGGGGTGCTCACCCACGGCCCGCAGGCGCAGGCCGAAGGGGGTGCGGAACAGCACGTACCAGGTGAGCGGCACGAGCAGGAACGCCAGGTAGACGAGCGGGCTGAACTGGAAGGCGCCCTCGCCCCAGCGCGGCAGGCGGTTGGTGATCGTCGCCGAGGTGGCGGAGTTGCCGAAGAGGCCCGTGAGGACCACCGCGGGCACGCCGATCGCCATGAGGTTGATGGCGACGCCGGAGATGATCTGGTCGGCCTTGTAGCGGATCGACACGACCGCGTGGATCCAGCCCACCCCGGCGCCGACGACCATCGCCGCCAGCACCCCGACCCAGGGCGCGTACCACACGGCGGCGCCGGGCGTCTGCGTGAGCGCGGGGAGCTCGACGAAGTAGGTCACCAGGGCCGCCGTCAGCGCGCCGAAGATGATGATGCCCTCGAGGGCGATGTTGACGACGCCGGAGCGCTCGGAGAACATGCCGCCCAGCGCGGCCAGGAGCAGCGGCGTGGTGGCGCGCAGCGCCGAGCCGAGGAGGGCCAGGAGGACGACGGTGTCCATCAGCGGTCCCCCTCGCTCGCGGCGGCCTGCGGCGCGATCGGCGGCGGCTCCCCGCCCGGTTTCCCCGGGCCCGGTGGCATGGCACCGGCGGGTTCCTCGGGCGACTCACCCTGCTCCGGCGCCCGACGCAACGGGTTCGTCAGCCGCTCGGGCAGGAAGCCCTTGGCCGCGATGAACAGCACGACCAGCGCCAGGACCATGGACACGACGTCGCGGGTCAGGTCGGTGAAGGCGATGTTCATGGCCGAGCCGCCGTTCTTGAGGACGCCGAAGAGGAAGGCGGCGAGCACGGTCCCCACCGGGTGGTTGGCGCCCAGCAGCGCCACGGCGATGCCGTCGAAGCCGTCGCCGGTGGGGAGCGATTGGCGCAGGGCGTAGTCCTCGAGCGCGCCGCCCAGCACGTAGTGGGTGGCCGTGAGGCCGGCCAGCGCGCCGGAGATCGCCAGCGCCATGACCGTGTTGCGCGGGATGTTGGCGCCGCCGAACTCGGCCGCCTTGGGGGCCAGGCCGGTGGCCCGCAGCTCGTAGCCGTAGCGGGTGCGGAACAGGAAGAGCCACACGAACGCGGCCGCCGCGAGGGCGATGAGGAACGAGGGGTTGAGGTTCGTCGGCGGGATCGCCAGCGGCAGGGCACGCCAGCCGACGGCGGCGAGCGCGGCGTAGGTGACGGCCGCCGCCGCCAGCGCGGCCAGCGCCCGTCCCGGCAGGCCACGCCGCCGCACGGCCGCCAGCACGCCGGAGGCGAAGAAGGCCAGGACCGCGAGCAGGCCGGCGACCCAGGCGGCCGCGTCGATCGCGATCACGTTGGTGCCGGGCGTCTCGCGCAGGTCGATGCCGAACATGGCCGGCAGGCGCGGGATGCGCGCCGCCTCCGAGAGCTCGTACGACTTCGGCTCGGAGCCGGGGGCCTTGAAGGGCAGCTCCAGCACCACCGGCTGGTCGCCGGGCCGCGGCTGCGCGACGACGACGGCGCCGACCAGGGCGACGACCGCCACCAGGGCCAGCGTGAGGCGCGGCGAGACGCGCATGAGGCGGCGCACGGGGGGCAGCAGCAGGCCCACGACCGACGCCAGCACGACCCAGGCGACGAGCTGGATGACGCGCACGGCCGAGGCCGCGAAGGTCGGCGAGGACGACAGCATGAAGAGCATGAGCGAGGCCGCCACGAAGTTGAGCAGGATCGTGTTGATGACCTCGTTGGCGCCGAAGCGCGCCTTGAGGAAGCCCGGGATGGCGCCCCACAGGCCGCCGCCCACGGCCGCCGCCACCACCGCCACGGGCAGCACGAACCAGGCGGGACCCGGCAGGTAGAGGCCGACGAACATCGCGCCGATGGCGCCCAGCACCATCTGGCCCGGGGCGCCGATGTTGAACAGGCCGGCGCGGAAGCCGAAGCCCACCGCCAGGCCGGTGAAGATCAGCGGGGTGGCGAACGACAACGCGTCGAAGAAGCCCTTGGCCGTGCCGAGCGAGCCCGAGAAGAGGATGTAGTACGCGTGCCACAGCACGTCCAGCCGGCCCGCGAGGGCCATCCCCGGACCCGTGATCACCACGTCGCGACCCAGCGGCGTCGGCTGCAGCAGCAGGATGACGACCGCGGCGGCGACCAGCGCCAACGCGATCGACACGGCGGGGACGGCGACCGCCGTGAGCACGCGGTCGATCACGCGGCCGGCGGGCGGCCACACGCGGAACCCGAACAGCAGCGCGGCGGCGCCGGCGAGCAGCGTCAGGAAGGCGGCGAGCCCCGGGGCCGAGCCGCCGTACGGCAGGCGGCGCACGACCACACCGGCCTCGCGCGCCAGCTCGACGCTGCGCTCGACCGGCCGCGTCAGCGCCTCCTCGGACAGCTGCCGCAGGCGCTCCGCGTCCTGGTTCTCGCGCGGGTTGGCGATGCTCGGTGCGATCGCCTCCTGGAAGGCCACGGCGCGCCGCGCCTCGACGGCCGCGTCGAACTGCCCCAGCCCCCAGCCGACGGCAACGACGAGCAGGGCGCCGGCCGCGAGCCAGGCGCCATGACGGGCGCGCCCAGGCAGCGCCGAAGCGCCCGCGACGACCGCGAGGCCGGCGACGGAGAGCCAGAGCACGGCGGGCAGGCCGGGCACGCTCAGGGGCTCGGTCCGGCCGGTGAAGTCGACCACCCGGTCGGGCAGCAGGAGGACCGCCGCCCGCGACCCGGTCTCGCGGCTGAAGGCCGCCCACGGGGCGACCCACAGCGACAGCAGGGTCAGGAGGGCGAAGGCCGCGACCGCGACGCGTTCGCTCATCGCGCCATCCTACATTGGCGCCGGGTCGCCCTCCCCCCATTCGCGCCGCAGCGCCTCCACCGCGCGTCGGGCTTCGGACGCGTGCGCGAAGCGATCGGCCGGGTCCGGCGCCAACAGGCGCGCCACCACCTCGTCGGCGGCGGCCAGCGACGCGTCGAGGCGCGAGGGCCGCGCCACCTCGCCCGCGCCCGCGGTCGGCGCGCGGCGGGCGGCCCACAGCGTCTCCAGGGCCGCGGCGTGGGGCACCTCGCCGGTGAGCGCCGCGACCAGCATGATGCCGGCCGCGTAGAGGTCGGACGCCGGCGTCGCCGGCTCGCCTCGCGCCTGCTCCGGGCTGAGGTACGCCAGCGTACCGGCGGCCCTCGGCGCGGTCGCCGGGTCGCCGAGGCGCACGGCCAGGTCGAAGTCGATCAGCGTGACGCGGCCCGCGCGGTCCAGCAGGACGTTCTCCGGCTTCACGTCGCGGTGGACCACGCCCTGGTCGTGGAGGTAGGCGAGCCCCGCGAGCAGCTGGGCGAACGCGGCCAGGTAGCGGCCCCGGTCCGCCGTCCCCGGGACCCGCCCGCCGGCCGCGTCGCCGCGCCGCAGCACCAGCTCGCGGCCCGAGACCAGCGGCATGCGCACGCCGGGCCACCCGAGGACGTCGACGCGCGCGTCGACGTGCAGCACGTTCGGGTGGTGGAACCCGTGGGCGATGCGGAACTCCTGATCGGCGCGCGCCTCGTGGCCCGGCGGCAGCAGCTTGAGCGCGCCGACCGACGCGCCGTCGGACACCAGGTAGACCCGGGCGCTGGCGCCGCGGCCCACCTCGCGCAGGACCATCTCGCCGCTCGGCAGGCGTTGGCCGATGACGCGCGGCCCGGCCCCGACGGCGGCGCTCACCGCGGCACCAGGATGCGCGCGCGGCGCAGCGCGGCCAACGCGTTGCGCTCCGGGTCGAGCGCGGCGCCCGCCGCCGGCGCCGAGCGGCCGCCCGCGGCCCCGCGCCGGCCGCCCCCCGGCGGCCGCCGGGCCGGGACCGGGCGCGGCGCGCCGCCGCCGGCCGGCACGCGCAGCAGCACGTGCCCCACCCCGGCCTGCGCCAGGGCCGCGCGGGTCCGGCGCAGGAAGGCCTGCACCGCGGCGCGGTAGGCGCGCACCTCCTCGGGGCCGATGGTGCGCCGCTCGTCGCTCTCCACGTCGACGACCTCGAAGCGGCCCTCGGCGGGGTTGAGGTCGTCGTCCGAGACGACCTGCAGGAACGCGGCATCGAGCCCGCGCGCCTTCAGCGCCACGAGCGCGGGCCGCCACGGCCGCGGGTCGAAGAGGTCCGAGATCACCACGGCCAGCGCCGCGCCGCGCACCTTGGGCAGGCCCAGCGCGAAGCCGCGCACGCCCTCCACGGGACCTGGGACGCCGGCGACGGGTGCCGCCTCCTCCAACAGGCCCCAGGCGCGCGCCAGCCCCACCCGGCCCTGCGCCACGGGGCTGGAGGCCCCGGCCGTGGTGTGCACGCGGGTGATGGCGTCGCGCTGCCCGACGTAGCTGACGAGCTCGGCGACGATCCGGGCGTAGTCGAGCTTCCCCGCCAGGCCCATGCTGGGGCTGACGTCGAGCACGACGTGCACGTCGATCGTCCGCTCGGCCCGGTAGAGGCGCGTCACCAGCCGGCGGCTGCGCGCGTAGGCGCGCCAGTCGACGGCCCGCAGCTCGTCGCCCGGCTGGTACGGGCGGAAGTCCTGGAACTCGACGGAGCTGCCGGTCTCGCGGGCGCTGCGGTCGCCGCTGGCGGCGCTCATCTCGCGCGCCGCCAGGGCGTAGCGGTCCAGGGCACGACGCCCGGCGGCGCTGATCACGGCGCCTCGCCGGCCGCTGCGGGCTGCGGCATGCTCCCCCTCAACCGCGGCCGGGGCGCGGGCCCCCGTCGACGCTCGCCACGGCCTCCGTGACGACCTGGTCGGGATCGACGCCCTCGACCTCGGCCTCGAACGACAGCAGCAGGCGGTGGCGCAGCGACGGCAGCGCCGCCCGCCGCAGGTCCTCGAGCTCGACGTGCGGCCGCCCGGCCGCCAGGGCGTAGCCCTTGGCCGCCAGCACCATCGCCTGGGCACCGCGCGGGCTCGCCCCGAGCCGCACCATGGGGTGCTCGTGCGTCGCCTCGACCAGCTTCACGACCCACTCGAGCGCGCTGGTGGCCACGGGGACGGCGCGCAGGGTGGCCTGCATGTCGAGGAAGGTCTCGCGCGACACCACGTCGCGCGGCGCCTCGGCCTCCTCGCCGGTGGTGGCGACGAGGACCATCCGCAGGGTGTCCGGATCCGGCCGCGGCACCAGCACCTTGAAGAGGAAGCGGTCGAGCTGCGCCTCGGGCAGCGGGTAGGTGCCCTCCATCTCGATCGGGTTCTGGGTCGCCAGCACCACGAACGGGTCGGGCAGCCGATGGCGCACGCCGGCGACGGTCACGGCCCGTTCCTGCATCGCCTCGAGCAGGGCGGACTGGGTCTTGGGGGTGGCGCGGTTGATCTCGTCGGCCAGCAGCACGTGGTGGAAGACGGGCCCGGGCTGGAACTCGAAGCGCCGCTCGCGCGCCTCCTCGACGAAGACGGTGCTGCCGGTGACGTCGGCGGGCATGAGGTCCGGGGTGAACTGCACGCGCCCGAAGGTGAGCGCCGTGGCGTCGGCGAAGGCGCGCACGAGGCGCGTCTTGCCCAGGCCGGGGGCGCCCTCGATGAGCACGTGGCCGCGCGCCAGCGCCGCGATGAGCAGGTCCTCGACCAGCCCCCGCTGGCCGAGGATGACCCGCGCCACGGCGTCGCGCAGGCGGCCGAACGGTTCGGCGTAGGCGCTGACGGGATCGTTCTGCATGCGTTCGATGACCTCCAGGGTGTCCCCGCAGGGCAGCGTACACTGGGCGCCATGACGGCCACGTCGGTCGCGGTCGCGCAGCCGCCCCCCAGGCTCACCTGGGGCCGCGTCGAGCTGCGGCCGCTCACCCAGCTGGACGGCCGCGCGTGGCGCCGCCTCCACGCGCACTTCCGCGACCCGGAGATCGCGCGCCTCAACGGCACGCCGCCCTCGCGCCTGCCGCTGTGGCTGCTGCGCCGCATGCTGCGCGCGGACGCCGCCCGCCACGACCGCCGCACCTTCGGCATCTTCGACGAGCAGGCGGCCTACATCGGCACCGTCGAGCTCTACGACCTGCGCGGCAGCGAGGCCACGCTGGGCATCATCATCGGCGAGCGCAGCCACTGGAGCCGCGGCTACGGCGGCGACGCCATGCGCGCCCTGCTCGCCTACGCCTTCGAGGAGCTCGGCCTGGAGCGCGTGCGGCTGCACACCTTCGGCGACAACGAGCGCGCGCAGGCCGCCTTCCGCAAGGTCGGCTTCGTCGAGCGCCAGCGGCAGACGGGCCAGCGCGGCCGCGTCGACGTCCACATGACGCTCGTGCGCTCCACCTGGTTCGCGCGGCGCGGGACCCCGGGCGCGGGCGGGTCGGCGTCGGCCTCGACGGCGTCGCCGGGCTCGGCCGCGCTCGCCTCGCCGGACGCGGCCGGCTAGGCGCCGGCCTCCTCGCCCTCCAGCGCCTCGAGCGCCGCGGGATCGAAGTACGACTTCACGGCCGCCGCCGCGGCCCGGCCGACGCCGGGCACCGCCGCCAGCGCCTCCAGCGACGCGTCGCGCAACTGATCGACCGACGAGAAGTGGGCCAGCAGGGCGTCGCGCCGCTTGGGGCCGACGCCGGGCACGTCGTCGAGCAGGCTGCGGGTCATGGCCGCGCCGCGGCGTTGGCGGTTGTAGCCCACCGCCGTGCGGTGCGCCTCGTCGCGCGCGTGGATGAGGAGTCGCAGCGCCGGGTGGGCGTTGGGCAGCAGCAGCTCGCGGCCGTCCTGGGTGACGATCGTCTCGATGCGCTTGGCCAGGGCGACGAGCGGGACGTCGACGCCGGCCTCACGCAGCGCGCGCTGGGCGGCCGACAGCTGCCCCTTGCCGCCGTCGATGAGCAGCAGGTCGGGCGGCGGCAGTTGGTCGGCCAGGCGCCCGGTGAATCGCCGCAGGACGGCCTGGTGCATGGCGGCGAAGTCGTCCGGGCGGTCCAGGCCGTGGATGCGCAGGCGGCGGTACTCGCTCTTCTTGGCGCGGCCGCCCTCGAACACCACCAGGCTGGCGACGGTGTGGCTGCCCATGAGGTTGGAGACGTCGAAGCCCTCGAGTCGCCAGGGGGGCGTGGCGAGGCCGAGCGCCGTCTGCAGCTCGCGCACGCCGGGCGCCTCGCCGCGCTTCTCCAGCAGCGCCAGCTCCGCCTCGAGCCCGGTGCGGGCGTTGCGCTCGGCCATGCCCACCAGGGCCACCTTGTCGCCGCGCCGCGGGGTGCGCAGTTCGACCTTGCGGCCCGCGCGGCCCGCCAGGAAGGCCGACCAGGTGGCCACGTCGAGCTCGCTCTCCGGCAGCAGCAGCAGCGGGGGGACGTGCGTCGCCATGCCGTAGTACTCCGCCAGGAAGGGCTCGAGCAGTTCCGCCACGGTGGCGCCGGCGGCGCGCGTCAGGAAGCGCTTGTCGCGCCCCACCACCCGGCCGCGGCGCATCTGGAAGAGTTGCACCATGGCGAAGTCGCCCGCCTGCGCCACGCCCAGGAAGTCGAGGTCCTCCCCGCCCGACGACACCACGCTCGATTCGTAGCCCGACAGCCGCTTGAGCGCCTCGAGCCGGTCGCGGTAGGTGCGCGCCAGCTCGAAGTCCAGGCGCCCCGCCGCGGCCCGCATCTCCCCCTCCAGCATGGCGACCGTCTCCTCGACACGCCCCTCGAGGAAGGTGCGCACCTGGCGTACGACGGCGGCATAGGCCTCGGGGTCGGCGGCGCCGACGCAGGGCGCCGGGCAGCGGCCCATGTGGTGCCGCAGGCAGGGCTTCTTGCGCGCCTGCATCGGCGAGCCGCTGTTCTGCCGCAGCGGGAACACCGCGCCGACGAGCTCCTGCACCCGGCGCACCACGCCCGGGTTGGGGTACGGCCCGAAGTACTGCGCGCCGTCTTTCAGCACCCGGCGGGTGAACTCCAGCCGCGGGAAGGGCTCGTGCGTGAGCTTGAGGAACGGGTACGACTTGTCGTCCTTGAGCAGCACGTTGTAGTGCGGCTTGTAGCGCTTGATGAGGTTGGCCTCGAGGATGAGCGCCTCGACCTCGTTTTCGGTGACGATGTACTCGAGCCGCTCGGCGTCGCGCGTGATCATCCGCGCCTTGTCGCCCGCGTGGCGCCCGAAGTACGAGCGCACCCGCGAGCGCAGGTCCACCGCCTTGCCGACGTAGATGACCGTGCCTGGGGCGGCGCGGTCGCCGCCATCGCCGGACGGCGGGCCCCCGTCGGCGACCCCCGGCGCGCCGCCCCCCCGCGCCGGCGCGTGCCACAGGTAGCAGCCGGGCTGGCGGGGGAGGACGGGGAGGTCGGCGGGCTTCACGCCGACAGGTTACCGGGGGCGGTCTCACGGCCGCGGCCCGCGGGCGACCCAACGAACTGGGCGCCGGACCCCGCGGGGGATCCGGCGCCCGGCGACGAGCATCGGGTTACTCGACCTGTTCCCGCTGCCCGTACGCTAGGAGAACGAGGTCACGCACGCTGTCGCTGCCGATCGTGGGGAAGTAGGGCGGCGCCAGGCCGGTCTCACGCGTGCGCCGATCGAAGGTGAACGCGCGACCGTAGCCGCTGACGTTGGTACCCGATGCCGCACTGAAGGTGCCGAAGGCGCCGTAGTAGAACTCGATGACGCCGCCGATCAGGTTGACGGTGCCGCGAACCGAGCCCTGGTTGTAATCCTCTACGCCGACGATCCCCGTGGAGCTCATGAGGACCCCATGGATGGTGACGTTGTCGGGGGCGTTGCGGTTCGAGGTCCAGTTGTTGTGGCCGATCATGACGTCGCCGCCCTGGCTGTAGATGCCGAGGATGTTGGTCGCGGTCAGGTTGTCGCAGGTCGCCGGGATGACGTTGCCGCTGCCATCCCGCGTCGGCGTCCCCTGGCACGGCACGTCCTCGTACTTGAGGTCGCCGGTGATGGTGACGCCCTCCTCCGCCGCGATCGTGACCTGCGCGAAGTCGGCGAGCGCCGGCGGCGCGTCCACCGGGTCGGTGGAGTCGGCGGGCACCCTGCCGGGGCCGCGCACCCGGTCGACCTCGCCGTCGACGTGCACGACGCCGTTGAACGTCACGCTTGGATCGGTGTTGAGCCAGGTCCACTCGCGGTTCGTGAAGGTGCCGTAGGTGACCACGGCGCCCGTCGGTACCCCACCGTTCGAGTCGTAGACGATGGTGCGGGTCTCGAGTCGGCGGGCGTCGGTGCCGGAACCGCGGTAGCGGTACTCGTCGCAGAAGGTCCAGGTCGGGTTCGACCGCCACACCGAGCCCAAGGAGTTGCCGTCCTCGTCCTCCAACGGCACCCAGTCGGCTCCCGACAGCGTCCTCGTGTAGCACGCACGGATCACCTGGTGCGTCGCCTCCTCCGCCGGGGAGGCGGAGAGGTCGAGTGGCCGCATGTTCCTCTGCTCGGCGGGGAGCGCCGAACCCGTGTCGACAAGGCCGGCCTCCAGCTCGAGGAGGGAGAGGTCGCGGCCTGGGGGGATCGCGATCCCCGCCGACTCAGCGGCCGCCCGCTGGTCCAGCGTGTTCTGCGGCAACGGGACGAACTCGGCGTTCCAGCCTACGCCAGCGGCGAACTCCGGCGCATGCGTGCCCCAACCGTTGGTGTAGCTGGGGGCACCGAGGTCGCCGTCGGCCTCCATCTGCGCCACCGTACGGAACCCGGCTCCGTAGAAGGTGGCGCCGGGCGACGTGCCGCTGGGGCAAGTCTCTGAGCCCGGAGTCGGACTGACGCAACCCGCCGAGGTGACCGAGCCGCCGAACCAGGATTGGTCC
>Ga0180436_10005413_pt1 | contig 11290 bp, 5 predicted proteins | sample SS_ome_2_FD_132434 | JGI IMG/M metagenome (GOLD analysis project Ga0180436, IMG submission 132434) | Hypersaline lake sediment archaeal communities from the Salton Sea, California, USA - SS_3_S_2 metaG | ecosystem: Environmental > Aquatic > Non-marine Saline and Alkaline > Hypersaline > Sediment...
GAACTAATCGACCACTGCTTCGACGGTTCGAGGCGATGAAACCCCAGGAGGTATTGTCATTCGGTCACTGATTCCCATCATCCTGATATTGCAGGTCGCGATATGCAGTATCCCTGCTTCGGCCGATACGAGTAGCAAGGCCGAGAGTCCGCCGCGCCTCTTCCCTATTCCGATGATAGAGTACAACCCTCGTGGCTATGTCTGCCAGCGCACCGAGTCACCTATCGTCGTCGATGGAGTCATGGATGAGCAAGCCTGGGTATCGGCGAAATGGACAGAGGAGTTTGTCGACATTGAGGGCGCCCTCAAACCACTCCCTTACCTGAAGACCCGTGCCAGAATGCTCTGGGACAGCACCTACTTCTATATCTCTGCATTCATGGTCGACCCGGACCTCTGGGGCACCCTGACAGAGCGGGATGCAGTTATCTATCACGACAACGACTTCGAGGTCTTCATCGATCCCAACGGCGACAGTCACGAGTACTACGAGCTTGAGGTCAACGCCCTCGGGACCGAATGGGATCTCTTGCTGGTGCGCCCGTATCGTGACGGCGCCCCGGCGGTGAATGCCTGGGATATACAGGGCCTCAAGACAGCTGTATCATTGGACGGCTCGATCAACGATCCGACCGACAGAGACGCTGGCTGGGCCATTGAGATTGCGATTCCGTGGACTGTGCTTTCGCAATGCGCCCATCGACAAACACCGCCCGGCGACGGTGATACCTGGTGGATCAATTTCTCGCGTGTCCACTGGGAGTTGGATGTCGTTGATGGCAGCTACGTCAAGCGTGTCGATTCGGCCACCGGCCGGAATCTACCCGAGTACAATTGGGTTTGGTCGCCCCAGGGCCTCATCGCCATGCATTACCCCGAGATGTGGGGACTGGTCCAGTTCTCCACAGATTCGGCAGGGACTGAGCCGGCCGAGTTCACCCCCCCTGATGATCTTCAGATACGCAATGCCCTGTGGCAGTTGTACTATGCTCAGCGCGAACACGAGATGGCGCACGGAAGTTTCTGTTCAGATTACGAGGATCTAGTCCTACCGCCTATCGAGGTGGATGGATTCTCCTGGCCACCAAGCCTGCACGCCTCGCGTCGCGCTTTCATCGCTGAGTCGGTTAGCGCCGACAGCACTCAATCTCTGACAATCAACCAGGAAGGACGTATGAGATCCTTCACGCGGAAACCGGAGGGCAAATAGGGCATGAACCTAACCGGACTCGACTGGGGCATCGTATTTGTCGTTCTGATTCTGATGGTTTTTTCGGTGGCGCTGAGTCGCCGCAAGATGAAGAGCGTGGCGGATTTCCTCGTCGCCGGTCGGTCCGGAGGGCGCTATGTCCTGAGTGTGGCCAGCGGCGTCGCCGGTCTGGGCGCAATCACTATCGTCGCCCACCTCGAGATGAACCTCATCGCCGGTTTCTCCATGGCCTGGTGGGGTATGACCATGGCACTGGTCATTCTCATCATTACGGTCTCGGGATGGGTGATCTATCGCTTCCGACAAACCCGATGCCTGACCCTGGCCCAGTTCTTCGAGATCCGCTACAGCCGGAACTTCCGCATCTTCGCCGGCTTCTTGTGCTTTGTCTCCGGGCTGATAAACTTTGGCATCTTCCCTGCCGTCGGGGCGCGGTTTTTCATCTATTTCTGCGGCTTGCCGCATACCTTTAGCGTTCTCGGCCTGGATGTATCTACGTTCGCCGTCACCATGCTCATTCTCCTAGGCATATCCATCTACTTCGTTACCGCCGGCGGTCAAATAGCGGTCATAATCGCCGACTTCTTCCAGGGCATGTTCGTGAACATCGTGTTTGTTGCGATAATCCTCTTCGCATTCTTCTATGTCGACTGGGGCGTGATTCAGGAAGCCCTCTCCAAAGCGCCGGAAGACGCTTCGCTTATCAATCCCTTCAAGACCAGTCAGGTGGAAGACTTTAACTTCTGGTATTTCTTGATCGGAATCGTCGGAGTGCTTTACAACACCATGTCATGGCAAGGTACACAAGCCTACAACGCCTCGGCCAAAAGCGCTCATGAGGCCAAGATGGCCAGTGTATTGGCCGGTTGGCGCGGATTGCCTCAGACGGTCCTCTTTCTGTTCATTCCTATAGTAGCCTACACGATTCTCAACCATGTCGACTTTCAGCATATCGCCAGCGCCGTCGATATCACCATCGCCGACGCTGAAACCGATGCGATCAAGAATCAGCTCAAAGTCCCCATGGTGTTGTCACATATTCTTCCGAGAGGACTCATTGGCGCGTTCGTGGCGGTGATGCTGGCGGCCTTCATCAGCACCCACGATTCCTATCTTCATTCATGGGGATCGGTCCTGGTGCAGGATGTCATCCTGCCCTTCCGCAAGAAGCCGCTCACACCGCAACAGCATATCAAGCTGCTCCGCTGGGCGATGGTCGCCGTGGCTACTTTCATCTTCTTCTTCAGCCTGCTGTTCAAACAGAACCAGTATATCATGCTGTTCTTTGCGATCACGGGCGCGATCTTCGTAGGCGGCTCCGGAGCGGTGGTTATCGGCGGACTCTATTGGAAGCGAGGCTCTACCGCCGCCGCCTGGGCGGCCATGACCGTCGGATCAGGCATCTCGGTCTCGGGGATAATCATTCATCAAATTGTCGACGACTTCTTCATCAACGGCCAGATGTTCTGGGCCATAAGCATGTTCGGCGGCTCTCTGATCTATCTGATCGTCTCGCTTCTGGGTCGAAAGAAGGATGCCGACATGGACAAGCTGCTCAACCGGGGAGCGTACGCACGGCACGAAGAAAAACAGGTTGGCGCACCCCCGTCTCGCGGCTGGAAGATGCTCGGAATGGGCAGTGAGTTCACCCGCTTCGATCGGTTCATCTATATCATAAACTACGTCTGGACCCTGGGATGGACGCTGGTCTTTATTGTCGGCACCATATACAACCTCAACTATGAGGTCAGCGATGACACCTGGATGAGTTTCTGGCAGTTCTACGTCCTAATCCAGGTGGCTTTGGCGACGGTCACGATTGTGTGGTTCACGATCGGTGGCTTTAGCGACTTGCGCGTTATGTGGCGACGCTTGACCCACCAGAAACGGGATGAAAACGACAACGGATTCATCAGGCAGCAGACTACTACCGGAAGTGATCAAGGACCGAACCAATGAACGAAATCGAAGAGAAGATCCTTCTTGAGCGCTTAGCCCGAAGTTGTGATCGCATTGCCTCACAGGTTGTGTCTTCACCGGTGCCAATTGCACTCGAGTTTGCACCCTGTGACGGCGAAGTCGCCTTTCCCGCATGCAAGAGTCTGCCGTTCAAATCGATTTCTTCCGGAGACAAGTGGGGTGAACGCTGGGAGGTGGGCTGGTTTAAGTGCCTCGTCGATGTGCCCGAAACACACCAGGGTACGCCTCTGGTGATACGCCTGGACCTGGGTGGTGAGGGTCTTGTGTTCGACGACCAGGGGAAAACCCTTCAGGGCATCTCTCCCGGTTCAGTCTTTTCGAGTGACTTCTGTCGTGATCTCATCCACCTTGACCAGCTGAGTGACGACCAACGTCGATTTGTGCTCTGGATCGAGGCCAGTGCCTGTGGGCTCTTTGGCGTATACACCGAACCCGACCCCGGCGTCGACGCCCCCAATCGCTACGGACAGTTCGAAGCTTCGGTAAAGACGGCGGATATATGTCGGTTCGACAGATCTCGCTGGGCGTTCTGGATCGATCTAACCACCGTGGCCGGAATGCTCAAGGAGTTGCCCCAATCAACCACCCGACATGCTCGCCTGATCGAGGCGGTATTCGACTCCCTAAATCTATTTGACAAAGGCGCGGCGGTTGACGAATGCCGAGAAAGACTGACCCGCGAACTTCACAAATCGGCGGTCGAATCAGAACTGACGGCGGTTTCGGTCGGCCATGCCCATATCGACACGGCCTGGTTGTGGCCGATTCGCGAGACGATCCGCAAGTGCGCCCGGACGTTCGCGAGTCAGTTGCGTCTGATCGAGAGATATCCCGACTACGTATTTGGAGCTTCCCAACCGCAGCACTATCAGTTTGTCAAGGACCATTACCCCGATCTGTATTCCGAAATCTCACGCGCTGTCCGCGAAGGGCGATGGGAGCCGCAGGGTGGCATGTGGGTCGAGGCCGACTGCAACCTGATAAGCGGTGAATCGATGATTCGTCAGGTATTGCACGGCAAGAACTTCTTCCGCGATGAGTTTGGCATCGATGTAACGAACCTGTGGCTACCGGATGTCTTCGGCTATTCCGCCGCCCTCCCCCAAATACTCCGGAAGAGCGGCATCAACTACTTCCTGACTCAGAAGATGTCGTGGAGCCAATACAATAAGTTTCCCCATCACACTTTCCGATGGCACGGCATCGATGGCTCCGAGGTAATCGCCCATTTCCCTCCCGAAGACACCTACAACGCTTCGTTAAGAGCCGAGTCTTTGATTCGCGGCGCCAACCAGTTCAGGGAGCCGGGCATTGTCGATAGGTTCATGAGTCTCTTTGGCGTTGGCGACGGTGGTGGAGGTCCCAAAGAAGAACACGTCGAACTCGGGCTGCGCTGCCTCGATTGCGAAGGGGTCCCCAAGGTCAAGTTCGGAACGGCCGAGAAGTTCTTCGCCGGCATGGAGAAGGTCCACGATCGTCTACCCCAATGGACAGGTGAGTTGTATTTGGAGTTGCACCGGGGAACTCTCACTACGCAAGCGAGCAATAAGCGATGGAACCGGAAGTTGGAGTATCGTCTTCAGGCCACTGAGTTGCTATGGTCAATGGTCGATCTGGCCCATTACCCGTCAGAGCGCCTGGCCACCGGATGGCGCAGTTTGATGATGAATCAGTTCCACGACATCCTCCCCGGCTCATCGATTACATCCGTGTATGAGCGCTCAGAATCGGAGTACGAAGAACTCGACAGAGAAACCACTTCGCTGCAACAGGAAGCTCTTGAGCATATCTCGTCACCGGATCCAGAGAAGGCACTCTTGTTCAATCCGGCTCCCCACAGTTTCACTGGGGTTGTGGCACTGCCGGAAGACTGGCCGTCCGCCATGAGAGGCGACGCCGAACCGATTCAGTGCCAGCAAGGTTCCACAACGGAAGCGTTGATCACAGTCGCCCCCCACCAGTTGTTAGAGTTGCAGCGGTCCAGGTCATCAGCCTCAGCCGTCTCCGAGGATACTGGTTTGATACTGGAGAACGACCTGGTGCTGTATGAGTTTAACGAGCGCGCTCAGGTAATCCGCGCCTACGACAAGGAAGCCGATCGAGAAATGATTCTCGGTGAGTCCCCCGGAAACTGTCTGACCTTGTATGAGGACCGTCCCAACAATTGGGACGCCTGGGATATTGACCGAACCTACGAGCAAACGCCGATCGAAACCCAGCGCTGCCCAGAACCGATCCGGCGAACCGTCGGTGTCTGCTCACAATCGCTGATAGTGAAGCTCCAAATCGGCTTCTCCAGGGTTCGGCAGAAGATATCGTTGAACGTGAACAGCAAACGACTCGATTTTGATACCACCATTGAATGGCAGGAGTCGCATCGCATGCTGCGGGTGGCGTTCCCGGTCGAGATCCGCGCCGATGAGGCGTCGTTTGACATTCAGTACGGCTACTTGCGTCGACCGACTCACCGCAACACCAGCTGGGATCTGGCCCGATTTGAAGTAGCCGCTCATCGCTATGTCGATCTTTCAGAACCAGACTACGGCGTAGCGCTGTTGAACGACTGCAAGTACGGTCACAAAGTACATGGCAATGTGCTGGACCTCTGTTTGCTACGCTCGCCAACCTATCCCGATCCCGATGCCGACCGCGGGGTACACCGTCTCGTATATGGCCTCTTGCCCCATTGCGGCGACCTGGTTCGTTCGGATGTTATTGAGCAGGCTTCCACGCTCAATAATCCTCCGTTGATGCTCGCCGGCCACAGCGCACTGAAGAACGTCCACATTCCCTTGAGAATCGAAGGCGACGGCGTGGTCATGACCGCGCTCAAGCGGGCCGAAAAGGAAGACTGCCTGATCGCGAGGTTGGTCGAGATCCGGGGCTGCCGATCCCGGGCAACGATAGTGCTGGAGACATCGGTAAGGCGGATAGTCGAATGTGACCTGTTGGAGTGGAACGAGCTTCGTGAGATTGAGTCGGGCAATAGAATCGACCTGACTCTGACTCCATTCGAGATCAAGACTTTTAAGCTCTGGAGAGAATGATATGAGACGAAACTCCCAACCAGATTATTCCGCTCTCGAAAAGTCGATGGCGGCCTGCTTTCTTCTATGTGCTCTCTTTGCGATTCTTGCTCCGGTCGACGGCTACTGCGACGAGCCGCCCAGGTCTCAGACGGTCAAGATCTTCGACAACGCTCCCATTCATTTCAACCCGGAAGATCCTAGAGGTGACAGACCGGAAACCATTGAGGTCCTTGACAACGGACGCTATATCAACACGGCTATCACACTGCCGGAATACGATGAGCCAGTACGGATTCTCGCCCACGTCACGGTCAAGCCAGTTCCCAAGGACGAAATCTCAGTTCACGACAAATGGGACCGGGCGGGCAGTATACGTCTGGTTCAGGATAATCAGCCGGACATTGAGGTCGTGAAGTTCATCACTGCTTACGGAGGCAGAACCGATTGGTCCGTCGACGTCTCTCACCTTGCGCCACTGCTAAAAGGAGACTGCCGATTCTCCGCCTTCATCGACACCTGGATAAGCCCGGCGTGGCATGTGGATTTTTCGCTCGAACATATTCCGGACAGTTCACTGGCTGCCATCCATTGGGTCAAGCCTTTGCTCATGGAGGACTCCTTCGATCGAAAGACCTATCTCGATACAGGTCTCGTAGTAAGCGCCGAGGTCTCGGGCGAACACCAGCGCGTCTTGCTCTACTACCTGGTCTCGGGCCACTGCACCGACGGCCGCGGCGCCGATGAGTTCGTCAAGAAGGACAACGTGATATCCGTAGATGGCACCGTCGTCTACCGCTATCAACCCTGGCGCGACGATTGCCGAAGATTCCGGGATATAAACCCCTACACTCGCCGATGGTCCGACGGTTACTGGTCCTCGGATTACTCCCGGAGCGGATGGTGCCCCGGCGATGTGGTTGACCCACTGGTGCTAGATCTGACCGATCACCTCACACCCGGCAATCACTGGATGCGATTCAACATTGAGTCGATCAGACCAGAGGACGAAGACGGCAACAAAGGCTACTGGCGCGTCTCGGCTTTTCTGGTAGGAGTGACCGATCGCAAATGACCGAGCTGCCTCTCATCCCTCTGCCTAACTCGCTCAAACTCGGAGGCGAGTCGATAACGGGTCCCCTCGATGCTCGCATTGACCTCTCGACTCTTAGCAAGCAGCTACGGGATCAAGTCTCGATATTGCTACAGCATCTCAAGATACCCGGAGTGGAAGTTCGTGGAGACCATGCGGAATCTACTCCCGAGGCCCCGGGAACAGTCCTCTCAGTCGAAGTCGATGACCAAATGGACCATGAAGAGGGTTACGAGCTGGATCTCGCTCCAGGGAATTCCGTTCTCAGAGCTTCCGGCTATGCCGGTTTTGTATGGGGCCTTCAAACGTTACGGCAGATCCTCCAGCCCCACGGAGACATACCCAGCCTAAAGATCAAGGACTCTCCCCGGTTCGACTGGCGTGGCATGCACCTCGATGTCGCTCGCCATTTCTTCTCGGTGGAGTTCATCATGAAGTTCCTCGATCTCATGTCTCGCCATAAGCTAAATCGATTCCATTGGCATCTTACCGACGACCAGGGGTGGCGACTCGAAATCCCGGCCTATCCTCTACTGACCGAGGTCGGTGCCTGGCGCAGGGGACCTGACGGCAGTGGCTATGGAGGATATTATACGCGCCAAGAAGTGAGTCGCATTGTCGAACACGCTCGCATGCTGGGCATTACCGTGGTCCCTGAGATCGATCTTCCCGGTCACGCGTCGGCAGCGCTGGCGGCCTACCCGGAGATGGCCTGCAAATGCAAACTGATCGAAGTTCCGACCACGTGGGGTATACTGGACAATACCCTCTGCCCCGGACGCCGCGCTACCTACGGATTTGTGCGTGATATTCTACAGGAAGTTGCCGGCCTGTTTCACGGTACCTACGTTCACATCGGTGGTGATGAGTGTCCCACGTCGAACTGGGAAAGCCACAGCCATTGCCAGACCTTGATGAAACGGGAAGGTATGTCTAATCCGTCACAGCTTCAGGGCTACTTCAACATCCAGGTCGCCGAAATCCTCCACTCCATGGATCGGAAGCTGATCGGTTGGGATGAAATACTGGAAACCGGGGCACCCCGCGGTTTCACGGTCATGTGCTGGCGCGACTGGGAGTTCGCCGACCGAGCCGTCAAATCGGGACATCAAGTGGTGCTCACTCCCATGAGTCACTGCTACTTCGATTTCTACCAGGCCCAGGAAGGTGAGCCCAAAGCGATCGGCGGTTTTCTGCCCCTTGAGCAAGTCTATGAGTTCGATCCTCTCGGATCGACCGTTTTGAAGAACCACTCACACCTCGTTCTGGGCGGACAGGCCAACATCTGGACCGAATACATGGAGACCTCCGACCACGTGGAGTACATGACAGTCCCTCGCATTTGTGCTCTCAGTGAGACCTTGTGGTCAGCTACTTCAGATCGGGACTTTAGCAGATTCCGTCGAAGGCTCGCCCCCCATGTCGCATCTCTTTCCGATGCGGGTTACCATCACCGCCCCATGAAGTGATACACAGTCTCGACTGTGCTAGAGCGATGCGATCGGAACGCTCGTTCCTAATCTGAAGTTGCTCACGAGGAAAGCACTCCTAACCCTATCATAACATTTGCATTGACTGATTGGGCGACTCTCTGCATATTGAGTTGTACTTCCAATTACTATAGACACCTTTTTGGCGAACCGACAGCGTACCCGCTCGACTAATATGTCAGTGCAGCTAATCTCGCCTTCAACAAATCCTTCGGCTACGGAGAAGACTATGTCCCTAACACAACGACGGAAAGTCGCCATTATCTCATTGACGATTGTCTTGATGGTGGCGGCAGTTACCTACGCCGCCTGGCCCAATCGCTGGGTCAACGCGGTCAGTGCGCCCGCAAGTGAGCAAAACAATGCCGATTTGGCCATGAGTGAGGTCGTTCCCGGAGAGATCTACTCCCTCTGGACAGAGTTCACACCTGCCGGATTCGGCGCCTCAGCAATCGGCTGGGGTGTCTCCGCCGATGGCGGCCTGACCTGGGCCCAGGCTATTGTCCCTCCACCTGCCCCTTACACCGATGAGTGGAATCCGGCGATATCGGCGTTCCCGGTAGGTACCGGACCGACGGGCGGATTCATGATGGTCAGTGCCTCTTATGCCGGCGGTCCGCCATGGCTGGCTGCTAACGCCATCCACATGAATGTCTCGCCCGGTGCCGGCGCCCCGTTTGGAGCAGCTGTACCTCTCGTAGCCAATGTACCCGGTACCAACTGGTTCGATTATCCCAATGTGGAAGTTGACGACTATGTCGGCAACCCTGCACCGGGCTATGGAACCGGTCACATGGCCTGGGTAGAGTATTTTGATGGCACCGGAGGTGATTCCGACGGAAACGGACATCCGTACGACGACGCTGGTGGCGATGGCTTCACCATTTGGTACTCCTATTCTCACACTATCGCGGGTCCGCCTCCCATCTTCCCGGCTTTTGCGGCCCCCCTTCCCGTCTTTGCCGGTCCCGTAAGTGCCAACCAGGTCGCTGCTCATCGCCCCGATTTGGCTGTCATGGGCCCGATCGGCAATCCGGCCGTTCCGCCCAGCGGATTGTATCTCGCCTGGACCGACGGTGTGACAGTCTTCATCGATGCCAGTGTTGCCCCGGGTGCCGGCTTCGGTGCTCTTGGTGGTGCAGCCGTGGCGTTTCCCATCGCGGCCGTTCCTCCGGTGGTCATACCCGGCATAAACATGGCCCCTACAGCATCTGTAGCGGTTGACAACAGCGGCGGCCCCTGTGCCGGCACCGTCTACCTGGTATACAATGACTTCGCCGCGGGTGATGGCGACATCTGGCTGATGTCCAGCCCGTCCGGCCTGCCCGGAACCTGGACGCCACCGGTTCGTGTGAACCAGGATCCGGCCGGAAATGGACTGGATCAGTGGGCTCCCCAGGTAACGGTTGATCCGACCACGGGTGATCTGCTCGTTACCTACTACAGCCGTGCCAATGATCCGACCAATACGGCTGTCGAGACGTTCGTTGCTACCTCGATTGATTGCGGCGTCACCTGGACAGAAGCAATCTACTCTGACATGGGTCCCACGCCTCCGGTTAGCACTTTCGGCTGGCCGCCATTCCCGATGTATGTGGGAGACTATCTCGACAACGACTTCAACGCCTTAAATGGACCCGGACATATCTGGAACGACGGTCGCAATGGCGTTGATCAGGATGTATTCTTCGAGTCGTTCGTTGCCGCCGACAGCGACGGTGACGGCGTTCCCGATGCGATCGACAACTGCCCGACGATCCCCAACCCGGCTCAGCTCGATGGCGACCTCGATGGTGTCGGCGATGTCTGCGACAATTGTCCTGCGACACCCAACCCGGGTCAGGGAGACGCCGATTTTGACGGAATAGGCGATCTCTGTGACAACTGCCCGACTATCCCAAATCCTGCCCAGATTGATAGTGACGGCGACGGCTTCGGCGATGCCTGCGATATCTGCCCCGGCTTCGATGATGCCCTCGATGCGGATCTGGACGGTGTCCCCGATGGTTGCGACAATTGTCCGACCGTTCCGAATCCCGCTCAGATGGATACTGACGGTGACGGTGTGGGTGACGTCTGCGACGTCTGTCCTGGATTCGATGACACCCAGGATGCGGACGGCGACGGTGTTCCAGACGGCTGCGATATATGCCCTGGATTCGACGACAATGTCGATACCGATTCCGACGGAGTCCCGGACGGCTGCGACCTCTGCCCCGGTTTCGACGATGCTCTGGATGCCGATTCCGATGGCGTGCCGGACGGATGTGACAACTGCCCAGGCACTTCGAACCCGACTCAGACCGACTCGGACGGCGACGGCTTCGGCGATGCCTGCGACGTCTGCCCCGGATTCGACGACAATGCTGATGCCGACGGCGATGGCGTACCGAACGGCTGTGATCTCTGCCCGGGATTCGATGACAATATCGATACTGATTCCGACGGCGTACCGGACGGTTGCGACGTATGTCCAGGTTTTGACGACAAC
>Ga0180436_10005414_pt1 | contig 11288 bp, 7 predicted proteins | sample SS_ome_2_FD_132434 | JGI IMG/M metagenome (GOLD analysis project Ga0180436, IMG submission 132434) | Hypersaline lake sediment archaeal communities from the Salton Sea, California, USA - SS_3_S_2 metaG | ecosystem: Environmental > Aquatic > Non-marine Saline and Alkaline > Hypersaline > Sediment...
TGATCCTGCCGGGGAGCCGTTATAGGTTCCGTCGCCCATTAAATCCCAGCTGCCTGTACCTTCAAAATCTCCGCCCGATTCTTCGTAATCCGTATCATAAAAGTCCGGAGCGCCCAAATTGTGACCAAATTCATGACACATAACGCCAATGGTATTAATATTCGACGCATTCCGGAGTTCCGGCTGTATCGTGTATGCATCCACAACCACTCCGTCGAATGTTCGTTCCGGCTGAGAATACAATCCGGAAAGTCCCCAGCTATGCGACCAAATGTCATTTTCATCGTATCCAACTTCTTCGCCGGTTCCCTGGTGGATAATGGAAATTCCGTCAACCTCTCCGTCGTTGTTGTTATCATATTGCGAAAAATCAATTTGATCATCAACGGCTTGTATGGCTTCCATTACCAGCTCCCGGGGGCGCTTGTCATTATCCTGATTATCGTTTTCTCCATAATAGTTGTGAGAAAATTGAGCAGTAACCCAGTCCACAACATCAATTTGAAGGTTTAACTGACCGTAGGACGCTTCATAAAAGTATTGTCGCACACTTCCTGTCCCGTTAAAATTATCCTGATTCATGAAATTATTGAAGTCATTCAGACTAAATGTGTTTGCAGCATCGGAAAAGTTGATCAGGATAACTAATAACCTGGGATTTCCAGAACCCGGAAATGCTTTGGAGGGCCCGCTCTGGGAAATCAGCAGCGGATGGGACTTTAATTTCGATTCTATTTGCGTCTCTGAGAAACGGAGGCCCTTCTGAATGTTTTTCAGCAGTTTTTTGGATTTTAGCCGACGATTGCCGGGATTCGAAGCTTTTATCCCTGATAAAACCAAATTCCCCTTCGAATCTTTTTGGGTAAATTCAAATTGCCCTTCGTTATTTCGCAATATGGTGAAACCATCGGTTGTTGTATACCAATGAACAACGCCGTCTCCATGCCCCTGAATCGTTAAAGGAGTGCCGTCGGGTTGTGTAATTGTTACCGGTTCCGGACAGGCAGGTACCCCTCTGCCATGGAATTTACAATGCTTCGACTGAGAAAGGGATTTAAGCTTCTGATTCTGACCGTAGAATGAGTCGTGAAAAAGAAAAATATGAATAATGATTATTAATGTTATGTGGGATAATGTTCTCATTCGGTGCTGTTTCTGGTCCGTTTCAGGGGGTGTTGAATCTTGCAAAAAACAGGTTTACAATGACTTATGTTAGTGGTGCGGGATCATTTATCCATAAAAATAAGCAGCCTCATTTACATGCCGATAAAATTTAAAAATATTCCATTTGATCAATAAGATTTATTTTCTTCAATAAGTTACAGGATTATCCTTAAACAGACTATAATGAACTCAATCAATTTTCCTTGTAACCTCTCGAAAAGGGAACAATTGTATAGGGGGGATAATTTTTGGAATGTTAAATTTCTACATCATCCGGTTAAAATAAACTATCTGCTTTTGGAGTTCTGTAAGGGATTCTCCGTAAATGTTATTTCATTGGATTCTGCTGGAATCAGGGATTAGTTTTGTCCATATATTTTATGGTGCAGATAGATTTATTAATTTTGCAAGATTGAAACTACAAATTCGCATCTTATTTTGCCGGTTTGGGAAAGTTTCTGAAAAAAAATAATTGAAAAAAATGGCTGACAGCTTATTGAATAAATACGAGACCATAAAGCACCGTTTCGAAGAAGTAGGAACGCAGATAACCGATCCGGAGGTGATGAAGGATATGAAGCGGTATGTGAAACTGAACCAGGAATACAAGCAGCTGGAATCGCTGGTGAAAGCATTTGGTGAATACCGGCAGATCCTCGATAATATTGCTTCCGCCAAAGAGGTGCTGGCGACAGAAGAAGATGAGGAGTTCCGTGAAATGGCGCGTATGGAGTTGGAGGAGCTTGAGCCGCAGGTGCCGGCGAAAGAGCAGCAGATTAAGTTTTTGCTGGTTCCTGCTGATCCGGAAGACGGTAAAAATGCCATTCTTGAAATTCGTGCCGGAACGGGTGGTGATGAAGCTGCTCTCTTTGCCGGCGACCTTTTTAAAATGTATACTAAATTTGCGGAGAAAAAGGGCTGGCGCGTTGAGTTGACTCACTTTAATGAAGGAACTCTGGGGGGATATAAGGAAATTGTTGCTAAAATTTCCGGCGAAGGGGTATATGGAATTATGAAATTTGAGGCAGGAGTTCACCGCGTACAACGTGTGCCACAAACCGAAACCCAGGGACGGGTGCATACATCTGCCGCAACCGTTGCTGTGCTTCCGGAAGCCGAAGAATTTGATGTTGAGATTAAAGAGAGCGATATCCGTAAAGATACCTACTGTTCTTCAGGGCCTGGCGGGCAGAGTGTTAACACAACTTATTCTGCTATCCGCTTAACGCACATTCCAACGGGGATAGTGGTAACCTGTCAGGATCAGAAATCGCAGTTGAAGAACCTTGCAAAGGCGATGACGGAGCTTCGTACCCGAATTTACAACATGGAGCATCAGAAATACCTCGATGCCATTTCTTCGAAACGAAAGACCATGGTTTCCTCCGGTGACCGTTCTGCAAAAATCAGGACCTACAACTGGCCGCAGGGAAGGGTGACCGACCATCGCATCAACCTGACGCTTTATAATTTACAGGCGATCATTGGCGGAGATATTGATGAGGTGATTGAGAAACTTCAATTGGAAGAAAATGCAGAAAGGCTGAAAGAGAGTGAATTATAATCGTCTCTAAGATTTTTTTTTTATATTCTTTTAATTGAAAAGCTCCTGCAAGCTTCGAGAAGAAGCTGCAGGAGCTTTTTTATTGAATCCAATTTACTCCCATTCTGGGCGATTGAATTCTTTTCGAATTATTCAAAAAGTTATTCTTCTCTTAATCTTCATCTTCATCTTATACCATTTACGAAAATGGGTGAGCCATTTTGTAGAAATAATCTGAATTGAATCTGTGAAGTTGCAACATTAAATATCGTAATTCAGGCATAAACGACGGCATTGTTTACCTCATTCCCATTCGTATGCCTGGAAACCGGTCATAAAAATTTATTCCCAATATTTTCAGGAAGAATATTCCCTTCAGGGATTGCTCTCTTTAAAAAAGATTGTCGAAGACGATAAAATGGCGTTCTTCTATTGAGCAAGTTTAACCTCGATTGCATTAGGTCCTTTTTGCCCCATAACAACCTCAAAAGTAACCTTGTCTGTTTCTTTTATTTGATCGATCAGCCCGTTTATATGAACAAAAATACTCTCTTGGGTCTCCAGGTCCCGGATAAATCCATAGCCTTTAGAGGAGTTAAAAAAGGTCACGACTCCTTTTCGAAGGACTTCCGCCTGTTCAACAGTTTCGCGTCTTGGAATGCTGATTTCAATATCTTCTTCTTTTATCTTAGTCTTTTTCGCGGGATCAGGAGGAGTTGAAGTAATTTGTCCGTTTTCATCCACGTAGGCAATCATATCGTCAAAATTACTTTCGTTTTTCGCGTTTGCCTTTCTCTCTTGTTTTTTTTGCTCCTTTTCAAGTCTCTTTTTTTGTTTCTTCTTTTCTTTTTCTTTCTTGTTCCAGGTTTCCTGAGATCTACCCATATTCTGTTTTTGTTATAAATTTATTTTCTTCGTTAATAAATAATGTCTCCGGGAGATATTGATGTAACCGCTCCGGGATTTCTTGTCAATCAGATGGATAAGACGATTTTCCTTGATTTTTTACGTGCTTGTGCAGGTTTGATAAAGTTTTCAACGAAGACTGAAAAAACCGGATCAGGAAGAGCCCTTCTTAATCGAAATTGAAAAGATGAACAACAATGCAGTGTTGATTATCTTATTGGGAATGATGTTTTTTCAATAACTGCAGCCATTTAATTAACGTTATTGACTGGTTGCAAACAAATGTTGAATAAAATAAAAAGCCTTAGAAGTACTTAATTATCAGGGTGCAGCGGCTTTGTTAAAGCCATTTCGCCTCGAATAAATGACGATTCCGGCATTTTTTATATTGCAAATAGATGTCCGGAATAAACATTATTAGTTAACAAAGGTAATAAAAATGTCCGGCGGGACAATATCCTTCCTGGCAATTGCTTTTCCCATTCTTGGGACCTGGGCGTAAGTTCTAATCCTGCTTGACATAATTCGGTTTATCTGTTAATATGGGAAGGCGGAATACCAATTGGCAATTAATCGGTCCAAAAAATATTTTGGGGCCAATATCCTCGCGAAAAAAAGAATTTGGAGAACCGAATTTGGACGGGGAATCCTACCAGGCAGCCGGCTTTGATTCGCAGCGATCATTTTTAGTCATCATGAATTTTAGATGACGATGAAACCAATCGGTTAATTTCTTTTAATTCCTTATCCGTTAAGTGCCTCCATTTGCCAATTGGGATGTCAAGCGATATGTTCATGATTCTAATCCGCTTTAATTTTAAGACTTTGTAGTCTAAATAATCGCACATCCTGCGGATTTGCCTGTTCAAGCCTTGTGTTAGTATAATTTTAAATTTGAATTTATTTATTTGTTCTACATAACATTTTTGGGTAATGGTGTCTAAAACAGGAACACCATTACTCATTTTGTGAATAAATTGCTTAGTTACAGGCTTGTTTACAGTAACCAAATATTCTTTTTCGTGGTTGTTTCTGGCACGTAAGATTTTGTTAACTATATCGCCATCATTCGTTAAAAAGATTAGTCCTTCGCTGAATTTGTCCAAACGGCCAATAGGAAAAATGCGCTTTGGAAAATTTATGTAATCAATAATATTGTCTTTTTCTACCCTGGTGTCGGTAGTGCATACGATCCCGATTGGTTTGTTAAAAGCAATGTAAATAGGTTTTTCTTTTGGTTCTGAAATTAATTTTCCATCAACTCTCACTTCGTCTCCGGGGATAATTTTCGTTCCCATTTCTGGAGCAACCCCGTTAATGGTAACACGACCTTCCTTAATAAGCTTATCTCCAACTCTGCGCGAGCAGTAACCTACCTCACTTAAGTATTTATTGATTCTTGTTGATTGAGTTTCTTTCATCTGTTGAAAATTTTGTTTGCAGTAGCCAGATGGAATCCGCAAGTAAATTTAATCCCCCGATTGTGTAAATTGGATGATGAAATTTACATGCTTGCGAAATGTTTCCTAATTGTGTGGCTAATTCTAACAACCCCAGTTTTGTTTTGATTAATTTTGCTTCTGTGTTTATGTCTGACAGTTTTAGTGGATTAAACAATTTTTTGTTCTTGGTAATTTAAATATAGTTTAATCCCAACTATCAGATTCAATCGTAGATAATTCATTTTCGCGATAGTGGATTTGTTGTGTCATAAGCTTTATTTAGTTATTAGTCCATTTTTGTAAGCTTCCAATGCCCTCGCTCTTGCAAATTTATGCTCTACGATTGGCGTTGCGTAGTTGGAGGTTCCATACTCCGGAACCCATTTTTTTACATATTTCAGGTCCTTATCAAATTTCTTCAACTGCTCTTCCGGATTGAATACCCGGAAATAAGGAGCAGCATCGCAACCAGTTCCTGCGGCCCATTGCCAGTTGCCATTATTGGATGACAATTCATAATCCAGTAATTTCACCGCAAAGTAGGTTTCTCCCCATCGCCAGTCGATCAACAAATGCTTGCACAGGAAACCGGCCGTAACCATGCGGGCCCGGTTATGCATCGTTCCGGTTGCATTGAGTTGGCGCATCCCGGCATCTACCAGAGGATATCCGGTTTCTCCCTGACACCATCTGTCGAATTCCAGTTCGTTGTTCCTCCATTCAATGCCGTTGTATTTCGGTTTGAAGTTTTGGCTCACCACTCCGGGGAAATGATAAAGGATTTGCATAAAGAATTCTCTCCAGATCAATTCGCTTAGGAATATCTCATACGAAGGTTTCAGTTGCCTGATAATCCAGCGTATACTTATCGTTCCAAACCTGAGATGAGGACCCAGGCAGCTCGTAGAATCTTCCCCGGGAAAGTCGCGGGTAGATGCATATTTGTGCAATTGGGATAGGTCATAATTCCTCACTTTGATGGATGATTTTCGAAATCCAATTTCTGAAAGTGTAGGAAAAACATGCTTTGATGGATAGAAATTGTCGAAATTGTTTGATTTAACCGGGAGAATCAATTTGGCATGAAAACATTGTAACCACCTCTTTTTGTATGGGGTATAAAGGGTATATGGCTTTTCATCCTTTTTTACAATCTCATTTTCTTCAAATATTACCTGGTCTTTGAACGCGTGTAACCGGATGTCATGTTTGTTCAACAACACTTTTACTTTGTTGTCCCGTTCCAAAGCATAAGGTTCGTAATCCTTGTTGAGGTAAACCTGACCAATCGCATATTTCCGGATGAGATCCTCCCATATTTTAACAGGATCTCCTTTCAAACAGAATAAAGAACTTCCTCTCTTCCTCAGTAGATCATTAATGGAATGAAGCATATGGTAGATAAAACTTACTCTTGCATCATCGGCAGGGAGTTCCTGCAGGATGTTTTGATCAAATATAAAGATGGGCAATACCGGAAGGCCGGATGCTAAAGCGTGATGCAATGCTGTATTGTCTTCCAATCTCAAATCTCTTCTAAACCAAAATACGGATAGTTTCATGGCTAATAATTGCGTTCAGTTGCAAGATGGAACTCTCGCCTCCCATTTTCCCGGCCAAACAATGGTTTGATTACGATGAGGAAGTGTTGTTGTTACTTCTCTTTGATCAAATATAGCTTATTGTCTTCTAAGGAATACATCAAGGGTGCAATTTTAATTTTCGGATACCTTAACCGTAATCGTTTTGTTTCACTTAAAACAAAGTCAACCTCGTTACCAATCTCAAACATCGGTGCAAAGTGCATGAAATGTTCTTCTGCCCATTCTTTGTCCCAGCCGGCATTCTCCACCAGTCCTTTAACAAATTGATCCTTCTTTGAAAACAGATTTACCATTCCGCAATTATTGTGTCCGATCAGTGCTATATGCTTTACCTGTCCGATTGCGATGGAGTAGGAAACTTTAAATTCGCTGTACCGTAAGTTTGCTCCTCCTGTGCGGATTATGTAGGCAAAGTTTTCCGGAATGCATAAATGTTTTCGATTGTCCATGCACATTCCAATCAAAAGCTCTGCTGTTTCATAAAAGTCGGGCTGCCGGTTAAGATTGTGGTATTCAATAAGCCGGCCAATGGGTGTTTGTTGATACTCCGGGAAAATGTCATCAACTGTTTTTATCGGAACTAATCTTTTCATGGTTATTCTTTTGTTCTTTTTTCAATGAAATGCTCAACGTTAGGGCATGTGGTATCTCTGCATAGCTTGCATTTTGATCCGCTGCGTTTATGCAACTCCTTTTCTATATTCATTTCTTGTTGTTCTTAATTTGATTATTGCTGTTCGTCTGCCTCAAATATTTATTCCGGCAAGGATTGATTATCCCGGTTCATTTTTGAGTAAGATCCATTCCATTCTTCAAGTCTCCGGGCAATTTTCACAAGGGAGCAAAGTTACAGAAGAATATTTAATAATACCGATTTTGATTAACAATGAGTTGTTATCAAATTTTATAATGACATAGAAGAAATCGATTGAAATACAATTGAAATTAATGGTAATGTTGAACCTGATAAATGCAGGCTGAAAATCAATTTCTTTCCAGGTATTTCAATAAATCTATTCCGGTTTGCTATCCATTTGATCCAACTAAACAGAAAACTCACACAATTTCATAATAGGTATATGCCAACAACCAGTAGCCAATATCCAACACCCTGCAACTAAACCACCTCCCGGATTAAACCGTCGTTTTGCCAATAAAAATGAATATAGGAAGCCAGAACATTTTTCTTCCGGAAAACCGGGGCATCCACTTCGTGACCGGTTGCATTAAAGGTCTTTCCCGCGAGGGAGGGTTCGTTGTTTGCAGTGAGTGTTGAGTAGTGAAATTCATGCCCGCGGTATTCCCGGTTGTTGAGCCGGAACTTCCGGTAGCCCAGCGTCAGTTTCATCGGTTCGATGGAGGCGCGGATGTTCAGAAATCCGACCATTGGGAATGCTTTCCCTTTTTTATCGGTGATGGATCTTCCCAGGAACATCATTCCTCCGCATTCGGCCACCAGGGCACCGCCCCTGTCGCAATAGCTGCGTATCGATTCCAGCATGGTTGGATTGGCCGATAGTTCTTCCAGGTAAAGTTCGGGGTAGCCGCCACCCAGGTAAACCAGGCGGGCTTCGGGCAGGCATGCATCCCGTAGCGGACTAAAGAAGGTAACGGTTCCAAGGGTTTCGAGCTGTTCCAGGTTGTTGGTGTAGTAAAAGTTAAACGCTTCGTCGCGGGCAACCGCAATTTTTAACTTTCCTTTGGTCTGAACCTGAACAGTCGGACATGGATCCACCTCCCGGCTGCAGGCTTTTATCAAACGGTTAAGGTCGATATGCTTTTCCACATGACTGGCTATTTCGTTCAGCAGCTTATCGTAGCTTTTATCCTTCTCGCAAATAGAGAGCCCCAGGTGGCGGGAATTCATTTTCAAATTCTCTTTTTGAGGAAGGTAGCCCAGGCAGGGAACATCGACATCCTTGCAGGCAGCGTTTAAAAACCGGCAATGGCTTTCGGAATTAACAAAATTAAAGATCACACCGACAAGGTTTACTGCCGGGTCGAAATATTTGTAACCATACAGCAGAGGAGCCACCGAATAGGCCGTGGAACGGGCATCTACCACCAGAATTACCGGTAGGTTGAGGAGTTTTGCAATCTCTGCGCTGCTTCCCTCTGCCTTGTGTGCGCCATCGAATAAGCCCATGACCCCTTCCGCCAGCCCTACATCCGCGGTTTGCATCCCTTTCGAAAACTGTGATTTTACATGGGCTTCATCCGCCATGAAAAGATCCAGGTTCACCGAATGTTTGCCGGCTGCATTCCGGTGATGCCAGGGATCCAGGTAATCCGGGCCGCACTTGAAAGGCTGCACTTTCATTCCCCTGTTATTAAAAGCACGAAGCAATCCAAGGGTAATGGTCGTTTTGCCCGATCCGCTATGCGGCGCAGCGATTAAGAATGAGGGTTTTTTCATGGATTTTGTGATCGTTAGATTGTAAGTTTCAAGCGCAACGCGCGTAAAAATGCTTTTTAGTTGATTGCATTAACAATTTAAGAATTTATATTGCAATCTATTGTTCCTCCCAAAGAAAAACATTTTTTCAAAACACATCAAACGTTACAACAAATAGCGTAATAAATCCCGGCTCTTTGGGGTGCGGGATATTTTAGCTGAACAGCGCCGGTTTATTCATCCTGGCAGGCAAAGTAGGGATTTGCGTTACTTTTCCCCTTTATATCTTCATCCCAAAGACAAGTATATCATCTGTCTGTTCTAAATCTCCCCTCCAATCCTTGATGTTTTGTTCAAGAATTTCCTTCTGTTTACGCATGTCATTATTCTGAATCCTGAAAAGCAGCTCCCTAAAGTATTTAACTCTATAGGTCTTTCGGTTGGGTCCTCCCATTTGATCGACATAGCCATCCGTAAAAAGATAAATGGAATCTCCGGGCAACAATGAGATATCATTATTTGTAAAAGGCTGAAAAGTCTCATTGTATATCCCAATCGGCATAGGATCGGTTTGGTATCTCAACAGCTGATAATCTCCACTATTTTCTATCAGCAACCTTTTTTTTGATTTTTCAGCGGTTTTATCTATTTTATTTCTTTTTCTCATCAGGTAAAGCGGTCGGTTTGCACCGGAGTACTGCAATGTTTTACGATCCAAATCCAAAATACAAAGTGCGATTTCCAGTCCATCCTGTGTTTCACCCTCTTCTCCTTTCTGATGGAGTGAAAAAATCAGGGATTCACGTAAGCGCCCTAATATTTCGCCGGTATTATGAGAATCACTCTTGCTGATAATTTCATTCAGGTAAGAAATTCCGAGGATACTTAGGAATGCGCCGGGCACTCCGTGCCCCGTGCAGTCGGCTACAGCGATATACACTTTATTATCCTTCTCAATGGTCCAGTAAAAGTCTCCGCCAATGATATCACGCGGGTTGTAGAAAACAAAATAGTCAGTTAACGTTTTGCGGAGTATATCTTCGGGCGGCAATATTGCTGTTTGAATTCGTTTTGCGTAATGAATACTGTCCAGAATTTGGTATTTTTGGCTTTCGATGGTGTTTTTTTGGTTAATTACCATTTCTAACTGGGCTTCAATCTCTTCTTTCTGAGCTTCTATTTCTTCTTTTTTCTCTGCAATTTCTTTCGTTCTTTCAACTACTTTATCCTCTAACTCCGCATTCATCTGCGAGATGCTAATTATGTAGTTTTTAATTTTCTGAATCATTATATTAAAACCTTCCGCCAGCTCACCTACTTCATCATTGGTTCTTACAATCGTATAATCTGTTATCCCGTCCTTCTGTATTTTTTTCATATTACCAAGCAGTTCCTTTACCGGGTAAACAATACTCCGGGTGGTCCATTTTACGATCAGAAAAATATAAATAATGGAAATAAGAATTCCTGTTCCTATTCCGAAAAACATAATAATCGTATCAATGGCAGAAACATAATATAAACTGTCATAATTAATTATGTCAGCCTGTTCGGAAATCATCTCTATAGAGTCTCCCCAACCGCCAAGTAAAACTTTTCTTTGACCTTGTGTCAATTCTTCCATTTGCAAATCTTTTACAGACGTCAGGCTTAAGACCATGTAAAGCACAACAATTGCTAAGGGGAAGAATGTTGTGATTACACTCGCAAGCCCAAACTGACGGCCTATATTGCCGCTTTTAAACCGGAAAATCCGCTTTCTAAGTTCCTCTTCTGTATAGAAGAATTCGATATATTTTAAATGAACCCTGTTCTTTTGCCAGAAGTAAACAAACAGAAGTGTAAGAAATGCTGCGACAGAAGAAACATAGAAAAAGTTTTGAAAAAGTTTTTGCTCCGCTTCTGGATGAATTGATTCAAACGACATTAAGGTGGATATGGCAAAAATATGGCTCACAGCATGAGGCAGAAACAAAATGATACAATTAATAAGCGGAGTAACCAATATGAGTTTCCTGCAGTATGCTTCAAGTCGCCTTTCAACCGGCTTCTGCTTTCTTTTTCGTTTTAAGTATACTTTAAACGGCTTATTAAATATGTATCCTAATACATAGCTGATAAGCAGAAATATGGAATACAGTTCAAAAAATCTTTTTAATTTCTGATTCCTGTCTGCTTGTATATCTTGCTCAGCCAGACTTAAGGAATTGCTTTTTGCTGAAGATAAAACGGAA
>Ga0180436_10005416_pt1 | contig 11285 bp, 14 predicted proteins | sample SS_ome_2_FD_132434 | JGI IMG/M metagenome (GOLD analysis project Ga0180436, IMG submission 132434) | Hypersaline lake sediment archaeal communities from the Salton Sea, California, USA - SS_3_S_2 metaG | ecosystem: Environmental > Aquatic > Non-marine Saline and Alkaline > Hypersaline >...
AGTTACTTCAATATTCTCTTTGCTTAGTTTAGCGTGGTTGTCAAAACCTTTTGCGTCAAATAACCATCCACCAAAACTTCCAGGTTTATTTGTTCCATCTTTTGGTGTAATAAAAGGAAGACTATCTACACTAAATCCAATATGTGAATTCTCCTGTTGCCACTTAAATACTTCTTCAGGAGTATATCTTTTTTCATTAAGAGTAATCTCTTGTAGTCCGCCACTATCAGCAAAAACAATTCCATCTTCTAATAACATATCTTTATCTTTTATGTTCTTAAATATTTTATCGTGATGAAATGGATTAATTAAAAAGTGATTATATTTTACTATTCCATCTTTAGTGTAAAAGGTTGGTCTCTTATCACCAATAAATAAATCATCTCGTAAAGCACAATTTAATATACTTCCATTTAAGACTGGAACATATGATACTCCAGTCAATTTAAATTTTCCTAAACTCATTCTACGTGCCTCCAAGTCACTTTATGTATAACATTAAATACACTACCTTTCCCTGCATCAACCATTTTTCCAATTTCTCCTAATGAATATTTATTCATACTATATAATTTTCTTATCTTCCTAACTTTGTTTGGATTTAATTTAGCTTGTGGTAATTCATTACCTTTAGGTGTATATTGTAAATTATTAGCACGACAATGTTGCGCATTCTCTTTTGGTGTGGCCCATTCAAGATTAATAATATTATTATTTGTTTTTACTCCATCTTTATGATTAATAAATCTTTTTTCTCCTTCTGGCTTAAAAGCTTTCATAACTAATTTATGAACTCTTTTATTCATTTGTTTTCCTTCATGGTTGTGAAGACATACTATACAATACCCATCTCTTTTATCAATAGTCGGTGTCATCATTCTATTTCCGCGACTACTCCATTTTTTAATTATACTCTTTACTCTACCTAAATTGCTAACTTCATATCTATCTTCAAACCCAACAACAGGTTTCCAAACTTCGCCATTATTCATTTCTTAAAGCCCCACCAATAAACATAACATCATATACTATACTAGCAATTAATCCGCATATCATAAAAAATCCTAATATACCAACAGCTACAAAATTTTCTAAAGCAACAAATACAATACCAATAATATATAATATCATTAATGCATATTTAATTATGTGATTTATTGCCAAATATTTTAATTCTTTTTTCATCATCTATCACCTTTCATTACAGTCAAACCTACTCCTAATAAAATCATTACTATTCCTACAGCACTAAACCAACTAGGTAAATTTACTTTTAATGCTGTCCCTAAAAAAGGAGAAACAAAAACAAAGATACCTAATATCATCATTGGATGAACTTTGCCTACTGGGTTGTCTGGACTTATACCCATTACTTCTGGATTCATTTTAACATCACCTTTGCCATTTTACCTATTGATTTAAGAGATTGATTAATTATATACTCTGCATTTTTTGTGAGAAGTTTTTGGTTTTCTCTCTCATAATAATTGTCCATAAAATATTTTATGTTCTGTTTCATATGAGTTTTGTTATTACAGATAAATTTACTATGATACATTTCTGGAAACACTAAACGGTTTGGTACTACAGGATAATTTCCTAAAAGCATTGCTTCAACGGTTCCTATACCAAATGTTTCTTGGTCATTATTATTAAACACTAATTTTGATTTTGCAAGTAACTCATAATATTCCTTCTTATTCTTTGTGACATCCATAGTGAAAACAAACTTATAATCTGGTAAAGCCTTTTTTAGTTTCTCAAAATCCTGTGGATTTTTCTCAGGGTCTTTCCTATGAGGGAATACTATAATATCTTCTTTTTTAAATTTAGCTGGGTTACCAATTTCTTTATGTATTTGTTTTTGCCAGTCCATTGGAAAACCTACTACGTGAATCTTTTTGTTGATAGATTTCTTACCGTGTAAGTCCTCAAATAAAATATTCTCATTAGTGAGAATTAATTCTTTATGGAATTTAGTTGCTACAAAATTTCCATCTAAAGCTTTCATCCAACCAATTTCATTGTGGATAGCCCACTCTCCTAAGCCGGCTTGTGATACAAAGTCGTGTGGGTCATATGTTCCTGCGTGCCAATACCCATACATTTTTGTTTTAAGATTATTAAGTTGAATCATATATTTAATCATAGTTACTCCGGCGTGCCAAGCATCTGCAAATATAATTACATCTTCATCTTTAATTCTACCCTTTGCAAAATATGATGATATTTGATATATCTGTTCTGACTTCCAAACATTTGTTTGATTAATATCAAGGAACCTACCCTTCTTAATTTTATCTCCAGTTATAGTTCCATCAACATTGATTACTCTATCAAAATATTTAGAGAACTCTTGTTTCCAATATAGGTGCCATTGTTTAGTGTATCGTTTTTCCAAAGGCTCAATCGTCATTATGTATAATGTTCTCTTCATATTTATCACCTAGTATAAAAAATAAAAGTGAGGAATTTAATCCTCTTTTTCAGTTACTAAAAAACTTTCTTCATTCCATTCGTATTTTTTCCAACGAGCTGGATTTTGTTTCTTAATTAAACCGATAATTGTATTCGCTTGAGTTTTAGTCTTTTTCTTGTCACGTTCATCTTTCCACTCATGAACTTTTTCTACAACAGCATCAATATCTTTAAGACTTTTCATCTTTAATGCTTTTAGGATTAGACCTGTGTAACTTGTTGGGCTTGCTTCTTTTCCTGGTTTTTTTGGTTTATCTACTTTAACTTCTGGCATTTTTATTTCCTCTTCTAGTAATTCTTTTTTATCTAATTCTTTTTGCTCTGCATAGAGCTGACTTACTCTTTCACTTGTTTTTCTTTGTGCTTCTGCATACTTAGTATCGAATTCTTCTTGTGAAATTTCTTTCCTATCTAACTGCCTTATAAGCAATTGTTTTTCCAAAGCTATACTATTTAATGTTTTGTTTGACGTGGTCATTTTTACTTCCTCCTATTCTATATCGAATAAAATAGTCGCATTATATAAACTTTACTAAATCTCATTTACCGGTCCATCATATTTTTTGTATGAACCATTCTCACCATCTTCACTTACTTCAATTTTGACTTTCCGTCCTGGATAATCTTTTACTATAGCATTATTTAAGGCGTCAGAAATCATTTCACAACTTCTACTCTTTTGGTCATCTGCCATACGATTAATATATTCATCTACTTTCCGTTTAAACATTATGAACTCTATATCTCTATCATTATGTGTGACAGAAATATACACTTTAAATTTAAAGATGTGTCTATGTAAATTTCTAAGGAATGCAACTTCATCAGGTGCTCCAGGATATTTATGGAACATTTCTTTCTGAGTTGTTATCCAAATGTAATTATTCATTCTTATTCAACTCCTATTTATTAAATCTAAAAATTCCTGTCTTGCTGGTTGTTCTTTAAAAACTCCTGTAACAGCTGAAGTTCTAGTTCCACAACCTGGTTGTTTAACTCCTCTCATTTGCATACATAAATGGTCTCCCTTTACCACAACCATACACCCCAAAGGATTAATTGTCTCTTGTAGTTTATCAACTATTTCCTGTGTAAAAGTTTCTTGTAACTTTGGAGCCTTAGCCAACAATTCAACCAATCTAGGTAATTTTGATAAACCTAAACCACCTTTTTTTGGTATATATGCTATAGACACATCATATATAACTGGTAAAAAATGATGTGGGCACATCGAATAACATCTTATAGGATGTTCAACTACCATACCATCATATGTCGTTGGGAATGATGTTGATAATATCTTTTTAATTTCTTCATCAGCATTAATTCCTTCAAATATTTCATAATAAGCACGTGCTATTCTTTTAGGTGTATCTTTAAAATTTACATCTTTTATATCTAAACCAAATTCTTCTTTTAATCCACGAAGCATATATATAGCTCCTTTCTCAACTAATGATATACCAGTAAATCTACCTTTTTTAATTTCATTATGATGTTTTGCGTGACAACTTCTACATAAAATTAATAAATTATCTAAATTATGATTACCATAATTAGAATAATCATTGTAACCATCTTTATGGTGAACTACTATATTTTTATTTGTTCCACAACGCATACATTCCTCACCATAGTATTCTAAAGCACGTTGTCTATAATTACTTCCACCATGAATAGTCTTTTTTTCACTGATATTTCTTTTTTGTTCATCAGTCGGTTCATACCCACATTTTTCTTTCCGAATAATAATTTGTTCAGGGTCATTCATTTGTTGTTTTGTTTTAGCAGATAAATTGTTTTTTAATTCATTCGCCTTTTCAACACCATACATTTCTTCATATGTTTTTCCTCTTTTATTATTTTGTCTAGATAAAGTAATATTTTTATCTTCATATAAAGCATCAGGATATTTTTCTTTATAATCAGACATTGTCATTTGGTGTTCTTTCCATAAATGTGTTTGTGTTATTTTCCAAAAATCTTTTCCACATTCTAAACATTTAGTTTTTTTAAAATCTTCTTTTGCTTCTTTATTCATCTATACCATCCTCTTGTATTTTACCTTCATCAGGCCACATTACTATACAAACCTTTGGAGCTATATTATATCCAAAATGTTTTGCCTGTTTGATTATGAAATCTATAGTATCATATTCATCTTGATTTGTGGTTGATGTTGAAGTTAAATAAATCTGATTCTTAGGTATTCCCATATCAGTTGCTATCATAGAAACTTCATCTACATCATCTTCATTACTTACTTGAAATATAAACTTGCCTAATATCTTTATGAACCAAGACATATTACGTGGTATAATTCTATCCTCATACTTACCACCATCTCTTTTCATTTTAGGTGTGATATAATATTTAACGTGTTCAAATCCTCCCATTGATATAGGACGTGTAACTCCATCTGTATGAACGTGAAATACAATAGTATTATTTTTATTTATGCACTTCTTTATTAGAGGAGCCATTTCATCCCTTTGAGCGTATGTGTTTTTACCTAATAACACTACATTATTAAACGGCGCAATTCGATTAATAAGTTCCTCTTGAGAGTATTCAACACCATATTCATCTAATACTATAAATAAAGCATATTGACCTACATCAATTAAACCAGTAAAAGATGGATACATCTCCTTAACTTTCATAATCAAGCCTCCGTTGACTTGGGTCTATAATATTCTCATTAGTTTCATCTTCTTTAGTATAAATAGCAGTGCTCGTTGGTGTCTCCCAAACCTTTACATAACTAATAGCTATATTAAATTCACTAAGTTCTGGTTTTAGTTCTTCATACCAATACTTAGAAATATTCTCAGCAGTAGGAATAAAAGGAACAACAATAATTTTCATATCTTGTTTTTTCATTTCCCTAAAATGTGGTAAAAGTAAATCACCATTATAAATCATAAAACCATGGTCACATTTTTCATCAATGATTTTCATCATAACATATTTTAAATCACCAAAGTCAATAACCATACCTTCACTAGAATCTCCAGACTTAGTTATAACTTTATCATCAACACCTACTTCAACTTTATATCTGTGTCCGTGTGGATTTCTACATTTACTTTTATGGTTTGGAACTCTATGTCCCATATCAATTTCAATAGTTTTAGTTATTAGCATCTTATAGCCCCCAAGCACCTAATCCCTGTTGTTTCACAGGTTCAGGTTTATTTGATTCTTTTATTTGTTTAAAATTAAGATAATGTTGTTTCCAATATTTCTTAGGAACACCATACTCTCTAAACCAACTTACTTTATCTTTTTCAATAGCTTCTATAATCCTACCCTTCATAGCATTATAATCATTATCAGCAAGTTGTAAATGTTTTCTTATTTTTGGTATTATAAAATCATATTCATTTTCATCAGCAACCTGTTTTATGTATTTTACAAATGGTGCTTTAGGTGTCTTTGGTAAAATACTCCAAGCTAAACTTAAATACATTTTAGGTGGTAAATGAAAAGTATATTTATCTAACCATCTAGTTTGAACTCTAATTGAATCATTCATAGCTAACCATCTTTGTATAACAAATGGTTGTATTTCAGTATCTTCTAAAGTCATAATCCAATCAGACTTTCTATTTGTATAAAGGTTACTGAGTAAAGTTATTATGTTCATTTGGTCATCTCAATCAAACTGGTTGCAAAAATGACTTTAGGGTCTGCCCCTAAAGCAATATCTCTTTCATTACGACAAGTGATTTGAATCATTTTAGTCATTTCACTTTCTAAAGCCTTAGTCCAAAAATGTATATTTAATTCTCTTGGGTCAATAGTAGATTGCATTACTTCTACTTTGACAGTTTTCCAATCTTTCTTTTGGATAGCTTCCCAAAGTTTATCATAAATTTCATTTACTGGTTTCACATTTTCCTGTGTAACTTGTTTTCCTTCTGTGTGTAAATCTTGTAAAGCTATTACACAATTACGAATACTAGGGTAATTTAATTCGACTAAAGTTTTAAGTCCCTCTTCTGTATAATCCATCTTTTCAGCATCAACTATTTTCTCTAAATAGGTATATACTTCTTCCTTCTTTGGATAAGCAAAATGTATTGTTATACATCTACTCTTTAAAGGGTCAATAACCTTATTAATATTATTACACGTTAGAATAAAAAATACATTTTTAGAATATGTTTCCATAACATTACGAAGAGCTTCTTGTGATGCCTTAAGCATTCCATCAAACTCATCTAAAAATACACATCTACGCATTCCTTCTTTTGAACTTTTAGTGACAGCAAACTCTTTTACTTTCTCTCTGACTGTTTCAATCTTTCTATCATCAGAACTATTTAGAATCAAAGCGTCACATTCTAATTCATTAATAATAGCTTTTGCTAATGTTGTATTATGATTAATAATTCCATTTGCTAAAAAAGCATGTGTTTCAGGAATATGAAAATCATATATATATTGTTCATCTTGTTTTTCTATTTCACACACTTCATCTAAAAAAACATCATTATCAATAAAAAAAGATAATTGACTTAAATATTCTTCTTGTTCCATAAATTCAATTAAATTGTTTTTATGGTTTTGTATAGATGAATTTAAATTATTAATTTTAGCTAAATCTTTTGATTTTACAATATACCTACTTATGTTGTGTTCTCTTCTTTTATTTTTTATAAAATCTTTAATTATAGATTTATATGATAATATATTTGTATTCATATTATCTTTAAATTCAACATATTCATTCTTGTATAAACCTTTAAAATATTCTATGTATTTTTTTGAATGTTCTACAGGTAACGTCAATATATGATAATGATGTTCGTATTGTTCAATATATTTTGTTCTATGCGTTGTAAAAAATCCCAAGTTAAGCATCATTATTTTAAGTTCTTTAGCTAATTGTTCTGAAGCTGTAGAATATTCTATGTAACCTTCATCTGAAATCCAAGAATCTTCAAATAAACCATCTATAAATTCCATTTGAATTTCTTTTGATGCACCTAAAATTATTTTAGGAATAAATTTATCTCTAGCAGTATGTTTAGAACAACCACAAACATCTACCATAAAATCTTTAAGTCTAGTTCCACCACATCTAAATACAGCTTGTTCTTTTTTGTGTTCACCAACTTCTAAACCAAATTCAGTATGTATAGTCATTGACAATTCGTCATATATATAATCTTTTTTAGTTGATATATTGACACTATTACCATCAAATAAACCATTAGCTGTAAAAACACCTAAAAAATAAGCAATATCTTTATTTAATTGTTTAGGTTTTTTAATATCAATTGATGAATGGTCTCTTTTATTTTTATCTCTTAATTTAGAATAATCAAATTCTATATTGTTTCCAAATATTTGAGTATTATAAACTATTGGTATAATATCATCTTTTTTTATGTCAAGAAGTTTTTTCCAAACAATACCATCATATTTATCAAATACTTTTATCTTATGATTTGGTGTTCCTCGTATTGTATGTCCTCTTTTTGTTTTTATTTTTATTACTTCACTTTGTGATTTATAAAAATATTCTGACTTTACTTTACCAACTTGTGGGTCATATAATTCCTCAACAATATCAGTATATTCTTCTGTTATATTATTATTATCACAATAATCTTTAAATGATGTCAAACCTTTTGATGATAAAAATATTTCATCACCTGTAAGACATTTACCTGTTCCAGGAGTTTTACTATGAAATAAGAAATGTGGTATAGTTGCCTGATTACCTAGGTACTTTAAGATTTTATCTTTAAAATCTCCTACCATATTACTAACTTTATTCGGTCGGTACTTTTCCGTCCAGACTGTATCAATTGGATTCATATTATCTACCTCTACAAATATAAAAGTGCCAGTCTTTCCTGGCAGTCAATGTTAAATGAGTTAAAACTCAATCATCATCTACACGAGGAGCAACAATTACAGTCACTACTGATGTTTCTGTTTTCTCAATAATTTTAGCTGGGTGGTCACTCTTGACACTAATCTCAACAGGACTATCCATATTAGCAACAGCTTCAATTAAAGGAGAACCAAATTTAACTTTAACACCTGGCGTACAACTAAGTGCCTCGTGTTCAGTTCTAAATTTATATTTTCCTGTGTTACTAAATGAAACCTTTTTATCTCCAGTCTCTACAATCATAATAGCATCCTTATTCATTTCAACATCTTTAATAATATCTTTAAGTTTCACCATAGGAATACTAAAAGTATTTTCAAACTCAAGTTTTGGTTCTCCAGTATCAGTATTAATGAACTCTTCTGAGATTAACTCGATATCTACTTTTTTATTGTCACCACTAATTGTCAAAAGATTTCCTTCTTTCTTTAATGTGATAAACTCACCAAATCTATCAAGAACTTTTACAACATTATCTAAGTCGTTCATACCAACATTGCCAAGTTCTTCATATTCTTTAAATGCTTCTTTCTTTAGTAAAGCCATAACTCTACTTTGTTGGCTAGGTGAATTAGCATCAATTTTTAATCCACTAGATTCAAATGATAAAATACATTCATCAATTTGTTGTTGTTTTTCCATCTTTGCTTTCTTTAGAAATCCTACAAAAGTTTTAGTTTTTACTTTCATTTTTTACGAACCCTCCGTTCTATATTTTACGAATACAACTCATTATATAAACTTTTTGTTTCTTAATCCTTATTAATCATATCATATAATTTATAATATACTTGTGCTGTCATTTTTGTGTCTTCCAATGCTCTGTGGAAATCAGTTGTTAAACCAAAGTACCCTGCTATAGTTGCTAACTTTACATTTGGAATATCTAAATTTCCTGAAATTTTTAATTGTCTTGCCATAGCCATAGTATCCTCAAAACCAATAAAAGGATAATCTACTTCAGCTCTAGAAAACATAGACCTTAAAAATTTAATATCAAATTTAATATTTTGTCCTATGATTACAGGTTCTATTAAATCAAATTGATTCAAAACAGATACTATTTTCAAACAAACTTCTCTTTCACTCAAAGCAGTTTTATTATGTTCTTCAATATTGATGCCATTACATTCCAAAGCTCCTGGACTAACTATTGACCAAGGCATCTTTTTTACTTTATACTCCTCAGCAAAAACTTCTTCCTTTTTATCATTATGTATGACAATAGCAACCGTAAGTATTTGATTTATATTATTATCAAATCCTGTAGTTTCTGTATCTGTGAATACTTTATGTGTGTTCATTCTTTCACCTTCATAGTATCCATCATCTTAAGACATTCATCAATAAACGCTTTCTGTTTTTCATCTGGTTCTTTAGCCATTTCCTTGATAAATCTAACAGCCGCATCTCCGTGCAAAATATGATTATCATCTAATGCTTTTTTATATCCATCTTTATATCCAAGATTGTAAGCATTTTCTAATCTTTCATCTTCACTTACTCCTTTTATATTCTTCATAGTCAATAACCTCCACATCATGACCTTCTTTTCTAAAAGCTTTTTTTCTAGCTAGACTTGCTACTTGTAAAAATTCTACAGGGTCATCAAAATCTATATAATAAGCATCCTTCTTTCCTTGTAAAATTCTTATAACTCTTCCTAACACTTGTATAGATTTTATATCACCACGATTAGCTGAAGCATTTATCACAACATCTAATTTTGGAATATCAATACCCTCAGCAAAAATACTTATAGTGCTTATCAAAATATCTAAATCACCATCTACAAATTCCTTAAATATTTTTTCTCTTTCCTTTTTTGAAGTAGCACCATATAAATGTTTGCTTCCATCTAAAATTGATTCTAAATTTTTACCGTGGTCAACCAATTTTGTAAGTATTAAAATCTTCTTACCCATATGTTTTCCAACTATATGTGTAATAGCTCTATCACGTTCTACTGACTCAGCAACAAAAGCTTTATAATAAACAGGATATAAAGCAGTTTCATTAATTAATCCTTTTGATATCTCACGCTCAACCGCTTTTATGTTATCTTTTGATATATAATTTTTTATGAATTGTATTGTCGGTTTAATAAGCCAACCTTTATCAATAAGGGTTTTACTATTTAAATCATACTTCACTTTACCAACAATAGCCTCTATCATCATATCGTTTCCATCATCACGGAAAGCAGTTCCACTTATACCCAAACGATATTCTGTATTCCTTAAATACTTTGATAATGTAAAATAACTACGAGCAGCTACCTTATGAGTTTCATCAAATATTACATATCTTATAGTGCTTAAATATGGAGCAAATAATCTAATTGTTTTAGTTAAAGTTTGAATAGTAGCTACCGTCACATCCTGCTCATCATGAACTCCTTGTCCTATTTGTCCTATAGGTATTCCTAAAGCTTCCTCTAATCTCTTTTTAGTTTGTTTTAAGAGCTCTATTTTATCTACAACAAATAAAGTTTTAACTCCTATTTGTCGTATTGTTTCAATAGCTATCTCAGTTTTACCGCTTCCTGTAGCTAATTGTAATATGCCTATTTTATTTTTAATGAACGATTTGACAGCCTCTTCTTGATAGTCTCGTAACTCAATACCATTAAGAAACTTATCAGGCATAGCTACCTTTGTATCATCAAATAATCTATTATCTTTTAAATTGACAACTACTTCCTTACCAAACTTTTTACCATAGTCTGATAATGTTTTTTTAACTCCATCTAAGAAGCCTATTGGTAATTGTCTTTTACCTGGGTTCCAAAATTTGATAGTAGTGTTGATATTAGGTTTTGCTTTTTTCATAAAATAAGCATTCTTTAATTCATAACTAAACTTCTTATCAAAGACCGTATTGATAGCATTATCTA
>Ga0180436_10005417_pt1 | contig 11284 bp, 8 predicted proteins | sample SS_ome_2_FD_132434 | JGI IMG/M metagenome (GOLD analysis project Ga0180436, IMG submission 132434) | Hypersaline lake sediment archaeal communities from the Salton Sea, California, USA - SS_3_S_2 metaG | ecosystem: Environmental > Aquatic > Non-marine Saline and Alkaline > Hypersaline > Sediment...
CGTCTTCGTTCTCGACACGCTGTCTCGCGCCTGGACGATCGATTCTCTGGTGCGGAGCGAGGAGCGGGTCTTCGGTGATCGCACCGACCGGATTGAGAGACGGATCACCGAGGACGGTCGCCGTGTGGAGAAGACGGTAACCTACGTCGATCCAGCCGGTAAGGCGAGGCGAATCGTCGAGTCGGTTCGGATGTACGAGCCGGAGGAGTTGCGTTCAATGGTGCATCGAGCCGGGTTCTCGGAGTTCTCGACTTTCGGAGGTCTCGACGGCAGCGAGCTTGGCTCGACCAGTCGGCGATTGGTCATCGTGGCACGAAAGGGTGAAGAATGAGAGCCATGAGGACTCCGGTTGACTCCATCTATCCCGACGCCCGGCTCTTCCTTGACTACGTTGCCGGACACGCGGAGGTCGTCGAGCGATTCCAGTGGAGGGTGGACGCTGTCTCGGATGCGGTGGCGGCGCGATCGCGCGGCGCCTATCCCCGAGATGCCCTGGCCGATCGCCTGGGTGCGTACAACCGCGGTCTGGGGGCGGCTCCGATTGCGTTGACGAACGCCGAACGATTGGCTGATCCCTCAACCCTCTGTGTCGTCGGAGGCCAGCAGGCCGGCTTCCTTGGCGGACCTGCCTACACCGCGTACAAGATCCACAGCATCCTGCGGGTTGCCGAGGGCCTGGCGAGATCCACCGGCCGTCCAGTGGTGCCGGTGTTCTGGCTTGCAACGGAAGACCACGATCTAAACGAAATCAACCGCGTCCGCGTTCAGGATGACGAGGGACGATTGGCGACGGTTGTGTTTGATGGGGAGGACACCGGTCGGGCCATCGAGAGCTTCTCGATCAGCCCGGCGATGATCGCGGCCGCCGATCCATTGATCGCGCATCTGCCGAAGGAGGCAAGACAGGCGTTCCGCCCGGAACCAGGGGATGACTATGCCACGTGGCATGCGCGGATCTGGAGTCGGCTGTTCAGCGATCAGGGCTTGGTGCTTGTCGAGCCGCGCACAATCCGACCCCTCACCGAACCGCTCTGCCGTCAGGCGCTGTCGCGTGGACGCGAGATCCAGGCGGCGCTCGCGTCGGCCGCCGAGGCCCTGGGCGATGCTGGATACGTCGCTCCGCTCGATCCGGCACAGGCCGGACGGCCGTTCGCCATCGACGAGAAGGGCAGGAGAGTGCGGGCAAGTGGCGCAAGCGTGAACGGCGACCTATCGCCTGATGCGGCACTTCGTCCGGTGCTGGCGGATGCGGTGCTCCCCAGCGTGGCGCAGGTGCTCGGTCCGGGGGAGATCGCCTATCAAGCCATGTTGCGCCCGGTGTACGAGTTGTTTGATGTCATCCAACCGTTGATCGTGCCCCGACAGGGAGCCACCGTCGTCTCAGCAGAGGACATGGCGATGTTGTCACATCTTGGCGTGGAGCCCTCTGCCGTGGTGTGCGCAGGATTCGACATGGGCGAGGCGCTGGACCGTCTAGCGGATCCCGGATTGGCGTCCTTGTTCGGCGAGGTTCGTGCCGGTGTGGGAGAGGCGCTGTCGCCGCTTGCCAAGCGGGTGAGCGCCATTGACAGCGGGCTGGATGCGCGCTACCGGCAGACCGCGGCGCGAGTCGACACCGAGATTCAGCGGCTCGCCGATCGCGCGATGCGTGCCGATCTTGGGCGTCGCGGCATTTCAGTTCGCCAGGCACGAGAACTGGTTGAACGGGTGCGCCCGGGAGGAAAGCCGCAAGAGCGGCTTCTCTCCGCATTCGAGTTGACGCGACGGTACGGTCTAGAATGGCTGGGATGGCTTCCGTGGGACGACGCGATCGGGAGTGGCTGCCATCATGTGGTTTGTCTGGAAGGAGCAGAATGAGCGAAGTCGATGTCTTGGCGTTTGGCGCGCATCCGGACGATGCCGAAATCGGTTGTGGCGGTACGTTAATCAAACTGGCGGAGGCAGGCAAGCGAGTCGGCGTGGTCGACTTGGTGCGCGGCGAGTTGGGCACACGAGGAGATGCGGAGACGCGGGCAGCGGAAGCCGAAGCCAGTTCGCGCATCCTCGGACTCACGCTTCGCGAGAACCTTCAGCTCGAGGACGGATACCTGCACGTCACCGATGAGGCGAAGCACCGCGTGGCCGAAGTCACACGACGGCTTCGACCGCAAGCGGTCTTCTTGCCGTACTACGAGGATCGGCATCCGGACCACTACAATGGTTCGCTGCTCGTCTACGAAGGGCTGTTCCTTGCCGGCCTGAGACGGTATGAGACCGGCCAGGAGCCTCACCGCCCCACGCAAGTGTTCTACTACATGGGATGGTACGAGTTCGAGCCGACGTTCGTTGTCGACATCACAGCGCAGGCGGAGCGGAAGATGGAATCGATCTACGCGTACGCGACGCAGTTCAATCCGAATGCCACCCGTGATCCGGAAACACGACTGACTTCGCCAACGACCGACTGGCTGCTTCGCAGCCGGATGGCCTACTACGGGGCGAAGATCCGTGCCAAGTACGGGGAAGCGTTCCTCATCCGCGGACGCCTTGCCGTTGAGGATCCACTCTCGCTTCGTTTCGAGTCGTTCTAGAGGAAGGGAGGCTTCATGCGGATCGGCATCTGCTGCTATCCCACGCACGGAGGGTCCGGCGTGGTGGCAACCGAGTTGGGCAAGCACCTGGCAGACGATGGGCATGAGGTCGCCTTCATCAGCTACGAAATGCCGCTACGGCTGAGCGAGCTCCCACCGCGTGTTAGCTTCCATGAGGTGGAGTTCGAGAGATATCCGCTTCTCAGACACTACCCGTATACGCTGGCCCTTGCGTCCAAGCTGGCCGAAGTCGTGAGGATGAAGAAGCTCGAGGTGCTTCACGCGCACTACGCGATCCCGTTCGGCGCGGCCGCTTTGCTCGCCAAGCAGATCGTCGCCCCGATGCCGCTCAAGGTCGTCATGACCTTGCACGGCACCGACATTACTCTGGTGGGGAACAACGCCTCGTTCAAGCCGGTCACCCGGCTGACGATCGAGGCCGCGGATGCGGTAACGGTGGTGAGTCAGTTCCTGCGGGAGGAGACCGAGCGGCAGTTCGAGATCACACGCGAACTAGAGGTCATCTACAACTTCGTGGATCCCGATCGACATGCGGTCAAACCGTGCGCATGCATTCGCGAGCAGATTCCTAGTGACACGAAGACCCTGATGCACATCTCCAACTTCCGCCCGGTGAAGCGGGTTCACGATGTGGTTCGAACCTTCGCGCGCGTCGCCGAGAAGATTGACACGCGACTGATCCTTGTCGGAGACGGCCCGGATGCGGCCAGCGCGCACGATCTGGCCGAGGAACTTGGCGTATCGGACCGCGTGATCTTCACCGGCGTGGTCGACCAGGTTGCCGAGTTGCTTGCGTGTGCCGACCTCTTCTTGCTGCCAAGCTCGACCGAGAGTTTTGGGTTGGTGGCGCTCGAAGCGATGGCCAGCGGCGTGCCGGTGGTTGCCAGCCGGATCGGCGGGATCCCCGAGGTGGTTGACGATGGCCGGACCGGGCTTCTGGCGCCGGTGGGGAATGTGGAAGCGTTCGCGGATGCGACTCTACGGATCCTTGGCGACGAGGCGGTTCACCGGCGCTTCTCGAAGGCGGCTCGCGAGGATGCGAAGGAACGATTCGATGACCAGGTGATTATCCCGGAGTACGAGAACCTGTATAGGCGGCTCCTTGGCGAGTCATCCTAGTCTGTACGGAGCGAAGACGGGTGCTCTGCGGAGATCATCGCACATGCGGATCGTGATCTCCGCAGAGCGTCTCCGATCAGTCCATCAGTGGGACGCCTGCGAGCTGTCGGTTAGGCCGGTACTTCGCGTTGATCAAGAGCTCCATCATATCCATCGGATCAATCGCGAAGACGGAGCTCCTCTCGTCGGCATCATTGGAACCTCCTGAGGTTAGCTGCCAAGCGTAGGCTCCGAGAGATGCAGATCCAAGCAGCGCAATCACCAGTAACAGAATCAATCCGCGTGTCATGAATCCTCCTTCTGCAAACAGACGGAGTTGCAGCCCGATACAACGTATGAAGCATCGATGTAGGAGACTGGAATGTCATACGGAGTGTACAGTGTCAGGTCCTACAGGAATTGGAGATTGAGGTTCACCTGACGAGAGAAGAAGGGCCGTGAGGGGATGACACGCCTGATGGCAGGAACCCGTTGGCGGGACTTCCCTTTCATGCGATCATCCCCCAATATGGAGAAGGCTCACGGGCGGGTCGCTCAAAGACTCGATGCCGATCCCTGATCGTGAAGCCGACCCAAAGGAGGTAGCGTGCGAAGGATGAGCACCCTGACACTTGCTCTGATCACTCTTCTTGGCGGGATCGCCGCAGGTGCCGAAGGAGCCGGAGTGTCCTACGACATTGATCTGCATGTGGATCTTGCCAGCGGACAGTACGACGGAGAGGCAACGATCCTCTGGGCGAATGAGACGGGGTATCCGCTGGAAGAGGTCTTCTTCCGTCTCTATGCCAATGATGATGCCATCTACGGCCCGGCTCGCGTCGACATCCCATTGATCATGGTGGACGGGGTCGAGGCCGATCCGCTGTGGTTCCTTGACGACACGGTGGTGCTCGTTCCGTTGGCCGATCCATTGGGGGCGGGACAGACGGCATCGCTGCATCTGTGGTTCAATGGGAGAACGGTCGACATCCGTGGGCGCGAGGCCGATCCCGGGTTGGGGTACGGACTTCTCACCCGGGCGGCCGACACGCTGGTTCTCAGCGCGTTCTACCCAATGATCGCGCCATGGACCGACGAAGGGTGGGTTCTCGATCCGGTCGAGCCAATCGGCGATGCGTTGTTCTCCGATGCTGCCGACTACCGCGTGTATCTGACCTATGATGGGGATGCGACCCCCTATACCACGGGCATCACAGTGTCTCATGAAGCAAGCGATGCTGGTGGCGAGGCGGTGTTCTCGGTCGAAAACGCGCGTGACTTCACGTTGGTCTTCGCGGACGGCCACAAGGTGGTCGAGGCCGAGACGTCGGGCGTGCAGCTTCGCGCTGCGTTCGCACAAGTCTTGACGGCCCAGGAGGCCTTGGATGTGGCGCGTGCCACGCTGGACTTCCTCACCGAGCGGATTGGCCCGTTGCCGTATCACGAGATCGAACTGGTCGAAGTCCCGCTTCACCGCGTGGCCGGCGTCGAGATGACCGGCGTGATTCTCGTCTCGTCGCAGTATTCGCAGCGGCCCGACGATGCGTTCTTCCCGGTGATCATCTCCCATGAGATGGTGCATCAGTGGTTCTACGCCGCGGTGGGCAATGATGTCTTCGAGGATCCCTGGTTGGATGAGGGATTGGTGACGTACCTCTCGTACGTCGCGCTCGGCGATCTGTACGGAGACAGCGTGCGATCCATGCACACCGGCAACGCACAACGCGCCTACGGACGCATTGCCGAGCAGTACCCCGCGCTGTCGATCGACGACCCGCTTCACCGCTTTCCCAACAGCGGGGTCTACTCATCCTTCGTCTACTCCGGCGGCGCGACGTTGTTCGACGCCACCCACCAGTACGTTGGGGACGAGGCCTTCTACGATGGCCTGACCCGCTACTACGACACGGCCATCTACACGATTGCCGAACCCCATGTTCTGATCGATGCACTGGAAGCGGCTTGCGGATGCGACTTGACACCGCTTCTCGATGCATTCGGTGTGTCACGATAGGACGGTAGCGTGAAGAGACGGGAACGCCGTAGCGCCGAGAAACAGAACGGCGAGCCGAGTGTAGCTAGGTGGAGTGAACCATGAAGTGAGAACGGCCCGGCGCCTTGCTGGGCAGACATCGTGTTCTCGAAGGTCTTTGGGCCGAGCGAAGGGAGCGGAACATGAACCGTGCATGGGCAATGTGGAGTGCGCTTCTGCTGATCGCGATGTGTGTGACAGCCGGTGCGCAGGAGCCGATGGTCATCGGAATCGATGAAACGACAACGGCGGCGTGGACGGAGCTTGCGAGGACCTTCGAGACATCGGTGGGCGTCGCGCTTCGATTCGAGTCCTATCCGCGGAACACCCTGGCGCAGGAGATCGTGCTTCAGAGCGTCATTCCCGCGAAGACGCTGCAGTTCATCACCGTGGCGGCCGAGTGGGCAGGGAGCGTCGAGAGATATCTGCTGGATCTGTCCGAGGTGTTCCCCTCGTTGGCCAGCTACGGGGTGGAGCCGGTGGTGGTCGATGACCGAGTGATCGGCGTGCCGCTTTCGTTTGCTCCGGACTGGTTCTTGGCGGTTCTTGACTGGCCGGACGATCAAGATGCGGCGCTGGAGCTTCTGATTGCCGCATCCGGTGCTGTGGACGTTGGCGCCGACGGCCGGCTCGATCCCGAGCAGGCGTTGGATGTCTACTCAACCCAGAAGCTTCACTCCAGCGAACATCATCCCAAGGTCGATGGCGCGATCGAAGCGTTGCGCGGAGCGGCCATGGCAATCCTCGGCAGCCTGTCGCCGGAGGCGTTCGCCGCTGCGACGCCGATTGAGTTGGCGTCGATCGAGACGATCGCCGATCTCTATGGGATCCCCTTCACTCCGGCGAACGGCCGGATCGCTGTGGTTCTTCGGCTGAACACGGACTTGATGGGAACGGAGCTTGCATCCGAACTCGCGGGCTTCGGCGCCACGGTGTCCGGAGCCGACGATTCGCTCGGCCTGGTACGCGTGGACATCGATCTTGCCGCCGTATCCGCAGTGGCAACGGAACTGGACGGCCTGACCTTCGTTCGTCCGCCGGCTGCCATGCACCCTGTGGGCGGTTCCCAGGTGATGGACGTTGCCGAGGAGACGATCTCGGCAATCGGCGCGGATGCGTACCATGCCGTGGGCGTGACCGGCGCCGGCGTCAGGGTGGCGGTGATCGATGCCGGGTTCTCGGAGCTCAGCGCGGCACAAGCCGCCGGGGATCTTCCCTTCGCGATCCTTCAGGCCGACCTGGCCGGCGGAGGCATAGACGCCGGTACGGCCCACGGCACGGCGATGGCGGTCCTCGTGCATCGGATCGCGCCGGATGCCGAGCTCCACTTGCTGCGCGTCCTGGATGAGATCGATCTGGCCGATGCCGTGGCCTACTGCCGTGGCGAGGGAGTCGACGTGGTTCTCCATGGGCTTGCCTGGTACAACACCGGCGATCTCGACGGAGAGGACCCGATCGAGCATCTCGCCTCGCGAGCCATCGACGCGGGCATCCTGTGGGTTAACCCAGCCGGAGATGGCTCCCTCGGCGTCTGGCAGGGCGCATGGAGCGATGCCGATCTGGATGGATGGAATGACGAGGATGTTGCGTTCGGAGCCGTGGCCGGTCAATCGGTGGCCGCCTATCTCGAGTGGCCGGTGGAGGACGCGGCAGTCGATGTCGACCTGTATCTTGTGGGGCCGGACGGCCGGATCCTCGTTGCCTCGACCACCCATCAGACTGGAGGCGAGCCACCCGACGAGAGATTCCGGGTCGCCATCGAGGAATCCGGCACGTACCGGTTCAGGTTCCGAAGCCCCGTGGGATCGGCCCTGAGGCTTCACGTCGTAGGCGCTGAGCTCAGCACGCCGGTTCTCGGCGAGTCGCTCCCGTCCCCGGCGGCGTTGGCGGGCGCGCTGACCGTTGGCGCGGCCTTGCCGAGCAGCGGTGTAGGGACAAGCTCGGTTGGCGGCACTAAGCCGGATCTCTGTGGTCCGGAACCCGCTTCCAGTGGAGTCACCGGCTTCAACCCGTTGACGGGCACGTCGTGTGCCGCCTCGCACGTTGCCGGCGCTGCCGCGCTTCTGCTGTCGCAGGAGCCGGCGGCCAGCGGACCGGAGCTCCGTGCTCGGGTGCTTGGCGCGGTGATCGATCGAGGAGCGCCAGGATGCCCGGGCGGTCAGCTTCTGTTGCCGCCACCTCCCCCCCCGAACGTGCCTCCGACGGCAGCGTTCGAATGGGTTCCGTCCGCACCACAGGCCGGACAGCCTGTGTTGTTCGACGGGACGCCATCCACGGATGTCGACGGCGGCATTGTCGACTACATCTGGGATCTCGGGACCGGCGAGACGAGGCACGGCGCAACATTCGATGTGACCTTTGCCGAGGCCGGGCAGGTCGACGTGCGACTCACCGTGGTGGATACCGACGGCGCGACCGATACGATGGTTCGAACGCTTGTCATCGCGCCACCACCGGCGACCGCGCCGGCCGAACCACCGGTGTCGCCGCCGCCGACATCGACCGAGGCGCCGACGGCGCCAGCTGCGAATCAGCTTCCGGTTGGGCGGATCGGTCATACGCCGACGGTTCCCACCGACGGTGAGGTGGTCCGTTTCTCCGCGGCCGGATCCACGGACGCGGATGGCACGATCATCGTCTATGCCTGGGATTTCGGCGACGGAATCACGGCGGTCGGCCTGGAGACGACGCATGTCTATGCGGCGGCAGGCACGTATCTCGTTCGACTGACCGTGACCGACAACAGAGGAGGACAGAACGTCGCTACGACGTCGATCCGGGTTTCGACCGCGCCCGCACAGGTGACGACGCCGTCCACACCGACCCAGCCTCCGGAGGAACCGGCTGACGTGGAGATGCAGGCTTCGAGCGAGCCGGGAACGGGCATTGTCCGCATCGTCTCCTCGCCCGGTGTGGCGTCGATCATGTTCGATCAGCTGCCGGTCGGCAATACGCCGATCGAGATCCCAGATGTCCCTGCGGGAACGCACGTTGTTCAGGCCTGGTCTACCGGGTACGAGCCGATCACCCGAGAGGTCGTGGTCAGCGCCAACCGGATGACGCTGGTCGAACTCCAGTTCGTGCGCAGTGGCACGAATCGGCCTCCCACGGTCCGGTTCACGGTCCAGCCGCAGGTGGCCACGGCGGGATCCCTGGTGCTGTTCGATGCACGGAGTTCACGCGATGATCTTGGCATTGCCGAGTACCGTTGGGACTTCGGCGACGGAACCACCGGTGCCGGTAGCGTCGTTCCGCACATCTTCCAGGAAGCGGGGACCTACACCGTACGGCTGACGGTCACCGACACGGAAGGGGCATCCGCCTCCGCCGAATCCGCGGTGATCGTATTCAGCCCGAGTTCCTCGACCGCCCCTTCCGGCGCGGCCCCGGTGTCGCGCCCGCCTCAGCAAGCCAGTGGTGCGGTCACGGAGACCGTGGGTCCGCCGGCCGCCGGCTACGATCCCGCGTCGTTCGCTGATGCGGGAATCTACGTCCATGGTGTGAACCAATGGATGCTGACGGTGAGTGCCGGCTCCGGATGGAGCTCCGCCAGATCGTACCGCCTCGAAGTGCGCTCGGATGAGAGGTTCGCGCAGGTCTCATCGACCGGCACACTGTCTGCGGATGGTAAGGCACTTGTCTTCCAGGGAAGCTTGCAGACGGGTACGGTCGAGCACAGCTTCGCGGTTCCCGAGTCATCCTCTCTATGGCTGCTTCTCACATTGGATGTGGATGGTGACGGAACGCCGGAGACGACGCCGGAGCGGATCTATCTTCGCGGAAGCAAGGTCCATCCGCCGGCCAGTCCGTTCGTTGTCGGGCTTTCGCAGGAGATGCCGGTCCTCGTTCCTTCGTCGAACTACAGCATCGGAACGGCGATGTCCTACACATCGTCGCTTCGCTTCGTCTTGTGGTCCACCACCATTCGAGCGTTGGAGCCCTAGACTCGCGGCGCTCGGTGAATGGGACGAGAGTCCAGGCCGAGTTGGAACTTCTCGCCGCATTCCGTGTAGGTTGATCGAGTACAGAAGGAGGCGACAAGAATGAAGATGAGATGGATCTCTATTGCGATGATTCTGATGGCCATGATCGTCGTGGCAGCAGGTGGTCAGTCCCTCCAGTTCCTCGAGACGGAGTACTACGTCATCCCGTTGGGGGAATCGGGGATCGCGGCCGACGTGCTGGTGGAGCAGGTTCAGACCGTAGGCATGTCAACGATTGTGTATGGTGTCGATGGCGTGACCGCCCTGCGGGCGGGGAGGCGACCGACGCGACGCCGGCGGAAGTCTATCTGGATGCTCAGGTTCTTGTGGTCGATGCGGATCGGTATCAACTGACGATTCGTGGAGAGGATTTCACATACACGGTCCGCCCGGCTGCCGAAGGCGTTGAGCTCGTCATCGGCACAACGGCACCGCTGAACGCCGCCGCGGTTCTTGGCGAGGTGCTGGGCAAGCTCCAGGACCTTGGGATCGTCGGTGCGGATGTCGGCCTCGAGTACACCGCATACGATCGAAACGCCCTGAAAGGACCGCCGACGCCCGAAGGTGTCGCCCTCGATTCCACGCTGTACGGCATGACGATTGCTGAGGAGTGGAGTGCGTATGCTGCCGAGAAGGGATTCGCTCTGATTGGCCTGCGTGTGGATGTGGTCGTGGAGAAGCTTCCGGGAGAGGTGATTCCTGAGGCGTACGAAGCGTACTTGGTCACGGAGACGGAACAGCTCGCCAAGTTGCTCCTTCCCGTTGATCTGATGGTCCCGCTTGCCCGGTTGAGCGCGGTCGGATACGTCCGCCTTCCGTACAAGCCGGCAGTTCCCTAGGGAGGCGAAGCGACGATGAAACGATGGGTTCTCGCGTGTGCGCTGGTCGCCGGGCTCGGGCTGCTGAGCCTGGTGTCGGCGGGTCAGACGGTGTTCAGGGTGGGTATCGATCAGACGATGCGCGCCGAGTGGCTTGAAACAGCGGATCGATTCACCCAAGCCACCGGCGTCGAGGTTCAGTTCCAAGGGTTCGCAAGAAACAGCATTGCCCAGCAGGTGGTCCTGGAATCGCTGGGAATGAGTCGAAGGCTTGAATTCGTGATGATCCCGCGCGAGTGGGGAACGAGTTTGGCTCGTTATCTGGAGTCGCTGGATGCGTATTCCAGAGACCTGGGATCCCGCGGAGCGGACGTTGTTCGCATCGGCGGCACAAGCGTCGGGGTCGGGATCTCCTTTGCGCCGGACTGGTTCCTCGGTGTGGTTCGCTGGCCGGACGATCTGGATGCGGCACTGGCGTTTCTTGCGGAAGCTGCTGGAGGATCCTCGAGCATGGCGGTCGGTCCGTCGACCACGGTGCCGTCGGTCGCGCCGCTCGGCGTCAGCAAGGCGTACACGACGCAGAAGATTGAGAGGACGGACCATAATCCGCTGATGGACGGGGCGCTCGAGGCGCTGCTCGGCGCCGCCCAGGCCACGGTGGGAACCATGGCCGCAAGGATTATGGAGGCGCTGCCTTCGAGCGCTCGCGCCGCGATCGAAACGGTGGCGAGTACGTTCGGCGTTCCATTCGACACGAAGACC
>Ga0180436_10005418_pt1 | contig 11284 bp, 7 predicted proteins | sample SS_ome_2_FD_132434 | JGI IMG/M metagenome (GOLD analysis project Ga0180436, IMG submission 132434) | Hypersaline lake sediment archaeal communities from the Salton Sea, California, USA - SS_3_S_2 metaG | ecosystem: Environmental > Aquatic > Non-marine Saline and Alkaline > Hypersaline > Sediment...
CGATCGCCAGGAGTAGCGGGAGACTGCCAACCAGATACCTAATTGGCTGCTGGACAGCACGATACTTGCCGCGAGCTGCATCCGACCGCTCCATTGTCAGCTAGCTTAGGGCGCCTGGATACGTGCTGCAATCTTGAGCTCAGTGGCCCGGTAGCGTAGGTTCCCCCAAACAGATAGAAAGGATGGCCAGCATGCCAAGATCTCCACTGCGGATAGAGCGGGACCGTTCTAGACGACTGGCGCTGTTCGCGCTCCTGCTCGTCGCGCTCGCCCTGCCGCTCGCGGGCGGTTGCTCACAGATGCGTCAGGCGACGGGCGGGTCCAAGCTGACCGAGCGCCAGCGCGAGCTCAATCTCGAGTCCTTCAACTACGTTTCCGAAACGCTGCGCACGCGCAACTGGGATCCGACGCTGGGTGGGGTCGACTGGGATTCGTTGCATGCCGCGCTCGAGCCCGAGGTCGCGCAGGCGAAGACGATGCCGGAGGCACGTCAGGCAATGCAGCGCATGACCGCCGCGCTCGGTCAATCGCACTGCGCGATCATGTCGGCCGACATCTATGCCGACCTGCGGCCGGATGCGGAAGACGCCGCCGCCGAAGAGGCGGGCGCCGAGGCGGATGGCGACGGCGCCCCAGGCTTCGACGTGCGTGTCATCGGCGGTCAGGCGCTCGTCACCGCCGTGCAAGAGGGTTCGCCGGCGGAGCGGGTCGGCGTGCGCCCGGGCTGGGAGATCCTCGAGATCGGCGAGCGCGAGATCCCGCCCATGCTCGCCTCGCTGACGGAACGTTTCGCCGACGAAACGTATGCCGAGCTCCTGCTGTCGAGCGCGCTGATGCGGCGCTTCGACGGCGCGGTCGGCTCTTCGGTTGCGGTCACGTTCCGCACCGGCACCGACGAAGTCGCTGCGCGCGAGATCACGCTCGTCCAGCCGCGCGGGCTCAAGGCGCGCTTCGGCAATCTGCCGGAGCTGCAGGTCTGGATCGAGACCGAGCGCCTGCCGGGCGACATCGGCTACATCGCCTTCAACTACTTCCTCGACCCGCTCAACGTGATGCGCGTCTACAACGAGGCGATGAATGAGTACTTGGACGCCGCGGGCGTGATCATCGACGTGCGCGGCAACGAAGGCGGACTCGGCGCGATGGCGATGGGCATGGCGAGTTGGTTCTTCGAGGAGAAGGGCTCGCGCCTGGGAACGATGTACACGCGTGAGGGCGAAGTGAACTTTGTCGTCTCGCCGCGGCCGCGCACGTTTGATGGGCCGGTGGCGGTGCTGGTCGACGGGCTCTCCGCCTCAACGTCGGAGATCTTTGCCGGCGGGTTGCAAGACCTCGGCCGCGTGCGCATTTTCGGCTCCCGCACCGCCGGTGCCGCGCTGCCGTCGGTGATCGAGAAGCTGCCCAACGGTGATGGCTTCCAGTACCCGATCGCCAATTACATCTCGGAAGGGGGCGAACCGCTCGAAGGCCGCGGGGTGATGCCGGATGTCAAGCTCGTGCCCTCGCGGCGGGCGTTGCTTCAGGGGCGCGACCCGGCCTTTGATGCCGCCGTCGCCTGGATCGGCGCGCAGCGGGCGACGAGCTAGGGAAGAAGCAGGACGAACGCAAGAAGCAGAAACCCAAGAGCGAGAAGCAAGCAGGCAGCCGGCGGGCGCCGTCGCGCGCCAGGCGCGCTGCCTGCAACGAATCCAATGGAGGGGCCCATCATGCGAAGCCTGGTTGCCTGGAGTCTACTGCTGGGTCTCGTCTGCACCGCAGGCGCGGCCGACTTGCCGGATGCCGAGACGATCCTCGATCGCGCGATCGAGGCGACCGGCGGCAAGGCGGCGCACGAGAAGATCCACAACCGCGTATCGAAGGGGAAGATGTCGATGCCGGCGATGGGGATCGAGGCGCAGATGACGACCTACGCCGCCGAACCGAACAAGCTCTTCGCCGAGTTCGAGTCGCCCGCCCTCGGCTCGCTGCTTTCAGGCTCGATGAACGACGTGCACTGGGAAGTGACGGCGATGACCGGCCCGCGCATCAAGGGCGGCGAAGAGGCAGCGGCCAGCCGTCGCGAGGCCGACTTCGACGCTGCGCTGCATTGGCGCGAGTACTTCGAGACGGTCGAGACGGTCGGGATCGACACCGTGGCGACGATGCCGTGCTACAAGGTCCATCTGGTCTCGAAGGAGGGGCCGGAAGAGACGCGCTACTACGACATGGAGGAGAACTTGCTGCGCAAGTCGGAGATGACCCTCGTGACCGAAATGGGCAGCATTCCGATCGAGTCCTACTTCACCGACTACCGCACCGTCGACGGGATCAAGATGCCCTTCCAATCGCGCCAGGTGATCATGGGCGCGCAGGAGATGCTCTTCACGACCGAAAGCGTGGAGCACAACGTCGAGATCGCCGATGAGACGTTTGCCTACCCGCCCGACATCGAAGCGTTGCTCGAGAAGGAGGGCGCCGACGGGGACGAATAGCGACTTCTCCCCTGGGGCTGATGAGCCGGAGGCGGTCCCGCCGCGCGCGGGGCCGCCTTTCTGCTTGCGCGGCCTGCGCTGCAACCTGAGATCGCAATGCGCGTTGCGAGCGCGGATCGCCTTTCACGCCACGTCCCGCGAAACCGCGCCGGCAGCAACCGTGTGGTATACTGGATCGGGATGGTTGTTGATCGCACGGAAGCGCCTCGGGTCGCACGCGCTTCCTCGCGGGAGGTAACGCCTCGGCAGTCCGGCCAGGCGGCGCCGAGACGACGGGCGGAGGGGGCGGCCCCGGTTCGCACCTCCGCGCAGAGAAGGAAGCGAGGTGCAGGATGCGTTACTCCCTCAATCTGCGGACCACACTCCTCCTGCTGCTCGCCACCCTGATCGGGTTTGGCGGGGCGGCATGGACGGCGGAGTACGACTGGCGCGCCCGGCAGACGCCGGCCCCGACCGGTCGCATCGTCCTCAAATTCCAGGACGCCACCGGGCTGACCGTTGAGCAGGGCCGGATCTCGCCGGCGACGACGGTGGCCTCGCGCCTGGAGGCGCTCCTGGAGACCGTGGCGCCCGACTTCGAGCTCGACCGCCACTTCTCGCGCAGCCCGGCGCAGCTCGCGCGCGAGCGCGAGCAGGCCGAGGCGCGCACGGGCCGGGTGATGCCGAACCTCAATCGCTACGCGCGGCTCGTCCCACGGGCGGGGTTCGATCGGGAGCGATTGCTCGACGTTGTCGCCGAGCTACGGCGCGACCCGGCGATCGAGACCGCCTTCCTCGAACCGGTGGCTGTCCCGGCGGCGCTCGGGTTCGATGCCTTTACCGGCCGTTTCGATCCCGCCGCGGCGCGCTTACCGGCCGGCACATCGGCAAGCGGCCCGCAGCCCCCGCAAGTCGTGCAACTGCGGCAGGGTGAGCTGTTGCCGACGACACCCGACTTCACCGACATGCAGGGCTACCTCGACGCGGCGCCGACGGGCATCGATGCTGAAGGCGTCTGGGCCAACCCGGGCGGTACGGGCGATGGGCTCAAGGTGCTCGACATCGAGGGTGCCTGGCTTTGGGATCATGAGGACTTGCCCGACCCCTTCTTCACCGCCGGGGGCCAGTTCGATGACGAGGGCTGGCGCAACCACGGCACGGCCGTCCTGGGAGAGATTCGGGGCACCATGAACAGCTACGGTGTGACCGGCATCGCCCACGATGCTCAGGTCGGCGGCGTCTCCGTCGCCGAGCTCTCGGTCGCCGATGCGATCAACACCGCCAGCGCCAACCTCGACCCGGGCGACATCTTTCTGATCGAGCTGCACTCGCCCGGCCCGAACGCCAACGGCGAGGGGCAACACGGCTACGTCTGCATGGAGTTCTGGCAGGACAATTTCGACGCGATTCAGCTGGCAACGGCCAACGGGCGCATCTGCATCGAAGCCGCCGGCAATGGCGAGCAGGATCTCGACGACCCGGTCTACATGGGGCTCTTCGATCGCAACGTGCGCGATTCGGGGGCGATCATGTGCGGCGCCAGCAATGGCAGCTCGCTCGAACCGGCCTGGTTCACCAACCACGGTTCACGCGTCGATCTGCACGGCTGGGGCTACGACGTCGTCACGGGTGGCTACGGCGGTTTGCAGGGCGGCCCGGAGACCGAGTGGTACACCGAGAGCTTCAGCGGCACGTCGAGCGCGTCCCCGATCGTCCTCGGCTCGGTGGCGTTGCTGCAGACGATGACGCAGGAGGCGTTCGGGATCTCGCTCAGCGCCAAGCTCGCGCGCGACATCCTGGTCGCCACCGGCACCCCGCAGTCGGGCACGGAGCAGATCGGCCCACGGCCCGACCTGACCGCCGCCTGGGCGCTCGCCTCGACAGGGGTCGGAGCAGTGCGCGGTCTCGTGACCGATGCGGTCACCGGCGATCCGATTCCCGAAGTGCTGATTACCGATCAGGAATCGGGCGCTTTCGTCCACTCCGGCGCCGACGGGGCCTACTACATCCCGCTGCTGGCCGGCAGTCGCACGCTCGTCTTCGACAGCTTCTTCTACGAGATTGTCGAGGAGACGGTCGGCGTCAGCGCGGGCGGGATCGCCCAGTTGCCGGTGGCGCTCACTCCGCGCCCGACGATCGCGGTCACCGGCCGGGTGCTCGGCGAAGAGGGGTGGCCGCCGCTCGAAGGTGTGCGCGTCACCCCGCTGGCGGTGCCGTTCGATGCGGTCGTCTCGGATCCGACCGGCGACTGGTCGCTCGGCGGTTTGCCCGACGGGCAGACCTATCGCTTCCTGTTCGACCAGTTGGTTGGCTACGGCGCGGACTACGATACGGTTGACGCCAGCGGCGGCCGCGAGGCCTACGGCCTGATCGTGCAACTCCCCCTGACCGACGAGGACTTCGAGTCCGACGACGGTGGCTTCACGACCTCCGGTGATCCGCTCTGGAGCCATGGCACGCCGTCCGCCGGCGGTCCGGCGACCGGCTTCAGCGGCACGCGCTGCTGGGGCGTTGGGATGAGCGACAACTACCCGGACCAGGCGAGCGGCTACCTCGAGAGTCCGCTCTACGACTTCTCGACCGCGGACGAGCTGCGGCTGAGCTTCCACTTCTGGTGCGAGACCGAGCCGGGCTTCGACGGGGCCAACGTGCAGGTCTACAACAACGGTACTGGCGAATGGGATCTTGTGCGGCCGTTCGAGGACTACAACTCGCTCGTCCTCGGTGGGCTCGAGTACCAGAGCGGCTGGTCGGGTTCGACCGGCGGCTGGAAGGGAGCGGTCTTCGATCTCGGCGACTACATTTCGGAGACGGTGCGCTTCCGGATCAAGTTCGGCTCCGACTGGGGGCTGAACGACCTTGGCTTCTGGATCGACGACATCGCCTTTGACGAGGGGAACAGCTTCTCGAGCGTGCCGGAAGAGGAGGCGTTCGCCTCCGGCCTGAGCTTTGCCGCTCCCGGCCTGGCGCGCGGCACAGCGCGCATCGCGCTGGCGTTGCCGGAAGCGACCGAGGCCGACGTCGCGATCTTCGATGCGACCGGCCGCCGGGTGCGTGCGTTGCACCAGGGCGCGCTGCCGGCCGGTAGGCAGGAATGGAGCTGGGACGGGCGCGATGCCTACGGCCGCGCCGTCGCGAGCGGTGTCTACTTCGTGCGGCTGCAAACGCCGCAGGCAAGCGCCGTGCGACGCGTCGTGATGAGTCGGTAAGCCGAGCGGCGACCGGCGCAGCGAGAAGCCAGCGTGACTTCAAGCGCGGGGCGTCGTCACGGCGCCCCGCGTCTCACATCGGCCCACAGGTAGGGGCGCATCAACGTGCCGGTGTCGATGCCGCTCAAGCGCACCGGATCTTCCTCCCGCAGCCGGTAACCGTGCAGATCGAAGAGCAGCCGCTCGGGCCAGGGCGTACCCCAGATGCGCGCGACCGGCAGCGCGAGCTCAAAGGCGAGTTCCCGTTCCGGCCCGCCGCGTCGTTCGAGCTCTATCTGCCCGTAGCTGCAGGGCTCGATGCGAAACGGACCGGAGACGAAGTCAAGCTGCCAGAGCCGCGCCCGACCGGCGGCGTCGATCCCAGCCGCCAAGATCACTTCCTGGGCCGACAGCCGCCAGCGCGGTTCGCTGCCGAATGCGAGCAGGAGCGCGGAGCCGAGTTGCGGGCGGGGCGCTTCTCCGCCGGCGGCCGGCGGGGCGATCGCCGTTGGCGTCAACGCCTCGTCATAGCGCAGGCTCCCGGCGAGGTGCAAGCATCCGTCGGCGACCTGCCAGCGCACGGCCTCTCCGACAACGGCGTCTTGCAGCGCGACCGCCTCCCAACAGCTCGTGCAGGGATGCCGGCGGCAGGCGTTCAGATCCGCGGCGCGCACCGATGGCCCGCGCACCGGCAGGTAGGCTTCGCCGCGCGGCGGCAGGAGCGAGCGCCAGTCGCTCGCCAGGAAGTCGTCGATCACGAAGACGTCGCGCTGCTCGTTGGTGAAGACGAGGCGCGTTTCCTGCAGGCAGAGCGCCTCGCACTGGCGGGCGGCGACCAGCGTCCGCTTCTCCGGTTGCCCCGCGAGCCGGCCGTGCCGGTACTGGAGGATATGCGTATAGGTCAACAGGACGAGCGTCTCGGTCGCAGCGTCGTAGGTCCCGGCCGTGACCTGAGCGCCTGCGCCAATGTCGAGTTGCCCGACCCGAACCGCTTCGTTGACCGTTCCGGGAGCGAGTTCGTCGCGCGGCGTCAGGGTCGGAAGGGCGTAGACGAACGTGCTCGCTTCGCCGCGATTCTTGATCACGATGTGCACTTGCCCGTCGATCGCCAGCAGCGCTTCGGCATCGTGTGCGCCGTCCGGGTAGCGGCAAGGGTAGTGAGCGACGAGTTCGAGGCGCCCCGGCTTCCCGCCGGCACCGGCATGGTAGCGCGCGCGGTAGAGATCGATTTGCTCGCGACGGCGGCCGTTGTCGCCGATGTCGCCGACCAGGAGATCGCCGCGCCAGACGGTGATGTCTTCCCAGTCGATCGCCTGTGCGCCCGGTACGGCAAGCACCTCGGCGCTGGCGAAGTCGAGCTCGGGGCTGCGGTAGAGCAGCGGGTCATCGCCACTGTCGTTGTGCACGTAGAAGGCGCCGCCATGCCAGACGATGCCGCTACACTCATCGATCCGCTCGTGCGCGATGCGCGTGGCGGGCGCAAGGAGCGCGCGGGCTGAGGTTCCGGCGGCCGCCTCGCTGGCGGTGCGCGTCGGGTCCGGTGTGCGTGCGCGGCTCGCCGGCCGGCAGCCGACCGCCACCAGCGTCAGGCACCCGATCGCAATCCAGCTACAGAGGGCGAACCTCCACGCCGGCCGCAGCCGGCCTTGCAGCGCTGGCATCGACGTGCTTCCCCCCGTGGTGATCGCCGGTCTACTTCAAGAAGCGAATCGAGATCGGATAGCGGTAGTCTTCCCCGTTGTCGGCCTTGATCGTCGCGACGATCGGGAAGACGACCATCATCACGCCGATGACGACCAGGAGCGGGAAGCCGACCAGGATGACGGTCAGGAACGCGCTGATGATCGCGGCGATGACCATCGTGAGCTGGAAATTGACCGCTTCCTTTCCCTGGCGATCGATGTAGGGATGGTCCTCGCGCTTGATGTACCAGACGATCAACGGCCCGAGCACGAACCCGATGCCATTGCCGAGCAGGCCGACCAGCGCCATGATGTGGCACAGGATCGCCCCCTTGCGGGCCGAGCGCGGGATCTGTGCTGCGTCGGGGCCCGGATCCGGGGGCTTCGCGCCGGGAGCGGCGGAGTCGGACGTGGGGGGTGGCGACTGCGCCTCGGGCGGAGTCTGTCCGGCGGACGGCGGCGACTGCGGTTCGGGCGGAGTCTCTCCCGCGGGGGGCGGCGTGCGGGGTTCCATTGATCACCTCCTCGGTTCATCTGCTGCAAGGTTGCAGCGCGGTCTGCGGTCGCGAAATGGAGCGGCGGGCATGCGCTACGCGCAGAGTCGAGCACATCCGGCGCGCGAAGACAAGTTCGCTTGACGACTACGGGTGCCGCGCGGCAGAGTTTCGCCTCAGGCTGGTCGATCGAACCGGGGGCAAAAGGCGAGGGAGACCGACGATGAACTACCACGAGATGATTCGGGGCGCGATCGAGTACAACTACGCCGTCGCGGAGAAGCTGATCGACCGGGTCGACGACGGGGCGCTCGATTGGAAGCCGGCGACAGGGACGAACTGGATGACGACCGGGCAGCTGCTCAAGCACATCTCCGATGCGTGCGGTGCTTCGATCAAGGGTTTCGTCACCGGCGATTGGGGCATGCCAGAGGGCTTCGACCCACAGAACATGAAGCCCGAAGAGATGCTGCTGCCGGCGGAGAAGCTGCCGGCGGTCGCGAGCAAGGCGGAGGCGAAGCGCTTGCTCGCCGAAGACAAAGCGCTGGCACTCGAGATGCTCGAACGCTGCTCGGAAGAAGAGCTCGCCACCAAGCCGGCGCCGGCGCCCTGGGACGCGATGCAGCTCCCGCTCGGCCAGCGCCTGCTGCAGATGGTCGAGCACCTCTCCTCCCACAAGGGACAGCTCTTCTACTACCTCAAGCTGCAGGGCGAGTCGGTTCACACGGGCGATCTGTGGGGCGGCTAGCCCGCTGACCCGGGCGGAACGGCTCGAGGATCGCGGCGCAGCGCGTAGATCGTCCACTGCTGACCGCTGCCGGTGTAGCTGTGCACCTTCTCGAGCGCCTCGGGTGCGATCGCTGCGGAGCGGCGGAAGAGGAGCGCATTGAGGACGTCATTGCGGTCGACGATGTAGTCGACTCCCGCCTCACGCGCGAAGTCGAAGGCGCGCTTCTCGATCAGCGCTTGCATTGCGTCGGCGTTGCATTTGCCGTCGAGGTTGATGAAGCGGTTCTCGATGTAGTAGGGGACGATCTCCGCCTGATAGATCCCGATCCTATCGTGACGAGCATCGGTCTCGCGCTCGATCCAGTCAATGGCGCCCTGGTAGGCGGCATGTGGATGAGCCGTGCGCAGGTAGTGCGTGTCGAGCCCGAGGCAGCCGACCAGGAAGAGCGCCACGCAGGCGGTGCTCGCCCGTCGCCAGCGCGGACCGGCGGCGCTCAGGCGCGCGAGGAGCTCGGCGTAGACCCCGGCAAAGAGCAAGGTCACGAGCACGAGGTAGCGCGGGTAGAACCAGTTGGCCGGCACGACGACCGGGTAGAGCCATGCGAGCAGGGCGGCGGCGGCGAAGAGCAGCCGCACGCCGGCGAGGCGAGTGAGCCGCAGTCCAGCCGCGAGCAGCATCGCCCCGAGGAGCGTTGCCGCGGTCGAGAGCGCCTGCGCGGCGGAGGCGCTCAAGACACGCTCGCCGGCCAGCGTCAGGGTGCCGAGGAAGGGATCATTGCGGTAGGCGAGAGTCGTCGCCGCCCGGCCGAGGTTTGCGGCCCACATGCCGGCCGGTGTGCGGGCCGAGGCGTAGTGGGCGAGCAGGCGGCTCGCCTCGGCGCTCTTGGGTACCGGGTCGCCAAAGGCGAGCCAGCTGTAGAGCGTCCAAGGGAGCATCACGAGCAACGCCGCGAGCGCCACGAGCAGCACGGGTGAGCAAGCCGAACGCGGCTTCGCCCGCCAGGGTGAGCGCCGGTGTGCCCAGATGTAGTCGGCGGCGAAGGCGAGCAACACGAGCGCCAGGTCGACGCGCGCCAGATAGGCGAACCCGGCGAGCGCCCCCGTCCCGAGGGCCCAGCGCGCCGGCAGCGCGGCGGGCGGGCGAGGGCGGATTCGCGTGGCGTAGACGTAGAGCAGCGCAACCAGCGCCAGCACGACCAGCGGCGTTTCCATGCCGTTGAGCATCTGGCGCGCGACCACGGGCGAGCAGGCCCACAGCGCGGCGGCGATCGTGGCTGTCGTCCGGTCGTAGCGTTGTCGCAACCAGGCGCGCAGCAGTAGGACCGACCCGAGGTGACAGAGCAGCGCCAGCAACAGGGCGCCGTTGACCGCGGCGTACTTGTCGGGCGCGAGCGCGAAGAGCGGGACGAGAAGCGCCTGGTAGAGCGGCTGGAAGCCATTGGTCGTGACCGTACCGTCGTGCGTCAGTCCCCGGCCGGCGACGAGGTTCTCGGCGATCGAGAAGTAGTAGAACGCGTCGGTCGAGACCGGTGAGTTTTGCGGATAGTGCGTGTAGGGCTGTAGTGCGATGCCGGCGTAGATCGCGGCGGCGATGAGGATCAGGACGACGAAGACAATCGGCGTACGTTCCCGCTTCACGTCGTAGCGCCCTCCATGCTCGCGACCGCTTCCGCTCTCCACGGTTCTACACGCAGCGTCGCGCCTGGCCCGAGTCGTCTTGCCCGCCCCGCGGAGCGATGAGCTGTCGGCGGCCGGAGGCACAGGGCGGCCGCGGGTACAGGGCGGCCGGCGGCTCCTGGGGCGGTGGCGGGTCAGCGTACGAGCAAGATGCGCGCCGTGGCGATCGCTTGCCGCCCTTCCCAGCGGGCCCAGTAGACGCCGCTCGCCGCCCGGGTCGCCCCTGGGCCATGCCCATGCCAGGCGAGCGTGTGCGTACCGGCCGCCAGCCTACCCGGAGAATAGAGCCGGCGCACGACTCTTCCGCTGCTGTCGTAGATCACGAGGCGACCACTGTCGGGGGCCGGGAGGGTGAGCGTCAGAGCGACGCCTCCATCGCTCAATCCGGCGTTCGCGCGCAAGGTCGCGCGCGCCATACCTGCCACGCCGTCGGCTACACCGCTGCTCGAATCGGGCTGAAGCAGGAGTGCTACCGGCACCGTCTCGCCCGAGCCGACCACGATCGCGGTCGTGTCGGGCGCGCACTCCGGATGCGTCGCGATCAGCGTGTAGGTGTCGGGGAAGAGGGCGTTCCAGGCGAAGCCTCCCAGCGTGTCGCTGGTGCGCGATGCGTAGGCGGTGCCCTCCAAGTGCAGCACGACGCCCGCCGGATCGCCGCCGCCGGCCAGGGCGACCTCACCCACAATCGCTCCGACTTCGGCCTGTAGCCCCGCGAGCTGGGCGAGGGAGATCACGTTCGTGCCGGCGATGCCGCGCCAGAGGAAGTCGTCGAGCCAGCCGACCGTGTCGCAGGTCGAGTGGTAGCAGGGATAGCTCGCCCATTCGTTCTCGATCGAAAGCACGGCCGGGAAGCCGTGGTTGTGGAAGGGGACGTGATCGGAGCCCCAACCGTTGCCTCCATAAAGGAAGACGCTCAGGTCGGTGAACGCGCGCGCGTTGTCGCGCAGCAGTTCCATCAGCCAGACGGAGGGTACTCCGTCGTAGAAGCCCTCCAGCCAGAGGTCCTCGTCGGCCGGATCGTAATAGCCGACCATGTCGAGGTTCAGCATGCCGCGGATGTCGAG
>Ga0180436_10005421_pt1 | contig 11279 bp, 13 predicted proteins | sample SS_ome_2_FD_132434 | JGI IMG/M metagenome (GOLD analysis project Ga0180436, IMG submission 132434) | Hypersaline lake sediment archaeal communities from the Salton Sea, California, USA - SS_3_S_2 metaG | ecosystem: Environmental > Aquatic > Non-marine Saline and Alkaline > Hypersaline >...
ATCGGCCCGTGCGGCAAGGGCGAGCGGGAAGGCAAGTTTCAGGAGCACGAGCGCGGCGCGCAGGAACGCGATGCTCATAGTGGCAAAGCCGGCCGACACGAAGTTCGGCAACAGGGTAAACGCGGGTTCGGCGCCGTGAACCCTGAAACGACGCGCGGGCCCGATCGCCGCGATGATCCGTCCCGGTACGGGTTCGCGGCCTTGCAGGGCTTCAAGCGGGCCGTGGATGAACCCCGATGGCGCCAATAGCATTCCCGAGGTGAACGCGACGGTCCGTGCCTCGGTCCTGCGTGCCATGACCGACCCGCTCTCAGCGTTGTCCGCGCGGTCTCTTGGGTTTTGAGCCCTCCGCCAAAGCCCGCGCCTGTTGCGCCGCCGCGCGGATTTCCTCGGCGATTTCCTCGGCTTCCTCCGGGTCGAAATCCATCGGCAGGTCGACCCCGTCGCCAGCGACGTAGATCCGGACCATGCCGAGCGAGGTCGGCCCGATCTGCAGGTTGGCGGTGATGTCGGTTTCGCTGTTGATGCCCATGGCGCCCTCCGCGGCAGTTCGCGCGAGCGATACGCGGCACCTCGGTGTTTTTCAAGGGTGGACCTCTTGCAAAGCCCCGGCGTCGGCGGTAAATGCCCCGTCAGTGCCGCCTTAGCTCAGTTGGTTAGAGCGCTGGATTGTGGATCCAGAGGTCCCCCGTTCGAGCCGGGGAGGCGGTACCATTCACAGACACCGAGACGTCCGGGGCCAAATCCTTCGAAAGGATTTGGGTAAGAGTTTTTGAAAAACTCTTGCCCTAGCCGCCCGGTCGGACGTCGATTTCCCGTGTCAGGGTTGTGCCGTCAATATCGTAGATCAGGATGCGCCCGTCCGTTGTCACCACGGCGAGCCAGTCCGGGCCGCGGGTGATCGCGCTGGCCTGGGTGCCCGGGGGCAGGGCGATCTCGGCGGGCAGCGGCACCGTGCCCACGGCGTTGAAGCGCATGACAATCACCGTCACAAGCACTAGAAAGCCGCCAATCATCGTCACCGTAAGCGCCGTGACGAGCCACTTGAGGTAGCGCACCACGCCTGCCTGCTCTTCGGGGATCGGAGCCTCGTCCATGTCGACGCCTTCTCTCGTTCGGGTGACCATCGCGGACAACCCGCCTGCCCGCCTTGATAAGGCGCTGGCGCGCGATGTGCCAGAGGAGGCGGCGCTGAGCCGGTCGCGGCTGGCGCGGCTGATCGCGGATGGCGCGGTGCAGCGCGACGGCGTCGCGGTGACCGACACCAAAACCAAGGTCGCCGAGGGGGACGTGTTTGAGATTACCGTCCCGGTGGCTGAGGAAAGCCACATCGTCGGCGAGGCGATCGCGCTCGACATCGTCTACGAGGACGACGACCTGATCGTGGTGAACAAGCCCGCCGGCATGGTGGTGCACCCGGCGCCGGGCAGCCCCAGCGGCACGCTGGTGAACGCGCTGATCGCCCATTGCGGCGACAGCCTGTCGGGCGTGGGCGGCGAGAAACGGCCCGGCGTGGTGCATCGGATCGACAAGGACACCTCTGGCCTTCTCGTGGCGGCCAAGACCGATGCGGCGCATCACGGTCTGGCGGCGCAATTCGAAAAACACAGCGTCGAACGGCACTACCGGGCGATCGTCTACGGGGTGCCGGACATTGGCGATCCGCGGTTGAAAGGCGTGCGCGGGGTGAGTTTCGAGCCCGGCGGCGTGGTCAAGATCACGACCCAGTTGGCGCGCCACAAGACCGACCGGCAGCGCCAGGCGGTGGTCTGGTCGGGGGGGCGTCACGCGGTGACGCGGGCGCGTGTGGTCGAGACGTTCGGCCAGCCGGGTGCGGCGGCACTGGTGGATTGCTGGCTGGAAACCGGCCGCACCCACCAGATCCGGGTGCACCTGTCCTATGCCGGGCACGGGCTGATCGGTGATCCGGTCTATGGCGGGCGCCGTAAGCTCTCTCAGAAGGCCTTGAACGAACCGGCGGTGACGGCCGCACGGGACTTTGCCCGCCAGGCATTGCACGCGGCAACCCTGGGTTTTATCCATCCCGTCAGCGGCGCGGCCCTGCGCTTCGAGGCGCCGCTGCCCGACGACATGGACCGGCTGGCTGAAACCTTGCGCACATGCGCGTGACGCCCCTGTAAGGCCGACGGAAAAGGGTCCATACTTCGTTCAAGCTTTGAAAGCGGGGCTGCGTCGGGCCTTGATTGGCGCTAACATGCCCCTATATGAATGTTAAGCCTCGCAACATTGAGGGTGCAACTGGGAGAGAGTATGAGCAATTACAAGAACTTGCCGGCGCCAACGCCCGAAGGGGGGTTGAACAGGTATCTCCAGGAGATCCGCAAGTTCCCCATGCTTGAGCCGGAAGAGGAGTACATGCTGGCCAAACGCTGGGTCGACCACGAAGACAGCGAATCGGCCCACAAACTGGTGACGTCGCACCTGCGGCTCGCCGCGAAGATCGCGATGGGCTACCGCGGCTACGGTTTGCCGCAGGCCGAGGTGATCTCGGAGGCCAATGTGGGCCTGATGCAGGCGGTGAAGCGGTTCGACCCGGAAAAGGGCTTCCGCCTGGCAACCTATGCGATGTGGTGGATCCGTGCCTCGATCCAGGAATACATCCTGCGCTCGTGGAGTCTGGTGAAGCTCGGCACGACCAGCGCGCAGAAGAAGCTGTTCTTCAACCTGCGCAAGGCCAAGGCCCGGATCGGTGCGCTGGAGGAGGGCGATCTGCGCCCCGAGAACGTGAAACAGATTGCGCATGACCTCAACGTGACCGAGGACGAGGTGGTGTCGATGAACCGCCGGATGTCGGGCGGCGATGCCTCGCTGAACGCGACGATCTCGACCGAGGGCGATTCCACCATGCAGTGGCAGGACTGGCTCGAGGACGAGGACGCCGATCAGGCCTCGGATTACGAGGCGCGCAACGAGCTGGAAACCCGGCGCGAGATGCTGGTCGACGCAATGAGCGTGCTGAACGACCGCGAGAAGGACATCCTCACCCAGCGCCGCCTGACCGACAAGACGATCACGCTTGAGGATCTCTCGGAGCAATACGGCGTCAGCCGCGAACGGATCCGCCAGATCGAGGTGCGGGCGTTCGAGAAACTGCAAAAGAAGATGCAGGAACTCGCGGCCGAGAAGGGCTTGCTCGAAAGCGCCTGATCTGCGGCCAAGTGATTGAAGACAATACCGTCCGGGCCTATGCTCGGGCGGGTTTTTCGTTTGGAGGCTGACATGGCAGAACCGTTGCGCTGGGGCATTCTGGGAGCGGCCAACTTCGCCGCCGAACACATGGGGCCGGCGATCCATGCCGCCTCCGACAACCGCCTGGTGGCGCTGGCCACCTCGACGCCGGCCAAGGCCGCGCCGTTCGAGGCATTCTGCCCGGGGCTCGACGTCTTTCTCGACTACGAGGCGATGCTGGAATGGGACGCGATCGACGCGGTCTATATCCCGCTGCCGAACCATCTCCATGTGGAGTGGACCAAGAAGGCGATCGCGGCGGGCAAGCACGTGCTCACCGAGAAGCCCATCGCGATGGTGGCGAGCGAGATCGACGAGCTGATCAAGCTGCGCGACGAGAGCGGGCTTTTGGTCGCCGAGGCCTACATGATCGTGCACCATCCGCAGTGGGTCCGCGTGCGCGAGATCATCGCGTCGGGCGAGATCGGCAAGGTCGCCCATGTCGACACGGTGTTTTCCTACAACAACCGCGACGACGTGCAGAACATCCGCAACAAGCCCGAAACCGGCGGCGGCGGCATCCGCGATATCGGCGTCTACACCTACTCGTCGGTGCGTTTCGCCACCGGCGCCGAGCCGGCGGCACTGTCGGCCCGGATCCGGCGCGAAAACGGGGTCGATACCTGGGCGCAGGTCGTGGGCGAGATGGAGGGACCGCGCGGGCGCTTCACCTACTCGGCGATGACCTCGATGCGGCTCGCCCCGCGTCAGGAGGTGGTGTTTCAGGGCGACAAGGGCACGATCACCGTTTCTGCGCCGTTCAATGCCGGGCTGTTTGGCGAGGCGCAGGTCGAGATTCGCGATCTCGACGGCACGATCCGGGTCGAGCGCTGGGCCAGCGAAAACCATTACGTCCGGCAAGTGGAGAACTTCGGACGCAGCGTGCGCGACGGGGTGCCATACCCCTGTCCGCTGGAGTTTTCGAAGGGTACGCAGGCGATGATCGACATGGTTTTCGCCAATGCCGAGGAGATCGGCTGAGCGCCTGACCGGCATCAAGGCGCGCCTTGAAAAACAGGGGTATGATGCCCACGTAACCCGAGGAAAGGGGGGCGTCATGAAACCCGTCAAAACGCTTGTTTTGCTTGCCAACGATGCCAAGGCGCGGCTGTTCGAAAACACCGGGCCGGGCAAGGGGCTATTCGAGATCGAAGACCTTGCCGCAAGCACACTGGCCGAGGCCAACGTGCGCTATGCCGACCGTCCGGGGCGCAATTCCGGCGGGCCGGGGATGGGTCAGCACGCATTCGATACGGCCGAAGCGGAGCATGACCAGTCGCAGGAGGCCTTCGTGCGTGCCGTGCTGGCGGAGACCGCGGATCGGTTCGCGGAGGGGGGCTATGACCGCTTCGTGATGGCCGCCGCCCCGTCGACGCTCGGCGTGCTGCGCGCCGAGATGCCGGCGAGCCTGAAATCCGCGCTCGCGCTCGATGTCGACAAGGACTTCGTGAAGCTGAAAGCCGCGGACGTGGTGAAGCGCTTCGCCGACCACATCGTATTTTGAACCATCAGGAGGCCCATATGGCCAAGGAACCCTCGAAGAAACCCAATGACGAGGATGTCGAACCCACGGTTCTGGAAGAGCCGACGGGGGAGACGGAACCCGAGACCGAGGAGGTCGATTGGCGCGCTGAAGAGAACAACGTCTGGCTGCGCGGCCTGTGGATGATCCTGTTCGCGATCTTCTTCGGGCTCGCCGAGGCGGTGTTGTGGCTGCTGGCCCTCGTCCAGTTTCTCTGGATGCTGTTTGCCAAGGAGCGCAACCGGCCAATTGCCGATTTCGGCGAAGACCTCGCCGACTGGCTGGCCCGGATCACCCGGTTCCAGACCGGGGCGACCGAGGAGCGTCCGTTCCCGTTTGCCAAGTGGGGCAAGGTCGACGACTGACAGGGGCGCCGTGGCAGGGTACCATCTGGTGCAGGAGGGTGTTCCATGGCCGGTGGCTGGACGCGCGACGGCGCGGTGAACGAACAGATCGACGCCTCGATTGCCGAAGAGCTTGAGCGCCTGCGGGCCCGGCGCGGGCCCGAGGGCGAAAGCCTGACCGAATGCGCGGACTGCGGCGAGCCGATCCCGGAGGCGCGGCGCAAGGCGTTGCCGGGGGTGAAGCTCTGTATCGACTGCCAAGAGGAACGCGACTCGGCATTCAGGGCGCGACCGGGGATCAACCGGCGCGGCTCGAAAGACAGCCAGTTGAAGTGATCGCCCGGGCCGCCGGCGACCGCTGCGCTTGACGCAAGCGCCCGGTTTCGTTTGCATGGCGAAAACACGCGCGGGGAGTTTCCAATGAAAATGCGGCTGATCACGGCACTGGCGCCCTTGGTTTTTTCTGTCGGGATCGGGGCTGCGGTGGCCCAGACCGCCGCTCCGGCGGCGGATACGATGGTCGGGCGCCAGCTTGAGCCGCCGTCGAACACCCTACCGGTGGAAGAGAAGTTCTGGTGGGATGACGCCTGGTTCGATCAGGGCGTGCTGCCGGTGCCGGTCAACCACGAGGTTGTGCAGCGGTCTGTCAGCTACGAAAACCCCGACGACGGCACCGAGGTGCCGGCGATCCTCTACCGCCCGGCGGGTGAGGGGCAATACCCGGGCGTCTTGTTCCAGCATGGCCGCCGGGGCCTCGACGACTTCGTCAAGCGCCTCGCCGTGCGCATCGCCGCGCGCGGCTTCGTGGTGCTGGCCCCGAATGTCTACGAGGCGCGCTTCGTCGAACCCTTCCCGCTGGAGCATGATCCGGCGATGGAGGGCGACGTGGCCGCCGGCGTCGACGTGCTGCTCGCGCAGCCGGACGTGTCGTCGGAGAAGATCTGCCTCGTCTCGCACACCCGCGGCGGCTACTACACCCTGCGCGTCGCCGTTGATCGTGGCCGCCAGGACGACGCGGTGGCCTGTTACGTCTCCTTCTACCCGCATTGGCAGGACCCGAACGCCACCGAGCCCGAGCAGGTGTATCGCTATCACTCGGATGTCGACGCGCTGAAGATCCCGACTCTGGTGTTCATCGGCGAATACGAGCAATACCAGCGCCGCCGCTCGATCGAGACGGCGGTGTCGTTCATGAAGCGGGAAGGGCGCGACGTGCGGCTGATCGTCTATCCGGGCGTGGGCCGGGGCTTCGACTTCCGCAACCCGGCGGTGCGCACCTTCGCCGACGACCTGGCGACCAAGGACTCCAACCAGCGTACGGCGGAGTTCCTGCGGGCGCATTTGGAATGAGTTGAGATCACAGGCCCGGCGAGTCGGCGCGGCTCACCCCAATTCCACCGGCCCGGCCCTTGCGCTGCTGTCATACCATTTCAGCTCGACCTCGAGGCTGTGCTGGGTGCCCTTGCGGCGCTTCTCCTCGTCCTCAACTTTGAGTTCCAGCACCAGTTGCTGGGGCACGTCCAGCGCGATCTCGTCGGCGCCGCGACGCAGCGTGACACCGCCGCTGTCGAGGCGGTCGGCCAGATCACGCAGAAATGCCGTCACTTCGCTGCGGCTTTTGGGTTCTTTGCTTGAAAACAATACCGTTTCTCGGCCCATATGGTCTCTCCTCCTCCACCTTGTCAGATGTGGTTGAAAAAGGGCCGGATCAAGCCGGTGCAACCGCAGGTCGCACCGGTTTTCGGTTGCGATCGGGCGTCAGGTCTCCATCGCCTCGAGCTCGTCGATCATGCCCGAGATCATCGCAAGCCCCTTGTCCCAGAACTTCGGGTCGGAGGCGTCGAGGCCGAAGGGGGCGAGGAGATCCTTGTGGTGCTTGGACCCACCGGCCTTCAGCATCTCGAAGTACTTCGCCTGGAAGTCCGGGTCGCCTTCCTCGTAGACCGCGTAGAGCGCGTTCACGAGGCCGTCGCCGAAAGCGTAGGCGTAGACGTAGAACGGCGAGTGGATGAAGTGGGGGATGTAGGCCCAGAAGGCTTCGTAGCCCTCCATGAAGGTGAATGCGGGCCCGAGGCTTTCGCCCTGCACGGACATCCACAGCGCGTTGATGTCGTCGGGGGTGAGTTCGCCATTGCGCCGGGCGTCGTGCAGCTTGCACTCGAAGTCGTAGAAGGCGATCTGGCGCACCACGGTGTTGATCATGTCCTCGACCTTGCCGGCGAGCAGCACCTTCTTCTGCTGGTCGTCCTGCGCCGAGGCGAGGAGTTTGCGGAAAGTGAGCATCTCGCCGAAGACGGAGGCGGTCTCGGCCAGCGTGAGGGGCGTCTGCGACAGCAGTTCGCCCTGACCGGCCGCGAGAACCTGGTGCACGCCGTGGCCCAGTTCGTGGGCGAGCGTCATCACGTCGCGCGGTTTGCCGAGGTAGTTCAGCATCACGTAAGGGTGCGCGTCGGTGACGGTGGGATGAGCGAAGGCGCCGGGGGCCTTGCCGGGCTTCACGCCGGCATCGATCCAGCCCTTGTCGAAGAACGGCTCGGCGATCTTGGCCATTTCCGGATCAAAGCTCGCATAGGCGTCGATCACGGTTGAGCGGGCGTCGTCCCAGCCGATCACCCGGGTTTCTTCCATCGGCAGCGGCGCGTTGCGGTCCCAGACCTCGAGCGTGTCGAGGCCGAGCCACTTGCGCTTGAGCTCGTAGTAGCGGTGCGAAAGCTTGGGGTAGGCGGCGACCACGGCGTTGCGCAGGGCCTCGACCACTTCCGGCTCGACATGGTTGGCAAGGTGGCGCGAGGTCTGCGGCGTCGGCATCTTGCGCCAGCGGTCCTCGATCTCCTTCTCCTTGGCGAGCGTGTTGTGCACCCGGGCGAAGAGCTTGACGTTCTCGCCGAAGACACGGGCGAGTTCACGGGCGGCCGCCTCGCGCTGGTCGCGGTCCTGCTCGGTGAGCAGGTTGAGCGTGGCCTCGAGCGGCATCTCCTCGTCGCCCAGCGGCTTGAAGGTGAGCCCGGCGATGGTCTCGTCGAACAGCTTGTTCCACGCGGCCGCGCCGACCGACGACTGGTCGTGCAGGAACTTCTCCAGCTCGTCCGACAGCTGGTAGGGCCGCAGCGCGCGCAGCCGGTCGAACACCGGCTTGTAGCGGGCGAGATCGGCGTTGGCGGCGATCAGGGCGTCGAGGGTTTCGTCCGGCAGGCGGTTCAGCTCGAGGGTGAAGAACACGAGGTGATTGGTGAAATCCGTCACCTTCTCCTGCAGGTTTTGCAGGAACTGAGCGCGCTCGGGGTCGGTGGTCAGCTGGTAGTAGCGCAGACCGGCGAAGCTCATCAGCCGCCCGGCGACGAGATCGATCTCCTCGTAGGCGCGCACGCAGGCAAGCAGGCCCTCGCTGTCGAGCTCGGCCAGCTTGCCCTCGTAGGTCGCGGCGAAATCCTCGCACGCCTTGCCGACCTTCTCCAGATCGGCCTGCACTTCCGGCGCGTCGGGGCTGGCGTAGAGGTCGGTCAGATCCCATTCCGGGAGCGCCCCGAAATCGCCAGGCGCGGCGCCCTCGGCATTGGCATCACGGACGGGGAAGGGCAGATTCTGGACGCGCATGTCATCTCCTGTTGATCGCTTCGATCAGACATAGGGGCAGCAGTGCGGGGCCTCAATCCCCCGCCGGGACCGGGACTTCGCCAGATACACCGCGCGGCAACGCTTGCGGCAAGAATGTGGCGGAGTGTGCACGCCTCGTGAACAGTGCTGGCGTGACCGCCGAGAACGTTCCCCTGGCGTGGTCAATGCGCGTGAGAATCCTTTTTTCTGCCCAAATTCCGCCATGCTTTCGGGTTTGAAAACAATTGGATGACCAGTTTTCTGGCCACGCAGGTTTGCCGTGGCCGCATTTAGGAGGGGACCGCCATGGAACGGCTCCGAGAGACTATGACCACAACTCACGCGCCTGCGCGGCCGCAGACGCGACCGGGGTTCTTTCGGTCCGAGGACGGCTCGCTCATTATCTTCGGTTTGATGATTTTCATCCTCATGCTCACGGTCGGCGGTCTCGCGGTCGACTTCATGCGCTATGAGGCACAGCGCGCACGGCTGCAAAGCACGCTGGACCGGGCCGTTCTCGCCGCGGCAAGCCTCGACCAGACCCTCGACCCCGAAGACGTCGTACTCGACTACTTCGAGAAAGCGGGGCTCGGCGCCTATATCGATCGTGAGGACATCACCGTCTACGACGACAACTTCTCGCGCCGCGTGTTCGCCGCCGACGTGGACATGCGTATCGACACGACACTCCTGAAATTCAGCGGAATCGAAGAGTTGGTGGCGCCGAGCCAGGGGGCCGCGGAAGAGGCGACCTCGCTGACCGAAATCTCGCTGGTGGTGGACGTCTCCGGTTCGATGGGTTGGAGTTCGGCCTCCGGCCGGTCGAAAATCGAGGAACTGCGCCGCGCGGCGCGCAAGTTCGTGAACATCGTGCTGTGCGATCCCGCCAATCCGGATTCCACGACAAACTGCACCGTCGAAGAAGGCACCGTGTCGGTGTCGATCGTCCCGTATTCGGAGCAGGTGCTGGTGGGCGACACGATCCTGTCTGAATTCAACGTGACCAATGAACACGACGATTCGACCTGCGTGACGTTCGATGCAAGCGATTTCAACAGCACCGCGATCACGACGTCGCAGCAGTTGCAGCGCACCGGCCATTTCGACCCGTGGTCGTCGAGCAGCCGCAGCGCCCGGTCGTGGACCTGCGCCACCAATTCCTGGCGCGAGATCACGCCGATCAGCGGCAGCATCTCGGATCTGCACAGCCACATCAATTCGCTCGGCGCGAGCGGCAACACCTCGATCGATCTCGGCATCAAGTGGGGCGCGGCGCTGCTCGATCCCGAATTCCAGTCGGTCACCGCGAATCTCAACCAGGACGGCGTGATCGCGGATCTATTCGAAGACCGGCCGCATTCCTGGACAAAGCGCGGGCTGGAGAAGGTGATCGTGCTGATGACGGACGGTGTGAACACCGACCAGCATTACCTCTACGACGGTTTCCGGTCGGGTCCGTCGCCGGTCTATCGCAACGTGCTCAGCGACGGCTCGCTCGGGGATCGGTACTCGATCTACGACGCGGACAACGATCGCTACTACTGGGAATACACCGGAACATGGGAAGACCACCCCTACGGAACCGGCACCTACGAGGAGTGCGGTTGGGAATACGTGCGGACCGGTTGGCGCAGCGGCTATTGGGACTGGCAGTGCAACGATGTTGACGAGCAGGGCGACGATGCCCAGCAACTCAGCTACCCCGAGCTTTGGAAAGAGAAACCCTGGCGCTGGTACGACCAGTTCGGCTGGCTCGATAACCAGGGCAACGAGTACGGAAACTCCACCAAGAACAGCCGACTTCAGGCGCAATGCACCGCGGCAAAGAACGAGGGCATGGTGATCTTCACCATCGGGTTCGAGACCAGCAGTTCGTCGGCCACCGTCATGCGCAACTGCGCCTCGAGCGATGCGCACCACTTCAATGCCAACGGGCTGAACCTTGCCGACGCTTTCTCCGCGATTGCCCGCGAGATCTCCAAGCTGCGGCTGATTAACTAGGGAACCAGTGACATGCTCAGAGCAGGAGCACGCATACTAAAAAGCCTGAAAAGGGCTGTAACTCGCGAGGATGGGAACGCCACGGTTGAATTCGTGATCCTGTTCCCGGCCATCATGACCTTGTTCTTGTCGGCCTTCGAAGTGTCGATCTACCTCACCCGGTCGGTCCTTCTCGACCGGGCGCTGGACATGAACGTGCGGCTTTTGCGGCTCGGCGCACTTGATCCGGCGACGAAAGACGAACTGCATCGGCGCGTGTGCAATGACGCGCTGATCTTCCCCGATTGCCTGAACGCGATCCAGATCGAGCTGGTCGAGGTGCCGACGACGACTTGGGCGTTACCGCAGGGCAACGTCGCCTGTGTCGACCGCGATGCCGACGTGCAGCCGGCGGTGGATTTCACCTTCGGCCGGCGCAACGAGATCATGCTGGTGCGCGCCTGTGCGGTGCTCAACCCGTTCTTCGGCACCACGCCGCTGGTGATGGACATGCCGCTCGACGCGAGCGGCGGGTATTCCGTCGTCGCGGTGTCGACCTTCGTGAACGAGCCGTGAGGAGGGGGGAATGA
>Ga0180436_10005425_pt1 | contig 11272 bp, 10 predicted proteins | sample SS_ome_2_FD_132434 | JGI IMG/M metagenome (GOLD analysis project Ga0180436, IMG submission 132434) | Hypersaline lake sediment archaeal communities from the Salton Sea, California, USA - SS_3_S_2 metaG | ecosystem: Environmental > Aquatic > Non-marine Saline and Alkaline > Hypersaline >...
CATCGTCCGTTCCGACGCCGTTCGGGCGGTGCGGGCCATACTCGGATGGTCGGGCTACCGGGATCCCGACGTGGCCCGGCGCTTGACCGGTGACATGGAGCACATCATCGAGCGCTACCTCTCCCGGCCCTTCGGCCGCCTGGATCTCGCGGAGATGGTGAGCGCCCTGTTCTCCATCATCCGCCGCTATGAAATCGACATTCCGGCCAATTTCTACCTGCTGGCCAAGGCGATGGCCACCATCGAGAATATCGCCACGGGCCTGGACGAGGATTTCGACTTCGTCCGGGCCTCCCGTCCCTTCGCCAAACGCATGATCCGCCGGGAGCTGAGCCCCGAACGACTCTCGGAGCAGTTCGCCGGGGCCAGCGGGGACGCCTTTCGCCTGCTGCGCGACCTCCCGGGGGAGGCCCGGGACCTGGTGAGCCTCCTGAAGGCCGGGAAGATGCGCATGGAGTTTGAGCTCAAGGACCTGGAGCGCCTCGACTCCACCATCAAGCGGGTGGTGACCCGGCTCTCCGCCGCGGTGCTCCTGGCCGCGATGATCATGGGGTCGTCCATCCTGGTGCAGTCCGGGATTCCGCCCCTGGTCTTCGGTATCCCGGCCATCGGCGTCTTGGGCTTCATTTTCTCGGGATTCGTCGGAGTGTATCTGCTCTTCGATCTCTGGCGGCATCGTTGAACCGGCATTAATCTAGGTATCGGGAGAGGTCCATGAATGAGTCATTGAGGAACGTGTTGGAGATCGTCGCCATCGTCGCGGCCTTCCTGGGAACCGCGGTGTTCTGGGAATTCGTGGCCTGGTGGATGCACAAGTACGTGATGCACGGCGTGGGCTGGTACCTCCACGAAGATCATCACAAAACCTCGGGGCGGCGGCTGCAGCGGAACGACGCCTACGCGCTCTTCTTCGCCCTCTGCTCCTTCCTGCTCATCTACAACGGCCTCAAGCAGGGCTGGCGGCCCATGGCCGCCTCGGGATTCGGCGTGGCTCTCTACGGCGTCGGCTACGTGGCCTTCCACGACATCATGTTCCATCGGCGGATCAAGTGGATCCGCTACAAGCCCAAGAGCACCTACATGAAGCGCATCATCGACAACCACCGGGTGCACCACGGCACGGTGACCAAGGAAGGCGCGGTGAGCTTCGGATTCCTCTGGGCCCCCCGGCCGGTGGAGAAGCCCACGGGAACGATTCCCGAAGAGCTCCAGAAATAGTCCGATTCCCCAGGAGGTGGAGAGGAGGCCCTGGACCCGTCCTTGCTGCGCAAGGGCGGGTCCAGGGCCTCCTCTCGGGTTCCCAATACGTTGTCCGTTGGGGCGCTCGTTACCGGGATTTTGGGGGAGAGGATGAATCGCTTGGACCGGCGCGGAGGCCCGGTCTGCCGCGCCGAAGAGGCCCGCCCTTGCGCAGCAAGGTCGGGTCGAGGGGGTGTTCCCCTTCGATCCTCAGCTGCCCGACTCGTCGACCGAGATCACTTCGATATCCAACTCGGCGAAGCGCCTCATGTAGTCCGGGGGGGCCGCATCGGTGATGAGAGTGTGGATCCGCTCCAGGTCGGCCACCGGATAAATGGAGATTTTTCCGAACTTCGTCCGATCGGCCATCAGGTACCATCGGTGGGCCATGGCGGGGATGTGCTTGAAGACGTAGGTGCTGATGATCGAGTCCACCGTCAGGCCCGCCTTCAGGTCCAGGCCCGAGATGCTGGTGAAGGCCTTGTTGACGAAGATGCTGCCCAGCTGGGCCTGGGGGGATTCCCAGCTCGAGAACAGCGTCCGATGATCGGTGCTGGTGACTTCCCCGCCGATGAGGTAGACCCGCGCGGCGTTCTCGATCAGCGCCGAGAGGGCGGTGATGTTGTTGGTGATCACGGTGAGGTTCTCCCGGCCGACGAGTTCCTCGGCGAGGACGCAGCAGGATCGTCCGGAACCGATGAAGATGGTGTCGCCGTCGTCCACGTAGTCGGCGGCCCGGCGCGCCAGGGCATACCACGAGGCGGTCGGGTCGAAACGCCGCATCGAATCGCCGGTGTCCCAGGACTCGACGGACTGCGCTCCGCCGTAGAAGCGCCGGGCGACGCCGTCGTCTTCCAGACGAGTCAGGTCCTTGCGGATGGACACCCGGCTCACGCCGAATCGGGCACTCAGGTCGTTGACATAGACCTTGGAGTTTCGTTTCAACAGGTTTTTGATTTCATCGATGCGCTGCGCCGCCATGCCTGGATGATATACCGGCGGTCCGATTCTGTAAACGAAACTCAAACGAAACTTTACAATTTTGATTGAAAGGTATATTGTCGTTTCAAACGCAATTCGAAATTGACGGGGGACGGCGATGAGTCAGAAGGATGTCGAACCGAACACCTATGTGGCGGAACTGGTCCGGCGGGCCCGGGCGGCCCAGCGCATAGCGGAGGAATTCGGACAGGAGAAAGTGGACGAACTGGCCGCCGCGATTACCTGGGAAATCGTTGCGAACGACGATTTGGTGCGGGAGCTCGCGGAATTCTCCTTTGATGAGTGCCGCCTCGGCGACGTTCAGTCGAAGATTGTCAAAGTCGCCGTCAAGTGCCGCGGCGTGCTCCACGACGTGAAGAACGTCAAGACCGTCGGCGTGGTCGAGGAGATCCCGGAGCGCGGTCTGGCCCGGATCAGCAAGCCGGTGGGCGTCGTCGGATCCCTGGTGCCCAGCACTCAGGCGGAGATGCACCCCCTCATCCAGGCCATCTTTGCCGTGAAGGCCCGGGACGCGGTCATCTTCTCGCCCCATCCCCGGGGTCAGCACACCACCAAGAAGACCGTGGATCTCATCCGTGCCGTGATGAAGAAATACGACGCGCCGGAGGATCTGTTCCTCACCATCGAGGAACCCTCCCTCCCGAAGACCAACGCCCTGATGGCCCAGTGCGACCTGGTGATGGCCACCGGTGGACAGCCGATGGTCCGGGCGGCCTACAGCTCGGGAACCCCGGCCTTCGGCGTCGGCGCGGGCAACGCCATCATCGTGGTGGACAAGACCGCCGACCTTCCGGACGCCGCCGCCAAGATCAAGGCCAGCAAGACCTTCGATCTGGCCGCCGGCTGCTCCTGCGACAACAGCGTGGTGATCGACGAATCGGTGTACGGGGCGATGATGGAGGAGTTCCGCAAGGTCGGCGCCCATCTGCTGAACGCCGACGAGAAGGAAAAGCTCAAGAAAGCCATCTGGCCCGAGTGGCCGGCCAACCACGTGATCAACCGGGACATCGTCGCCTCGCCGGTGGAGAACATCGCCCGGATCGCGGGTTTGGACCTCCCCGAAGGGACGGCCCTGCTCCTGGTGGAAGAGAGCGATACCGGCGAAGCCTCGCCGTTCAGCGGGGAGAAGATGAGCCTCGTCACCGCGGTCTACAAGAGCGGCGGAATCGACGATGCCATCCGCATCATCAACGCCAACCACGCCTATTCGGGCGCCGGCCATTCCTGCGGCATCTTCTCCAAGACACCGGAGAACGTGAACCGGCTGGCGCTGGAAACCTACACCACCCGCGTGGTGGTGAATCAGCCCCAGGCGGCGACGAACACCGGCAGCTGGGTGAGCGGCATGCCCTTCACCAGCTCCCTGGGCTGCGGCACCTGGGGCGGCAACATCGCATCGGAGAACATCGTCCTCAAGCATTACATGAACAACACCTGGGTGATCCGGGAAATCCCGAACCGTCAGCCGAGCGACGAGGAGCTCTTCGCCGGATTCACCCCCCGGGACTGAGGACGGGAGCCGGAGGTCGATCCGTGGACGCGAACATCCCCAGCGAAGCCCTGCGCCGCCGTGTCGCAACGGCGGAGGACGCCGCCGCGTCCATCCGTGACGGCATGACCGTGGCCATGAGCGGCTACGCCATGGCCGGCTATCCCAAGGCGGTGACGGAGGCCCTGGTTCGCCGCCGGCAGGCCGGCGACGATTTGACCGTCAGCCTGGTGACCGGCGCCAACGCGCCGTGGCTCGACGACATCCTCGGGGCCGAAAACATCATCGCTCGGCGAGCACCCATGTGCGCCAGCCGGACCCTGGCCTCCCAGATCAACGGCGGCGGGGTTCGCTACGTCGAACAGCAGATGAGCAAGATGCCGCGGCTGCTCAGGGGCGGTTATTTCGGAGCCATCGATGTCGCGGTGGTGGAGGCCCTGGGCTTCGATCGAGACGGGAACCTCATCCCCACCAGCTCCATCGGCATGACCCACCATCTGATGGACGCCGCCGACGCCGTCATCGTCGAGCTGAACTCCGCCCAGCCCGAGATTCTCCGGAGCCTGCACGACATCCACATTCCCGCCGCCCCCCCGGATGCCGAGCCGATTCCCCTGGTTCGGGTGGACCAGCGCATCGGAACCGATTCCCTCCCGGTGGATCCGGACAAGATCCGCTTCATCGTGGAGAGCGCGGCGCCGGAACGGCTGGGATCCCAGCCGAAGGGGACGCCTCTGACCAAGCGGATCGCCGACCATCTCTTCGAATTCCTGGAGCTCGAAGTCCGCCGGAACGGCGGCGTTCTGCCGCCTTTCCAGACCGGCTTCGGGAGCCTGGCCGACTCCATCGCCGACGCCTTCCAGCATTCGGCGTTCCGCGACCTCCGGTTCTTCTGCGGCGGCATCACCCAGCCGGTGATGGAGCTCCTGGCCTCCGGCAAGGCCGCCGCCCTCTCCACCGGGGGCCTGGGCATGAGCGACCGTGTGGAGCAGATATTGAGGGACGTGCCGAACATCCGGAACCATCTTGTCATCCGCAACGGGGACATCACCAACAACGCCGAGGTGGTCGGCCGTCTGGGCATCGCGGCCCTGAACACCGCCATCGAAATCGACGTCTACGGCAACGTGAATTCGAGCCACATCGCCGGAAACCGGGTGGTGAACGGCATCGGCGGCGGCGCCCATTTCGCCCAGAACGCCGGCCTCTCGGTGGTGCTCATCCCCTCCTCGGCCAAGGGCGGGGCCATTTCCAACATCGTACCGATGGTGTCCCACCAGGACATCGCCGAGCATGACGTCGATGTGGTGATCACCGAGAACGGCGTGGCCGACCTCCGGGGCCTGGACGACGGGGAGCGGGCCGACGCCATCGTCGCCCGCTGCGCCGACGAGGCCTATCGGGGACCCCTCCAACGGTATCTCGATGAAGCGCGGTCCCGCCGCGGAGGTCATCACCCCCAATGGCCGGAAGAAGCCTTCGGGTGGTACCGGAATCTCAAGGAGCACGGATCGATGCTCGGGGAGGATGCATGAAGAAAGTCGAACTCTACGAGGTGGGACCTCGGGATGGATTCCAGAACGTTCCGGTCTACATTCCGCTGGAAACCAAGATGCGCGTCGTCGACGGACTGGTGGAAGCCGGGATGAAGCACATTCAAGTCACCTCCTTCGTCAGTCCCAAGGCGATTCCCCAGATGAAGGACGCCCGGGCGCTGGCCTCGATGTGCCTCGAGAAACACCCGGACGTGGATTTCTTCGCCCTGGTGCCCAATGCCCGGGGGGCCCAGGCGGCCCGGGAATCCGGGATTCGCTGGGTGTCCTATGTGGTCTCCTTGAGTGAAAGCCATAACAAGGCGAACATCCGGCGGACCCACGAGGAATCCTATGCGGAGCTGGGAGCCATCATGGAGGCCGATCCGGACCTGGGAATCTGTTTGGACCTGGCGACGAGCTTCGGCTGTCCCTTCGAAGGGGCCAAGCAGGCCGAAGACGTCGTCCCCTTTCTGAAACCTTATGTGGCCAGCGGCATCCGGACGGTGAACCTCTGCGACACCATCGGCGTGGCCAACCCGGCCCAGGTTCGCCGCACCATCGACGCCGTACGCCGGGAGTACCCCGAGCTGGATCTGCAGATCCACATTCACGACACCCGGAACATGGGCATGGTGAATACCCTGGCGGCCATCGAACACGGGGTCGACAAGGTGCAGTCCACCCTCGGCGGCCTGGGCGGATGCCCCTTCGCTCCGGGGGCGTCGGGGAACCTGGCCACCGAGGATTTGGCCTTCATGCTCTCGGAAATGGGCTTCGAACTGGACGTGGACGTTCGCAAAATGGTCGACCTCGCCAGGACTCAGGCGGAACTGATCCCCGCCGGCCGATTCAGCGGCCATCTCTACCTCATCAAGGAGTAACGCATCATGGCGTACAGGAACACAGTGGAATTCATCCGGGACAAGGCGGCGCGTATGCGGCGGGACGTCATCGAGATGGGATACGCCGCCGGCGGCCGGGGAGCCCACTTCGGCCCGGCGCTTTCGAGCATCGAAATCGTCGCCGGCCTGTTCTTCGGGATCCTGAATCACGATCCGAAGAATCCCGGCATGCCCGATCGGGACCGCTTCGTCCAGAGCAAGGGCCATGCCTGCCTCTCGTACTACGCGGCGCTGGGCGAAACCGGCTACATCACCGCCGAGCAGATGGCCACCTTCAAGGGCGACGGCAGCTTCCTCTCGGGTCATCCCAGCCGCAACATGCGCTACGGCATCGAAGTGTCCTCCGGCAGCCTGGGCAACGGCTTCTCGGTGGCCTGCGGCATGGCCAAGGCCGCGAAGATCAAGAAGGAGAGCCACAAGGTCTACTGCCTGGTCGGCGACGGGGAGTGCAACGAAGGCCTGGTCTGGGAATCGGCGATGAACGCCGCCAAGAACGAACTGGACAACATCATCGCCATCGTCGACCGGAACGGCGTGCAGCTGGCCGGCAAGACCAGCGACATCATGGACGTGGATCTCGAGGCGATGTGGAGCGCCGCCGGATGGGATGTGCGGGTGGTGCCCGAAGGCAATGACGTCGATTCGGTCCTCGAAGCCCTGGACGCCATGCGGAACTCCGCCGACCCGCGCCCCCATGTCATCATCGCCGATACCACCAAGGGAAAAGGCATCTCCTTCATGGAAGGAAGCCTCACCTGGCATGCCCGGCCCATGGGCCAGGAGCATTACGAACAGGCCGTCGCGGAACTCGAGAACGCGAGGTAAGGAGAACAGCAGATGAGCAGCTCAGTCCTCGAACGACTTCCGGAATGGTCCAAGGCCGGTCATCGAACCGTCCTGGGAGAGACCCTCGTGATGATGGGCGCCGAACGGCCGGACATGGTGACGGTGACCGCCGATCTGACGCCCACCGCCCGGCTGACCGGGTTCCGGGACACCTACCCGGACCGCTTCTTCGACGTGGGCATCGCCGAACAGAATCTCGTGGACTTCACCGCCGGCCTGGCGGTGGAGGGGATCCGCCCCGTCGCCGTCGCCCTGGCCGCCATCGTTCCGATGCGCGCCGCCGAGCAGATGCGGGTGGCCCTGGGCTACATGAATCTCAATGCGACGGTGGTGAGCATCGAAGCCGGCGTGCGCTTCGGTCCCCTGGGCAACACCCACTACGCCATGGACGACATCGCCGTGGTCCGGGCCATTCCGAACTTCACGATTCTCACGCCCTCGGATCCCCTTCAGGTGCACAAGGCCATTTACGCCGCCCACGACCACGAGGGACCGGTCTACATCCGGCTCACCGGGGCGCCGGGCTTCCCGATCCTCTACCCCGAGGATTTCGAGTATCGCATCGGCGAGGCCATCGAATATCGTCCGGGACGGGACGTGGCCTTCGTCTCCTCGGGTTCCCTCCTGGCCGAGGCCGTCGGCGCCGCCGACATCCTGGAAGCCAAGGGCATTTCCACCCGGGTGGTGGACATGCACACCATCAAGCCCCTGGACACCGCCATGCTCGACCGCGTCTTCGATGAGAACTCCCTAGTGATCACCGTGGAGGAGCACAGCCCCATCGGCGGCCTGGGCGGCGCGGTGGCCGAATACAAGGCCGGGGTCGCCGGGGCTCCGAAGCAGGTGATGGCCAGCCTGGGCGACCGCTTCCAGAAGCTCGGCGACCATGCCTTCCTGCTCAAGGAGAACGGCCTCACCGCCGACGGTCTGGCGGCCCTGGCGGAGGCGAACCTCTAGGATTGCGATTCGCCGACGGCGCGCCGTCGGCGCTTCCCCGCTGCCGCTGCCTAGACGTGGTTGAGCAGACCCAGCTCCACGGGATGGGGATTGAGGAAGTACTGATCCAGAAGATAGGCCTGGTCGTACTTCCGGGCGTAGTGGCGGATCAGGGTGAGGGGAACCAGCAGCGGGTTGATGTCGATGCGGTATCGGTCCACTTCTTCGAGCAATTCGTCTTTCTCCTCCTTGCTCAGATCCTTGCGGAAGTAGCCCACCATGTGCATCAGCACGTTGGCGTTCTTCTTGGCCGTCTTCTTGATCGCCAGCGTGTCCCGGAGAATCTCCAGGTATTCGTCCAGCAGCGACTCGGCGGGCTGTGAACCGCCGCGGGCCACGATGCGCCCCAGGTCCCGAAGCCGATCCGGACTGTGGGCCATCAGGGTGTACTTGTGCCGGGTGTGGAAGTCCACAAGGTTTCCGGCGCCGCCGCCTCGGACGTTCTCCCGCCATCGCTGCAGCACGAAGATGGTCTCGATGAAATTTTCCCGGATTCCGGCGTCCTTGAGACGCCCTTCGTCCTCCACGGGGATGTCCGGAAAGCGCCGGGTGAAGGCCCGGGCGAAGAGCCCCCGGCCCTTGTAGCTCACCGGCTGTCCCTTCACGCCGTACACCTTCACCGCCCGCAGTCCGCTGGAGGGGCTCTTGGTCTTGAAGATGAAGGCCACCAGGTCGTCTTCCGCGAGCTTCTCGAGCCGGGTCGCCGCCCAGCGGTTCATCCGTTCGGTATGGTCGACGCCGGTCTTGCCGGTGACCAGCCGATTGTCGTCGACGGTTCCGACCAGACGCAGGGTTTCCCGGGGGATCGGCAGACCGCATTCCACTTCGGGGCAGACCGGTACGAATTCGCACCAGCGGCTCAGGGTGTCGGTGATGAAGGCATCCCGCTTGTGTTGGCCGTCGAAACGGACCTTGTTGCCCAGCAGACAGCTGCTGACGCCGATTTTGATTTTCTCCACGCTTCGATTCTGACGCATCACCCGGAGGATTGCGAGGAGGCGAAGGGACTATCCCCGGACTCCCAGATGCTCCAGCCCCGGCGGGGAATGGGCAGCGCTTCTCCGGCTTCGACGGCCTCGTCGGGATCCAGGACGTTGACCAGCCGCGGCGTGTCCGGAATCTTCACCGCCGCCCCGTCAGGACCGGCATTCAGGGCGATGACGAGCCGTTCTCCCGGACTCCGCCGTTCGAAGACGAGCTGCTCATGGCTCACGTGGAGCTGCCGGTAATCTCCCCGCCTGAGGGCCTCATGGTTCCGCCGCAGTTTCGTGAGCAGCCGGATCTGCCGCCGCAGGCCGTCGTCAGTCCGGGGGACCGACGCCGCCGGCGGCCGCAGGGCGCTGTCGTCCCGGGGGGTTCGACGGCCTTCGGCCCGCCATTCCGAACCGGCATACACCGACGGAATTCCCGGCATGGTGAACAGCAGAGCATAGAGGGGAACCAGGTGCTCCGGGTCGTCCAGGATGGACGCCGCCCGATCCACGTCGTGGTTGTCCACGAAGTTGTAGAGATTCCGATCGCGGTACAGGCCGTCCCGGCCGAACTGCCGGTTCAGCGACCAGGCGATTTCGTGGTAGTTCACGTCGTTCAGGCTCGAGTAGAGGCCCTTGTAGGCCTCGTAGTTGGTGGCGGAATCCAGGAGATCCGGCCCGGCGATCTCCCGGTAATCCCCGTGGATCATCTCGCCCATCAGCCAGAAGTCCGCCCGTTTGGAGCGGCAGAACCCCGCCAGGTCGGACAGGAAGCGGCGATCCATCGCGTAGGCCACGTCCAGACGCAGTCCGTCGATGCCCAGATCGTCGATCATCCACGCCACCGCGTCGAACAGATGGGTCCGGAGGTCGGGACAGCCCGGGTTCAGGGCCACCAGGTCGTCATGACCCTCCCAATCGTCGTAGGCGAAGCCGTCGCCGAAGCGGTTGTTCCGACCGAAGTCGACCCCCCGGAACCAGTCGACGTAGGGACCGGCGGTGCCCCCGGTCCGGAGGGCCTGGAAAGGGCCGAAGTCCCGTCCGACGTGATGGAACACCCCGTCGAGCACCACCCGGATCCCCGCGGCGTGGAATCCTTCGACGAGGCGGACCAAGTCGTCCCGATCGCCGAGGCGCCGATCCACCGTCCGGTAGTCCGCCGTATCATAGCCGTGGGTGGAAGATTCGAAGAGCGGCCCCAGGTAGACCGCGGTGCATCCCAAATCGGCGATCTCATCGATTCGCCGGGTGATTTCGTCCAGCCGCGGCACCGGCGGCGAGGCGAAGTCGTTCGTCCGCGGGGCGCCGCAGTATCCCAGGGGGTAGATGTGGTAGAACACCGCATCCTCGGACCAATGTGTCATGTGGATCTCTCCTCTTTATGTACCGTTCGGTATATCAAGGTCAAAAAAAATCAGGAATAGATACCGTGGCTGAATTGGTGGACCGCCCGATGCAGAACCTCGTCGGTGTAGGAGAGGCGCCCCTCGGCGATGAGGGCGCCGATGGTGCTCACCATGCCCCGGTAGGCGGCGGTGAGCAGCTGATGGCGGCCTCGCATGTTGCCGTGCTGTTCCGCCGCGGCCAGGAAGAGCCGCGTGATGTGCTCGGTGATGACCGCATCGGACCGCTCCACCGATCGTCGGGATTCGGTTCCGTCGGGGGCCAGCAGGAGGGCCAGGTAGTAGCGATACTCCCGGGGCCGGCGGTCCGCGTCGCTGAAGAACAGGCGGGTGAGTTCGGTGAGAGTCCCGGGAAGATCGCCGGCGTAGGGCGGGAGGCGCCGAAGTCCGGTGATGAGGGGGCGGGTGATGTCGTCCACCAGGGCTTCCAGAAGGCCGGCCTTGCTGCCGTAGTGGTGGTAGAGCGTGGGTTTGGTGACCCCGGCGGCGTCGCAGATATCCTGGACACCGCAGCCGTCGTAGCCGGTGCGGCTGAAGAGATCGAGGGCTTTGTCCCGGAGGCGGTCCTTGGCATCCACAGAGCCAATATACCGAATGGTATATAGATGGTCAAGGAAAGCGGCCCGATCCGGCAGGCGGACATGCCGGCACCCTCGTATACGCGAACGCGCCGACCCGCCGACCCGACGTACCGAGGGGCCGAACCGAGGCCGGCGGTTCCGCGGCCGGGGCGCCCGGTCTGCTCAATGCGCCGACGGGCCGAACCGAGGCCGGCCGTTCCGCGGCCGGGGCGCCTGGTCTGCTCAATGCGCCGAGGGGCCGAACCGAGGCCGGCGGTTCCGCGGCCGGGGCGAGAATCGAATCGGGTTAGAACCGGTACTCCCGGCAG
>Ga0180436_10005426_pt1 | contig 11269 bp, 14 predicted proteins | sample SS_ome_2_FD_132434 | JGI IMG/M metagenome (GOLD analysis project Ga0180436, IMG submission 132434) | Hypersaline lake sediment archaeal communities from the Salton Sea, California, USA - SS_3_S_2 metaG | ecosystem: Environmental > Aquatic > Non-marine Saline and Alkaline > Hypersaline >...
CCGTGCCGCACCGGCATTTCCGCTGGCAGATGTTCGCGTTTCGTGCTAGTCACCGCAAAACAGAACAGGGCAGGCAGGCATGCGCGTCATCGGGATCGATCCTGGGCTTCGCAACCTCGGATGGGGCGTCATCGAAACCGATGGCGCCCGGGTTTCTCACGTGGCCAATGGCATCGTTCACAGCGCCGGCAGCCTGTTGGCCGACCGCCTTCTTTCGCTTTTCGACGGTTTGACGGCGGTGATCGACACCCATGCGCCCGACACCGCCGCGGTGGAACAGACCTTCGTGAACCGCGACGGTGCCGGCACGCTGAAGCTCGGCCAGGCCCGCGGCATCGCGATGCTGGTGCCGGCGCGGGCCGGGTTGTCGGTCGGGGAGTACGCGCCGAACCAGGTCAAGAAGACGGTCGTCGGCGTCGGCCATGCCGACAAGCGGCAGATCGACCACATGGTGCGCCTGCAATTGCCCGGCGTTGAGATAGCCGGACCGGACGCGGCCGACGCCCTGGCCATCGCCCTCACCCACGCGTTTTTTGCGCGGACCGGCGGGCGGCTCTCGGACGCCGTAAAGAGGGCAAGCGCATGATCGGCCGGATTGCCGGGCGGATTGACGTCCGCGGGGATGACTATGTCCTGATCGACGTCCGGGGCATTGGCTACATCGTGCATGTCTCGGAGCGTACCCTGGCCGGGCTGCCCGGTCCGGGGGAGGCGGTGGCCCTCTACACCGACCTCCTCGTGCGCGAAGACCTGTTGCAGCTTTTCGGCTTCACCTCGCTGGTCGAGAAAGAGTGGCACCGGCTGTTGATGAGCGTACAGGGCGTGGGCGCGAAGGCGTCGATGTCGATCCTCGGCGCGCTCGGCGCCGATGGCGTGAGCCGCGCGATCGCGCTGGGCGACTGGAACGCGATCAAGGCCGCGAAAGGGATCGGCCCGAAGACGGCGCAAAGGGTGGTGAATGAACTCAAGGACAAAGCGCCGGCGGTGATGGCGATGGCCGGGGCCCCGGCGCCTGCCGCGGCCGCGGCCGAGGAGACACCGCTGGTCGAACCGGAGCCGCAGGCGAGCAGCGCCGCGCCGGCCGGTGCGGCGCAGGCCGAGGCACTCTCGGCGCTGGCCAACCTCGGCTACGCCCCGGGCGACGGTGCCAGCGCCGTGGCAACCGCGCTTGGTGAGGACCCCGACCTCGATACGCCCGGCCTCATTCGTGCCGCCCTGAAACTGCTTGCGCCGAAAGGGTAGGGGGATGACCCAGACACCGCATATGGAAGGCTCGCGCCCGGCCCGCCTGCGGCCCGGCAGCGACAAGACCCGGGCGTTACGATCCGCATGACCACCGAACCCGACCCGACCCTGCGGCCGGAGCCGCACCCTGGTGACGCCGACCGCGCGCTGCGCCCGGAATACCTGTCCGATTTCATCGGCCAGGCCGAGGCGCGGGCCAACCTGCGGGTGTTCATCGAAAGCGCACGCCAGCGCGGCGAGGCGATGGATCACGCGCTGTTCTTCGGCCCCCCCGGCCTCGGCAAGACGACGCTGGCGCAGATCATGGCGCGCGAGCTTGGGGTGAATTTCCGGATGACGTCCGGGCCGGTTCTGGCCAAGGCGGGCGATCTCGCCGCCATCCTGACCAACCTCGACCGCAACGACGTGTTGTTCATCGACGAGATTCACCGGCTGAATCCGGCGGTCGAGGAAGTGCTCTATCCGGCGATGGAGGATTTCGAACTCGACCTTGTGATCGGCGAAGGTCCGGCCGCGCGCACCGTGCGCATCGAGTTGCAGCCCTTCACACTGGTCGGCGCGACGACCCGGCTGGGGCTGCTCACAACGCCTCTGCGCGACCGGTTTGGCATCCCGACACGGCTGGAATTCTACACCGAGGGCGAGTTGCACGAGATCGTCACCCGCAATGCCCACAAGCTCGGCGCCCCGGCGGAGCCGGACGGGGCGCGTGAGATCGCTCGCCGCGCCCGGGGCACGCCGCGCATCGCCGGCCGGCTGCTGCGCCGGGTGCTGGATTTTGCGGTGGTCGAGGGCGAGGGGCGGATCACGCGCGCCATCGCCGATAATGCGCTCACCCGGCTCGGGGTCGATCACCGTGGCCTGGACGGGGCCGACCGGCGCTATCTCAGGCTGATCGCGGAGCATTACATGGGCGGCCCGGTGGGGATCGAGACCCTCTCGGCGGCGCTGTCCGAGAGCCGTGACGCTCTGGAAGAGGTCATCGAACCGTTCCTGTTGCAGCAGGGGCTTATCCAGCGCACGCCGCGCGGCCGCATGCTCGGGCCGGGGTCCTGGGCGCATCTGGGTCTCAGCCCGCCGCGCGGGCCGGGGCAGGACGACCTGTTCGACGGTTGACGCCGGCGCCGGCACTGGTTGCGGGCGCGGCGCCAAACTTCTATGCCTCCGGCCGTAGGGCTGTTTGCCGGGATGAAAGGGCTGGGATGACGCCGGACGAGGTTGAGAAGCTGTTTGCGCGCAACGGCGGCTATTCGTTCGCCCGCTGGGGGCGCCCGATCGTGCCGGTGGTGTTCGGGGTCGAGGACGAGACCCTGGGCACGATCAAGGGCGCAATCGAAGCGATCGCGACGTTGGCGGGGATCGAGGTCGCGGAAACCGACCCGGAACTTGGCGCCAACCTCATGGTGTTTTTCTTCCGCGACTGGGCGGAACTCCTCGACGTCCCGAACCTCGGCGAGATGATCCCGGACCTTGCCGGAACGGTCGCGCGGCTGCAGATGGCCGAGGCCACCCAGTACCGCGCCTTCCGGTTTGACGACGCCGGGGCGATCCGGGCCTGTTTCGTTTTCGTGCGCATGTCGGGTGGCATGGCGAAGCTTTCGGCGGAGGCCGTCGCGCTCACGCAGGCGGTTCAGGCGATCCTCACCTGGGGAGACGGCGCGTTTTCGAAAACATCGCCTCTGGCATTGCACCCCGAGACCGGGGCCACGATTCTGCGCCCGGAAATCGCTGATGTGATCCGCGCGGCCTACGATCCGGTCATGCCCGCAGCCTCGCTCGACCCCACGCACGCGCTGCGCCTGTTTGCCCGGATACAACGGTGAGAGCCTTCGTCGCCCTCGATTTGCCGGAGACCCTGGTCGAGCCGATCACCCGGCTGCAGGCGGGGTTGTCGATCGGGCGCGCGGTGCCGGAGGACAACCTGCACCTGACGCTCGCCTTTCTGGGCGACATTGCCGAGGCGGACGCGGCGGCGTTGGCCGACCTCATGCAAACCATCGCGATGCCGCCAATTCCCCTGTGCCTCAAGGGTTTGGACATATTCGGAGGGCGCCGCCCGGCCGTGCTCAGCGTGATGGCCAGCGGAGACGGGCTGGTGCGGTTGCACGACAAGATCGCGCATTTGGCGCGCGAGGCCGGCATTCAGCTCGCACGGGAGCGTTTTCGCCCACATGTGACCATTGCCCGGTTTCGCCGGGAAATGAGCCCCAGGGAACACCAGCGCCTTGGCGAGTTCCTGGCGCTGAACGGTACTTTCGCACTCGATGCCGCGCCGGCCGATACCGTCACCTTCTACCGCTCGCATCTGCGCGAGGCGGGGGCGATCCACGAGCCACTGGCACAGTGCGTTCTTCGAGGCTAGAACCGCGCCATGACCCATCGTTTTTCCCTGCGCGTCTACTACGAAGACACCGACCTTGCGGGCATTGTCTACTACGCCAACTACCTCAAGTTCATCGAACGGGCGCGCACCGAGTTCGTTCGCGACCGGGGGGTCGATCAGACCCGGTTGAAAGAGGCCGAAGGCATCGTTTTTGCCGTGCGCCACCTCGAAGCCGACTACCTCGGGCCGGCGCGGTTCGACGACGCGCTCACGGTGGAGACGAGCGTCGAGGCGATGACAGGCGTGCGGATCGTGTTGCGCCAGGCCGTGCTGCGGGACGGGGAAGTTCTATTCTCGGCGCTGGTGACGCTTGTGGCCGTCACCGAGGCGGGCCAACCCGCACGGCTCCCGGCGAATATCCGCCTGTCGCTGCACTGAACCGGGGCAAAACCCGGCCGTGCCGCAGTTTCATTGGCTTTCCCCGTTGATTTCCGCTATTTCTGGGTGAAATAGCTGCCCGAAAGAGGTGGCACCCACGAGGCAGGCAGAACCGGATCATGGAAACCGAAACTCTCGCAGTGGCGCAGGAGATGGATTTTACCTTCTTCGCGCTTTTTCTCCGCGCAACCCTTGTCGTGAAGCTGGTGATGTTGCTGCTGATCGCGGCATCGTTCTATTCTTGGGCGATCATCGTCACCAAGTTCATCCAGTATCGCAAGGCGCGCACCGGGTCGGAGGATTTCGACCGCGCGTTCTGGTCGGGCGAGCCGCTCGACGAGTTGTTCGACACGCTCGGACCGAACCCGGAGGGGGCGTCGGAGCGGGTGTTCGCCGCCGGGATGACCGAATGGCATCGCTCGCACCGGGCGGACGGCGGGCTGATCGCGGGCGCCCAGAGCCGGATCGACCGGTCGATGGACGTGGCGATCGCGAAGGAAGCGGAGGGGCTGAACAAGGGATTGTCGTTCCTGGCCACGGTCGCCTCATCGGCCCCCTTCGTGGGCCTCTTCGGCACGGTCTGGGGGATCATGAACTCGTTCATCGAGATCGCCCAGCAGCAGAACACCAACCTCGCGGTGGTGGCGCCCGGTATCGCCGAGGCGCTCTTCGCCACCGGCCTTGGCCTGCTCGCCGCCATCCCGGCGCTGATCTTCTACAACAAGCTCACCGCCGACAGCGACAACATCGTCGCCGGCTGGGAGGCCTTCGCCGACGAGTTCGCCACGATCCTCAGCCGCCAGTTGGACAGCTGACATGGGCGGCGCGGTTCAACAAGCCAAGCCCCGCGCGCGGCGCGGCCGGCGCCGCGGCCGCCACGGCGCGGTGATGGCCGAGATCAACGTCACGCCGTTCGTCGACGTGATGCTGGTGCTTCTGATCATCTTCATGGTGGCGGCCCCGTTGATGACGGTGGGCGTGCCGGTGGAACTGCCGAAGACCGCCGCCACGCCGCTGCCCTCGGTCGAGGAAGAGCCGCTCACCGTGTCGATCACCGCCGAGGGCGGGATCACGCTGATGAAGACCGAGATCACCCGCGAAGAGCTGATTCCGAAACTGCGGGCCATCGCCGCCGAACGCAGCGACAACAAGGTGTTCCTGCGCGCTGACGGGCGCGTGCCCTACGAGGCTGTGGCCCAGGTGATGGGGGCGCTCAATGCCGGTGGGTTCAACAATATCGGCCTCGTGACCGATACCGGCGGGCCAGCGATGGACGGGCAATAGGCCTGGGACATGAAAACGGGCTACATCATATCCGGCATTGGGCACGGGGTGTTGATGCTGTGGCTCCTCTTCGGGGGGCTGCTGACGCGTGCGCCGGACGAGCCCCTGCTTGCCGTGGCCGAGGTGTCGATCATCTCGGGCGAGGAATTCGCGGCTTTGACGGCGCCGCAGCCCGTTGTCGCCGCGCCCGAGACCTCGCCGGCTCCGCCCCCACGCCCGCGACCACCCGCGCCGGACCCGGAACCGGAACCCGAGCCGCCGGCGCCCGAGCCCGTGCCGGAGCCGCCCGCACCGGAACCGGAGCCCGTTCCCGAACCGCCCGCACCAGAGCCCGACATCACCCCGCCGCCCGCCGACCGGGTGACGAACGAGGTGGTCGAGGCGCCGGAAGAGCCGCTGCCGACCGGGCCGACGCTGATCGAGGACACGACCCCGAGCGAGGTCGCAGAGCCGGAAACCCCGCTCGAGGAACTGCCCGCACAGGCGCCGGAGGCCTCGACCACGGAGATCGTGACCGAAGCCGAACAGCCCACCGCGGCGCCGACAAGGTCGCCGCGTCCGCCGCGTCGGCCGGATCGGCCGACGCCCCCGGTCGAGACCGCGCAGGAGCCCGCGCCGGCGCCCGCGCCGGCCGCGCCCGCGATCGAGGATGCGATCGACAGCGCCGTGAACGAGGCGATCGACAGCGCGGTCGACGATGCGCTTGCCGACGTTCTCGGCGATGTCGCCGGCGCGCCCGGACCCTCCGGGCCGCCGCTCACCCGGGGTGAGCGCGATGGCTTGCGGGTTGCGGTGTCGCAATGCTGGAACCTCGGCTCGGCCTCGACGGATGCGCTCAACACCACCGTCGTCGTGCTGGTGACGATGAGCCGCGACGGGCGCCCGGAGGCGATCGACCTCCTGTCGTCGACCGGCGCCGACCAGAACGCCACGCGGATCGCCTTCGAGGCGGCCCGGCGCGCGGTGATCCGCTGCGGAACCCGCGGCTACCCGCTGCCGGAGGAGAAATACGACCAGTGGCGCGAGATCGAGATGACCTTCGACCCGAGCAACATGAGGATCAGGTGACACCAATGGGCACAACCAGAGGGCCAATCCTTGGCCGATTCCCGCCGAACGTGGCAGAACGCCTGTGGCGCGGTGCCAAAAACACGGGTAATCCGGAGACCGAGAGGACCAAATGAGTATCATTCGTATTCTGATCGTTGCGCTTGCCGTGCTCGGGCTCACCCAGGCGGGCGCGCGCGCGCAGCCGCTGCGGATCGTCATCGACGAGGGCGTGATCGAGCCCCTGCCGTTCGCCATCCCGGGGTTCGTGTCCTCGGGCGGGGACGCGGCGCAATATGCCAGCGAGATCACCCGGGTGATTGCCGCCGATCTCAGCGGCACAGGGCTGTTTCGCGAGATTCCGTCGTCGGCCTACATCTCCGGCGTCACCAGCTTTGACGCGCCGGTGGCCTATGCCGACTGGAAGGCGATCAACGCCCAGGCGCTGGTGACGGGGGCCGTGGAGATGTCGGGCGCCAACCTCGTGGTGAAGTTCCGGCTGTTCGACGTGTTCTCCGGCGCGCCGCTCGGCGACGGTCTGCAATTCTCCGGCACCGTGGCCGGATGGCGGCGCATCGCGCACAAGGTGGCCGATGTGATCTACAGCCGGATCACGGGCGAGGGCGGCTATTTCGACAGCCGGGTTGTCTTCGTGAACGAGACCGGGCCGAAGAACGCACGCCTGAAGCGCCTCGCGATCATGGACTACGACGGCGCCAACGTGCAGTACCTGACCGATTCCAATGCGCTCGTGCTGGCACCGCGGTTTTCGCCCGCCGGCGACCGGGTGCTCTACACCTCTTACGAGACTGGCGCCCCGCAGATCTACGTTCTCGACGTGGCGTCGGTCAGCCGCGTGGCGCTGAACACCTCCGGCGGCAACATGACCTTCGCGCCGCGGTTCTCACCGGACGGACAGTCGGTCGTGTTTTCGCTCGAGCAGGGCGGCAACTCCGACATCTTCACCGTGCGTCTTGATGGCAGCGGGTTGCGCCGGCTGACCGACGCGCCCTCGATCGAAACCGCACCGAGCTATTCGCCCGACGGCAGCCGGATCGTGTTCGAAAGCGACCGCTCGGGCACGCAGCAGCTTTACGTCATGCCTGCGGGCGGCGGCGAAGCACAACGGATCAGCTTCGGCCCGGGGCGTTACGGCACCCCGGTCTGGAGCCCGCGCGGCGACCTCATCGCCTTCACCAAGCAGAATGCCGGGCGTTTCCACATCGGCGTTATGCGCACCGACGGATCGGAAGAGCGCCTGCTGACCGCGTCGTTCCTCGACGAGGGGCCGAGCTGGTCGCCGAACGGCCGCGTGATCATGTTCACCCGCGAAACCCAGGGTGAAGCCGGCGCCCCGGCGCTCTACTCGGTGGACATCTCCGGGCGCAACCTGCGCCGCGTCGCCACGCCGAGCGCGGCGTCCGACCCGGCCTGGGGGCCTTTGCAGAATTGACGCCTGATTCCCAAAACCCGCCCGGTCTGCTAGACTGCGCGAAACGAGCACAAGAATAACCTCGAACACAGGACAAATCCGATGAAACATATCTCGATGGCCGTGATGCTGATTGGCGCGCTCGCGTTGACCGCCTGCGACCGTAACAGCCGGTTCGGCGACGATGCCGCGAGTGCCGGCGCGGCCGGGATCACTCCCGGCTCGGCCTCGGATCCAACCTCGCCGGCCTACTTCCAGCAGACCATCGGCGACCGCGTGCTGTTCGCCGTCGACCAGTCGACGCTCTCGGCCGAGGCGCAGGATGTGCTTCTCAAGCAGGCGGCTTGGCTGATGGAGAATCCCGAGTTCTCCGCCATCATCGAGGGCCACGCCGACGAGCAGGGTACCCGCGAATACAACCTCGCGCTGGGCGCTCGCCGGGCGAGCGCGGTGCAGGCGTTCCTCGTCGATCGTGGCGTTGCGCCGAACCGTCTCAAGACGGTGTCCTACGGCAAGGAACGCCCGCTGGCGATCTGCTCCGACGAGAGTTGTTACGCGCAGAACCGCCGGTCGGTGACCGTGCTCACGGCCGGTGGCGGTATGAGCTGACACAAACGCTGAGGGGGATCGCATGGGCATGACACGGCGACTGATCGGCGCTCTGGCGGGGCTTGTCCTGCTGGCGTCGCCGCTGTTGGCGCAGGACCGGGCGCAGACCCTGGCCGACATCCGCCAGGAGCTCACGGTTCTCTACGTCGAGATCCAGCGCCTCAAGGGCGAGCTGAACACCACCGGCGGCGCGGTCGGCTCCGGTGGCGGCAGTTCGCTGCTCGACCGGGTGAACGGCATCGAGAGCCAGCTCACCCGCCTCACCGCCAAGACCGAAGAGCTGGAGTTCCGCATCAACCAGGTCGTGAAGGACGGCACCAACCGGGTTGGCGATCTGGAGTTCCGGCTGTGCGAGCTCGAGGCCGATTGCGACGTGATGAATCTGGGCGACACGCCAACGCTTGGTGGCGGCGAGTTGCCCGCCGTTGCGAGCCCCGCCGCGCCCGCGACACTTCCGCCGGCCGCCGGCACCGGGTCCGGCCAATTGGCCGTGGCGGAGCAGGCTGATTTCGACACGGCCCTGTCGGCGCTTGAAATGGGCAATACCGCCGAAGCCGCCCGGTTGTTCGGCCAATTCGTCGACGCTTATCCCGGCGGTCCGCTCACCGGCGAGGCGCATTACCTGCGCGGCGAAGCCCTTGCCGAACAGGGGCTCGTGGCCGAAGCCGCGCGCGCCTATCTCGATTCCTTTTCCGGAAGTCCCGATGGCCGCTACGCGCCGGACGCGCTGATGAAACTCGGGGTCGCCTTGGGCGATCTGGGCCAGATCACCGAGGCCTGCGTGACGCTCGGCGAGGTTGGGGTCCGCTTCCCCGGTACGCCGGCGGCGTCGGACGCTGCGTCCGCGCGAGCCGGCCTGGGATGCAACTGACCGGGGCCGACGCAAAGCTCTGCGAGGAGATCTGTGCGCGGCCGGAATGGGATAGGGTGCGCCGCCTGGGCGTCGCCGTATCGGGCGGCGGCGATTCCGTGGCGCTTCTTCACCTTCTCGCGAAATGCGCCGCGCGCCGTGGTGTTGCGCTCGAAGCGGCCACGGTCGATCACGGCTTGCGCCCGGAGGCTGCGGCCGAGGCACAGTTCGTTGCCCACATGTGTGGCGCCCTGGGCCTGCGCCACGCGTGTCTGCGCTGGGAGGGGTGGCATGGTGCGGGCAATCTCCAGGCCGAGGCGCGCGAAGCTCGCTACACGCTGCTCGCAGGCTGGGCGCAGGACCGCCGCCTCGATGCGGTCGCCATGGCGCATACCCGCGACGACCAGGCCGAGACTTTCCTCATGCGGCTGACACGCGAGGCCGGCGTAGACGGATTGGCGGCGATGTCGGGTGAGTTCTCGCGTGATGGCGCCCGGTTCTGGCGTCCCGTTCTCGAAGTGCCGCGGGCAACGCTCCGCGGTTTCCTGACCCGACAGGGCCTCGATTGGCGTGATGACCCGTCGAATGAAGATGCGAGCTACGACCGGGTCAAGGCCCGGCAGGCACTGGAAACGCTCGAGACGATGGGGTTGAGCAGGGCCAAGATCGCCGGGGTGGCGTCGAACCTTGCCGATGCCAGCCGCGCGCTGAAATGGGCAACGGCGGACGCGGCGCACCGGATCGCGCGCGTCGAGGCTGGCGATGTCTTGATCGCGCGTGACGGCTTCCGATCGCTCGATCCCGAGATCGCGCGTCGGCTGATTGTCGCCGGTTTGGTCTGGGTATCGTCGTCGGACTATCCGCCCCGCCGGGCGAGCGTCGCCGAGCTTCTGGCGGCGATCCGGTCGGGCAAGGCGCACACGGCACATGGCTGCCTGGTCTCGATCGGTGGCGACGCGGTCCGGGTGTCACGCGAGCCGGTCGCCGTGGCCCAAACGGTTGTGCCTTTTGGCGAAATCTGGGATCGGCGCTGGATCGTGACCGGTCCCGCCGACGGCGGCGAGATTCGCGCCCTCGGTGAGGCGGTCACGCAGTGCCCGGACTGGCGTGAAACCGGACTGCCGCGCACCACGCTGCTCGCAACTCCCGCCATCTGGCGCGGCGAAACGTTGGTCGCCGCGCCTCTGGCCGGGTTCGAAAATGGATTCTCGGCGACAATCGACGATTCCGCCGGCGATTTCTTCACTTCCATTTTATCTCATTGAACATGGGCCTATCCTGCCTATTTTAAGAGGAACCCGCGGGGCCCGTTGGTCTGTGCGGCGAAGTTTTCAAGGGAGACCAACTTGGGCAACGCGAGAAATTTCGCCTTCTGGATCGTGCTGTTTGTGCTGATCCTGGCCTTGTTCAACCTGTTTTCGAACGGCCAGAACACGATGGCCAGCCAAAAGGTGGACTATTCGGAATTTGTCGCCGCGGTGGATGCCGGCGAGGTCAGCAAGGCCACGATCGACGGCGAAAACCTGCGGTTCATCGGCGGTGACGGCAAAGTCTACACGACCGTGCTGCCGGTCGACGCGGAGCCGACGCAGCTCCTGATCGACCAAGGGGTTGCCATCGAGGCGGAACCTCAGGCACAATCGGGCTTCATGTCGCTCCTGTCATTGCTCCTCCCGGTGCTGATCCTCATCGGCTTCTGGTTCTTCATGATGAACCGGATGCAGGGCGGTGGCCGTGGCGGGGCGATGGGCTTCGGCAAGTCCAAGGCCAAGATGCTCACCGAGCGCGAGGGTCGGGTGACCTTCGACGACGTGGCGGGCATCGACGAGGCCAAGGACGAGCTTCAGGAGATCGTCGAGTTCCTGCGCAACCCGCAGAAGTTTTCGCGCCTCGGCGGCAAGATCCCGAAGGGTGCGCTTCTGGTCGGCCCGCCGGGCACCGGTAAGACGCTGCTTGCCCGCGCGATTGCGGGCGAGGCGGGTGTGCCGTTCTTCACCATCTCGGGCTCGGACTTCGTCGAGATGTTCGTGGGCGTCGGCGC
>Ga0180436_10005427_pt1 | contig 11268 bp, 8 predicted proteins | sample SS_ome_2_FD_132434 | JGI IMG/M metagenome (GOLD analysis project Ga0180436, IMG submission 132434) | Hypersaline lake sediment archaeal communities from the Salton Sea, California, USA - SS_3_S_2 metaG | ecosystem: Environmental > Aquatic > Non-marine Saline and Alkaline > Hypersaline > Sediment...
AAAACGCTGACTGGAGAGCCGGATGCGGGAAATCCGCACGTCCGGTTCGGAGGGAGGGGCGGCGCAGATCAATGCGTCGTCCCTACCCCTATCCCTCTCGATCCGAACGCCGTCGGTTCCCTGCACGGCGGCGCGCCGGGGACGTCGCGCCCTACCGCATGATCCGAACGCCGCCGGTTCCTCGCACGGCTTACGACACCGGCACCTCGTGATACTCCAGGGCCCACTCACGCATGAATCGAACGCGCTCCGGACGGATGCGATAGATGATCAGTTCGGGATTGTCGATCGAGCCCAGAAACTGCCGAAGAAGAGCGTTGGCGTCCCAGATCGCCTGCTTCTCGGCCCGGTCCTCCACTACCTCGGCGACGCCGGTGATCCGGACCTGGTCGTGATTCGGCGCGAGATAGGCCAGTTCGACCCGCGGGTCGTTTTCGATCTCCGCCGTCTTGTGGTAGGATCGCAGATTCGCGACGAAGACGGTGAAATCATCATCCACCCGAACCGGGGATACCGGACGCAACCGGGGACGGCCCTCGCGGTCCACGGTGGCGAGCATGGGAAATTTCGCCTCGCGAATCACCTCGTGCGAGAGTTCGGGGAGACGGGCGGGATCGACGGGTTCGGGAGCGGGTTTCATCGTGATGAGCTTGGCGTATCGTATCACATCACCGCCGCCCTCGCTCCACCCCGATGAAGCGCCTTCTTCTCGTCTTCCTGCTGCTCGCTCTGCTCGTGATCATCCCCTTCCTGATCTGGGGCGACGCCTTCGAGAGGCGCATGACGCTCGAGGGCACGGTCGAGGCGTTGCAGTCCGCCGGGTCCTGGGCGTGGGCCGTGGGAATTAGTCTGCTCGTGATCGATCTCTTCCTCCCGGTGCTGGGAACCGTGGTGATGTCCGCTCTCGGTCTCGTCTACGGTTGGTTTCTGGGCGGTCTCCTCGCCTCTCTCGGATCCGTGGGTGCCGGTCTCCTCGCCTACGGACTCTGCCGCTCCCTCGGCCGGCCCATCGCCCGGCGAATCGCCGGTGAAGAGGGGTTGCGCGAAGGCGAACGCCTCTTCCGGAGCGAGGGGGGCGGATGGATCGTCGCCCTGTCCCGGTGGATGCCGGTTCTCCCGGAGGCGATCGCCTGTCTCGCGGGCCTCTCCCGCATGCCGCTCCCCCGATTCCTCGCCGCCCTCTGCGCCGGCAGCATTCCCCTCGGATTCGTTTTCGCCATCATCGGCGCATCCGGCGTGCACCGCCCCGGGCTCGCTCTCCTGCTCAGCGCCGGATTGCCGCCGTTGCTCTGGACGCTGCTCCGTGTTTTTTATTTCACAAAACGGCATCACCGGGTCAATGATGACTGACCGGTCCCGCCCGTCCATGTCACCCGTCGAACAACTCCTTCACGCACGTCTCGAACACAACCCGGAAGACTGGGAAGCTCGGCTGGACCTCGCGACCCAGCGTCTCCACGCCGGTGCGGTGGGAGAAGCACGCACGCTCGTCGCCGGGGCCACGAGTGCCCCGGCAAGCGCCGACCAGCTGCGCCGGGCACTCGACTTCTTCGCCGGGCATCCGGTCGGGGGCCACTGGCGCCACATCCTCGAGCGCTTCCTCGACGAGAACGAGGGAAGCGCGATCGGGATGGCCGCCTACGCCCGGGTGCTCTTCGACGAGGGATTTCCCACCGAGGCGCGCCACTACTACCGCGCCGCGATCGCCATTCACCCCGCCCTCGGTGACCCCGGGTTCGAACACCGCCTGCGTGACGCCGAACAGACGGCCGAAACCGCCGTCCCTGCGGGGGACCCCGATCCCGGCCCCAGTGAACCGCCTCCTGCCCCTGCCCCTTCGGAGTCACCGGAGGAAGGAAAGGGTCCCGCAGGCGGTCCTGCGAAAGATCCCTCATCTGCCGGCGATTCAACCTCGCCCGCCCTATCGGAGTCCCAGCCCCCGACCGCCGACCACGGCGAGGAGAGTCATCTCATCACCGTCGAGGGGGAAAAGGTCGAAGCGGCGGATCGGGAATCGGACACCCCGGCGACACTGACCGCCCTGAGCGCCGCCCTCGTCCTGCACTTCGTGATGATCGGAGTCTTCACCTTCTGGGCGATCGCCCAACCCCGCCAGCCCCCTCCGCAGATCACGGCGTCGTCTCCCCAGGAAGCGACCGAAGAGAGACCCCGTCCGAAACGGGAGAAGCGTCCGCCCGACATGCCCTCGTCGAGCGCGAGCACGATGGCCGTGAGCGCCCTGTCGACCTCGGCCCTCGCGCTCCCCGAGCCCACCACGCCCGAGTTCACCGGACCCGTGGCGGGGTTTGGCGACTCCTTCGGGGCGAGCATGAATTTCGGGTCGGGCAACGGGATGGCCACCTTTTTCGGATCGAGCGCCAAGGCGCAGAAGGTCGTCTTCGTCGTGGACGCCTCGGCATCGATGGTCGCGAAGGACAAGTCCGGGAAGACCCGCTTCCAGTTGATGCAGGAGGAGCTGAAGCGATCGATCCAGTCGCTTTCGCCCGGCGTGAAATTCCAGGTCATCTTCTTCGCCGGTCCCGCCTGGTTCCTCGGTGACGAGGTCGACCGGACGAACTGGCGCAGCATCGGTGGTGGCGCCTGGGAATACAAGGACGGCGATCCCCGCAAGCTGCCGGTCAAGTCCTACATCGTCGCGCGTCCCAGCCGGATCCGGGTCGCCCTCGATCAGATCGACAAGACCGAGCCCGTCCTCGGCACCGACTGGCGTTCTCCCCTGAAGATGGCGATGAATCTCGAACCCGACCTGATCTTCTTCATGACCGATGGCACCATCTCCGACGATTCGGGCAAACCCGTCGTCGGCGACGTGCTCGATTACAACCGGAAGAAGAGCGGAGCCAAGATCAATTGCATCTCGCTGATGGAGCCGCAGGCCTACAAGATGATGGACGAATTGGCGCGCAAGTCGCGCGGCGACATGACCCTCGTCCTGGGCGACGGCTCCGTGCTGCGCGGAAGCGAGATCGAGCGCCACATCCGGGAGAACTGATCGTCCCGGCGGGCGTTTTCCCGTTCAGGCACTCTTCCGGTCTCCCGTCACGAGAAAGTGATTCCAGCTCTCGTGTTCGACGCGGAAGGGCCGGTAGCTCGGCGAACTGAAGAGGGGACGCCAGTTCGGCTCCGCCGGTTCGTTGAGGGGAAACATGTTCGCCTCGGCGGGAAGCTTGTTCGCTTTCCTCGTGTTGCACGCGACACACGAGCAGACCACGTTCTCCCAAGACGTGCCCCCTCCCTTGTCCCGCGGCACCACATGATCGAGGTTGAGGTCCCGGGGTTCGAACCGTTCCCCACAATACTGGCAGCGGTATCCGTCACGCTCGAAGACGTTGCGGCGGGAGAAACGGATCTCCTGCTTCGGAAGACGATCGTAGCTCGCCAGCACGATGATGGCGGGCGAACGCAGGCTCACGGCGACGGAGTGGATCACCTCCGTCCCCCGCCAACCGCGGGATCTCTCGATCCAGGAGTCGATCGCGTGGGTCGAGAAACGGCCACCGTCGTCGACATCCACCACCTCCGCGTGCCCGAGAAAGAGAAGCCCGACCGCCCGCCGGCAACCACAGATGTTCACCGGCTGCCACAGCCGGTTCAATACCAACACGCGCCTGTCCAGTGGATCCATCGGTCTCGTGGACTCGCGGCAGTGTAGCGATTCCCGTCTCCCGATCAATCGCGAAGTTGTCATCGTCCGACCACGGGTTTCGAGGGCCTGTTGCTGCCTGAACATGAGGTGTTCACAAGCGAACGGCGCCCTCTTGCGTGCCCATTTTCTACTTGGCGAATGCGACGAATTTGTGCATCTTCACAAACCCTGCTTCGCCCACCGGCAACGCCGGTCACCGACACACGAAATACGATATGCTGGACGGCCTTCGAACGAGACCGAGACTTTCTCGTGTTTCCGCGTTTGCCGGGGTGTGTCTCGCCGTCTCCGGTTCCCTGCTCGGTCAGGGCGAAGTCGATCCCAACGACATCTGGTATCGGGCCTTCCTTCTCGTCCAGGCCGCCGAGGAGGACGAGGCGAAGGGACAGCATCTGCACGCCCTCAACAAGCTGAACGACGCCGAACCGCTCTACCGGGGACTCGCCGAGCGATTTCCCGACTTCCAGCCCGAGATCGTCCGGCAGCGCCGTCACCTCATTCTCGAGAAGCGGGATTCGCTCCGAAACCTGATGCGAAACCGGGGCACCCACTCCGGGGCGGGAAGGGCCGTCCCCCACTCGCCGTCCGTGGCGTCTCCCACGATTTCGTCGAACTCGATTTCCTCCAACTCGCAGTTCGCCCCCCCTCCGATGCGGCGTGTCGAGACGCTCGACGCCCGTCCCGAGTTCCTGGGTCCCGATTCCCACCCGAATGCGCCGGGCACCGAGTTTTCCGAAGAAGTCACCATCTCGACCGACAGCGGAGGCATCCCCCTGCCCTCGTGGGACGACCGGTCGAGCCGCACCCAGCCGCGCCCGAATGCCGTCATCGGAAACCCTCCTCCGCCGGGAGCGGTGGCGGGATCCCTGCTCGAGGATCTCGAGAAGAAGGAAAACCTGATCGACTACCTCAACCGGGAGAATCTCGATTTGAAGCAACAGTTGGCGGACCAGGACCGGGCGGTCCGGGAAGCCGTGGCAGAAGTCGAACTGGCCCGGCGCGAGCGCGACCGGATTGCGCGGGAGATGCACGAGAAGCTGGCGAACGGAGCCACCCGCAGCGACGCCCGGGTCCGGCAGCTCGAGTCCCTGCTCGCTCAGGCCCTCGATCAGCTCGACAAGGCGAACGCCCTCAACAAGAAACTCTTCGCCGAGGTCGAGAGCTCCCGCAGCGAGATCGGAAGACTGCGGGAACGCCTCGCCATGGTCGAGCGGGAGCGCGACAGCCTCCTCGAGGTCGTCAAGGGCAACGGCACAGGGGGCAAGGCGCTCAAGGAACTGATGGACCGCAACCGAAAGCTCTCCGAGCAACTCGACCGGGCTGAGCAACTCGCGAGCAGTCTCTCCGAGTTGAACAAGAAGAAGGATGCCGACATCGCCCTCCTCAAGTCGGAAATCCAGAAAGTCCGGGTGGAACGCGATCGCCTCGTCGCCGAGAGCGAGACGCACCAGAAGAGCATCGACGAGCTGCAGCGGAAGCTCCGCATGTTGTCCGATGGCCTCTCGCTCGAGGAACGCGAATCCCTCACCGAGGTGAGTGCTCTCGAGAGGCAGGAGAACGAGCTCCTTCGCTCCCTGGTGTTGAAGCAGCTTCGCCGCCAGGCCCAGCTCAAGCAGGCCAAGGAGCTCATCCTGCGCCAGCTCGATTCACAGGTCGGGGACCGGGCCGAAAAACTTTACGGTCTCATCGAGGACATGGCGACCGGTCCCCAGCTGACCGAGGAGGAAAAGGCGCTCTTCCGCACTCCCCAGTTCGCCGAGATCATCGAGGCCGCCAGTCCACCCGACTCCGCAGACGATTCCTCCACCGCAGACCCGCCCCCGGCCAACGGGACGAACGTCGTCTCGGCCACTCTCGTCGCGGCGGGCGATGGCGCGGCACCCGGCGACAGCGTGATCGACGGCCAGAAACTCAGCGTGGAACTGGAACAGATCGAGAAGGCCGCGCGACTCGACTTCCAGGAGCGGCGCTATGCGGAGGCCGAGGCCGGTTTTCTCCGCTACCTGCATTTCCGCCCCCGCAGCGTCAGTTGTCTGTGCAACCTCGGCATCCTCAAGATCGCGATGAAAAACTACAGCGAGGCGCAGAATTTCTTGGAACGTGCCCTCGCGCTCGACGAGGAATCCGGCCTCGCCTACTACCTGCTCGGGCGGGTTTTCTTTCTCCAGGGCGATGACGAGGCCGCGCTCGAAAACCTGGAGAAGGGCCTCGTTCATGAGCCCGAGAATGCAAAGGCACACAACTGCGTCGGGGTGATCTCGAGCCGCAAAGGCTGGGTGGGACGGGCGGAGAAAGCGTTCAGTGAAGCGGTCACGCTCGATCCGCAATATGGTGACGCGCATTTCAATCTCGCCGTGCTCTATGCGACACGCGAGGAGCCCGATCCCGAGAAGGTCCAGAGGCACTACATCCGTGCGCGCGATCTCGGCATCCCCCGGGACGACGCGATCGAGAGTTTCCTCCAGCGCGCCCAGGGGGGAGATGTGACCCTGGGTATGCGATTCCCGCAGTAGCCGCGGCGGTCACGCCGTGGCCCGATCCACTACCGGCTCCCGATTCGGCCAAATCCGTCACCGGGGCGGCTGGCTAATCACTCTCATCCCTCCACGGCCCCTTCACGGCACCGGCACGGCAGGCTCACCTTCCGTCCGCGCTGCGTCCGGGCGCTTGACCCGCTCCGGATTCCACCCACGCTCTCGCAGGAGCCTGATGACGCTGTCGTCCCCGACGAGATGAGCCGCTCCCATGAGGAAGAGCGTGACCTTGCCGGACTCCAGCGCCGCCTCGATCTCGGGAATCCAGTTCGCGTTGCGGCGGGTGAGGAGCAGAGTCCGCTCGGTCGATCCCGGTGGCATCTGCTCGTCGATCAGCTCGGTGAGCCGGTCGACGTCCCCCGTCTTCCAGCTTTCGATCATTTGATCGAGGGCGGCGTGCGACTTCTCCCCGACATCTCCCAGCGCCTCGACGAGCATCGCATCGACCTCCGCGGCCGGGAGCGAATCGAACAGGGTGAGTTGGTATTCGATCGTCTCGAGTCCGCGTGTGGGCTTGTCGTGCGCCAAACACCACTCGTAGATCTGCTCCTCCAGCCCGAGATTCGGACGTGCCCCCATGCGCATCGCCTCGATGGTTCCGATCGAAAACAACACCATGCCCGGTTTGAGCCCGTCGAAGGAGTCGTGCGGACGCCCCAACTCCTCGAGATACTCGCGCAGGAGCGACAGCGTACCGGCACCGAGGTGATCCGCGAGGGTTTCGCCGCTCGGGAGCGATCCCAGATCACGGATCCGTCGCGACGTTTCCTCCTTCTTGGTTTCCGCCACGTCGATCTCGAACACCACCTCGTCCGCTTCCTCGAACGCCTCGCCATAGGCGGGAGAGACCGGAAGGTCCGCGGGTCGCAGGAGGTGGACGGAACCGGCGAGCAGCACCGAGCCGCCTTCGGCTTCCACCCTCCAGAGAACGGCCGGCGCATCCGCCTGCCCCGGATCGGTCCCGGGCTTCTCGGCGAAACAGGAATAAGCTCCGGAAGAGAGGAGAATCGCGATGAGGAGTAGGTGCTTCATCAGGGCCAAATTGCCGATTGGGTTTACCCCAGATCCGAGTCATTCTACGCCTGAGTTCGACCCGTAATCCAGCCCTGACTCATGGTTCTTTTCCGCATCCTCCCCCTCATTTCCCGCTTCACACTCCCGTGCGCCCTCGTCTTCGTCACCGCCGAATCACCGGTGAGCGCAGAGGACACCTGGAAAAAGCACGTCATCATGGAAGGGGGCCGGAACAGCACGGCCGTCGCGGCCGACTTCGACGGCGATGGGGACACGGACGTGATCACCGGGTATGACGGCAAGGTCAGCCTCTTCGTCGCCCCCGAGTGGACGGAGGTCGTCCTGCACCGTCTCCCGGGGATGAAAGGCACGCTCATTCACAGCGACGTGCTCGACGTCGACGGCGACGGCGACACGGACTGGGCCGGGAGCCTCGCGCATGACCGGCCCTTCTGGCTCGAAAACCCCGGAAAGAACGAGGGTCCATGGACGCCGCGCATCATCGATCACGACATCGACGGAATCCACTGCATCCTGACCGCAGACGTCGACAACAACGGGAGGCCCGACCTCATCATCAACAATTTCAAGCCCGAGGGACCGCTCGCCGATTCCGTGGCGTGGTTCGAGATCCCCGACAATCCCAGGAGCGCGCCACACTGGAAACGCCATGTCTTCGCCGACCGCACCGCTCGCGGGGGCAGTCACTACTTCGGGTTCGGAGATATCGACGGCGACGGCTGGAACGAGATCGCGATCGGCGCCAAGGGCGCTCCCTTCGAGGATGGCAACTGGTTCGCCTACTGGAAGAATCCAGGGAGTGAAGGGGTGCGGGGAGCCTGGGAAAAGGTCGTGATCGCCGAGGACCAACTGGCCGCGACGAACATCCTTCCCGCCGACGTGAATCGAGACGGCGCGATGGACTTCTTCGCCTCCCGTGGCCACAGCGCCGGGGTGATCTGGTTCGAGGGGCCCGGCTGGACCGAGCACGAGATCGATCCGGAAACGAAGTCACCCCACAGTCTCGCCATGGCGGACTTCGATCAGGACGGGGACCTCGATGCCGCGGCCTGCGGGTTCGAGAGCAAGCTGGTGCGCTGGTACGAGAACGACGGCACGGGCCGATTCACGATCCACACCCTCGACGATGACCAGGAATCCTACGATCTCCGTGCCGTCGACATGGACGGCGACGGAGACCACGACTTGCTCAACGCGGGGCGTGCGACCGGCAACGTGGTCTGGTACGAGAATCCCGTGAAGTGAGAAGTCCGTCCTCGTGCGGATCTCACATCTCGAGAAAATTCTTCAACAATTTCTTCCCCTCCCCGGTCAGAATCGACTCGGGGTGAAACTGCACGCCGGTAACGGGCCATTCCCGGTGCCGCAGGCCCATGATCTCGCCCTCTTCCGTCTCGGCGGTGATCTCGAGACAGTCCGGAAAGGATTCCCTCCTCACGATGAGCGAGTGGTAGCGCGTGGCCTCGAAAGGATTCTCGATCCCGGCGAACACGCCCTTCCCGTCGTGATTGACGAGGGAGGTCTTGCCGTGCATGAGACGCCCGGCCCGCACCACCTCTCCTCCGCAGACCGAACCGATGCTCTGGTGACCGAGGCAGACCCCCAACAGGGGGACGGTCTCGCCGAAGGCCCGGATCACGTCGCAGCTGATACCCGCGTCATCGGGCGTACCCGGACCGGGAGAAATACAGATGCGGTCGGGGCCGAGGGTGCGGATCTCGTCCAGTGTGATCTTGTCGTTGCGAAAGATCTTCATCTCGGCACCCAGTTCGCCGAAATACTGAACCAGGTCGTAGGTGAACGAGTCGTAGTTGTCGATGACGAGCAGCATGGCGATCCCTGATGCCGGAGTGAGGACGTCCAACCTATCGTGCCGGACCGGGAAATTCCACGTGAAAAGGTGGGGGCCGGTAGCGAACACCCCATTCCCGGGCCGGGCGCGGGAGAGGAGAGGCGGGCCGGTCGCGCGGACCCGGCCGATTTCCTCCCGATTCCCGTCACTCCGTCCCTTTGCGTTGAATCCGATCCCCGCGGCTGGTAGGCTCCCGGCGAAGACCATTTCATCGTGAAGGCGCCATTCCCATCCCGACACCTCCATCCGCACGGTTTCGTCGCGTGGGCCCTGCTCGCCATGGCCGTTCTCCCGATTTCCTACGCCGGCATGAACGAATCGAAACTGCGCGAACTCGATCGCACCATCGAGGACGCGATCTCTTCGGGAACGATCCCGGGCGCGGTCCTCCATCTCGAGTCTCGCGGGGCCTCCTACCGCAAGGCGTATGGAAACCGGATGACGAAGCCCTCCGAGGAACCCATGACCGAGGACACGATCTTCGACGTGGCGAGCCTGACAAAGGTGCTCGCCACGACCCCGGCGATCCTCGCTCTGCTCGACGAGGGCAAACTCTCGCTCGATGCACCCGTCTCCCGGTTCATCCCCGAGTTCCTCGAGGGGGGCGTGCTCGAGGAATCGCGGGCTCCCTCCTCCCTGCCCGACGAGGAAAAGGAACGCTACCCGTCTCCAGACGACCGCGAGACCATCACGATTCGGCACCTCCTCACGCACCAGAGCGGGCTGCCCCCGGGAATCTTCCTCAGCAAAGGCGACTTCTGGGGAAATGCCGAGGGAGCGCGCCGCGCCGCCGTGATCGGTCTCAAGGAGAAACCGGGCACGCGCTTCCGCTACAGCGACGTGAACTACATTCTCCTGGGAGAAATCGTGCGACGGGTCTCGGGTCTGCCTCTCGAGGAATTCGTGCGCGAACGCCTCTTCACGCCTCTCGACATGGACGACACCGGCTACCTGCCCGACGCGTCCGAGCAGGTCCGCATTGCTCCGACCGAGTTCATCGAGGAATTCGGACTTCTGCGGGGAATGGTACACGACCCCACCGCCCGGCGCATGCAGGGCGTGGCGGGGCATGCCGGCCTCTTTTCCACGGCCGAGGACATCGCCACCTTCCTGCGCTCCTGGATCGATGCGGGCAAAACGAACTTCCCTCTCCTCGAGGAGACGCGGAAACTGGCTACCGGCAACCAGTTGCCCCAGGCTCTCGGGGTGAAACGCGGTCTCGGTTGGGACATCGAGTCCGCCTTCGCCTACCAGCGCGGAGAACGCTTTCCCCGCGACGGTTTCGGTCACACCGGCTGGACCGGAACCTCGGTCTGGGTCGATCCCGCCTCGGAGACCTTCGTCGTCCTCCTCACGAACCGGAATCACCCGGACGAATCGACCCGGGTGAAGAAACTGCGGATTCGGATCGGCACCCTCGCCGGCGAGGCGGTCGGCTACAGCAAGCCCGTTCCGCTGTCGGATGCCGCGACGGGAGACCCGGCTTCAGCGGTCAGGACCGCTGCCGGGGGAGATCTCGTTCTCAATGGCATCGATTCGCTGGCGAAGGATGACTTCGCTCCGCTCGCCGGCCGCCGGATCGGACTCATCACGAACCATACCGGCATCGCCCGGAACCGGCGTTCCACCATCGATCTCCTCGCCGGGGCGGAGAACCTCGACCTCGTCGCCCTCTTCTCCCCCGAGCACGGAATCCGCGGCACGCTGGAAACGAATTCGATCGACGACGGACGTGACGCCGCCACCGGCCTCCCCGTCTACAGTCTCTACAAGTCCGACGCCCGGCGGCCGACCGGAGACCAGCTCGATGGCATCGACACCCTCGCCTTCGACATCCAGGACATCGGCTGCCGCTTCTACACCTACATTTCCACGATGGGCCTCGCGATGGAGGCGGCGGCCGAACACGGAAAGGACTTCGTCGTTTTCGATCGCGTCAATCCCATCGGAGGACAGATCGTGGATGGCCCGATCCGGACCGGTGACGGAAACAATTTCACCGCCTTCCACGAAATCCCGGTCCAACACGGAATGACCACTGGCGAGTTGGCCCGAATGTTTCGCGAGGAACGCGGGCTCGATCTCGACCTGACCGTCATTCCCGTGGACGGCTGGAACCCCGCGATGCGGTTCGACGAGACCGGCCTCCCTGGGTCAATCCCTCGCCCAACATGCGAAGC
>Ga0180436_10005428_pt1 | contig 11266 bp, 6 predicted proteins | sample SS_ome_2_FD_132434 | JGI IMG/M metagenome (GOLD analysis project Ga0180436, IMG submission 132434) | Hypersaline lake sediment archaeal communities from the Salton Sea, California, USA - SS_3_S_2 metaG | ecosystem: Environmental > Aquatic > Non-marine Saline and Alkaline > Hypersaline > Sediment...
CGAGGGCACATCAACCGGCCTGCTCCTTCTGATGGGGCAGATCTCGGGCATCGCCTTCATCTTCGCGATGGACGGTTTCCGAGCGCCCGAGACGGGCTCGATGACGGCGTCCCTGGTGGTCCTGGCGGTGCTGCTCGGCCTGGGCTTGGTGCTCTGCACAGCGCTCAAGGAATCGCCCATGATGAAGGGACACACCGGCAACTGACGCGCGCCGAGGCTCCGGCCCTCCTGCTCACCGTGGCGGATCCAGACGAATCGCCTGGGACGTGCGCCGTTCCGCCCAGACATCGCCCAGACGCAGCCGAGCGGGATAGGAGGGGGGGAGCCGGACCCGCACGGCCGACGCAGCCGATGGCAGGGAGACTCGGATGAAACCTGGCCGCATGAGTTGGCACCAACCGGCCTTGGAGGCGCTGGCCATCTCGGCCTTCGTCCTGGGGCTGACATACTACTGGTTCGGCGTGGCCAACCGGCACGTCATCTTCCTCTACGACCACGTGACCGTCGGCATCCCACGGGCCCAACCCTTTGACCGGATGACCTCCAGCCGCTACTGGATGGCCGGGCTGGTCGCCGGTGGCCTCGTGACGGTCCTCGTGGTCGCCGTGGGCTGGCTCCGCGGACGACTGGCCCGCCGGCGCCAGGCACAGATCGCCTCCTGGCCCTGGTGGCGCGTGTGGCTGTTGACGACCGTACCCGTGGGCATCGGCGTCCCCGCCATCACGATGACTGTGAACGCACCGACCCTGCCGCTCGGATTGGCCGCGGCGTGCGCCGCATCCACACTGCTGGGCCTGGCGGTCGGGCTGGCCGCAGGCGAGTGGGCGGTCACACGACCGCTGGACCTAGTCTGGCTCATCGCCGACGGCGTGGGGCTGGTGCCCGTGCTGACCCTGCTCAAGGCAGTGGAGTTGCCGGGTCGTGGCCCATCCATCGGCGACGACACAGCCCGGCTGGTCGCCGTCGGCAGCGTCTTGTTCGGGCTGGCGTGGCTTGCCGGCATGTCATGGCTGCGCGCGTGGCGACAGCGGGAGGCGCCCGCCACGTTCTCCCCGCTCGTCTCGGGCTTGGGCCTCAGCTACATCCTCATGCCCCTGGTCCATCATCTGCTGGCAACGCCGCCGGGCTACCGCTACATCACGAACGCCGGCAACTTCTTCGCCTTCACCCTGCCGATCCAGGCACTGGCACTGGCCACGGCAGCCGCCCTGTCCGCGGGCGCCTCCGTCGCTCGCCGCCGCCTGGTGCAACACCCGACCTCCTAGCGCCCGGACACCACGCAGCGCCGCGCCTGCCACGCTCCCCCACGTGGGCGCGTGATGGCAGAGTGGCGCTTTGGAAGTTGCTTGATAGGGGGAGTATCACTCCCGTCGCAGGCGCGGGCTCTCAGCCAGCCCCGCCATCGCCAGAAGCCGCATCACCGCCCGCCAGTTGCGCGCGGTCACCGGCACGTCCAGCGCGCGTTCAACCTTCGCTGCCAGCTTCGACCGGCCGAATCCCTCCGGCGTGTGCAGGTACAGGACACGTTCCGACAACAGATAGGCCTCGCTCTCCCGCTTCAGCGCATCCATCAGCTCGAGGTCTGGACTCACCGGCTCCTCGGCCAGGAAGTACAGGTGCAACCGGTTCGGCTCTGCTTACGGATACGGACTCCCCGCCGCGGCCCTCAGCAACGCCTGCGCCGCCAGCACCATCACTCGCGGCGCGAAGCCGTGGCTCGCCGCGACAGCGTCGCGTATCTGGGCCGACAGCGTGTCTGTGTCGCTGTTGGCCTTGAACACCACGTTCCCGCTCTGGATGTAGGTTTGGACATCCTGCAGCCCGATGCCGGCCAATGCCTCGCGCAGCTCCGCCATCGGCAGCCGATTCTTGCCGCCGACGTTGATCCCCCTCAGCAATGCGATGTAGATTGTCATGGCGCCCTCCGTGGCCCGATGGTAGGTGGTGGGGAGTGGAGTGTCAACCTGCATTGCGCTGCGTGGCTCGGCGAGGAGCCGCATCGCACACGAGGTCGGACTGCATCACTGTCGGCAACGCGAGCCTCGTCTCGCGGGTCCCCTCAGGCATCCATCATCCGGCTTCCGGGTCGCGACTTGCTCGTCCCCACACCCCATCCTACAATCTACCCATCACCGAAGTTACTCCGCAACACCCTGGCCTCAGGCAAGGAGGCTTCACGATGAAGATGCAGGTCGTCCGCTTGGTTACTGCCGTCACGCTGGCAATGGCCGCTCTCTTCGCGCTCAGTCTCACGCTCACCCCCGTTGCAGCACCGGCCCACGCCGCGCCCGAGGCTCCCTCTGCCCCCATCACCGTCACCTTCTGGCATCCGCACGCACCGCCACGGGACACCGACATTCAGGTCCTGATCGATGAGTTCAACGCCACCAACGGGCTCGGCATCACCGTCATCGGCACCTACGCCGGCAACTACGGTGCCATCGAGGATGCCGTCACCGATGGGCTCCAGGGCCACGGCCCTGTGCCCAACCTCGCCGTCGCCTACCCCAACGCCGTCGCGGAGTTCGCCCGGTATGGCGCCGTCCACTTTCTCGATGGCTACCTCGCCGGTGTCGACACCACCGACATCTTCACCGACGTCCTGACCTACTATCTGCTGCCCGAGTATGGTGACCAGACCGGCGGCCTCCAGTACGGTCGCTCTCTGGAGGCGATGTTCTACAACACCCACCTGCTGACGACCACCGGCACGCCTACCCCCACGACGTGGCCCGAGTTCGGCGCCGCCTGCCAGGCCGTGGCCAGCGGGGCCGGCGTCCTGGGCACCATCCCGGGCACCGATGCCTCGAAGTTCTCCACCTGGCTGTGGTCGTGGGGTGGCGAGCTGGTCTCGGCCGATGCCAACCACGCCCGCTTCGCTGAGCAGCCGGGCATCGAAGCCATGCGCGTCTTCCGGGACCTCATCAACCTGGAGATCGCCACCTACAGCTCGGATCCCTACGGCCCGTTCACCGATGGCCAGGTCGCCTTCATCCAGGGCTCCAGCTCGGCCATCCCCTACATCGAGTCGGCGATGGCGGGCGGAGCCGGTCACGAGTGGGGCGTCACCCGCATGCCCGCTATGCCCGGGCAAGAGGTCGTCAACAGCTACGGCGGCGGCGCGGCCATCCTGAACCACAGCGAGGCCGCCGATCTCGCCTCCTGGGAGTTCCTCTGGTGGCTGGTACAGCCCGACCAGACCGCGCGCTGGGCCGCCCGGACCGGCTACTTCCCTGTCGCCATCTCGGCTGATACCCACCCCAGCATCACGGCGAAGCTCGCCAGCGAGGTTCACTACGCGCAGGCCTTCGATCTGCAGCCCCTGGGACGCGGCGAGCCGCCCCTGCGCGGGTGGGTGCCGATCAGGGGCCTGCTCTGGGCCGCGATTCGCGACATCCTCTATAACGGCGATGAGATCACGGCCACGCTTCAGGCTGCGGCAGCCAGGGCTGACCAGATCCTCGCCGAAACGGGCCCGGAATCGGTCGAGATCACGTCGGCGGGAGGCACACTCATCCTGGGCAACAGTGGTATCAACACCACGACGGTCAGCTTCCCAGCCGGCGCGGTCAGCATCTCGACGACCTTCTCCATCATCCCGCTGCCCGACACATCCGCCTCGGGCCTGGCCTTCGCCCTCGTCCCCGAGACGACCTTCTCCACGTCGGTCACCATCGACGTCACGTACACCGACACCGACGTCGTCGGCATGGACGAGGACGCCCTCAAGCTCTGGTTCTTCGACTGGGGTGCCAACACCTGGACGGATGCCGACCCTTGCGGCGGCTACGTCCGCCTGCCGGGCCAGAACACGCTCTCCGCCGGCGTCTGCCACTTCAGCGACTATGCCCTCATGGATCGTGGGCGCTTTGTCTATCTACCCTTGGTGATCCGGAACTGAGGAGGCTCACATGAAGGCAGCTGTCTGCTACGAATTCGGGAAGCCTCTGGCGATCGACCAGGTCGCCATCGACGCGCCCCAAGCCGGTGAGGTCAGGGTCGACGTCCAGGCAGTCGCCATCTGCCACAGCGACATCCACCTGATCGACGGCGACTGGTTCGGCCGGCTCCCCATGGTGGCGGGGCACGAGGCCGCGGGCATCGTCGAGTCCGTCGGCCCAGGTGTCGAGGACGTGCAGCCCGGCGAGCGTGTGGTGGTGTCGCTCTTGCGGTCTTGCGGGCGGTGCCGCGCCTGTCAGGCCGGTGCAGCGCACATGTGTGAGGACAGACACCGACTCGCCCCCTACGACCGTCTCACCACGCTGGACGGGCGCCCCGTCGCCGCGGGACTTGGCGTGGGCGGATTCGCCGAGCAGGTCGTCGTCCACCGGTCACAAGTCGTGCCCGTGCCGGACACGCTGGCCTGGGAGACCGCGTGCCTCCTCGCCTGTGGCGTGATAACTGGCGTGGGTGCCGTGCTCAACACCGCCCGGGTCCGCCCCGGCGAGAGCGTGGTCGTTGTCGGTTGCGGTGGCGTGGGACTGAACACGATCCAGGGCGCTGCTCTGTCGGGCGCCTACCCCGTCGTGGCCCTGGACCTGCTGCCGACCAAGCTCGAGGCCGCGAAGGCATTCGGTGCGACGCACACCGTGCTCGCTGCCGATCCCGACATGGCAACCAAGGCTGTGCGCGACCTGACCGAGGATCGCGGCGCCGATGCGGCCTTCGTCACAGTGGGCGCCGCCGCCGCCGCAAAGCAGGCCCTCGGACTCGTCGCGGACCGCGGCTCGGTCATCCTCGTCGGCATACCCAAGTGGACGGAGACGCTTCCCCTTCCGATGGCAGCCTGCGTAGCCCGCGAGCTGAAGCTGGTGGGCTCGATGATGGGTTCAGCCTGCCTCGCCACCGACGTCCCCAAGCTGGTGAAGCTCTACGAAGCGGGCCGCCTGAAGCTCGACGAGCTGGTCACCGGTCGGTACACACTCGATGACATCAACGAAGCGGTCGCATCGACCAGGTCGGGGGCCGCGCTGCGCAATGTGATCGTACTCTAGCGTGACATCGCATAGGAGAGGAGACTACCCGTGACCTCTGTTGCCAAGCTCGACGCAACCACCCTGTCTAAGACCATCGATCCCGTGATGCAGTCCTTCGTGGACCGGTCCAAGGTCCCTGGCCTCGTCTACCTGCTCCAGCATGGCAACGAGGAACCGATTGTCGGCTGCTTCGGCAGCACCCACCTGGGCGCAGGAGCGCCGCTGCAGCCCGACAGCATCTTCCGCATCGCCTCGATGACCAAGCCCATCACCGCCGCCGCCACGCTGATGCTGGTCGATGAGGGGCTCCTCGCTCTGGACGATCCCGTCTCGCGCTTCATCCCCGGCTTCGACGCCTTCCGCGTCCTCGTAGATCCGGAGGATCCCACAGGCCCCACCGAACCCCTTGACCGCCCCATCACCGTCCGGCACTTGCTGACCACTGCCAGCGGGCTCTCGTACGGCGAATTCCGGCACACGCCCATCGACCGCCTGTATGCGGAGGCTGACCTGTTCAGCGTCCAGCTGCCTGAGTTGATCACCAGGCTGGTCAGGCTGCCGCTCGAGTTCCAGCCCGGGACCGGCTGGCGCTACAGCATCGCCTTCGACGTGCTCGGCTACCTCATCCAGGTGGTCGCCGGCAAGCCGTTCGACACGTTCCTCCAGGAGCGGATTCTCGACCCACTGGGTATGGCGGACACGGGGTTCGTGCTTCCCGCGGCGTCTGTTGGTCGGTTCACGGCGGCGTACACCATCCCGGAGGACGGGGTTCCGCTCCTGGTCGACGAGCCGACAACGAGTGATCTCCTGCATCCCGATCGACCATTGCACGGTGGCGGTGGCCTGATCTCGACGGCACGCGACTTCCTCCGCTTCATGCGGATGCTGCGCAACGGCGGCGAGCTGGGCGGAGTCCGGGTCCTGCAACCCCGCACCGTAGCTCTGATGGTCGAGAACCACCTGCCGTCTGACCGCACTCCCATCCAGGTTGCCGGCACGACTCTTGAGGGAATGGGGTACGGCCTCGGCGTTGGCGTCTGCGTGGGCCAGACGCCCTGGCTCAGCGGCATGGGCACGGGGTCCTTCTGGTGGATGGGCGTCGCCGGCACCGGCGTCTGGTACGATCCGCGCCGTGACCTGATCGGCTTGCTGATGACCCAGGTCACGATGTACTACGAGCCCTGGATCACCCTTATGAACCTGGTCAACCGCGCGGTGCCGCTCGACTGACCCGTGCCAAGTTGCCGTGGGTCGCCCCAGACCGGACGGCCCACAGCCCGGCGGGAGCAGTCGCCTGCCGCTCGCCACCGGCATCCACTCGTCACTCGTCACTCATCACTCGTGATGCATCTAGCATCCCCCAATCCCCAGTAGCCAGTGTCCTGCCTATGCACTTGACGCCCGTGGCCATCAGGTCTACAACACTCTCACCTGTCCAGCCTCCGGTACGCGCACTGACGTTGTGGGAGGTGGTGATGCGTGGCTTTCGCACCTCTTTGCTCTGGGTCCTGCTCCTTTCGCTGCCTCTTGCCGTCCACGCCCCCCCGCTTGCGGGCCCGCTTTCGGCGCACGCTGACGCTGACAGTCTGGCGTGGATCACCGCCATCGAAACCGGTGGCCAACCCTCGGCCATCGTCGTGGACCAGGCCCCGGGACGCCACGACGTCGTATTCTACGACGGCGACCGCGTCCGCTTCATCGACGGCGACACACTCGCTCTGACCGCCGACCAGATCGTGCTCCCCACCACGGCGTGGTACGGCTGGATGGCCTACGACACCCACCACCAGCAGGCCTACGTCGTCACCGTCCTGCGCCGCGAGACGCCGATGCGCGTCTATTGGAAAGAGGCGCAGGCGCACATCGTGGCCGGGCGGGCGCTGCTGGGCACGGTCTCCGTCAACGGAATCTACAACACCAACCCCACTGACCCCGTCGACCGCTTCTACGGCTTCGACGGCCTGACGCTCAAGCAGCCGTCGTCGGAGGGCGCCAACCCCGTACGTTTGATCCTGGACGACACCGCGAATGGCAACATCGACGTGGTCGACCTGAACACGGCAGGCACCGATGCCGCCGCCCGCTATCGCTACAGCTACCGCGACTCGCTCTGCGCGGGGTCCTCCTGCTCCTGGACCGACAACCATGGCAACTCGCTGGCCCTGGAGGACAAACACGAGAGCGCTTCACCCGACGATCTGGCAACCGTGGACCATGTCTTCATCGCAGACCCCAACTGGAAGGGCCAGGACGGCTTCCCGCTCTACGGGCACATCCGGGCCCTGCAGATCGGCCATCCGGGCCAACCGCTCAACGCCACCGCGTTGCCGGCGGTGGACATCAGCGGCAGTTGGCCCTTCGGCAACGGCAACCAGGGCATCACGATGGCCGCGGGGCGTGACGTGCTCTACGTGGCCTCGGGGCAGCAGTCTTTCGACACCGGCTACATCGGCGAGGTCCACACGACCGATGGGACGATCAAGCAAGTTCCCGAGCTGACCTACGGGGATCTGAACTTCGTGCACGTCGACCGGCAGGATCCGCTGCGCGCCTTCGTCTGCACGTTCGACGGCTGGTACAACGACCCCGTCCAGGGCCTCTACCTGCACCTGCTCTACGACGGGACCGTCGTGGACAGCCTCAAGCTGATGGACAATTACGATGAGTACAGCGGGCTGCGCGATATGGTCTATGACCCCGTCCATCGCCGGCTCTATCTGACCGTGGACAGCCAGGTGATGGTCGTGCAGGTCTATGTGACGACAACGTGCCCGGCCCCGCTGACCGGCGCCGAGATCTCCGGACCCGCCCTGGGCGAGATCGGCACCACCTACACCTACCGCGCCCTCACCACACCCGCCGGCCCCACCCCGCCCATCACCTACACGTGGTCGCCGGCCCCGCTCACAGGCCAAGGCACATCGGAGGCGACCTACGCCTGGCCCAGCGCGGGCGACTTCCCGATTGCAGTCCAGGTGGAGAACTGCGCCGGCATGTACACGCCCACGCTGGACGTGAAGATCGTGGCGGGCGAGCTCGAGCGCGTCCACCTGCCACTGGTCGTGCGGTAGGCGCTCGCCGGCCTTGGGGCCGCGTAGACGGTCGGGGCCAGGAGCCCCATTGATGGGGCGATAGCCCGGTAGCCCGGGGACTTCATCCCCGGGAGAGCGTCCGGAGCAAGTACCATCGCCACACGCCATGCGGCCCCGTGACCTGCCGCCGCAGACCGGGGGAATGATGTCCGCTTCGAGCGAACGCCCGTCTGCTGGCGCCAGCGAACGTCTGCGTTCGCCAACTAGCGTCCGCGTTCGCTCACGCCCGACAACGGTTCTGCGCTCCTAGCAGTACTTCACAGGAGGTGCACAGATGAAACGATCACGACCCTTCCGGTTCCTGTTCCTTGCACTTCTCCTTCTCGCTCCCACATCCACCGTCCGCGGCGCCGCGCCAGCCGCGCCCACTGACTTCCCCGCGTTTAGCATCGCCTTCGTTGGCAACAGTGTCGTCGACTTGATGTGGGATCCCGCGTCCGGTGTCGATCACTACCGGCTGGAGCGCAGCCTGGGCGGTCACATCGATCCGGTCACCCCTGAGACCATCGACGGCAGGTTCTTCTACCGCGACCAGCAGGCATCGGGCACCGACGTAGAGTACCGTATCTGCGCGATCTTCACGTCCGACGAAACCTGTTCCGATTGGCGGATGGTCCACGTTGGCCAGGTCCAGGGCAACCTGCACAAGGACCTCACCTGGCAAGGCGAGGTCATCGAGCTCGACGGGCCGGTCGTGGTCAACGACGGCGTTGTGCTGACGGTAACCGACGGCGCCGACGTCTCGGCCATGCCTGCGCCCTCAACAATCCCCGTGCTGACGTCCTGGGGCACGGGCACGCTCCAAGTGATCCGCGAGAGCGGCGCCCCGCCGGCACTGCGAAACATCAGCGTCACCATCGCCGACAGCGAAGGGTTGAGCGTGATGGCGGGTGCGGAGAACCAGTTGGTGATCCTGGATGGCGTTGGGGTAAGCGTGCAGACCAAAGTCGACCTGGAGTACGTCTCAGCCACCAATGGCACCGTGTTTGAATTCACCAGTAGCGCCGCTGGCGAGTCAGTACTATCAGACAGCTCCCTGGTCGGCGCCCAGATCCGACTCGTGGGAGGCTGGGTCAACATCCACCACAACAGCTTCCAGTGCGGCGATTGCATACGGCTGCGCGACGGCGCAACCGCCACCATCGAGGATAACGTCTTCAACATCGACTACGTCACCGATGGCATCGATATCGGCGAATCGGATGCCGCGATCCGCCGCAACACCTTCCGTCCCGACGGATTCACATCCGACGAGCTGGCCGCGGGTGCCGTCCGCGTCTGGCCTGACGCCGGGTCTGTCGATCAGGTCATCATCTCAGACAACAGCTTCGTCGCCGACACCCACGGGACCGGCGTCGGAGTACTGCTCTGCGGCTGGGATGTGGCCGGTGATCCCCCGCCCGAGTTTCTTGGTCCGCCCCAGGTGACCATCACAGGGAACAGCTTCCGGTCGCTGGCCCGCGGCATCGGGGTGTGCGACCTGATCGGTGCCACGGTCAGCGGCAACAGCCTCTCGGACAACAGCCAGGCCGTCGGTGTATCCGCCGACTTCGCTGAGGGGATAGTGAGCGTGACGGGCAACTGCATCGCGGGCAACACGTACGGCCTGTACGGGGCGGTTGCACTCCCGGTGAGCGGGAACTGGTGGGGATCGCCGCTGGGACCACGCAACGACACCTGCTCGCCCGTGGGCGCCGGCGACTTCGTGACCGGGGGTACGGATGATCTGGCCCCCCTGACACAGAACAACTGCAGCGCCACGGTCACTAACCTCACCGTCCACAACATTGAGGCCTTCCAAACTGTCCAGACCCCGGGCAACACGGTGCCGCTGGTAGCGGGAAAGCTCACAGCCGTGCGCGTCTACCCGTCCTCGTCCACGGGCGCCGTCAGCGGTGTCGGCGGCGAGCTGGTGGTATGCCGTGGCGAGACCGAGCTAGGCACTGTCCAGCCATACCAGCCCGTCGACACCATGTACCTGGCGCCCCAGTGCACAACCTACAACGAGTACCAGCTCCACGCCAATCGGGACCGCAGCCTGGTCTTCAAGTTGCCGGCCCAGTGGATGACAGGCACCCTCACCCTAGCAGCGGAGATCAACCCCTCGCAGAGCATCGAGGAGTTCACCTACACCGACAACACCGGTCTGGTCACGGTGACGATCCAGCCGCCGCCACACCCGGTGCACATCGGCATGGTGCCGATCAACACCGGGGACCTCACCGGCCTGGATCCGGCGGCCCTCGTGGCCGCGGGCGAGCTCTTCCGCACGCTCTACCCCGGCAGCGACGTCGAGACCACCATCCTGCCAACCATGCAGTGGACCCAGGGGCTCCCTGAGCCTTCCTTCGCCCTCGACTCGGGCATGGCAGGAGCGATGCTGCTCAACACGCTGGGCCTCAGCCAGATACGGCTTCGGGCTCAGGGCGGCTGGGCAGGGCCTGCCGTCGATCAGCTGCACGGTGTGATCGTCACTGATGTGCTCCAGCACGCCCTCAGCGAGCCCACGATTGTGGGTGGTAGGGGCACTGCTGCGTATGGTTCAGTGGATCAGGTCGTGACGGCAGCTGCCCTCAGCCTGAACCTCGGTCGCACCCCGAGCCCTAACTGCAGTTGGGAGATCGGGACCTGGGGTTACAACCCGCTCACGGACCAGCCCGTGCTCCCGAACACACGCAACGCCCTATGCATGCCGGAGAACTTCAACGACACCAGCACCTACACAGCGCCCTTCGACCCCAATGACTACTGGGCAGGGCCCACCGAGTACCAGGAGCTCCTTTCCTACGGTACGACCCAGATGGCGATGAACGTCCCTCTCGCAGAGCCACAGCCCTACGTGCTGGTGAGCGGCCTTGTCGGCTACGACGGTAGCGCGCAGCTCAGCCCGGCCTGGCAGGTGACGTCGACGGTGGCGCCGCTCAACCCGCCCGCGGGCACGACCTACTGCCTGGAGCTGCTGGATGGCGGCGGCGGCGTGCTGGTCGACCACTGTTTCGACCTTACGTCCACCGACTACTGGAGACGGTGGGAGGGGTTCCTCGTAGCGCTCCCGATCACCGGTACGCCGGCGCGCATCGCGCTGCGGCAGGGCGCCACCGAGTTGACCGCCATCCCTGTCAGCGCCAGCCCCCCGACCGTCGCTATCGCCGGTGCCGCTGTGTCCCGGCAGGCAGCGACCGCTGTCTTGCCCATCTC